>JAESFT010000161.1_pt1 | contig 77384 bp, 69 predicted proteins | sample 9269451 | NCBI WGS metagenome assembly JAESFT01 (sample SAMN14502557, study PRJNA617106) | algae metagenome | isolation source: Scytonema hyalinum WJT4-NPBG1 and co-occurring heterotrophs from well... | place: USA: Mojave Desert, Joshua Tree National Park, California | collected 2006-05-25 | reverse complement strand
CTTCATTGGAACTAACTCTGAGTGACGGTTGCGCTCTGCGCAACCGCTAAATTGGCATTGGCGATCGCATTAATCTCAGACTGCGAAGCGCTCGAACTCAGATAACCCGCAACTTGGGTTATTAGAGCCTGTCTAGAATTTGCCGCTGATCGCGAGCATCGTTTAGTAGTTCTCAATCATCAAAATTTGGTTTATGAATTCATGTGTATCTAAAAAATAGTTAGGGTATGCCCGTCTGAGCGAATCAATAGATCCAGCAGATACTAAAACAACCTGGAGCGGTTGACCATCTGATATACCCCTCTCAATCTCTGTATAATCTTCATTCGCTTTATCAAGCCGTTTTTTGCCATAGCTCTGAAGATCCACTGTTTTCTCTTGGACGTTCAGCACTATCAGATGATAGCTACCAGCCTGATTGTCACTAGAAATTTTGTTGGTAGCAACGCTAAAAGCTTGTAATTTATCTACTACATCAAGCTTTCTTGCTTGCTCAACCACAGTCTTAAATGTTTCTTTTTGTGAAAATACTTCATAGTAGGGTACTGGTGGACATTGCTCTATATGTGCAAAAGCGGAGCTAGTTAAAGCAAAAAAGTTGAGCCATTCTTCTGGTCCTTCGCTAGCTTTAAGAGCATGATTTAAGAATGTGCCCATCGTTTCTACTGCTGTAGCCCAAGTATGCTGAAGTTTTGTCCGTATTTGTAGTTCTAGCTGAAGACCATCATATTCTGGCGTTTTATCATTTTTATACTTATAAACTAAGTGGATGCCTCGGTAACCTGTTGACTTCGGACTCTGTAGGTAGTCTTTCTGTCCAACAAGTTCATGTTTGAAATTGCTATTTAAATAGCTTTCTTCTAAGTAGCGTACTTTGTCTATTGTTTCAACTACTGCTCTTAAGCCGCCAATGTCTTGCATTCTTGCAAGCTGCATTGAATCAAATCTTCTCAATTTGCCAATAATTGATTGTGAACGTTTAAGACGTTGAGCAACAAGTGCATTAGGATCGATATTTTTTAATTTGTATCGTAGTATTCCCTGAAATGTATTGATTGGATAACTGTGCGAAGATCTCCAGTTTGTCAAGACATCTTCAGCCCACTTTTTTTCGTCGGGATCAGGATTGTCAAGCTTAATAATGCTGCCAGCACGGTTGACTTGCTTTTTAGAGTATTTAGGTTTTGTCCAAAACACTTTTGGTCTCTACTATGTAGTGCAACTCTTATTAGACAAATTTTCACTGTAACAGTACACAAGTACTAAAACAAGCAATTTTATACTTTAGCATCTTAACCCAATTATTGCTATCCTTAAGGCAGTAAATTGCGATTTTTTCACATATTTATGTCTTAAGGCTAAACTTGATGCTATGCTTATCGAATTTAGTGTCGGCAACTACAGATCGTTTAAGGAGCAAGTCACCTTTAGCATGGTGGCAGCTAACCTTGTCGCAAAAGACAAAAAGCTGGATGAAAACAATGTTTTTGAAGTAGATGATGATCTTAAACTACTTAAGAGCGCCGCAATATACGGTGCAAATGCTAGTGGTAAAAGTAACTTGGCTAAAGCTTTAGGTTTCATGAGATGGTTCATGATTAATTCTTCTAAAGAGACTCAAAGCACGGAAAAAATAGGTGTTGAGCGATTTAAGCTCAGCACTGAAACCGAAGATAAACCATCTTTTTTTGAAATAGTATTCTTAATGAATGGCAAGAGATATAGATATGGATTCGAGGCAACTCGTGACAAAGTTGTCTCTGAATGGTTATTTTATGTCCCTAAATCAAGAGAAACTAAACTTTTTGAGCGCAAGCTAGACAATATTAGTGTTTCTAAAACATATAAAGCTGATGGTATTCAGCAGAAAACAAGACATAATGCCCTCTTCTTGTCTGTATCTGCTCAATTTAATGTCAAGCTTGCAGAAAAAATCTTGGATTGGCTGACAAATAGAGTCAAGCTTGTCTCTGGTTTAGATGATAGAGGTTATCGTAGATACACAGTTAATTGTTTAATGAATAACAAAAATAAAAATGAAATTATTCAGTTGCTCAAAAAATTAGATTTGGGATTTGGCGATATCAAAGTAAAAGAAAGTGAAGTTCATGCTGATTCTTTGCCTAGTGAACTGCCAGATGAAATAAAGAACTTCATTATAAAAAATGGGGGAACAAAAGCAACATCAATTCAAACCATGCACCAAACATTTGATGAAAAAGGAAATTCTGTATCTATAGCTCTATTTAATTTAGATGAGCAAGAGTCTGAGGGAACTCAAAAAGTCTTTGCTTTGGCAGGACCTCTTGTTAACACACTGAAAGATGGTAAAGTTCTCATCATTGATGAATTCGATGCTAGAATTCATCCTTTGATTAGTCGTGCAATAGTTGAATTATTTAATTCCAACGAAACGAATCCAAGTAATGCTCAGTTAATATTCATGACTCACGATACCAATTTGCTGAGCAATAAGCTTTTTCGTAGAGATCAAATTTGGTTTGTTGAAAAGAATAGATATGGTGCAACAGATTTGTACTCTTTAGCAGAATACAAAGTACGTAACGATGCGTCATTTGAGAGTGATTATATTAAAGGTAGATATGGCGCAATTCCATATATCGGAAATTTGAATCATCTCATCGACTCTCATGTCTAGAAGAAAGGTAAATTCTCGTGGATATTCACTTAGAAAAGTTAATACGAGGGAAGCCAGGCAGAGATTCTTGATTGTATGTGAAGGAGAGAAAACAGAACCTAACTACTTTAGGAGTTTTCGTGTTCCCAAGGATGTCGCTGAAATAGACGTGCAGGGTTTAGGAGAAAATCCCAGCAAACTAGTTCAAAGCGCAAAGGAACTAAAAAAGCAAGAAGATTATGATCAGGTTTGGTGTGTTTTTGATCGTGATTCTTGGACTATAGAAGATTTTAATAACGCTATTAAAAATGCTAACGCTGAAGGCTTTAAGGTCGCTTATTCTAATGAAGCGTTTGAACTATGGTATGTTCTGCATTTTGAATTTCTCAATACTGGTATTCCTCGAAGTGATTATCTTAGAAAGTTAACTTCTTTACTTAGTCGGACATATCAGAAGAATAGCGAAACTATCTATGATGAGCTATTTGAGAAGCAATCTATTGCTATTAGAAATGCTGAAAATCTTCTTAAACAATATGATCCTCACATTCCAGCCAAAGACAATCCATCAACAACAGTGCATTTGTTAGTTCAGGAACTCAACAAGTTTATTCAGTAAATAGACTCTGAGTAATCTCTAGGCAATAGCTTTCTGGGACATCAACGTTTTACTCCACCAATCACTATAAAGCGATTGCCCAAAGGGCACTGCGCTGAGTCCTGAAAGGACACGCTACGCGTTGGCTGCGCCTGCGCTTTGCGCTTACGCGCAATCGCTCTCAAGTCGGTACTGTTTGGACTTCTTCTATATAGGCTGAAACCCTTATCAAAACCTCAAAACCTACGTTAGAAAACACAGAACAAGCACCTTAGCAATTGATGCCAGCATTAAGGACTCACGGCAAAAGCGGCAGGAAAGCAACCTCTGGCAGCGACGATTCTGGGAGCATTGGATTCGCGATCAGGCAGACTTTGTCCAGCATTGTGATTACATCCATTACAATCCAGTTAAACATGGATTGTGTTCTGCACCTAGTAAATGGGCATATTCCAGTTTTCATCGCTTTGTTGCACAGGGCATCTATGCGGCAGGTTGGGGAGAGATGCAAGCACCGAAAATCGCAATAAATATTGAGGATGGGTGAGCGAGTTGGTTTGATAGATGCGTTACGCTAGCGCTAACGCATCCTACGCGACCGAAAAATATGTTCTGTTGGCTGACTGTTGGAACTTTGATCAGATTGCCACATTATGCCACATTAGAGTCAATTAACTTGAAGCCCCAAGGTTTTAGAGCCACGATCGCTATTTCTCTATCTACACCCTCATAAACCTCCCATTCGGACTGCGGATCTTTAGGATGTCCCTCGCTCACATGACCTGCAACTTTGATCACCGGAACGCCTACCAAGCGATCGCGCTCTATGCCTTTTGGGAGTGCTAGTTGAAGTTTGTGACCTACGAACTTCGATGCACTTGAATTAGCTACAGATTCACGGACTAAACAGATATCACCAGCAGTCCCCCAAGTCGTTGGGTAGATGTGGAGGAACGATATATAAATTTCTGGTTTGATGGATCTTTTTAGAACTTGCATTATCTGTAATCCTTACACGTTTGCTAAAAAATATATGAGTATTTTCTCTCACTGGCTGCAACTGTTTTAATTTTGCAACCCCGATTAAAATACCATTTATCTAAGTGACTGCTGCTATGTACACCTATTCTTACAATTTTATTATGCGATCGCTCTTACGGTTATGTGTAGGGGTGACGGTTACCATTTAACCGAAAAGTATTAAAACCCTTCTTTGGTAATTGTGGTAATTAGAAATTATCAATTAGCTAGTATGCAGCATTTCAGGCTTGAGCTATTTCGTTGCATGACACAAATAAATCAAATAAGCCTGTCCAGAAATGCGATTGCAAAGGTGCCAGTGCCCAAAGGGCAATCGCCGTAAGTCCTGGGGACGTGCCCTCTCGGCGCGAAGCGTGTCCGACAGGACAAGGCGGGGCTTTGCCCATCGCCTGTTTCCAATGTTTTACCGTAAACTACGGTAAAATTGTTGTCGTTTGGGCGATCGCGATTATTTAGGCTGTTACAGGCTGAGGATTGTTCTGTTGGTTCTGTTGCAGTATAGCGGGGTCAATCTCAATGTTCAACGCCACAGCAACGCGCCGACCGTAATCCACATCAGCCCGGAAGAAGTGGCACAGTTGCCGCATTTGGATATCTTGCTGTGCTCCACTCAACGCTCCTGCGATCGCTTGCGCTGTACGATTCTTCTCGTCTTCAGAGAAGATCCGCCAGAGATTGCCTGCCTGGGTATAGTCATCCTGATCGCGAGATTCATAGCGATCGGCAACCACATCACCAAGAGACAGCCCAGGCTCGCGGTATTGCGGCGCTTCTTTCGGAGCGCTACTGTCGCTGTTGGGATAATAATTGGGGCTGCTGCCGCCGTAACCTGTGGACATGGCACTATCCCGGTGGTAGTCTGTCAATTCATTTAATTTCTTGACAGACATACTTCGGGGCGTGACCTCGCTCCCGCGTTGTTTCAGGTGTATGAATAAAATTAGCAAACTTATGCGGATCGCGGATGAAGAAGACAGGTGTGTTGTTGCCCACCAGATCCCAGTTCCCTTCTTCAGTGTAAAATTTGACAGCAAAGCCCCGCACATCGCGCTCAGCATCGGCGGCACCTTTTTCTCCAGCGACAGTAGAAAAACGCAAAAATACCTCTGTTTGCTTGCCTACTTCTGAGAGAAACTTCGCTTTGGTATATTCTAGGGATTTCCAACAAATAAATTATCCAATCTTGTGTGGGGTGGGCATCCCTGCCCGCCCAGTTTATAGGACGGGCACCAAGCCCATCCCACAAGAAAAAGTTGGATATTTTTTAATTTGGAAGCTACTTAAGTGTTGCGTCTCGCCAATGGTTTTTGACCTTTTCTAAGAAAGCAAACAGCAGTGCCAAACGCTAACATCCCCAGTATAGAGGTAGATTCTGGAATCGTTTTTAGAGTTTGGTCTGTACCTTGCCGCACTTTAAGATTTTGCAATTTCGCACTTGGCGAGTTTGTCGTTGACCGTGATTGAATAGGTATAGCAGAGCCGACCTTACCAGCAATTGCATCATCAATAAATGACGCATAATTAGACACCCGTGTTGTTGCTGTAAATTCACCGAAACTGCTGTTGGTTGTCTTATCCAAATCTGTGTGGATCCCGTTTGGGAAAAGAAATGCATCGCTAAAGCTGTAGGAAGCAATACCAGCAACCAAATCATTAATAAATGCAGGTCCACCTGAATCACCACCAGCTATATTGCCTTCATTGGTTCCCAAGCCTAAATCGTTGATACCAAAGTGAGTGCCAAAAGCATCATTCCCAGGTAAGCCACTATCGAAATCAAACAACAATTGACTTCCAGGGATGATGCCTGTAAATCCAGGAATTTGCTGCTGAAACAGTGGACTAGTAATATCACCCAAGGCATCAAACTTATTCATTGCAGAGTAACCTTGATGGGAAAGATTACTCTGAGTATTTTCTCCTAAGTTTCCGCTACCAATGTAGCCGTATCCTACTTCCGTGAAAATTTTACCGACTTCATCTTGAGCACGATAAATGTCATATTGTTGAGCTTGGCTGGGTGCTGGCGCACTTAGTCCCAAAACAGCAATGTCGTTACCTTTGTAAAAAATACTATCGTACCCAGGATGCACAAAATAGTCAACAACGGGTATTGAGGCTGAACCTGTAGGCAATTTGAAAGTTACATTTGTTTTATTCAAAATTTTGGTATCAAATTTACCATTTTTGTCCGTAATGCAGTGGGCTGCTGTGATAATATGTAAACCCCCTTTTAACAAGGAACCAGTGCAGAGATCAAGTGAAGTATTGATTGATACAACTCCACTAAACTTTCCAGGGGCAACCTGGTAATTTTGTGGATCACCAGCAGTAACTATTGCCCCTGCTAATTCTGCTGTTCCCAAGGTAGAAAGCACCGCCCCAATTACGGCTATTGATTGATGTTTTAAAGCTGCCATGCACATCTGCCTCATCGTTTGGTTTGGTTGTTTTGGGTTTTAAGTGTCGCAAATCGCGAAACTACAAACCTATAAGGGTAAGTTCCACCCAAAACCGGAAAATTCTCCAAAATTTACCATGATTTTTTTTTACCCATATATTGCTATTATGTTGAGCACAACAAGTCACCATACCTAAGTATTGTATTTTAAATCACTATTATTTATCATAATAACAAGAAAGAATATTTGTTTTTATCGTTATTTTGGCATACAAAGAAAGAAGAGGAACTTTATAGACAAGAGGTGGATTATGCAACAGCACATAGACAAACATACCTTTCTCTATCAGAAGCAAAGTTACCACGGTCAGTTCACGCCAGAGGCTCTGGTATTCAACGCTAACTTACAAGAATTTGCAACACGAGTTGGTTACATTTGCAACTTACAGACTCTGGGAAAGGTCTCCCAAGAGGACGCTTACCAGCAAATAAACGCACTCTGGGAACAGTTAACACACAGCTATGCTGCACTGGGGATTGATTCCAACACAGAAAACTAGGGTTCTCTGCGGATTCAAATTGCTCCCGAACAGAAAACCCTAGAATATGAGTGGAAAATCGTCTATACGTAGGTCGAAGTGTTTATGCTGGCATATCGCTAAACAAAATATGAATTAATGCACCCTAATTAAATAATGTAGTTCTAATCACAGTCCCAGGGTACGACCTGGAAACCCAGCAACATCAAAGTAGCGAGTTTTTCCGACTGTTTGATATTTGAGGATTGTCTGCAAACCATTAGCAGCAGATGGGGATTTCAGGGTAAAAGACTTATGCTGAACGTTGTCAGGTCCACTAAGGAGCGCTTCACTTAACACTCGACCAACTAGCTTACCCTGAGGAGACAACTTTAGATTCAGTACCTTCGCCAAGGTTGGTGCTACATCTGCGTTACTCACCGGAGCCACATCTTCATAATCCTGTTTAAAGTCAGGTCCAATTGCTGCCATTGTGTTGTAAGTATCAGCACGACTAAAGCTTCCATGCATTCTTTGTCCCTGCTGCAAGGTTGTATCTGCTATTTCCACACCGCAGGCTGTGGGATTGCCGCAACCTGTGTCAAAAGAGCGAAAGTTTACTAAAATAGATGGCTTAGGAGTCCGTGCTGCTCCTCGAAGAGCGATAGCGAAGCGCTGCTGCGTTAGCGAAGCGGCTCTGAAAGAGCTAGCGCAGATCGCCTCTAATGGTAAAGTTCCAGGAATTTTTCCCAAAGAATCATCCACAAACAAGCCGCTGATGTAGTCTTGCTTTAGCAGCATATCTACAATCTTTTTCGCAGTGGCTTTTTTGTTTGCAGCATTAGGCAGATAGAGCAAATCAGAACCACCATTACCAGCAACTATAACATCTGGTTTCCTGGGGTATTTACCAATGATACTGTTTCTAGAAGTCTGCCCTTTACTAGCATTGAGTGGAGCATTGTTTTTATCTGGGTCAAACATAGATAGCTTTAATTCATGCGCTATGTCTATTCCCAAAAAACCAGTTGGTAAAAAACCTTTTAGCACATCTGGGTAAGAAAGCGTTGCCGCATAACTGGTTTTGCTCTCCTTACTAATAGTCGAAAATCCGTGATCGGCAGTCAAGAATATATTTGTCGTCTCTTCCAAACCCAAATCCCTTAATGCAGTGCGAATTTGAGCCAGATTCTTGTCAACATTCTGGCGGGCTGCTTGCACGGTGGGACCATTGATACCAGGAACCAGTTGGTTGAGGCTGTCGCCGTGGTTGTGCTGTGTACCGTCTGGATCACGAGACCAGAAAACCAGTACAAAGGGTTTTTGCCGCTGCTTGAACAATGGCAGGATGGCTTTAGTCGTCACATCAGCAAAATATTGCTGTTGAGCTGTATTTGCAACTTTGGTACCTGGAGTCTTGCTGTCCCCATGATTACCGTTTTCTCCCCGCGATGGCGTTGCAGTTGGCAATGAGTTTTTGGCAAGCAGTTGTGTCATTTCAGAACTCAGAGAAATTTCCGTTGGGGTGACGCTCGTGTTCAATGTGCCGTTAAACGATGCGCTGGCGATCGCCAAACCGGACAGCACACAGGGTGCAAACTTATGGGCTAAATACCTAACCAATTGGACGTTCTGGAACCACGTTCGGACAATAGCGGCACTTGCGGCAGCAGCAGCACTTACCATCACACTTTGTGAGAGAGCGGTGAAATAAAAATCATGAAGCGGTGAAATAGCAATAATGAATACGTGTGATACCCTTTGATGAGTAAAATCAAGCTATATGAGTGTTCAAGCAGCATACGATAATTGGTCAGCCACATACGATGCTGACCAAAATCTGACGCGCGATCTGGATCAAACCGTCACCAGAGAAACCTTGATGGGTTTGAGGTGTAAATCAGTAGTTGAAATTGGCTGTGGCACAGGTAAAAATACGCTTCTGCTTTCACAAATAGCTCTTGAAGTTTATGCGATCGATTTCTCAGCATACATGATCGAAAAGGCGAAAGAGAAAGTGAGGTCAGCTAATGTGGTGTTTATTACACAAGACATCACGAAGCAATGGACTTGTCGTAATGAGTCTGCTGATTTGATCACCTGCAATCTCGTTCTAGAACACATAGAAGACCTCTCATTTATATTTTCACAAGCGGTTCGTGTGTTAGTCAAAGGAGGATACTTCTTCATCTGTGAACTCCATCCATTCAGGCAATATCAAGGAACACAAGCTAATTTTCAAAGAAATCAAGAGGTCATTGAAATCCCAGCATTTATGCATCACATATCAGATTTTTTTTATGCTGGGAAAAATCATGGTTTCATGCTTGAGGACTTCAGAGAGTGGTGGCATGAACAAGATCAAAATAAACCACCCAGACTTGCATCATTCTTGTTCAGAAAATGAAGACGATCTTGGCTGCTGTGAAGACACTCAGCGCTGTTAAACCACAGATGCACACAGATAAATTATCTGCGTGGCGTGTATCTGCGGTTCCAAATACTCTTAAACCGGATTTTTGCAAGAAATTTAACGTCAAACATCTATATTCTAAAATCAATCATTGTCTGCCGATAGGTATCTGGTAATCCTGTGTCAAAACACTTTCCTTTCACAAGATATCCTGTCATTCCCTCTTCTTGACGCAATCTATCCAGACAAGATGTTAACTGAAATTCCCCTCGTTCCCGAAAGTTTTCATGAATGTGTTCTGCCAAAAAGTCAAATATTTTCGGTGTCAGTACATATAACCCAAACATACAGAGAAACTCATCATCTCTCATTCCCTCGGTATGCAAATATTGACGAGCATACTCAATTGAGGGTTTTTCGTAAACTTGTGTAAGTGAAAGAAGCGAATTGAATGATTGCCAAATTCCTGTAACACAGCCAGCTTGATGGAGAATTTCTGCTGGCATTACTGTCAACCCAAGAACGCTTTGATTGACTTGTTCGTAAACATCTATAACTTGACTAGCACAGGATTTTTCAATGTCTGAAGCGTAGACATGGTCACCTAGCATGAGCAAAAATGGCTCATCTTTCACCCATTCCTTGGCACAGAAAACAGCATGACCGTAGCCTTCTTGTTCTTCTTGCGTCAAAATTGTAATTCTGCTGCCTAGTTCTTGAAGATACTTGCTGTATTCTTGATTTTGGGGTGAAAGTTTGTTGAAAAGTTCTTTTTTCGGTGGACTTTTAAAAAAATCTGCAAAAATTTCTTTATCTCCTGGTTGCACCACAATCCCAACTTCTTCGATTCCGGCACTCATCGCTTCTTCAACAATTGCCAGAATCACAGGTTTTGCCCTGCCATCTTTATCAATAATCGGGAAAAGTTCTTTTTTAACAACTTTAGTAGCTGGAAACAATCGAGTCCCGAAGCCAGCCGCTGGAATCACAGCTTTTCTTACCTTATTTTGTTGCATAAATCGTCAGTTTTAAACATTCCATTTGTGGAAAATTCAGATCAATGATTTCGATAACTTTTTGTTGGCATTCTTCATCTTTGACAATAAACTGTGCAGTGCCATCTCCTTGTGAACCTACACCCTTGCCACCTAAAATGTAAGGTTGGATGAGTTCATACTCAAGAAGTTGGTGCAGTACGGGAGCAGTTAACTGTTCTGGACAAGCGGGTATCAAATGTTTGTCAAATTCTGCCTGTGCTTGTTTCATAAGAATACCAATTTGTTCAGCGTCGCCTTTTTGTAAAGCATCAACCGCTGCTTGGGTTATTTGATAGCTGATGGAACCGAGATATTTCTGTACATTCGCTTGGACTTCGTTGGTAGCGAAGGGATAACACTCATTGAGTTGAGTGAGAATTTTTTGAGTATTTTTGCTAGCACCGAGATCCACAATCACAAAGAATAAATCCTTCGGTACCTTTAATTCTATGATATGAGTGCGATTGGCTTTGCCATCGCCCAAGGGGCGATTGGGCTTTAGCCCACTGCGCTCCGCGCAATCGCCATCAAATATCATAGCAATAGGACGATTACCGTAGGCACACGCCTGATCCATCCGCCCACATCGGGAAGGCGTAGTAATCTCGCCGAGATATGCAAACTCCATTTCCTCCTGGAGAGTCATCTTTAAGTCATACACCTGATTGAATGACCGGGCTACCAGTACACAAATCGCAGCACTGGACGATAGCCCTTTCTGAATTGGTAAATCTGTCAGGTAATTGTCAATCTCCAGCCCAGCGACAGGAAAGCTAGCGAGAAATTGGTAAGCAACGCCAGCCGCATAACTGCAAAAACCACCCTTTTTGGCTTCAAATAGTAAAGCCTCCTTTTCCATTGGCAAAGTCAGGGTTTTACGGGTTCCATCACTGAGAGAGGCGTGAAGAACAAGCTGAGTTGGATGAGGCTTCACCCTAGCATAAAGCCCCTGATTGGTACCCACAAGCAGCGTGTAACCTACCTCAACCTCACGATTGTGACGACGATATTCTCCCGCCCAATCGCTGTGTTCACCAAACAGACAAAGACGCCCAGGAACGAAAATTTGCATTCAGTCTACCCTGAAATCCTCCCGATCTCCAGTAATAAATTACTATGACGAATGTCAAGTTGAAATTAATAGGTTAACACAGACACATAAATACGGAAAAAAAGTTATAAATTAAAAATTGAAAATTGAAAGTAATTTGAATTTTGCAGATAAAATTCTTTCAGTAGGGTTTCATAATTGTCTTGACTTTCATGTCAAAAAAAGTATCAGAAGTCAATTCCGTAATGATTGCTAAATTAGCAACTCATCTACTAGGGTCAGTTGGCAAACTGTCACTCACCAGATTCCGCGTTTCATTCTAGAAGAGATATTCTTTATTAGTGCAAGGAGTGATACCACTTCACGATATGTTTGCCACAGCTTATATTCGCAATTCGTCTCACCGACAGAATGTTGCGGGTTTCAAATGTTGCATCAAATCGGTGATTTGGTATAGCTTTATACAGAAGAAGCGCTGGGGTGAAGAAAGTCTCAAGCGCTTTTTTATGTACAAATAAAACAGGCTCGCTCTCTGGGGAAGAATAAATTGAAACCATACAGAGCAAGTGTAGACATTGTATAATTGCTTATACTTTAGTCAGAAATACTTCTGAAGCATATTCTCCAACTGCTGTACCGTTGCTCTAGGAGAGGGACGGGGCAAAGGTAGCTCCTTTGCTTCCTCCTGTGTACCCTCTGTACCTCTGCGGTCTACTAGAAAAAGCACTGGTACCTCGTATTGATAAGCTTGAAACCAATCTTCACGAGTAGTAATATCCCGGATCTCTAGCTCAAACTTGAGATTTTGTATCTGTTCCAGCTTTTCCTGCAAGCCCTCACACAAATGGCAACCCGGCTTGCTATATAAGATGATTCGCATTTGTTTTAACCTAATTAATTACCCTCTAGTACAGTAAACAACCCCAATGTAAAAACCCCTCTCAATACTGAGAGGGGTTTTGTAAAGTTATTTTGCTATAAATTGCAGTTGTTCCCCTAGAACAAATTCATGATAGTGATAACACCAGCACTGGTTAGCATGACCAAAGCGCCCATAACTATAGACTGGTTCAATGAATTTGGAGTTTTGGAATCGTTCATTTGTCGAATTCTTTAATTTTAAGGATTTTACTAACAATATCAGTATCGCCATATATATAAATAGAAACATAGTAAAAATTAAACAACGGTAAATAATCTTATTAAATGCAATAGTATTTACTTAACTCAGGATAGATACTTTGGTAACGTTGTATCATGTATAAAGTTTTGTAAAAAAGTTGTTTTATATTTAACTTGCCTATTTTCCATGTCTCCCCACCTCTCAACCCCCTCTTGGCAATGGTTCCCGAATATGGTATGTACATAATTCCGACCGATATATGTGCCTTTGTAGTGTAAAATTAACTTAATCAAGCAAGGAAACCATTGGACTGGAGAATAATTAATGACTGCTTCAACAGCAAGTAGACCCCAAAACGCCAGTTTTGACTTGGAGCAACTGAATCAGAGATTTGAGACTGCCCAACCAAGAGAGATACTGGCATGGTCTGTCGAGAATATTCCTACTGGACTGGTGCAAACTAGCGCCTTTAACGTAGATGACTTGATAATCACTGATATTTTCTACCGTGACCTCAAGCACCCAGTTCCTGTGGTATTTCTCGAAACGCTGCACCACTTTCCCCAAACTCTAGAACTGGTTGCTAAGGCTAAAGAAGTTTACAATCTGGATTTGAAAGTTTACAAAACTCCAGATGTAGAGACTCGCGAAGCCTTTGCCGCAAAATACGGTGAAGCACTTTGGGACAAAGATATTGCTAAATTCCACGAATTCACCAAAATTGAACCGTTGCAACGGGGTTTAGCTGAACTCGAAACTATCGCTTGGATCACTGGACGTCGCCGCGACCAAGCCGTCACCCGTGCCAATATGCCCGTATTTGAACTAGATAGCAACAATCGCCTAAAAATCAATCCCCTAGCTAACTGGACACGCGAAAAAAGCTGGAAGTATGTAGCTGAACACGGCGTGATTTACAACCCATTGCATGACCAAGGTTATGCCAGCATTGGCGATGAACCGATCACGACTCCAGTAGGCGAAGGTGAAGATGAACGCGCTGGACGTTGGCGGGGAACTGGTAAGACTGAGTGCGGAATTCATATTTAAGAGGGAGTAGAGAGTGGGGAGTGGAGGAAAATAAGAATTTCCCATAACTCTCCCCCTCGCCCTCTCTCCTCTACTTACTCTGTGCTTGTGCGGTGAGATAAAATAATTTGTAAGCAAGTTTAGCCAGTATTTTGGTTAAAAAGGTGTTCCAAATCTGCTAATTCAGCCTCTGTTGCTACGTCAATTGGTGGCAAGGGTCGTTGCATAATTGAATAGAGCGATCGCTTCTGGATTTTGTTGCTTGCAACCCTAACTCGCGTAAATATTCTTTAATCTTTAATACAATATTGCGTCGGTCGTTATTGAAGTCACAAGGGTGATCCTTCTCTGACTCACCGTCCGAGGAGTCTGTTTCAAAGACAGGCTCCTTTTCTTTTTATACTTGTACAAATACATAGCTTTTCTCACGCTTGCACTTTTTAGTGTATAATGCAGTACTTTAGGAAGATCTTTTATGAAGAGATCAGATAAGGCAAAACTAATCGTATCTCCCTGGTGGCGCTGGCCTCTTGAAACTTTATTCCCTGATAAAAAATTTGATGGACAATTTCAAAATCCAGGCAGCGAACAGGTTTTTGATTTTGACGCGGTGATGGCATCTGTTGACCCAATCACCACGATTGCATCTGACATCGTCTATTATCCAGAAAACGATAAAGGTGAACTTTTTGCAATTTTTATCTCTGGGCTGGGACAACGTGAGTCAGAATCTTCAAAAAGGAGCCGTAGGTATGCTACTACTCTCTTAACTGGCATCGCCAATATAAATAACTCCACTTTTCTTAAACAACGTCCAATTATCGCTTTCATTAACCGATACCTTGACTGGATTAATGCAGTTCTTGACTATCTAGGTTTATCTGGTAGTCCAGTCATTGAAAATGCGGCAACTTTGATTACTTATGCCGTAAACAACAGGGTAACTCTCAATTTATCAGGCGATAGTCTTGGAACAATTTTCTTGGCTAGAGCTATTAAGGTTGCTAAAAGAAACTTTATCAGTGGACGCGCCAGGGTGTTTGACTTCAGACAACGACGAATTCAAGAACAGAAGTGGAAGCAGCGCACTAGTCAACTCATTAATGTCTTCACCTTCGGAAACGGCTATCGAAAATGGGTACTAGGTCCAAATTACATTATGGTTTTCATTCAAGGCGATCAATTACCAGAGAAATTTGGAATGACACCCCAAAGAGCTATTAAGCAAAAACGAGACGATATAAAGTTTCTGATATTTCCGCGTTTGTTTCCTAAAGGCAGCTTTGAAGCCCATAACATGATGTTTACAATCGAACTTCTTCGCCAAACCTTTGAAAAAAATCAGATTGAAGTTGGTGATTTTGCTGGTTTATATAACAAACTCAATTCCAGCACCCTAGAAATTGCCACACCCAATGAAGTATCATGGCCAAGCGACATGAAAAACTATGCATGGTATCCAGACAGCCTCAATTCAATTCCATCTTTATCATCACAGATATAAAATGATGGGGAGACAAACTAGTTTCCTCCACGACTCCCCGATTCCCTTATGATTAAAATCCTCCACCTCTCCGACATCCACATGGGAAGCGGTTTCTCCCACGGACGCATCAATCCCGAAACTGGATTAAATACACGATTGGAGGATTTTGTCAATAGTCTGTCCAAATGTATTGACCGAGCGCTAGCAGAACCAGTAGATTTGGTTCTATTTGGCGGTGATGCTTTTCCAGATGCGACACCGCCGCCCTACGTACAAGAAGCCTTTGCTGGTCAGTTTCGCCGCCTTGTAGATGCAAATATCCCTACAGTCCTGTTGGTGGGGAACCACGACCAACATTCCCAAGGACAAGGTGGAGCCAGTCTATGTATTTACCGCGCCTTGGGAGTTCCGGGAATTGTCGTCGGTGATACTTTAACCACTCATAGCATCCAAACCTGCAATGGAAGCGTGCAGGTTATCACCCTCCCTTGGCTAACCCGTTCCACTTTGATGACTCGCCAGGAAACCGAAAGTTTATCTATGGTTGAAGTCAGCCAACTGCTTACTGAACGTCTGCGGATTGTCCTAGAAGGAGAAATTCGCCGCCTTGACCCCAATGTGCCCACTGTTCTTTTGGGTCACTTGATGACGGACAATGCTAGCTTGGGAGCCGAACGCTTTTTAGCTGTTGGTAAAGGCTTTACGCTTCCCTTATCTTTGCTGACACGACCTTGCTTTGACTATGTAGCGTTGGGACACGTTCATCGCCATCAAAACCTGAATAAATCTAATGACCCCCCAGTGATTTATCCAGGGAGTATTGAACGGGTAGATTTTAGCGAAGAAAAGGAAGACAAAGGCTATGTAATGCTAGAACTGGAAAAAGGTCGCGCCGAGTGGGAATTTTGTCCTTTGCCAGTCCGGGCTTTCCATACGATTGAGGTGGATGTTTCTAAGGTTGAAGACCCGCAGGCGGCGATCATCAAAGCCTTAGCCAAACGCGATATCCAAGATGCGGTCGTGCGGTTGATTTACAAACTTCGCTCAGAGCAGTTGGATTTAATTGATAGCACCGAGGTACATAGCGCTTTAAGTCCAGCGCATACTTACACCATTCAACCAGAATTGGTCAGCCAGTTGGCTCGACCCCGCATTCCTGAATTGAGCGCGAGTAACAGCATCGACCCAATGGAAGCGTTGAAAACATATTTGAACAACCGCGAAGACCTCAAGGACATTGCAGCATCAATGCTGGAAGCAGCGCACAATCTCCTAGCGAATGATGTGGAAGTATGGCTAGAAGGAGCAACGAATGAGCAATCCCAGAATCATCTGTCGGTAGGCGGTAGAGAGACTCAGCTTCCTCTACTGTAAAATTTAAGATTAATTGCTGATTAATCTGGCAAAATTGTAATATTGGATGCTCAGTAGGTAATTTTTATTACTGGGGAGCGATGCCAAAAATACTTGCCAGGTGGACTTTCTATGTCCCTCTACCCACAGATTAAGGAATTTTTACTCGGTAAAACTTTACCTACAAGCGCTCATGCTGAAGAACGATTAAGTAATTTGTCCAAGTTGTTACGCTGTTAATCTTACTTTTAGCTGCCAATACCAGCTATGCAGATTTTCCCAGACTCTGTTACTTCTTGGCGCGAGATGGATTTTTGCCGCGACATTTATCACTATTGGGCGATCGCCTAGTTTTGTTAATAGCTGTCAGCAAAATCAACTTCTGCACTTCTGGGATAGAAATATAAGTGACATCTTCTTAAACCAACCTCAAAGAGGTATGGCTCAAGCTACCTCCATCACTAGAATTCAAGCGCGAAACACAGTACCCGCGTTTGGTCCCAATAAGCCTGACCCAGATAAATGTTAGGAGCAACCTCACGGATTTCATCCCGAATTTTCTGGGCGACAAATGAGGTTTTGGAGTAGTCCAGGATGATAGATTCTCCATCGCAAAGCCAGCTTTCTCCTCTGTAGACTTTGGCTTTGACTAACTTGAGTCCAACGGGAGTGAGCCGATTGAGCAAGAACCCTTGCTCTCGGTAAAAAACCTTTCCCTGCCATAATCCCTTCGACAAAAGCAAACCCATCGAATTTGAGGTGGCTTCTGGCGGTGTGGGATACTACCGCACACCTTCGCTTGTAAGCGTGTGGGCAACAGCACCATTTCTTCACAACAACGCTTTAGGAAAATACAATGAAGATCCATCAGTTGAAGGACGTATAGATGCCTACAACGATGCCATGGAAAAACTGCTGTGGTCTGACAAACGTGAGGGAATTATCAGCAGAACAACTCAGAAAAGCACATTGGCGCTTTCTCAGCGGGGAATTATTAAAATTCCCGTTCCTAAAGGAATGCCTGTTAACTTGCTGGCAAACATTAATCCCAGAGAGGCGGTCACAGATCTTAATCTCGTAAACCTGTTCAAGGACTTGAAACCTGAAGGTGGACTTAAGGGTAAGCTTGGACGGGTGCTTTTAAGGGCAAATAAGTCTCCCGACTTCATTGAGGACAAGGGTCATACTTTTGGCTCAGAACTGTCCGATGAAGATAAGAGAGCGTTAATTGAGTTTGTAAAGACTTTCTAAGACAACTAATCTGGATGCAGAGCATCCAAAAACTCGTTCCCAGGCTCCCCCTGGGAACGTAAACTACTAAGTCAACATGTTTTAAGTTATGAGTTCACGACTTTTCTCTATTTTTGCAACACTGTCGCTGCATCTGGCAATGTCTTTCCATCTCCATTTACAAAAGCCCAACGACTAATCACTCGTCCTCCGTTTTCTAAGCCTCCTGATAACCATTGTGGTACAAAGCCATAGCCCCCTTCTTCCCATTGTCCTGACTCAATCGTCCAGAATTTTTTACCTTTATTTCCTCCATTGACACGCCATGCAAGGTTAGGGAAATAATAATCTCCTGATTTTAAGGAGTTTAATTGTGACTTTAATTCGGGGATTGCACTCAAAGAAATCGCTCCCTCATAAATCGTCTGATTACCAGCACGACTAAATTGTATCTTTCCTTCAGGTGCACCTGATGGAGTAGCATTCATTTTCATCAGAGGCGGATTCAGAGTTGCATTGGTTGGATAATATCCCTGATGATTTGTACCAGGAGCACGATATCTCCACAACTCACTGTTATTTCCCGTACTATACGTAGCAAAAAATTCATAATCTACATCTGCAGCTAAAGCCTTTTCATAATGCGAGTGACCTTTTAGCAAGTCATCAGGATTATTTTTCATGCAATCGATATTAAGAAATAATCCATCTCTATTATCATCACCTTTAGCGCCATCAACTCGATTTTTTCTGAACCATTCAAAACTGGGATTAAATGCAGGAAATGGCGCATGATTATCGTCTGCAACTTGCCCAGCAAAATACAAGTTATTCGCATCCCATGCTACTTTGAATTTATATGCTCCATCACCCATAGTTGTGGCAATGACATCAGACCAGTCATTCAAATTCCCATCTATATTTATCGTCTTCTTTGGAGCATACGCTGATTGTATTTTCCAAGAGCCTGTTTGCGGTGATGATTTTCCATTGATTGATAAAGAGTAGCTAATGTTGTAATTATTATCGTTATTGGTTGAAAAGGAATTGATTGGAAAACTAATAATTTTTTGTTCGCCTGGTTGTAAATTTTCAAATTCTATATTTTTTGTAGATAAATTCCATCCAGTGGGTGGAGTTATTGTTAACTTTCCGCTACGAGGTTTATTGACGACATTCTCTAATTTTATATCAATTGTTCTACCTTTGATAACAGGTCCTGATAAAGATAATGGTGTGACTTTGACTTCCGTTTTTAATTGAAAATTCGCATTCTGCAATATCTGCTTTAACTTGGAAGCTGGCATATCAGCTACTATATATACAACTTCTACTGGATTCAAAGGAATGTTATTCAAATTGTTGATTCTATTTCCTCTGTAATCGTAGGCTTGTACACCTGCGCCATTCATAGACATAGTCCCAGAATACTCATCAGAAGGAAGATTTCCTTTCGCCTGACTACCTCCATTGGGATTCCAGGGATTACCTCTATCACCATAAAATGGACCATTGACAAATACCGCTGCTCTAGCACGCTTATCTGCTGAATAATCGTTTTCAAAAACGATTCCCCACATTGATTTTGAATTAGGAAATACATCATCTACTATTTTGGTTCCTTCCAAAACCCGAGTCATAGTTTTATATGCATCCTTCGCAGCATTATTGTTTTTTATATCGTGCATTCCATGTCCACTCCAGTTAAACCAAAAAGCTCTTACGGGTCTTTGAGCATAATGACCAGCTAGCATATGTAGGAGGTAACTGGAGGGTATTGTACGAGCTACCCAGATGTCTTTATCTGAGGAGAACATTTCAGTATATGTTCCAAACTCTGTTTGCCACGCTCCTGCCTTACCTTGTGTCTTAGAAAATTTTTGATCTAATTTTAATTGCATCAATGTACTATGGAAGGCACTGGGACTAGGAAAAGCATATGCATGGTTTACAGAGCCATCCACATACCCTATATCATTCCCTTTACCATACATAATATCCCTGTTATAGGCTACAGAACCTCCACCAATTAAATTAACATTTGGAAAATCAGTTTTTACCTTTTTCCAAATTCGTTTAATCATGTCTCTGTATTCTTCCGCTGTTCCACCGTTCCATGCCCATTCATCAACCCACGGTTCATTCCAGTGCTCATAATTAGGCATCAAATCATGGGTAGCGGCTACCCAATCATAAAACTTTTGTATATAAGCATCCATATTTTTTGGAGGGCCTAATTTGTCCTCTTTCCAAGGAGATGGATAAAAAGGAGTTTGTAATGTAGATACCCCATAACTTTTTAAGGTATTTATCCTATTTCTCAGGCTTTTAACATCACCATTCCAACGGTCAAATTCCACTTGTATACCACGAACCCATTTGACTCCAAGTTCTTGAGATACTGGACCGACAATCTTTGGATCACTATAACCAAATTCTAAACCGAAGGGAGAATTGGGAGCTAAGCCAGTGTACCTTGGAGGTAATTGTGCATAGCTATAACTTTTTAGACTTAATAATAAGCACAAAAATCCTACAAGTAAACTTCGCCCTAAGTACCTCAAGCAGACTTTTAAAGCAAGTGTTTTTTGTTTTTTCATAGAGATTAAATCTTCAGTAAAAGAATAAGTTTTGGCTTACTGATATTTTGTACCAAGAAAAAATTATGTAATTTTATCACTCAATATAAAGCCTAAATCCCTCAATTTAGCGGGAACATTCCAAAAAAGTAATGTAACTTTATCGCGCTGCTTTTTACATAGCCTCGGTTCCTACGGTGAGGTGCAAGATATGAGCTCACGTTATGTGGAAAAACGAACGCGAAACCTAACTCCCCAGCCCTCTTCCCTATAAGGCTATGCGTTACCCGGATCTTTCTTAACAATCTTAAAACCCTTGTCTTATAAGCGTCATAAGGCTTGCATTTTTGCAACCAACTGCGTCAAATAAGTAGCTCGACATGAATAAATGTAAGATGGGTTAGCGAAGCGTAACCCATGCTGCCCTTTGCGATTGATGCGTTAGCCAAGGAAGACCGCATCCTACAAAAAATTCTATCCACCTACTTACCATGTACACCAGCCTTTCGCCTCAGTCAAGAGATGATGGCGGTTGTCAACAAGATAGGGGCGAAATGTAGCGGGGGCGATCGCCCAAGGGGCAGTGGCAAAGCCAATCGCGCGGAGCGCAGTACCGTGCTGCAGGTTCAGGCGATCGCCTACCTCAAAGAAGCATTGCGTACGTGGAAGCGAGTTGAATCCCCAGAAGCAGTCTTTGTCGCCCCGTGCAAGAACGGCAGAAAAGCTTTTCATTTCAAGCTTTTCATTTCAAGAATAATCTTCATTCACCCCACTCGTAAGAGTAATCTACCGCTTGCTAAAAACCGGAGAAAGCGAATAGAGCAATATATTCTCAATATATTGCATCTTCTGTTTATCAAATTCTCTACTTCTATTGATAGTGGTAATGGTTTTGCATCAGCGTTTATCTTAGATAATTCTAGTTTCGTTACAGCAACAAAGATTTTTCAATGTGGCTAAAATTTGGCGTAGATGAAGATGGCATACTGGTAAGTATTGAAGATGTTACCAAGGGAAAAACCTCACTTAAGTGTCCTTATTGCGATTGCAAGCTGACTGCCAAAAAAGGCAAGATAAAAGAACATCATTTTGCCCATGCGGTCGAAACCTGCCGTCCGATATCAACCCGTGATTTTCCAGTTCTACCACTCTATGACAACTTCAACATTCATTTATCAGGTAAAGATTTAAAGCAATTGAAACTACTCTGGCAAGAGTATGGTTCCAAAAATTACTTTATAAGTCCTGACCTAGTTCCTTCTGGTCTAATTCGAGCAGGATTATTACAAAAAAATGTTTTTACTTTTCCACATCAATATGAATTCACCAATCTGGGTAAAATCCCTGTTGGATCACTCTCGTTAATGCTATTTAATGAAGTACAAGAGCCGTTATTACTTAAACAATTACTGAAGTTAGAGTTAGCCGTAGAACACGCCAAACATAAAAATGCTCCTGATTTGGGCTACAGATTAACAGATTTAAAACTGTATTGTGCTCAACTCAAACGAGTCCTATCCTGCACTCTCTATTTTTTAGAAATTCAAACAAACAAGGAGCTTTTGTACAAAATTGGAGTCACCCAGCGATCTATTAGAAAACGAGTAGCAGAAGTAGAAATGGATTTACTTGAGCATTACCAAAGTGTTGATATCAAAGTGCTAGGAACTTGGGAACATCGAGGGAATGTAGAGAAGTATTTCAAGCACCGCTATCAAGATTTCAATCACAAGATTGGAAGTTTGACAGAATACTACAAATTCAATACTGAAAATGCCAAAAATGTGCTGAATGACCTACACCAAATGAAGCCCAAAGTACTCGACCAAAATGAAATGGATCTTCTTGAGGAGGCTACTACAGCACGGCAGAAATAAAGCTATTATTTAATATAGATGAAAACCTTATGGTATAAGCATTTTAAATTTTAAATTCAGAATTCTGAATTTGAGTAGGGTAGGCATTGCCAACCAATATCTCAGATGTCCATCATATAGGCTTTCATAGGTAATGACCACCAGAAGATTTGTGGTCTATTCATAAGAATAAGCGCTGTAATGATGAGGAGTTTGATGACGAGGCAACCGTTCAGCAAGCTTACTAAGCTACCTCATCCTGTTTGATTTTTGGATGCCGTCACCCTTCGGGTTCGCAGTCGCCTGCGGAGGGAAACCCTCCCGCAGCGCTGACTCACCGACATCACCGGAACAGGTCTGGACTCTTCTTCGACACGCCCGACGAATTCCCATCCGCCAGTTCTGGTACAGAAGAGTGCACGCAGCAGCACACACAACACGAAAACCGTTGTTGTTGTTCCTGTTGCCCGCATCGTTGTTGTTGCGATACGCCGAACGGCAGTTTTCAGGATTGTTGTTCCAAGAACCACCACGCAGCATTCGGGGGTGCCTGTCCCGTCTTCACCCTCTGGAAAAGACCAGAGTAGCGAATATCTGTTGGCGCAATTTCCAAGTATCGCCGTGTTCTAGATGAGCGACCCAACTTTGAATCGATTGCGAGACTTCTTGCTCTCTCATCTTACCTTGAGCATACTCTCGTTGCATTCGCCTGAGTCGTCTTTTAGCGCGTCTTAAATTCTCTGTCCGTACTCGGATACGGTCGGGTAAAATCCGAAAACCTAAGAAATTAGCTCCGTGTCGCGTTTCAAATAATTGACTTTTGACCGGATGAATTTTCAGTCTTAATCCGACTAAATAATTTTCTATTGCCACTCGTGCTTCGGCAAGAAATTCCCAATCGTCTGAAAATAAGGCAAAATCATCGACATAGCGAACGTACTTCGCTGCTTTGAGATGCTCTTTGACAAAATGGTCAAATCCGTTGAGGTAAATGTTAGCGAAAAACTGACTGGTGAGATTGCCTATTGGTAAGCCACGCCGACGTTGCAGCGGTGTGAGCAAATCATCTCCAGGGAAATGGTCTAAAACTGGGTCTTGTTCGTTGCTGTTATCAATAATTGTATCGGTTAACCACAGTGTCTCCTTGCATTTCAGCTTACGGCGCAAGAGAGATTTGAGAATTTCGTGGTCGATACTGGGGAAATATTTGCGGATATCACACTGGAGAATGTAACGGCTGGAACGAGCAAAGCTTGTGAATCTGCGTAAAGCGCGATGAGTCCCAAAACCTACCCGATTGGCATAAGAATCGCCAATAAATGTGCGCTCGAAAATTGGGGCTATGATGTTGCACAAAGCATGATGCACTACTCTATCCCGATACGGTGCAGCAGAAATCATTCGCCGCTTAGGCTCTACTATTTCAAAGGTATGATAAGCGCCTGGTTGATAGGTTTTTGTTTCTAATTCTGTCTTGAGTCGCGCTAGTTCTTGTTCTAAGTTATAGTTGAACGTTAAAACATTTCCTCGGAACCGCTTTCCCCGTTGCGCTTGACGGGCTGCTTGCATTATATTCTCAAAATCAATCACTTGAGACCAAAGATTGCCGTAACGCTTCATGGAGATGTTTGCCGCTTGCGTTGTTGTTTAATCCATGCTCCCAAGTCTGTCCCAATATCGTTGATAAGTTGTCCCGCATATTCGTAGCGTTGAACTTTAATGAGTTCAAAGTCTAATAAAAGACGGGTTTGATGGCGTAAAATGTCTAACTTGCTGTTCAACGATTGTAATTTCGCTAATTTATCGGGAGCATATTTAGCTATAATTAAACCATCTAACAAATCATACAGTCCAGTAATCATCCGGTCGCCCAGCATAAATTTATGATCTCGTGGCAGACGGTTGAGGATTGGCACGTACCATTTGATTAAATCATAGGTTTTTTGGATAATTGGTAATTCGTCCATTTGTTCAAAAAAATTTTTCAGCTCGCTCCGCTCGCAAGAATAAAGAAAAAAGGATAAAGAGCAAAAGAGTAAAAGTATAAAGGGCTACTGAGTCCACGCAGCAGCACACACAACACGAAAACCGAAGTTGAGGTTCCTGCCGCCCGCAACGTCGTAGGCGCGATACGCCGAACGGCAGTCCTCAGGAAGGCTGTCCCAAGAACCACCACGCAGCATACGATTATCATTATTATTATCATTATCATCTAACCATGCACTTCCGTCTGTGGGCGCTCCTTCATAGTTTTCGTGCCAATGGTCAGCACACCATTCCCATACATTCCCGTGCATATCATATAGCCCAAAGGCATTCGCTACACCAAAGCTACCTACAGGTGTTGTCTCCTCGCGGTAAATCCCTTTCGGACCTTGACCATAGGAACCTGACCATTTATACTCTTCGTTATCTGTACCTCGATAATTTGCTAAATCAGTTGTAATCGTCTCACCAAAGTGAAATGGAGTGGTCGTTCCAGCACGACAAGCGTATTCCCATTCGGCTTCACTCGGTAGACGGTAAGGTCTTTTGGTATGTGAGGATAGGCGATCGCAAAATTCGACAGCATCATGCCAAGAAACTTCCTCAACGGGGCGATTTTCTCCTTTAAATTCAGATGGATCAGCATCGAGTTCGCTGTTCACTTGTGGGAAAGAAGCTACTGCCTTCCACTGTGCTTGAGTGACAGGATACTTACCCATACAAAAGGGTTTAATGGTTATTAAGTGTTGAGGACTTTCCGATTCATCGTGCCCAATTTCATCTTCTGGCGACCCCATGAGAAAACTACCCCCAGGAATCAGCACCATCTCTAGTTCAACTCCATTGCCCAAGTCTTCTATAAAATATTGCGCTGTCCGCCCTGAACGGTTAATGACTATTTTTGGCATTGATTCTTACCTGCTTGATTGTCCCTCTCTGAATACTTTGTTTGTGATGATTGAGCTATTCCCAAAATATGATATTATTGTTGAAGCATCGCACTCATTAACCAAAAAAACTTTGCGTCTTGGTATCCTAGCAGTTTACAGAGAAACTTTGTGAGCTAATACTTTCTCTAAAAAATTCTGCTCGCTCCGCTCGCAAGAAAAAAGAAAAAACGGTAAAGGGCAAAAGAGTAAAAGTATAAAGGGCTACTGAATTCACGCAGCAGCACACACAACACGAAAACCGTCGGCGTAGTGCCTGAGGCCCGCATCGTCGTTGCCGCGATACGCCGAACGGCAGTCCTCAGGATTGAGGAGCCAAGAACCACCACGCAGCATACGATTATCATTATAATTATCATTATCATCTAACCATGCACTTCCGTCTGTGGGCGCTCCTTCATAAGAATTATGCCAATGGTCAGTGCACCATTCCCAGACATTGCCATGCATATCGTATAGTCCAAAGGCATTCGCTACACCAAAGCTACCTATAGGTGTTGTTTCCTCGCGGTAAACCCCTTTGACACCAGCACCATACGTGTAGTTAGCGTTATAGTTTGCCAACTCAGATGTAATTGTCTCACCAAAGTGAAATGGAGTCGTCGTACCCGCACGACAAGCATATTCCCATTCGGCTTCACTTGGTAAACGGTAGGGTTTACCAGTGTGTTGAGACAGGCGATCGCAAAACTCAACAGCATCATACCACGAAACTTGCTCAACTGGGCGATTTTCTCCTTTAAAATGAGATGGCTCAGCGTCAAGTTCGCGGTTAACTTGTGGGAGAGAAGCTACTGCTTGCCATTGTGCTTGAGTTACAGGATACTTGCCTAGAAAGAAAGATTTAATCGTGACTGTATGCTGAGGGCTTTCATCGCTTGAGCGCTCAGGTTCATCTTCTGGAGATCCCATCACAAAGCTTCCAGAAGGAATAGCTACCATTTCTAGCTGCACTCCATTCCCTAAATCTTCGATAAACTCCTGAGCTTGCTGACGACGACGATGAATGGTTAGACGACGAGCAGTCCATCGCTGGAGGACGTTTTGAAGATTTTTTTTGGTGACTTTTTCACCAAGCACTTGTGATAAAACTTCCCACAGCTTGAGAGCAACATTGCTTAGATGACGTGCAGAGTATTGTGCTGACGCTGCTGCAATTTGCTCGTAGGTTTGATTGGCGAATGTTCCTTGTAGTATTAACTGTTCAATATCATTGAGATGTTTTCCTGTTTTCGTAAAAATCATCTCATTTGCCATTTCGAGAGGACTACCTGTAGTGTTTTGAGCAGATTCATTAACCTCTATAAGTGCGACTTCAAATTCAAAAGGTTGCAGGTTGATACTTAGAGAAGTTTCTGCTCCATCAGAGATAGTGATAGTTGCTACTTCAAACTCAAAAGTCTGTACTGGCGGTAACCCTTCAAGCCCAGCAACTGTTTGCCTAGAAGATGACATCGCCCTTAAGCGCAAACCTTCTGGCAATAATCTATCTGGGATTGTGAGTTCCTCATCACCTATCCGATAGGAACGATTCAGTTCTGCCGGATTAACTGTCTCTGGCGTTCTTAAGATTCGCTGGATCAGGCTTGCCAACTCCAGCAAGATTGGTTCTTGCTGTAACTGGGCTGATAGCTCAGAGGTAATTCGTGTCAATCGCGCTAATTCCGCCCGAATTCCTGACTCAGTACGGTTTTCGGAACCCGTTCCACTACTAGTCTCTTGGAGCCGCTTGGCAATCTCTCGTGCTGCTTCTTTGCACTGTTCATCCCCCAAAAATACCATTGCCGCCCATCGTTGCGCTTCTAATTCCTGTTGCCGTCGCCCCGGATTCAGCCGACTCAGATAGCTCACATAGCTGATTAAAACTTGCGCAACTTCCTGCATTCGCTGTTCGCCACAGTCTTTCTTCATTTGCTCCAGCAGATATGCTCGCACATGGGTATCCATCGCGTAAAGTTCGTACCCCACTTGACTGCATAAGTCAGACAGCAACAAGTCAACCTCCGCCACCCAAGGAACTTGCTCACCTCGCAAGAACTTATTGCGTAAGTAGTTTACTAATTCTGGAGTTAGCACCAAAGGTAATGCAGCATGATACAAAAGCAGCCGATAAGACTCATCAAAACGCCCAACAAACCGTTCTACTGCTTGCTTTGCCTGTTCTCCCCATTGCTTGTCATCAGCCACAGTTGTCATGAAAAAGGTGAATGTAAGTGTTGTAGGGGTTGCCCGCGCACAATATCAATAGCATTACTTAAGCCATTATTATCCATCTGGTACATTGGCACCAAATTGGCAATAATTTCTGCCGAACTGCCAATCCAACGTTCTTCCGGCATCGGATTTAACCAAGCAATCAAAGAAGTGTACCGCTTTAGTTGAAATAAAAAACTCGTAGTCGCTCGAATTCGCTCTAACTTCCGATACCCTCGTGCTGCCCCAGCATCGCTGACAATCAATATGCTAGTTTCATTATCGCAGGTTTCTAATACTGTCTGTAAGGCAATTGGTTCTGTCAGGTAAAGGTCTTTGTAAACACTCGCAGCAGGAACGTTATGGAAATAGAATACATTTACCTTTTCCGGTTGCAGACAACTTTCGTAGATTGCTGTTTCCACTAAATCGCGAGTGAAGCGATGAAACGGCGTCATTGAGCCATTTTGATCGAGCAGCAACAACAGATGAGCATTATTTTGTTCTCGTCTGCGGTAGACTGGAGTTAAGTAAAATCCCTGGCGGGTGGCTTGCTCAATGGTTGCATTGACATCTAGCACATCTAATGGACCATCAGCAACAGGTCGCCGTAGATACCGCCAACTATAAACCATGGAACGACGGGAGATGGGATAATATGCCTGTAATGTAGATGTATCCTCGTTTTCCACTGGTGTAAAAGGTGCCCGAATCGGGAGCGATGCCAGTTCTGGTTTAGACTTGATCTCAGTTACAGCCTCTTCGGGAGGCGGTGACGATGGTTTCTGCGGTTCCTCCATCCGCTCTTGATGAGGAGGCTCAAGCTTTGGTTCTCTTGGAGGAGGTTTTTCGGATTGTTTGGGAGTCGAACTCATCAGCAAAGACTCCCAGATGGGGTCAAACTGGCTTTGTTCGGATGGGGAGTGACACCATAAAATCTTTAATGTCTCTGCCAGTGCTTCTTCATTTTCCCCAAATCCCCCCTCAACCGCTTGCCGTGCTGCCAAAAGTTCTCCGACGCCAAGCTGAAAACCACTTTGGCGCAAACGAATGAAAGCGCGAACAATCAAACCTTGTGGATTAAAGGAATTCATGAGGCTTTGGCATACTTCTTCCAGTCCTGTTGCAGCTTAAATAATAACTCTCGGTAGGGAAGCAACTTGTCTTTTTTCAGTTGCGTCGCGCTGTAAGGTTTTGGCTCAAAGGTATGGAGTGCTTTCAGCCAATCGAGAAATTCGCTGGTTCCTGGTTTCTTGAAAAGTCCGCCTTCATTCCACACATTTAGAAAACGCTCAATTGCTGTGTTTACCAAATTAGGAGGCGGTGATTCTTCCTCACGAATCTGGTAATGCTTCTCGACGATATCCTGCAACCGTTTCGCATCGTTTGGGAAGTCTACATAATGATACAGGCAACGACGCAGAAATGGCGCAGGTAAGTTACCTTTTTCCTTATTACTGGTAATAATGACAATTGGTTTGTGTGTAGCGCGAATCGTTTCCCCCGTTTCCTTAATTTTGAATTCCCAAGGTTCATCTAAAACTGTTAACAAATCATTCGGGAAATCCAAATCTGCTTTGTCAATTTCATCAATCAGTACAACTGCTGGGTGATTCTTTAGCTGAAATGCCTTTCCTAAAGCTCCAAATTTACGGTAATGTTTGGGGTTAGCAGGATTATGATTGACTCTTTCCTCATCTTCCTCCTCGTCAGTTTCTGCTTCATCTACTGACTGTATTTGCTCTACTTTCTGTGTTTGCACATCATGCAATCTGAGGATAGCATCATATTCATAGAGTCCATCCTGCGCTTTAGTAGTGGAACGGATATCCCAACGATAAAGAGGAAGTCCTAACTCATAGGCAACAGCCGAAGCAAGACGAGTCTTACCACACCCGGCGTCTCCTTCTAATAATAATGGTCGCCTGAGATAGATTGCCAAATTCACAGCTTTCTTTAATTCTGAAGAAACGACATATGGCTCTGGGCGCGTTGGTGAATGTTTATGTGGATTTTCGGGACGCCGATTGGGATTGTTTTCAAAAGTCAATTTAGCAGGCAAATTCATAAGCTACTCCAGAAATAAACGTAAAAAAACTAATTCAGTTTATTTTTTAGTGCATCACAGATAAGTTTAGGAGTACCACCACGACTTGACTTATAAACACTCTTAGCGATTGGAGTAATTTTCTTTTTAGGTAATCCTGAGTGTTTTGTCAGCCAAAGATGAATTTCTTTTTCACTCCACTCCGTCAAGAGAATTGCAAAAATTTGATAGATATCAAAGGATTCTTCATGACAAAAAAATGGCAAACTGGAACATTCATCAAAAATATCATCATCTGAAGTCACAAGAATTATAAACTTTACTTGTTCAATATCTTTATTTTTGCAAATTAAAGGTAATTCTTCAACTAATGATTTCCAGAAAAAGTCTACCAACCAAGACAAGAAATTTTCTTTATCATCTAATAAGTCAATTTTTCTCAGTTCAATAAAAACAATACTTCCATTTTCTATAAAGCCAAAAAACTTTTCAATAACTTTTGAGTATTCTTCTTTACTATTGATTTCATCAATACCCAAATAACCTCCCAATCCTTGGAGAAAACCTATTTCGTCCAATCTTCTGTCAACTGAGAAGGCTATCTCATAATGCTTTAAGTCTGTTGTCTCATCTTTTAAGCAATTTTTTAATTCTAAACTAAATAAATCTCCTGCCATGTTGAAGCTATCGTTTATAAAAAAGAGAGCAGCCCCATATTCTGCAAATTGCTCCAAAATATCTTTTACAATCCCTATTTGTTTTTTAAAGTCTATTTTGGGAAGCTTCTCTTCTAAGGCACGAGAGCGACGATTAGCATCTGCAGTTAAATCCTGTCCAGATAGCTGACGTTCCAGTTCATTTATTTGTTTGTCAAAACCATCAAGTTTCCTTTTTAAACGGACTCGTTGAGCTTCATCTATAGTCGAACGGTACTGATTATTACAAACCTCTCGTTCAACAATACAATCTGCATAATCTTTGCGAAGCTTTTCACGCTCACTATCAAATAACATTTGGCTAAAATTTATCTTTTAATATTAATTAATATATCTTCACCAATAAAGCTTGTAATTCACATATTATCTAGTTGACGCTCTATGTTATCTATTTGATTGTCTAAATCATCAAGTTTTCTTTTTAAACGAACTCGTTGAGCTTCATCTATTGCTGAACGATATTGGTTGTTACAAGCCTCCCTTTCTTCTCGTAAATCTGTAAGTTCCTCTTGAAGACGAAGTTGCTGACGTGATGATTTTATCCTTGGTAATATCTGAGGAGAATTTGATGATGGTGAGTTTTCGGGAAAATTGTCTATAGGCTTAGAATGAGGGACATCGTTCTGGGTCATGATATCAACAAATTTATTAACAATATAATCAATTCCTTGAGAAGAATCGATTGCAATTTTACCAGCAAGAGTTGGAGAAAAAGCTAAAACTTCCTTTTTTGATACCTGATGCCAAATAGGAAGTATGACTTTTTCATCATTGACTTCTTTGGAAACAAATCCATTTAACTCACGCTCTGTCCATTTCTTTTTAAAGAAATTTTGACTGAGTACAATAATTCCAAACTTTGATTGTGAAATACCTTTATCAATTGAACTACTTAGGTTGTCTCCCCAACTCAAAGAAATTTCATCATACCAGACTCGATAACCTCTATTTTGTAGCTCTTTAGCTAGAGGTCTTACAAAATCTTCCTTATCTTCACTTGCATGACTAATAAATACATCATATTCATATGTCGCTGTCATATGAGTATCTTTCCAGATCAGATTTTGTTCCTTCTGTGCCAATGGATTTACAAATTCCTCGTTCATCGCTCGTACAACCTGATCAAAGAGTTGTCCTCCGTCATTATCCTCCCAACGCAGATACAGCACAGGACGATACCACTGATTTCCTTCAATTCCCATTGCACTTTGTCCCCGCCGTAGTGCGATCGCCAGTGACTCTTTTTGCCCAAGCGAACGATAAAAATCTTCTGCAAAAGCACTCGCAGCAGCCACACTGATAGAATACGGCATTGCCACCACAGACGGAATACCCCGACCAATCAAATTCTGAGCTACCCCGTTGAAAACAGAATCACTTAAACGAGACATTCCACTTTTGCAACTACTCAGAACAACCAATGCAATTCCCTGCTCTGAGTTGGGTTGCTCTCGACGCCCCAAATTACCCAACAGTTCGCCAAGTTCTTGAGCACTTACATAATCAGCAGTTCCATTTGATTGCTCAAATACCAAATAACCTTGGGCTTCTCCCAAGGTTGCACCGCATTCACACTCTTGTTTACTCTGTTTATAAGCTTTCCTGCATCCTGCTTCATTACAGCGCTTACCGAAAAAGCCATGACCATCAAAATGCAGAACGTGAGGAACCGCAGCAGTTTGGCGTTCTAGCAACCGCCTGCGGAGCGTATTTAATGTTGGAGGAGTTAAAATTTCTAATTGAATTGCTCCCTGCTCTCGGGCGTGTTGCAGTCCTTGGGCGATCGCTTCTCGCTCATCAGAAGGTAATGATTTCAGTCCGATTCTATCATCACCTGCTCCAGAAGAAATCAACAAAACATTGAGCCGTTCAACACTCGGTAAGTTGGGACGAGGACTCTTATAAGCAATATAGCGCGAGAAAGTCACTCCTTGATGCGCTAGAAACCCGTAATCGTTATGGAGCAACTCCCAAGGATAATCGGTTAAGCGAACATATTTGGGATCGTCTGCTGGAAACCTTAGGCGAATATGCAACCAAGTGCTCAAGCGCTTAGCATCTGCTACCGCCGCCTCAATCACCTGCTGAATGTTTTGACCTAATATTTGGTAAAGTCTACGCCCAATAGTAGCCAACCATTGAGGCTGAAAAGCATTCTGTTCCGACAACAGAAGTTGCTCGCGCACCATCCATGCTTGTTCTTCTTGCGAAAAGTCCTTCTGATTAAACTTTGTTGACTCTAATATCTTGACTACTGTGAAACGCCTGTCCTGCACATCGGGAGTCTCACTATCTAGAAAAGGTAGAGGTGGTTCATGATGGACTTCTCCTGATGAACCCTCCACACTCACTTTGAAGCAATCCTGCTTCCGTTCAATTGGATAGAACCTCAGCTCCAGCAGTTTCACTTTACCCCTTTACCTATTGGTCTGAGTACTAGTCACCGAGGTCTTCATTCAGGTTGCTTTCCTCATCACCTTTGAAGAGTCCCGTTATACTGTTCTTCACCGTCGCTGGCATATTTTCCGAATACACCTGCTCATAAAACTTCACTAAACGCTCCTTATCAAAAAGTGGAGATAGTTTTACTTTAACTTTATGAGTTCTATCTTGAGCGCGATCGCCACCAATTTCACCACCAACCTCGCCTCCACTCCCTAGCACATTAATTTTGATATTTCCCTTGACACCTGCTTTACCAGTTCGCTTGACAGTGACTTGTAGTTCCAGTTCCACAGATTCAACAAACAGGAAAGGCGCATCCTTATCTTTTCCAGGTGTCACGGAGAGAAGGTCTTCTTTAACCTGTTGGATCAGCTCAGCCAATTCAATCGGGCTTTTATCGTTTTCAGACATTAGTTTTTGTACAGTTGAAAGATAAAAATTATATTACCCAGCTAATCGTCTGCTTGTGCGGCTCTATTCCTTTTTTATTCGATACATGATTCCTCCTTACTTCTTAGGTAGCGGAACATGGTAATCTTCTGCATAACTACTCCCTGTAAAGTAGTTATCGTGTCCTCAAGAGGTTTTTGCAACACAATCATTGATTCATACTGTGTCAAACCAATCCACGCCTGAATTTTCCCGTCTTCGTCAACGACTACCTGATCAAAGGTGGCAAATTTCCCCTCAAAAAACAGAATCGGCACAAAAGCTGGCGGAAGTTACAAATTTACCGCCCTTAATCAACCAATTGTTGATAAACCGGGGTATTGAAACAAAAGAACAAGCCCAAGCTTTTTTAAATTCAGGAGACTTGGTATTACCTTCGCCCTTGGACGACTTTCCTGATTTGGAAATCAGTCTGGAATTGTTGGATTGGGCGATCGCCAAAGAAGAAAAAATCGCCATCTGCGGTGACTACGATGCTGATGGGATGACAAGCACTGCTTTACTTTTGCGTAGTCTGCGTTGGTTGGGCGCTCAAGTCGATTATGCTATTCCTAGTCGGATGCATGAAGGCTACGGTATCAATAAACGCATTATTGAAGAATTCCATAGCGAAGGCGTAGGATTGATTCTGACTGTGGATAATGGCATCTCAGCCTTTGAACCAATTGCCAGAGCTAGAGAACTTGGTCTAAAAGTCATTATCACTGACCACCACGACATTCCTCAACAATTACCCCCAGCACACGCTATTCTCAATCCGAAACTCATACGAGAATCTTCACCTTATCGCGGTATTGCTGGTGTTGGTGTCGCCTACATTCTGGCTGTGTCCCTCGCCCAAAAACTAGGACAAGCTAACGATGACATATTAGCTTCGATGCTGGAACTGTTTACATTAGGAACCATTGCGGATTTAGCACCGTTGACTGGCGTAAACCGTCACTGGGTGAAAAGTGGTTTGCAGCAGTTACCCAAATCCAAGCTTGCTGGAGTACAGGCGCTGATTCAAATGTCTGGGGTGCAGGCGAGTGGGGCAAAAGGAGGACACGGGGACACGGGGAATTTAAATGCAACTGTCTCCCCCTCTCCCCCTCTCCGCGTCCCCGCGTCTTCTCTCAAGCCGGAGGATATTGGCTTTCGGTTGGGTCCGCGAATTAATGCAATTGGTCGGATTGCTGATCCACAAATTGTTATAGAATTGCTAACGACTGACGATATGGGAATAGCGCTGGAAAGGGCTATGCAGTGCGAAGCCATTAACCGCCAGCGTCGGGAAATGTGCGAGCAAATTGAGCAAGAGGCAATAGAAATCGTAGAAACAGAATACCTTGCTTCTCTACCACAAGACCGTGTACTAGTCATTGTGCAACATAACTGGCACCACGGTGTGATTGGTATTGTTGCTTCTCGCTTGGTGGAACGTTACGGAGTGCCAGTGTTTATTGGTACTTACGAGAATGAGACGCACATTCGCGGTTCAGCGCGTGGAATTCCAGAGTTCCATATATTTGATGCTTTGGAATATTGTCAGGACTTGCTTGGCAAATTCGGCGGACACAAGGCTGCTGGGGGATTTTCTTTGTTATCAGAGAATTTGGAGGGCTTGCGATCGCGTCTGAGTGAGTTCGCTAACAAATGTCTTGAACTCCAGCACCTCAAACCACTTTTGAAAATTGACACTCAAGCCAACCTCAATCAAATTCATTACCAGCTTTATCAACAGCTTAATGTTTTAGAGCCTTGTGGTATCGAAAACCCAGATCCAGTCTTTTGGACACCGAATGTTCAAATCCTTGAGCAACAAACTGTGGGCAAGGGTCATATCAAGCTGACTGTATCACAAACTATTGATGATTTCCCCTCCAAAATTAAGGCGATCGCTTGGCGCTGGCGTGACTATTTTCCTCTACCACCGCGACTTGATATTGCTTACAAATTACGAGAAAATCACTTTAATGGCAATACTTCCATCGAGTTGGAGTTAGTTGGCGTTAGGCTCCCAACCCAGTCTCACATTTTTTTTGCTTCACCACCAACGCCGTTAAGAACCACCATTGAGTACAATCAACGCCACTACAACTGTGGTATTTATAAAAATGGCTCTGTACCAGAATTAAGAATTGGATATCCCGAAGGCAAAATTTTAGCTGTTGAGCTAGGACATACCATCGCCTTATTAGGAACCAATCGTCAAGAGGCTATGGAGGTTGATGTTTCTCAACCCGAATACAACATGATTATTCAAACTGCGCTTCAAGCTTTATCCGTTCTGAGCAACGAGTACTGATACCAATTCACTAAGAACGCTCATTCATAAGGTACGGCATTAACAAAGCCAAATAGAACAAGGCTTTGAGACTGTGTATCTGTCGCATTCTTTTTTCAAATTAGTATGAGTTGCGAATCATTTCTACTCAATACGCACGGGCGCAATGCCTTGCGCCCCTAGCTACTCAGCACTCTTACAGGTCGCCGTTGCGAAATGCCAGCACAAAAATGACCGCAGGACCGGCTAACATGATGAGTGCGACAGAAACGAGCTGGAAAATAACTTCCCAATGAATATTGCCTAGAGTATTGGCTAAAGCTTCCATTTTTCCTCCCAAAGGAAATGATATAACTACAAACCCCGCAATTGATCATATCCGGCGATCGCCCACTCTCTTTAATTTACTTAACAAAATTATAGAAAAAACTATAAAAATTAAAAAAATAGCACCGTTTAGAACAGGTTTTAGTCATGGCAACTTGGCAATGTGTTAAGGAATGTGGAGCCTGCTGTCATCTTGATCCAGCAGATCGTCCAGATATATATGAGTATTTATCACCTGAGGAACTGGAATTGTATCTGAGTATGGTAGGCGAAGGGGGATGGTGTGTGAATTTCGACAAAGATTCGCGAGAATGTCGGATTTACTCAAACCGTCCGCGATTTTGCCGTGTGGAACCAGAGGTGTTTGAGGAGATGTACGGTATTTACCCTGAAGAGTTGAACGATTTTGCCATAGACTGCTGTTATCAGCAGATAGAGGGGGTGTATGGCGATAGAAGTCTGGAAATGTTACGCTTCGACCGAGCAGTGGGTATTTGAGAAAATCTGGACTTTTGCCTGATTTCTTTTACTTTGGAGAATTATCCAACAACGACACAAAGGAATTGGCAAAAATTGCAGCTTGAGTGCGTAAGCGTTGCTCCTCTGAAGGAGGCTCGCGTAGATTTAACCGACCCAAAATACTCGTGACGTGATTTTTCACTGTTCTCTCAGCAATATAAAGAGACTTTGCAATTTCTCGATTGCTAGCACCAGTAGCAATTAAAACTTGGGTCGGTTGGACTACCGATTTCTGGCTGCGGAGGCTTAGAGGTTACTCAGCCATTGATGCAGCAAGTCTCATTTCGTACCTTGAGATGCTCCCGCTACAGTACTTGTAGTTAGGGGTGAGAGTTGTCACTCATTTGCTGGTGATGGTCTGCGGCGTCCAAGTAGGACCATTGCAACACGGTCCATCTGGCGTCCAGATGAGCTTATCTAGGCACATTTGCCGCGCAGCCATCTTTATTCCCCAGGCATGGTAGACGATGTATTCAGTCTGACCGTCCGGACCAAGAACGATGGAGTTATGTCCAGGTCCTAAAACACGACCAGGAACGGACCTCAGCACCCGTGGTCCCGTTTCGTTGCCCGCATCAGAGTAAGGTCCCATCACACTATTAGCAACTCCATAATCCACACCGTAGTTTTCTGTCTCCCAGCGCCCACCGCTATAAAAGCAGTAGTATTGACCTCCATGTTTGCGGACACAAGGACCTTCCAAAGTATGCCAATCAAAAATTTCACCATACATCAAACGGTTGGCTAAAAACCGCTGCCAATCGGAACGCGCACGCAAGACGACTTTCCCAACGCCTTTGAGCTTCGTCATGCTTTGGAGTTGGTCTACAAAAAGCGCAGTACCAGCACGCACACCGCCCTCAGTGTCTAAAAAATCACGGGCGTAGAACAGATACCACTGTCCATCGTCATCACGGAATGGGTGCGGGTCAATGGCAAAGGAACAAGACTGAGGATCTACTAGCGGCTCTCCAACATCCTCATAGGGACCTAATGGAGTATCGCTCTTTGCAACGCGCAACTGATGATTCTTGTCCTCATGCCCCACTGAGTAGTAAAGGTAGAACTTGCCATCGCAGTAAGCAACTTCGGGTGCCCAAAAGTTATCGCCGAGGGCAGGATCTGGTCGCATCAGCGCGTTACCAACAAAATGCCAATTTAGAAAGTCGAGGGAGCGTAACAGAGGAAAGACACGCAGTTTGTTAGTGGAGTCAACGCCTGACGCCTCCGCGATTTCGTCTACCTGTCCTTGGGCCTCCGCCGCACCAGTTCCAATTGCATAGTATACGCCCTGGTACTCCCAGACAAAGGGATCGGCGAAATAACCTTCGTAGACTGGATTGGTGTAGGTGCGTGTCTGGATCCCGGCTTCGGGTGTTGGCTCAATCTGAGACATCGTAGTTCCCTAAGAAGTGCAACTGCAACAAGATGGTGCTATGGAATAATTAGGATGACGATAACAAATCTTCCTCGGTTTTTCTTCCTTAAACCTCTATCTTTGTGCTTGTTCCTGGCTTTATTTTTTTCAGAGAAGGTGGGAAAATTTCTAAGCTGCAAGTGCATTGTAAGTTACACGTTTCCTCATCAAAGTCGTCATTTGTCATTAATCATTTCTACTTAATTTGAACAAATAACTAATGACAAATGGCGATGTGACGATGCAAGATTTCCAAAGCACTTAGCTTTTTTAGCAGTGCTTTTTTAGCACACTGTCTTTTTAGTACTTGAAATTCACGTAAGTTTCAACTTTTTCCTTTGGCAACTGCTCCACCACCTGACACCGCAGCAACTGCTTTATCTTCTCTGGCAGGCTCTCATAATAGTCTCGCTGGAGAGTCAAATCCACTTTCGCTGTGTGCAACCAATGCATAACGTAGCCCATGACTACCATTGGTCTCGCCTGGCAAGTCCTATTTGGTGAACCTCGGTGCAGCGCGAGGGGTGTTCGGATAATCACGTCACCTGGTTGCATATAAAAAGATTCCATGGGAATTTCGCCCCTTGCAATCTTAAAGAGGGCTTCATCACGCGGTAAGACATGCGTGCCACGCGCCATCTGGAATGGTCCATTCTCTGGCGTTACTTCAACCAGTGGAAAGTTGACCGCTAGGGCATAGAGTGGCGTTACTATTTGATCCGAGAACAGAGGGCGAAAATCCCGGTGGGTTTCTTGATAATCTGAGCCTTGCACCGGGATATCAGCCCCTAACTGAACCATCAGGTATTCCTGAGCGAACACGCGATCTAGGACACCCAAGATTGTGGGATTGGCGAAAACTTCCGCATTGGCAAACGGGGGAACCCAAGGCAACGTCAAATAGTAGCGGGCAAGTTCACGAGGAGCCAGCCCACCTGGTTGATTTTGGCGCTCTCGAAATAACTTTTCAAAAGCTTGTGCCCATTCTGAAACCAGTTTTCTGTCAAAAAGAGCGCGAATCACACAAATGCCGTCTCGATTTAGCTCTTGTGCGAATCGGTCTAAGTCAGTAGCCGTATAGTTAGTTGAACCTATACTTTGAACCATTTTTCTATCCTCTCTAATTCATGATAAAAGAGTCGAATTTGAACCGGACTCTCAACAGTAGAACTTTACAAATTGCTTGTTGATAATAATATTTACTTGCACAATCTCCTCTAAATGCTGCAATTGTTGAATTCATTGAACTTGGAACAAATAAACTGTTTGGTGCAACGACTCGACTTCCTTTGTAAGAGGAAGCAAATCAATCTTTGACACCATCCCGCGCGCCTTTTAATAGTTGAATTGTCTCTAGTTATCTTCCAGCTGCAGTTTCAATACTTAAAGGCGGCTTTGCTCTACAGTTTTTCGCTCGTCCAATACCCGCTACTAAAAGTAATTCTTGATTGTTTGAGCAAAAAGTGATTGGCTATACGATTGTAACTATTCCTTTTAGTGGATGCATGCCTAACAGCGGCTACTTTAACGAGCAGGCATCACATCGGTTCAGAACTCGCACTCCTACAAAGCGCGGCTTCCTTCGGGTTTTTGACTTATGCAACGAGTAGAAAATGCATTGTGTTGGCGTAGCCTGTCCGCAGGGCAGGCTACGCCGTGCCGCACCGCGAGGGCAGAAGGCAGCGAAGGCTTACATCAAAAAAGTTCTTCCCTCCTGCCCTCTGCCTTGCCCGTAAGCGCAAAGCGTGCCGCTAGGCATACGCGTAGCGTCTCCGACAGGAGAAGGGCGATAATAACAAGCTTTCGTAAACCCTGGCTTGCCATTTGTCAAAAATATTGAGAAAATGAGAAAAATATGAAAACAACTTAGCGAAAAAAATACTACCTGTGAAACTTGACGCCAAGCCTTTGAACTTTTCCACATCTGAGACTGAAAGCCAGCTAGAGCTAAAAGATGAAGTAGACTGCAATTCTACAACCGCCTTAGTTGAACTGTCGTCACCTTTGATTTCTGACAAACCTCAGAAGCCGCAAACCCCAAGAGTCATTTTCGCCACTACGTTCTTGACCATCTTTCTGGCAGAAATTGGTGACAAGACACAGCTATCCACCTTGTTAATGAGTGCGCAATCACAATCTCCGTGGGTGGTGTTTTTTGGATCTGCAGCAGCGCTCGTCACGACTAGTTTACTAGGTGTGGTGTTAGGGAGTTGGATGGCTACCAGGTTCTCTCCGAAAATCGTAGAAAAAGCAGCAGGAATAATGTTGTTGGTGATTTCCGTGATGCTTTTTTGGGATGTGGCACAATTTTGAATTTGGATTTATTAACTATGGACTGGCATCTTTTAGGATTGAGCTTTATTACAGTTTTTTTGTCGGAATTGGGTGATAAAAGTCAGTTAGCGGCGATCGCTCTTTCAGGTCGTTCTCAATCTCCGCATGCGGTGTTTTTTGGGGCAGCTGGCGCACTGCTGTTGACGAGCTTGTTAGGAGCATTAGCTGGGGGAGCAGTGGCAGAGTTATTACCTACAAGGCTGTTGAAAGCGATCGCCGCCGTAGGATTTGCCATACTCGCGGTACGCCTACTATTTTTTAACAATGAGGAAGCTTCGCCGGAAGCTGATGAATGATGAATCATGCATTCTGAAGCTTTGTATCATTCATCATTCCTCATGTAGTGATTTAACGTCGCCAGCACCAGCCCAAAAGTGTGCCGCCTGCCAATAGTTTTACTGCTTCCAAAATCCAGTAACCACCATGCAGTACATCCATAGTTGCTGGAGTTTCAACAGTTGTCTGAAAGAGGTTCAGTTCAAGCCCGATTGCAGACATTTGCGGAGTTAACAGGTAAGTATCAACCAAAGCTATAGCGAGCAATAGCATAGATAAAATAATTGCACTGCGACGCCACTTAGATTGGCTGTTGCACATAGCTAACACGCTAGTTAATACCAAACCAGCAGACAATAATTCGAGCCGATTAAAATTCCAGAAAATGACATAGCCGGCTGAGGCAAAACTCGCTTGAGTCATCATGCCAGAAACATACAAACTAGGCATAATTACCCAATCTAACAAGAGGCTGGCACTGAGCCAAAAGCCTAAAGTTAACAAGGCAATACTTTGCCAAATCGGTCGCTTAAGTTCAACGCTAGAAATAGCATTCATAATTTTGAATAATTGCGTATCTTTATACTTCTCACTTCTAACTTAACTTAAGCACTCTGACAACAAATATCAATTATCTTTTACAAATCTGTTGCTATTTTGTAAAGCGATTTCAGTATTTGTTGCCTGATTACGCTCAAATAATTAATGTTATTTAAATATTGTTAAGAATAATCAAAAGTTAGTTGAGTAAAAATGCAGAACATTGAAAGGGAAATTGTAAAATTGAATCATAGGATAAGTTTGTCACCTGCGATAGATCCAGGTATACACAGCAATGCGTGTAAGATTTTTGTTAAGTACAGCGATTGCTTGCACAGCAGTGATAGGCGGATACACTGCGGACTTGAGTCAAGCAGTTCAGTTACGAGATGGTAAAGTCTATTTTGTCCAACCGCCGAGCCTTGGTGATGTAGTGACGACCTACAAGGACACTTATGTATGGGGTGCAACGTATTACTTTACGATTGGTCTGCCAGAAAACGCTGGAGAACCACTGCAACGCATAACGATTAACCAGCGTGAGGGAGTAGACCGTGTACGCTTTGACTTGAAAGACACTTCCGCCTTTGAAGGGACGCGTTCCAACAAAGGTCAAAAACTTGCTTTGAAAGATGCGACAAGCGATCGCAAGACGAAAACAATATCGCTCACATTTGACCCGCCAGTTTCTCCAGGTAGAACCATCACAATAGCTCTCAAGCCCGTGCAAAACCCTCAAGTTGCTGGCGTGTATTTATTTGGAGTCACGGCGTTTCCACCAGGAGAGCAAGCTCATGGTCAATTTCTTGGTTATGGAAGGCTGCAATTTTACAACTTCGGTCCTAGGTTTTTTTGACATCCTCCTACACGTGCGTATATAGCTGTAGTGGACAGCAAATATCTGCACTCTTAAGCTACAGCATTTTTTCTAAGAACTGCTTAGCGCGATCGCACCCAGGAGTGTTGAAAAATTCGCTTGGTGTGGTGTCTTCTGCCAAACGCCCTTGATCGAGGAACATAATTCGACTAGCAGCAACTCTGGCAAATCCCATTTCATGAGTCACAATCGCCATTGTTATGCCAGTTTGTGCCAAAGCTTTGATCACCTCTAGCACATCTTTAACCATTTCTGGGTCTAAGGCAGAAGTTGGTTCATCAAACAAAATCATGTCCGGTTCCATTGCTAGTGCGCGGGCGATCGCAACTCGCTGTTTTTGTCCGCCGGATAGTTTTGCGGGGTACACATGGGCTTTTTCCACCAAACCTACCTTACCAAGCAACTCTAACCCCTTTTGCGTTGCCTGTTCCTGATTGATTCCCCTCACCTTAATGGGGGCGTAGGTGACATTTTGCAACGCCGTCATGTGGGGAAATAAATTGAAGTGTTGAAACACCATCACCAAGCGCTGGCGAACTTTGGCGATATTTGCCTTGGGAGCGGTAATTTCATTTTCTTTAAAGTAAACTCGTCCTTTGGTGGGGCGTTCTAACAAGTTCATGCATCGCAGGAAAGTTGACTTACCTGACCCACTTGGACCTAAAATGGCTACGACTTGACCCTTGTAAATCTCAGTCGAAATATCTTTCAAAACCTCAAGCTTGCCAAAAGATTTACACAAGAACTCCGTACGAATGATAGCTTCACTCACTTCGCCTCAACCTCCTTTCAAGTGTGGATGCGCCCCTAGTTAAACCCATGACCAAAACGTAATAGATTAACCCAGCAAACAGCAGGGGTTCAAAGTAGATATACTTGTTAGCTCCGACAATTTGGGCACTGCGTAAAATTTCCACCACACCAAGAGTTGAAACCAAAGCGGAATCTTTCAAAAGTCCAATCGTTTCATTTACCAAAGCGGGGAGAATGTTCTTCAATGCTTGGGGCAAAATGATGTCCCACATCATCAACGCGTAGGGAACACCCATAGACATTGCCGCCTCACTCTGTCCTTTATCTACTGCTTGAATCCCACCCCGGATAGTTTCTGACATATAAGCCCCAGAGTTGAGAGTAAATGTGAGTACTCCTGCCTGCAATGCAGGTATATCATAACCAGTTAGCTGGGGTGTTGCGTAGTAAACCAACGCCAACTGCAACAGCAATGGTGTGCCTCTAAATACAGAGGTGTAAGCGTTGGCTAACCAACCTAGTGGCTTTATACCTGAAATTTTTAATAGAGATAGGAATGTTCCCCAAATTAAACCCAGGAATACTGATAACACAGTGAACAACAAAGTTAAGGGAATTCCCCGGAGAATAAAGGGAAGATCTGGAAGGATTCTCTTAAAATCTAGATTCAGTCCACCTTGAGGAGCAGGTGCTGTTGAGGATGCCGCGTTGGCAGCGCTGTTGAGGGAAAACCACTTCGTCGCTAGTTTTTCCAGTTCGCCCCTGTCCTTCATTTGCTGAAGGACTTTGTTAAAGGGTTCTACTTGATTTGAACCTTTGGGAAAGGCGATCGCCGAACCTGTACCCTCTTGTGATGAAGGAATAACGTTAAATTCTAAATCCGAGTTAGCTTGAGCAAATCCTTTAGCAACCGTATCTTCGACGATAGCAGCATCAATTCGCCCAGATTTAATTTCCTGAATGACTTCAGGGACTTTGTTGAGTTGCTTTAGCTGAATTCCGGGAATTTTTTTGGCTAATTTCTGAGCATTTTGCTCCTGGATTGTGCCCAGTTGAACGCCAACTTTTTTCCCAGATAAATCTTCTGGTTTTTTTAGGTTACTACTCTTGGGAGCAACAATTGTATCTTTCGCTTGATAATAGATGATGGAAAAATCGACGTTTTTGAGCCGTTCTGCTGTAGGAGTCATCCCAGCCATCACAAAGTCAGCACGATTTGCTTGAAGTGCGGGAATCAAGCCGTTAAAATCCGACTCCATCACCTTGAGTTTGAACCCCAGTTCCTTGGCAATGGTATTGGCGATATCAACATCAAAGCCAACAATTTTCCTTTCACCGCCCTGAGTGTCGTAATACTCGTAAGGGGGATAGTCCGGCGAGGTGATCATCGTCAGCGTGTCTTTGCCAACTGAGGAAGCTGCATATAGGGGATTGCGATGCCCCGCAATAGTACTTATTGCTACCGTTGCTGTAAATAGCAGCAGAAATACCAATACTTTGCGTTTGTTCATTAGACTTCTTGCAAAAGTATGATTCATGGATATTTAGAACCGCAGATGGGCACAGATAAACGCAGATAAATTATCTGTGTCCATCTGTGTCCATCTGTGGTTTTTTTTTCATAAAATTGGCTTTTGCAAGAGGTTTATTAATTTGCACCAGATGCACACTTAGCTAGGAAATCTAGAGTAACTCAAATTTTAGCTTGAAAACACATAGCCAGTTTCTGGCGTAAGTTCTAACATCTTGTTCGATGCTTCAGGCTCCTGTTGTAAATGTTTACCTAACGAGTTATATTTTTGTCGTAGTTCCAACCTCTGAATACAAGCAATCAACCACACTAAACCTGCAGCATAGCCAGCGACGACATCAGTAGGCCAGTGTACGCCAAGATAAAGCCGACTAAAACCGATCGCCAGAATTAAGACAAAGGTCAAAGCAAAAATCCGTCCCCGCCATTGAGGAAATTGCTTTGCCAGAATATAGCCGATAAAGCCGTAAATCACGATTGACACCATTGCGTGACCACTAGGAAAACTGTGTAAACCTACATGAATGAGTCGGTCCCACAGTGCTGGACGTGCTCTACCAAACAGCAGTTTCAGCAAACAATTTAGCAAGATTGCACCACCGACGGCTATGCCCAAGGTAGTTGCTTGAAAGCGACGGTTATGATATATAAGTCCAAATCCCAATCCCAAAGAAACCAACAGCAAAACCGTTGGATCGCCAAGAGAAGTGATACCAAGCATGATGCGATCAAGAAGTGGCGTGTGCAGTTTCTGAATTGCTAGTAAAATGCTTGTGTCAAGATTATATTTATGTAGCACTGCGGTACAGAGGACAAGGCTGGAAACAACCCCTGATACCAGAACAAGTTGATTGCTCGCTTGGTCTAATTGTTTGTTTGTATGCGTTTGGGGCAGTAGAGCTTTGCCATTTTGTTTGTCAGCATCGGCTTTAGGCTGATTTAATTCTCCTTTATTTATAGGTAAATTTTTGGCTGTTTCTTTTGCTGTACTGATATAAGCTGTCGTTACAGGTAGTTTTCTGACCTGTTTTCTGTAATCTAAGACAATATCTTGAAGGAGTAAGGCGATCGCATTTGGGCTTTTTTCTGGATGGAAAATCACAAGAACATTTCCTGTGATATGGTTAGCATGAACTTGCGCGATGATTTCTTCCTCTGACAATCGCGATTCAAGGTATCTTTTGAGATCTTCCGAATAATGAAGTCCACTGACTTTATATCTAGCTCTTCCTTTGACAGCGGTATGTATTGCCCGAACCAAAGGATTCTCATTGCGGAGTTGATTGAAGTTAGGAGTGCCCATTTTTCTACTTAGCTGCCTAAAACCTTCCAGGCTGTGAATATCTTAGCGGAAACGATGTGAATGGTAATGTCGGTATAGGCTACACAGCGTCGGCTACTCGTAGAGTAGCCGACGCCAGTCGCACGGCCGGGGGAAAGCCCCGCAGGCGAAAAGCTCCTCAAGTCGCCACAGCCTCGCCCATGTCGCTACCTCCGCTACGGGCGTCTACGCCAGCAGCTTGCAGCCTTTCGAGCTGCAACCCCACTTCTTTGGGCGCACTCCGCGCTTGCAATCGCTTGTTGGGCAAGATGAACATGATGCCAGATTTTAGCCTCTTGATCATACTTTCCGTGGTCGAGAGCAATCGTTCCCAAATGTCTGTCTTGGGCTGTCCATACACAATGGCGGTACGCGCTTTGTTGATGTTACGTGTACTGTCAAGTAGGTTGATCACAGCATCGAAGATGGCTCCCAGAATTGATTTTGCCGTTGCTTGCTTTGGCAAAACTATATTTGGGGCGGTTTGAATAAGATTGACCAGATGCTGGCGCATTTGCTGGTCTGAAATGACGCCTGGTTGATAAGTGACGACAATCGATCCAGCTGTCGGGTTAACACGGACATCCGTAGTCCTAGAGTCAGATTCTATCACCAGCTTGAGTTTATTGGCATACTCAGAATCTTTGACTAGCCGAGGAATACGAAAACGAATACGTCCAGGAATTGCATGGGCAACGCTATAAGATATCTTTTCGGGTGGTGCTGTTTTATGAGCTACGCTGGAAGTTGTCTTTTTAGGTTGTTGATGCGAATTGAGAAGAGTACCTTTGTCAGAATTAGACGGTTTTGTAGAAGTCATATTAAATATCTCAGTTTCCAAAAAGTAAAAAAAGCAGCCAAGCTTTATAATTTTTTTTATTTTGGAAGAAAGAGCCAAAACATTTTCTCTCTGATTAAGTACGGTAACTGCTAATGTTTTCTTCCATCTTCTATCTAAAGAATGTCTTTAATCAGTAAGTGGACATATTAAAGAAAAACGCAGAACACAGAATACAATTTTGGAATCCCTGACTATAGCCCCAACGATGACTCAGGGAGGATGTCACTTTTCCTTAAATGTCCACACCCCATCATCCCAATTACTATCTGATGAAGATTGTTGTAGCCAGTACTGACAACGCTGCAAATGTAGTATTGTCGCTAAGTCTTTAGCGTCAATTTCTAAAACTTTGGCAAATTCAGCTTGGGCACGGCTAAACTGGCGACTCAAGTAATATTCGCGCCCTCTGTGATAATACTCAATTAATTGCATTTTTTTGCTACAAATAGGGTCGGAACGCAACCCGACTAATTCATATATGGCGACCGACTCATTTCTCCCTTTGACACGAATGTAATCTAGTTCTCTCGCCCATATGTACTCTTTGCAAGGCTGATATGTGTTTTCACTAATAATAATGTCGCAGCCATACTGCTTGGTCACGCTTTCCAGTCGGGAGCCTAGATTAACGCCATCGCCAATGGCAGTAAATTCCATTCGCTTGCTTGAGCCAATATTACCACTAATAACTATGTCAGAATTAATACCAATTCCTATATGAATTTTTGGCTTGTTAGCTGCTTGACGACGGACATTAAGTTCTTGCAAGCGATGGCGCATTTCTATAGAGGTTTGCACAGCCATCCAAGCGTGTTGTTGCAAAGGCAAGGGGGAACCATAAACAGCCATAATGGCATCGCCGATATATTTGTCCAAGGTACCTTTGTATTGAAAAACTGCCTCTACCATCGATTCAAAATATTCGTTGAGCATACTTACCACTTCTTCTGCTTGCAGTTTTTCGGTCAAAGTGGTGTAGCCACGAATATCAGAGAACAAAATCGAAACTTCTTTGCGATCGCCTCCCAGTTTCGCGTCATCCAATTTCAGCAACTCTTCTGCTAATTCCTGAGTCATGTAGCGATACATTGTACTCTTGAGGCGCTTTTTATCGCTGATGTCATCCATAACAACCAACGTCCCACGCACTTGCTGAGAGTCGCTGGCGTCTGCGATCGCGCTGATTGATAAATTCACACTGTGCTGTGTTTTGCTAGTCGTCAGTAGGGTGCGATCCGGATAGTACTGCTCGCGGTATCTTAAATCTGCTGGATTTAAGGCTGCTTGGCACCAATTGCTAAAGTCGCCTTCTTTGATGCAGACAACATCAGTGATTAATTTACCTTCCAAGCGGTCTTCTGGTTCCACACCTAGCAAGCGTTTGGCGCTTTCATTGGCGGCGATAATTAACCCTGCTTTATCAGTAGAAATCACCCCATTGGAAAGACTGCGAAGAATGTCTCGCTGTAAAAGTTCCTGTTGTTTGACTGTGGCAAATAACTGGGCATTATGCAACGCCACCCCCGCCTGAATATTAAAAGCTTCCATGAACTCTTCATCGTTGCGGTCAAAACTCGCTTGAAAGTATTCAGGAGCCTTGGGCCACAACCTGGGATGATAAGGGGGAAAATGCCCTGGTTTCTTTTTATTGACTAGCTGACTCACGCCAATCAATTCTCCATCGGCGTTAAATACTGGCATACAAAGTAAGCTACAGGTGCGATAACCATTTTGCTGGTCTATTTGTTTGGCAGTATCCGAGTCAGGATGATTATACAGGTCAAACGGAATGTTCAACGTCTTGCCAGTGAGGGCAACTATACCAGCAAAGCCTTTACCCATTGGTACTCGTAACTCCTTGGTTACTCCGTCGTCTTGGGTTATTTTCGTCCAAAGTTCGCCAGTATCGCGGTCTAACAACCATAAGGTACTGCGATCTGCGTTCATCAGTTCCTTGGCTTCAGCCATGACTCGCTTTAGCGTGTCCTCTAAATCTAGGCTACTTTGACTGAGCGATTTGATTGCTTTCATCAGGGCTGCGGCGGCTCTCTGTTTTTGAGTTGCTATGTAAAACGACCGCGAGGACTCTAAAATGAGCCGAATGGATGGAGCAAATTCCAGAAATAATTCTTCGTCCGTATCAGTAAAACCCCTAGTATCAATCCGCTCTGAAAGAGGAGCATTTGGATGGCTGGGCAATTTTAATTTATTCAGTAATTGTACGACTGCGACTAATTGCCCTTGTTCGTTTAAAAGTGGCAAAGCCAACATAGAGTAGGTGCGGTAGCCAGTTCTTTTTTCTTGCTCTTGGGCAAATACCGAACGCGGATCGTTATAAAAATCAAAGGGAATATTGATGATTTTCTTATGTGTAGCAACTTCGCCAGCAATGCCTTTATCTGCTGGTATGCGGATTTCTAGCGAGCGATCGCCCTCTGTCTCAGCTAATATTGACCAAAGTTCTTTTTTTTCTTCATCCAATAAAAATATAGTAGTGCGATCAGCACATAGTAATTCCCCTGTTTTCAAAGTAATTGACTGTAGCATTTCGTGTAGTATTGCTTCAAAACCCTGAGAATCCAACATGGACAGGGTTTGGTTGACAATTCTTAATTTTTGTTCAACTTCCGTAACGACCTGTTTAAAAGTATCCTGGGTCAGAGGAGCCAGAAAACTAGATATCGTTCCTTGTCGTTTGACACAAGAACCCACACGAGTGGTTTCTTGAGGCAATTCGCGGGTTTTTTGACTGGCAACACTAATAATTAAATCGGCAGTATGACCGTAATTACGTTGATGAACTGACATAACTGATGTTGATATAGAATTACACATTAGGAATGCTTAACTATGCCATTTAATTTATGTAAGTGTTGCTACAGGCAACCAGTGATTAACATCATCCTCAGTGTAATCTGTGATCACGCAAGCGTCACCTTCTGGAAGTTAGGAGTTAAAAATGTGACACACTCCTAGGCTGATTGCTATGCCTTCTTAGTAGCCCGCACGCCACGCTATGCATATGCCTGCGGCACGCTTTACGCTTACGCAAGGCTGCGTAGGCTTTTCAGTTCATCGGGAACCTTGTCTGAAGCTAATCGACTAAAGCTTTCCGTGCCAATTTAACGTAGGTTTTGACGGTTTCGTAGGGCATTTCTAAATCCGTTGCGATATCTTGCAAAGATTCCCCCATTTCCCGGCGTGCTAAGATAGTAGCCCTTGTCTGACAAACAGATATGGCGCGCTCGCCGCCTGTGCGTTTCTGTTTTGCCATCAGCATCTCGGTTAGTTGGCCAATTCGCTGTTGTAGCTGAGTTTGTGGTGCTGGTATCTCAACATTTGCCGCAGTTTGTAGCCATCCTAAGCGTGTTTGACCGAAGCCAAAGAAAGTTATAAATCTACCTAAAGATGGATTTTATTATCAAGCAAAATATTTTTTGTAAATAAAATTAAGTATTTATTTTTAGAGATGTTTTCGTACCTTATCAAATTGAATGTTTTATTTTTAATAATCATAATATAACAGAATTGACGCACAATATATGACAAAATGAAAGTTTTAAAACTGCCAAGATGAGATAGACAAAGTGCCATCTGGCGACGTTCTGAACTGGTGTCTCCAGAAATGAGAGAGACTGCCTAACCCCCATCTAAAGTTTTCAAAATATTACAAAATTAGTTAATATTTCAAACAAAGGCATGATATTGAACGGGAAAGTGTTCTAATAAAAAAATATTAAAAAAAATTGTTACTTGCTAGGATTTTTTAGGTAAGAATGTTTGAATTAAAAAAACTAAAACAACAGCCAAAAATATTACAAAAAATAAAATCTCCTACAGGAATATTTTTGGTTGTATTACTGGGCATCATCTTATTTTCCATCGCGCAAGCTTTATCGCAGCAACCAGTAGTCCTGAATATGTTGATGACTGCTCCTGATGCCCAACCTTGGAGACAAGGCATAATCAAAGACTTTGAAACAAAAAATCCCGGCATTCGCATCAATATTATTGAAGGTCCAAATGCGACAAATTTGCTGGAAGACCTGTATACTTCGGCATTTATCTTGGGTGATTCTCCTTATGACTTGGTCAATATGGATGTGATTTGGACACCCAAGTTTGCTGCTGCTGGATGGTTGTTAGATTTGAGCGATCGCCTGACAAAAGAAGAGTTAGCAGCATTCTCGCCCAAAGACGTAGAAGGGGGACGTTACGAAGGCAAACTCTACAGAATTCCCATGCGGAGTGATGTTGGAGTTCTCTACTACCGGGAAGACTTGCTCAAGCAAGCAGGTTTTCAACCGCCAGAAACCTTTGCAGATTTGCTGAAAATTTCTCAGTCCTTAAAAGAGCAAGGAAAAATTAATTGGGGTTACGTTTGGCAAGGTCGTCAGTACGAGGGACTAGCTGCTATGTTTGTGGAAGTCTTGCAAGGTTTTGGTGGATTTTGGGTGAATCCCAATACCTTGGAAGTTGGGCTAGATAAACCCGAGACATTAAAAGCGATCGCTTTTCTCAAAGATACAATTGCTGAGCGTGTTTCTCCTCCGGGAGTCACAACGTATCAAGAAGAAGAAACAAGGCGCATTTTTCAAAGTGGTCAAGTCGCATTTATACGCAGTTGGCCCTATCTTTGGCCTTTAGCAAATGCAGAAAGTTCGCCAATCAAAGGCAAAATTGCCCTAAAACCAATGGTTGGTACACCTGGGAACAGTGGAGGAGCGTGTTTAGGTGGCTGGGGTTTGGGAATTTCCAAATCTTCCAGACATCCTCAAGAAGCTTGGAAAGCAATTCAATATTTTACAAGTGAAGACGCACAGCGCCAATTTATTTTAAATGCAGGTTTTGTGCCAAGCCGACGCTCATTATTTACAGACCCACAAATCGTCAGCAAATACCCTCACTATCCCCAGTTACTAAAGATAGTGAACCAGGCAGTTTTACGTCCGCCTATCGCCCAATATGCTCAAGCATCAGATATTTTGCAACGTTACCTCAGTGCTGCACTGACAAATCGCATGACTCCTGAAAGCGCAATGCAAGCTGCTGCTAATGAAACGAGACGACTACTAAAGTCTAGTGGCTAATGTAGAGACGTTGTATGCAACCTCTCTACAAATGACTATTAACTATTGACTCATGACTAACATGCAAACAATACGAAGTCGAGAACAACGAACAGCGTGGATTTTCTTACTACCCGCCTTGCTGTTGCTGTTGTTTGTCTTCGGCTATCCAATAGCCCGTGCTTTTTGGTTAAGTTTCTTTACAGAAAATTTGGGAACGAAGCTGCAACCCGTCTTTTCTGGATTGGAAAATTACGCGCGGATGGCGGGGGATGGTCGTTTTTGGCAAAGTTTTTGGACAACATCAGTATTTACTTTATCAACAGTGGTGCTAGAGCTACTGCTGGGACTGGGTATTGCCCTAGTGTTGAACAAGCCGTTTTTTGGCAGGGGTGCGGTGCGTACAATCGCCATTTTACCTTGGGCTTTGCCGACTGCCCTGATCGGTCTTGCTTGGGCGTGGATTTTTAACGACCAATTCGGGGTTGTCAACGACCTTCTGTTGCGGCTGGGTTTGATTCAAACTGGAATTAACTGGTTGGGAGAACCAACATTGGCAATGATAGCCGTGATAGTTGCAGATGTGTGGAAAACGACTCCATTTATTAGCATCTTACTACTAGCTGGTTTGCAGTCGATTTCAGCAGACTTGTACGAAGCTCACGCGATTGATGGCGCAACACGTTGGCAAAGCTTCTATCAAATTACTCTACCCCTTTTAATGCCACAAATTCTTATTGCTATGCTGTTTCGGTTTGCTCAGGCTTTTGGGGTTTTCGATTTGATGGCTGTGATGACCGGAGGTGGTCCTGGTGGTGCAACAGAAGTGGTATCACTGTATATCTACTCTACCGTCATGCGCTACTTGGATTTTGGGTATGGAGCTGCACTCGTGGTGGTGACGTTTCTTTTATTAATTGTAACCGTTGCTATTGCTAGTTTTTTACTCAACAAATCTCGAATCAATACCTCTTACTGATTACAATTTTCCAAGCTAAAATTTCTATGGCTGTCACTCAGGAAAAATTAACCACACCTAAACCAAAAACGAAGGTAAAGAATCCGGGGAAAAACGTTTTGTTTTGGGTAGCAATTACCTTAGTAGTCATTTTCTGCCTAGCACCAGTCATGTGGCAACTACTGACCTCATTTAAGTTGAATCAGGATATTGCTAAAGTTCCCACTGTTTATTTTCCTTTGCGGATTACCCTCAATCACTACATTGAATTATTTATTCGTCGTCCGTTTTGGCGCTACATCTTAAATAGTGCCTTTGTCTCGATTATTTCCACAGCTTTATCTTTAGCGCTGGGTGCGCCTGCTGCTTACGCTTTAGCACGGTTGCGTCCTTGGGGTGGAAAAGCCATCCTTGCAGCTATCCTGATTGTGACTTTATTCCCTGGAATTTTATTATTCTTAGGACTATTGGAAATTATCCAAAAGTTGCATTTAGGCAACAATTATCTAGCGCTGATTATTCCCTACACTGCTATTAATTTACCTTTGACAATTTTGGTGTTACGCAGCTTTTTTCAGCAGTTACCAAAAGACTTGGAAGATTCCGCAAGAGTAGATGGCTACAACACTTTGCAAATGCTATTGCAAATATTACTACCTATGACGATTCCTGCTTTGGTGACGACTGGAATTCTCACATTTATTTTTGCCTGGAATGAGTTTATCTTTGCTCTCACATTTATCACTCGTGAAGACATGAAAACTATTCCCGTTGCAGCGGCACAATTAGGCGGTGCTTCAGCTTTTGAAATTCCCTATGGTCCTATTGCTGCAGCGACTGTTGTCGGCACATTGCCGTTAGTTTTACTCGTTTTGTTCTTCCAGCGCAAGATTATTCAAGGTCTTACTGCTGGTGCTGTTAAAGGATAATCAACAGATATAGCGCAACTCAATTGAATGAAGTAATTATTTATCTGTGTTCATCTGTGTCCATCTGTGGTTCATTATTCCTTTGGTCTACCTTACCCAATTGCAAACCGCAATAAAAATCATGGCGACACTTGAATTAAAAAACTTAAATAAGACCTATACTGCCAAAGTCATTCCAGTTAAAGACGTTAGTTTAACTGTAGATGAAGATGAATTTCTGACTTTACTTGGTCCAAGTGGCTGTGGTAAATCTACGACACTGCGAATGATTGCAGGGTTAGAGGAACCGACTCGCGGTCGAATATTTCTTGGAAGCGAGGATATTACGTTTAAGCGACCAGGCGATCGCAATATGGCAATGGTGTTTCAAAGCTATGCACTTTATCCTCACATGAGTGTGTACGAAAACCTAGCCTCTGGACTGAAGCTGAAAAAAACTCCTCGCGCTGAAATTGAACAACGAGTCACAGAAGTTTCAAAACTTCTAGGATTAGAAGAATTATTGCAACGCAAACCTGGTCAGTTATCGGGGGGACAGCGACAGCGGGTTGCAGTTGGTCGGGCGCTGGTACGTCGCGCCCAAGTTTACTTGCTGGATGAACCACTCAGTAACCTAGATGCACTTCTGCGCGAACGAGTCCGTGCAGATATCAAGCAAATATTTGCCGCCCAAAAAGCCCCTGTGGTTTACGTGACTCACGACCAAACAGAAGCGATGACACTTTCCACAAAAGTGGCTGTACTCAATGACGGTCTTGTCCAGCAACTCGACCCGCCAGAACGCATCTACAACCAACCAGCTAATTTATTTGTCGCTGGATTTGTTGGGAGTCCGCAAATGAATTTGCTGACGCTACCTTGTAAGGGACGTTATGCAATGCTTGGTGATGCAAAAATACTTTTGCCAGATATACCAACAGTACCACCGGAAATTATATTAGGTATCCGTCCAGAACACGTCCGCATTCCACAACCAGATGATACACAGAAAATTCAAGGTCAAGTCTATCTGGTGGAAAACTTGGGTATGCACAATTTAGTAAGTGTGCGTGTTGCAAGTTCTGAAACAGAACCATTCACCGTGCGTGCTTTGTTACCTCCAGACCAAAAATGGAATAATCAGCAGATTACATTGGCTTTACCACCCCAAAATATCCACTGGTTTGATATTCAATCAGGTGATGCTTTGCGGTTTTATTAGAGATTGAGCTGAGATAGCTAGAAAAAAGTGCTACTTTGCTGAAAACACCTACTATGTCTATGTTTCAGACATATTACAATTAGCTGGGGATAAGGTTTCTAGTTGTTAGTAGCACTTTGTCGAAGTAAAGCAACTTTTTCCTCTTTATGAAACTCTTAAACCCAAGGGACAGGTTCTACATCACCATACCAGCAATGTCCTGGTCTACGTTTGAAGTAAGACCCTTTATAGTTGAACATTTTTAGGAGAATAAGTTCTAAATACCATACCCCAAGCATCCAAGCTTCAACTGTTGCTGCACTGGAAGTATTGACAAATGTTTTGCGATTGTTGGGGGCTGAATGGGTAATACTATTTCGGATTTCAACAAATGCATACGGTCCATTATTACTGTTCTTTAGCTTGCACTCAAAGTCTGCTAAGTTAGTGAGATCAGAAGGAATCTCTTGAGGAATTCCACACTCCTCAAGAAGCCGATTTATTTTTTTTGAAGTAGTGTTTAACGGTTTTTTATTAAAGTCTTCTTCACTAATGCTACCTTTCTCCACCAAGCAAACCCATGCAATAAGTTCCAATGCAGCTTGTGCCAAAATAATTGAGCCTTCTATCGCGCTTACATTTCTATTGCTGTTTAGATACCAATAAATAGCAAGTTTGGCTGATTCACCCCAATCTTGCCACCATTTCAAGAACCCTGGAAAAGTATTTGCAAGGTTCTTACCGTCTAAACCCCAAGCCCATGAGTATACTGACCACCAAGGATCTGAATTCGATAATTTCCACTCTTCCCAAACTCGCTGTTCACTTGCATTGTAGCCTACCAGGAGAGTGGGAGAAACTTGAAAGCCTCGGATAAATGAAAGGAAGTAAGAAAAAGCTTCTAAAAAGTCCCGTGGTTCATCTACTGCAAAAGGCGTCTCATCAGTTCTTTCAAGTTTTCCTACGTGAGTTATAGCATAGCCTCCTTGTGCGGTGAGGGAATTCAATATCTGACTTACTGTCTCAAGTTGATCTATCGTTACCCTCCACCCCCCAGCCTCAAAGACAACTCTTTGAATCGTAGTCTTGCTGGAATCTTCTTGGATAAATACTGATTTACAAGAACCAATTAGTTTATGAAAGTTGGTTAGGTGAAACTTTATATATGCCAAGCCATTTCCTGATCCTATGATGATAGGTTGTTTTGTTAGTCCCCAGACTTGCATTGAATGTTCGGTTTGATTTAATTCCTCGTCGTTAATTCTCGAAATATCAACCTTAAGCCAACCTTCAGTCTCTGACAACTTGAGATCAGCTTCACCAGTATCGATTCTACCTAAGTTATAGCTGGACATATGGAATTCAACTTGGGGGTAAGGGAACCATTTCAGGTAAACAGTACCGCTTCCTTTGGTGACTATATTCTGCTGCTCAACTTCCAGTTCTCCTTTGTAAAGTAGAATTGCTTGGTTAGGTTCTTCAAGTGAGTAAGCTGGTCTCAACGCAGGAGGAAGACTAGAAAACCAGTCCTGAAATTCCATAAGTCCACAAAGATTTTATGCTACATTGGCTAGCTTAGCGTATATACTGAGTTATCTGATTACATTAGCAGACATCATTTTTAAAGGTTTTGAGAAGCATTATCGCAATGTCAAAGTTTACACTCCAACATCCAAGCTTACAGCGCTTGTCATTTGCATAAAGTACAAACCACATGGTAAGAGTACAGCATTGCTTTTTGGTCAATAAAAAAGCCCAGCCTCATAAAAGAGACTGAGCGTTACCTTTAGGCTAACCAACTGTGCATTTAAGTTAAATAGCCTTTAAGGTAAAGGGAGTTAATAACTGTTGAAAATCAATTAGGCAGCAGCTTGATCCAAGTTAACTTTGACGACTTTGTTCTTCTCTTCTTCAGCTTTAGGAAGTGTCAAATTCAAAATACCATCTTTGTATTCTGCTGTGACATTGGTATTTTGAATACGAGCCGGTAAAGGAATCACGCGCTGGAATTTACCGTAGTGGAATTCACTGCGGGTAACACCCTTTTCTTCAGTCTTGGTTTCTGACTTACGCTCACCTTTAATGGAAATAGCGTTTTGTGTGACTTGCACATCCAAGTCTTTAGCTTCTATTCCTGGAAGTTCTAGCTTGAGATGGATAGCTTCTGCTGTTTCTTGCAACTCAGCAGCAGGAATTCTAGGGAAATTTCTTTCAACAGATGCTGATGGTACGAGCATATCATCAAATAAGCTGTTCATTTGACGTTGTAAGGAGTTCATTTCTTGCCAAGGATTCCAACGAACTAATGCCATTGTTTTCTCTCCTCTGAATAGGATTTTCTTTAATTAATTCAGCGTTTAACTTGCTTTGATTCTTATGTTATTGAACAATAAAGTGAGTGATAATCCGGTTTTTATCACCTAATAAATAATGATTACCGAACTTCAATGAAAGGAGCATAAAAAAGCGCATTTATTGCGGTTCTGGTGTTGCGTACACCACTCTTAGGGGTACGGCAAGGCGTGCCCCTACAATCCTGACGGCAGTTGCTATAACGGAGGAGACCTCGCAGCCGCCTGGGTCGGGAAACCGTTCGGCTGAGCGCTCACGGCGAAGCCCTACCAAGGGCGCTGCTCGCAACGCACTGCCTTCTGTATTGCACTCAATTGAAAAAGGCTATATCATCTTGATTGGACAGTGGTTTTGCCGTCCTTTTTTAGGACTGCTCAAGAACGCCGCACATTAATACAACACCATTCTTTGCGCGGCAACACGCTTGCAACAACCCAGCCATGTTTTTCTAGGCTGTCGCAGACGGCTTTGGATTGCTCAACTAAAATGCCACTAAAGATACCCCAACTGCTGGGTTTGGCGATGGGCAAAGCCCCGCCTTCGGCGATCGCACTCATCTGTGGAACCAAATTTATAATCACATCTGCCAAAATATTGCAGACGATACCATCGACTGGTTGTTCAATCAGTTTTGTCAAAACCTCTACACTCCCCTCCGCCACCACTAACCTTTCTGGACTGATAAGGTTGAGCGCGAGGTTTTCTGCGGTTGATTTTACCGCCAAGGGATCAGTATCTACTGCATAGACTTTCTTTGCTCCCAACAGCAGCGCCCCTATCGAAAGGATACCAGAACCACAACCAATATCCGCAATGACCACACCCCCTTCCGAGTTAGGAGGGTTAATCAACTGCTTTTCCAATGATTCCAAGCACAACTGGGTTGTCGCATGGTCGCCTGTGCCAAATGCTACACCAGGGTCCATACGAAGAACGAGACGATCAGAATTTTCTGGTACTGGTAGCCATGCAGGGTTGATGAGGAAGCGATCGCCTATCTCCTGGGGTTGCCAATATTGTTTCCAACTAGTTGCCCAATCTTGCTCATCAATCAACTCCCACTGCACAGTCGGTATAGAAAATCCCATAGAAAGAGCATCTTGACGCAGCCACTGTGAAAGTTCATCTAAAGAAGAAAGCTGCGCTTGAAATTCCGGCAAATAACTCCGTATCAACAAGTTATTTCCTTTTCTCTCACTAGCGATTCCGCGACAACCAAAATTTTCCAGCCGCCAAAAGATGGAATCTTCTAGCTCTGGATCAGATAAAATTTGTAATTCCCACCAAGTGTTTGCCATATCTAAAGTATGAAGTATGAAGGGTAAAGGATGAAAAAATTCCTACTTCATCCTTTACCCTTGGTTTTTCATTCTTTTTATAGAGTTACTGTATATGCATCACGAATGCCAGGCACTTTAGTAATCTCAGGTAAAATCCCATCAGGTAAGGGATCATCAAGGCTGAGAACCATCACCGCATCACCACGAATGATTTTGCGACCTACCTGCATACTAGCAATATTGACATTAAAACTCCCAAGTAGGGAACCGAGTTTGCCAATAATCCCTGGCATATCACGGTGCAGGGTGAATAGCATATGTGGGCTAGGGGGAACGTTAATAGGGAAATCGTCTAAGTTGGTGAGGCGGATTTCCCCCGCACCTAACAAAGCACCCGTAACAGCATGAGTTCCCAAAGAACCTGTAGCTTCCAGATGCAGGGAACCTGCGTAGTCTTTCACCGCAGCATCCCGCGTTTCAATAACGCGAATTCCGCGCTCTTTTGCTTCAATGCTGGCGTTAACGTAATTCACCCGTTCCCGCAGGGCTTTGTAAAGTAGACCCTTGAGAGATGCTACTACCAAAGGCTGGCTCCTGTTTGTAGCCAGTTCGCCTTGCAGCCGGATATTGAGCAATTCCACTCGTCCACCAGCCAACTGTCCCACCAAGTTACCCAAGGTTTCCGCTAGCTGCATATAGGGTTTGAGTTCTTCTATCACGTCAGGACTCAGTCCCGGAATATTCACCGCTGAACGCGCAGGAAGTCCCAGCAACACATCGCGAATTTGTTCAGCAACATCAATTGCCACATTGACTTGTGCTTCTGTTGTCGAAGCGCCTAAATGTGGAGTCAGGATAGCTTCTTTCCCCAGTGATCTTAATGAGGACTCGCCCAAGGGTTCTGTCTCATACACATCCAATGCCGCACCGCCAATTTTCCCTTCTTTAAGAGCGACTGCTAAAGCTTCTTCGTCAATGATCCCACCGCGAGCGCAGTTAATAATGCGGGCGGTGGGTTTCATTTTTGCCAATCTCTCGGTGTTAATTAAGTGGGTGGTTTCTGGAGTTTTGGGAATATGCAGCGTGATGTAGTCTGCTTGCTGTATCAATAAATCCAAATCTACTAATTGACAGCCAATTTGTTCTGCCCTTTCGGTGGAAATGAAGGGGTCGAAAGCTAACAATTTCATCCCCATTGCTTTGGCAACAGCGGCAACATGGGAGCCAATTTTACCTAAGCCTACAATACCCAGGGTTTTTTTGTATACTTCGGCTCCGACAAAACTTTTGCGATCCCACTCACCGCGTTTCACTGAAGCGTTGGCATCAGGGATGTGGCGAGACATAGACAGCATCATAGCTAGCGCGTGTTCGGCGGCGGCGATCGTGTTCCCTTCTGGAGAGTTAACGACCACAATTCCTTTGCGCGTGGCGGTGGGGACATCCACATTATCCACACCGACACCAGCACGACCGATGATTTTTAACTGCGTCCCAGCTTCAATAATTTCTTGGGTAACACGGGTACCAGAACGAATCATGAGCGCGTCGTACTCACCAATGATTTCTATGAGTTCGGCTGGTTTGAGATTTGTTTTGACATCTACAGTGGCGACTTGGGAGAGAATATCAATCCCAGCCTGGTCAATTGGATCGGAGACAAGAACTTTAGACATGATTGCTGATGTTAAAGCTAGAGGTATTCCGGAACACGGACTTTTCAGTTTAGACTCAAACGCTTGCAATTTAGCAGAAATGATGACTTTTTATATGCAGTAAGTGACGGCTACGTCTGTTGATTATGATACTAGAGGGTGAATTGTTAGAACTGTGCAGCGATTCCTCCCATATCTAACGCCACTTACTCGGTAAATATAAACTATTCACAGTACCAAAACCTATATCCAAAACCTATATATTTGTGAAATTTTCTTAGGTTTAGCTGGTTTGTTTCTTGCACTCGTTGCTTGCTAAGCCACTGTTGAGTCACACCCCACCCCCTCTAAGACATTCGCCTGCATCTTGATAGTCTTGTCGGCACTCCCACTTACCAAGGTCTTGCCATCCAGGGTTATAGCGGATGACGTAGACGCAGAATGTATCGAACTCACCTTTGTCCTATCACCTAAAAGGTTTGGATGTCTAGCTCCCCAGCCCAAACATAGGCAGGAAAAATCACTGGTTGTGGCGATCGCCCTTGGCGCGGCTTTGCCCATCGCCCATCGCGCGGGTGAGGAACTTCAAAGGATGGAAATTTAGATGGCTCTGTTTTTGGAATCGAGAACTTTGAAGAAGTAGTTACTTAGCGAAGACGCATTCTTAGTCAAATTATTCAGATCCTAAACCAGCAGGTGTGGTAATTCGCAACCAAAAAAACCATAAAAAGGGAAATAATTATGGCAAATAAATCAGTTAAATCAAGTCCATTGAACTCTGTGGAAGAATTCCACAAGGCAGTCGCCCAAAAGGGACGGGTGAAAGCCGTAGCAGACAAAATGGTGGAATTGCCTGCAAATGTGAACCCGCCTTTATTTGGCTCACAGATGCGGATTTGGAAGCAAGACCCCTCTGTGAAGGAACTTAATCTGCCGAGAACTGTTTACGTTCACACTCAAGTAAATGAAGGTCCCAGCGATTCGCAAATTACGATCCAGGGTGTCCATCCTGTGACTCCAGATGCCAACGCGATGATCGAAATAGCTGAGGCAGACGGAAAGAAAGACTGTGTTCAGTTTATACGGAAACACTTTGAATTTCGCCAAGTATTGGGAGCAAATGCCATAGCTGGTCCTGTGGATCTATCCCAGGTTGGTCTATATGCCGATCGCCGTTGCTGTTGTGGTACGATGCAGCACCCACAATATATGCCTCATGTTTCTAGGTCAAATGGGAAGCGCCCTTGAGCAAGTCATTTTTGTAATTCCCCTAATTTCCGAAATATCGTGAGTTTAAAGTTGCAAAAATAACTTCTATTTATGTCAAGAAAATTCATCCATAAAAGATTGATAAGTAGCTTCATCCTGACAACTATTGCACCCTTATCAATATCAGGTATTCCCGCACTAGCGACAGCACAAGAGATTGTTGCTCAAAAAATTGATTGCAAGAAAGCACTCACCACACCAGAAATGAAGTACTGTTCTCAGCAGTCGTATCAAGCAGCAGATAGACAACTTAATCAGGTGTATCAAAAAGTTATATCTAGCTTAAATGGTGAGCAGAAGGAAATACTGACTGCGGCACAGCAAACATGGATTAAGTTTCGCGATCGCAACTGTGATTTTGAAGTTTATGGCAACCGTGGTGGGACAGGTTATGAAATCTTTCGTAATGGATGCCTAGAGCGCCTAACAACTCAACGTACAAAAGATTTACAGAATTATTTGTCTTCTCGGTAATCACAATTTCCCAACATCGCTTTTATGACAAGCGATTCAGAAACTTGATTTGAGTTGTTATATTTAGGGGTTAAATACTTGACAAATCAAGCATTGTATGTATTAAAAGGTGTTCAGTCTGTGACGGATTAGCTGGCATTGTTTTCCGTTTCTCTCCCCTGGGTGCATAAGTTGATTTTGCTGACACCAATTAACAATACAGAAAGCTCAGATCAAAAGGCTTAACTGAGCTTCAGCAAATCAAGTAAGTTATTTGTACACAATTATACTTGTATCAAGGCGTAAGTCCGAAATGCTGAAATCGATGATAGTAGATAAAACTAAGGAGAAAAACAATGGCTAAGATTACCATCAACGGTGTATCAATCGACCCAGATGCCCAGAGGAACGCGATGGGCGTTGCTGGTCTTATCAGTCCCGACAGTTCCACCTCAAACTATATTCTCATCCAAACGACTCAACCGCTGAACCGAGACCAGAAAAATCAACTCGCAACGTTAGGTGTCGAAATCCTAGAGTTCGTACCAGAAAATACCTTCATCGCTCGTTACGAACCAGCAAATCTCGATGCTATCCGCAACCTGCCGTTTGTCGAGTGGGCGAACGTCTATTTAGAGGGCTTCAAAATTCCACCTCAGCTGCGTAGTGGACAAGTCAATAAAAACACGAATAATCTACTTGCTCTAGGCGATGTAGAACCACCAATATTGCAGCAGCCAAAACGGGTGGAAGTGGTGTTTCATAATAATGTCTCAATTGACGACAATCTTCGCGATCGCGTTGCTGCTGCTGCTAGACTGAACCCTGAAGATTTGCAATTCAGTAATAACGCCGTAAAACTCACGGTTCAACCTCGGTTTCTTGAGGACTTGGCAAAAATAGATGAGGTGCGACACATTGAAGAGTTTGTTCCACGCCAGCTTTTCAACAATGTGGCTCTCGGAATTCTCAATGCCGATAAGACACACACCACGGTCAATCTCCAAGGAGAAAATCAAGTTGTGGCAGTAGCCGACACTGGCTTCGACAAAGGTTCAAGCACAGACGTTCATCCTGCGTTCACAGACAGAGTCGTCAAGCTTTACCCATTGGGAAGGTCAACCGCAAATGACCCTAATGGACACGGTACCCACGTAGCAGGTTCGGTTCTTGGCGATGGCAAATCTGAGACAATCGGAGGTCCCATCCGGGGATCTGCCCCTAAAGCTAAGCTTGTGTTTCAGTCCATTCTTGATCGCCAAGGAGAGTTGGGAGGGCTTGCTGACGACTTGAACAACTTATTCAAAGTCCCGTATGAAAATGATGGCGCTCGCGTTCATACGAATTCCTGGGGAGGTCCGGCATTTGGGCGATATACTATAGATTCTCAGCAAGTAGACCAATTTGTCTGGGAGCATCGAGACATGGTGATCTGCTTTGCTGCAGGCAACGATGGCGTTGACATAAATGGCAACGGGGTGATCGATAATGGATCTATCGGCGCACCCGGAACTGCAAAGAATTGTATCACTGTTGGAGCCACAGAGAATAACAGACCAGAGCAATCCAAACCCTACAGTACTTTCGGTCAGTATAGAGTCGAGCCAATAGCCTCTGATGGGTGGTCCAACAACGCAGAAGGCATGGCGGCTTTCAGCAGCCGAGGACCAACTCGAAATGAGCGCATTAAGCCAGATGTTGTTGCTCCTGGAACTGCTATACTCTCGACTCGCTCAAGAGATGCCCAGATCGATTCATTCTTTGGCACATCCACAGACCCCCTTTATGCCTTTCTGCCTGGTACTAGCATGGCTACACCACTGGTAGCTGGTTGCGCTGCGGTGGTGAGAGAGTATTTCCAAACCGAACAGAAGCAACAACCAAGTGCAGCTTTGGTTAAGGCAATGCTGATCAACGGAGCCAAGGATATTGTCGGTCAATACGTTCCCTCGGAAACGGGAGAAATTCCCAACTTCTCAGAAGGATTTGGTCGAGTTGATTTAGCCGCAACGGTAGGACCAAGAGGCGATAACGAGCGGGTCATTTTCAAGGATGAAGCCACAGCACTGGATACTGGGGAAGAGGAAAAAACTGAAGTAGAAGTCAGCGAATCAGACTCGCTGGTGAAGGTGACATTGGTGTGGACCGATTTCCCTGGAGAAGCACTTCAGAATGATTTGGATTTGATTGTGCGAACTCCAGACGGACAGGAGAGACACGGAAATCTGCCGCCATCCTCGACTGAGTTCGATCGCCGGAATAATGTTGAGCAGGTTGTCTTGACCGATGTACCTGCAGGCAAAGTTGAAATCGTGGTGCGTGCTTATCGAATCATAAGTCCACAATCATATGCATTGGTTGTGCGAATTTCTTAAATGATTTCAGGGTGGGCAGTACCCACCCTACTCGCTGGCTTGTTTTGGAATTAGCTAAACTTTCAGCCGTTTTGAAGTCTGGGCTAGGACTTACGCACTGTACAAAAAGACAGGATTATGCATAACGTCCGCGATCATGAGGGAAGCATTGTCTGTATTTGCGGATCAATTGCACTGCGGTGGCAAAATGTTTCAGCTATCTACAATCCACGTTCCATCTTCCGCTAGTGCATAAGTTAATTTCACTTACACCTACTTAAGAATACAGCTATGAAGACTTATGTCCTCGCTAGTTCAAAACTCTACTAAGTTGAGGTGATTTATGTAGAGATGCACTATGGCAATTCCCACACAATCAAAATTTTGGCGTAAGTTCTAGTAACGCCCAATTTCGTGAAGAATTTTTACGAAAACCGACCTGCTTTCTAAAAAGAAAGGTGTAGCCTTGATTAATATCCTAAGGCATCATGTAAAAATAAGTTGTACAAATTTAATCTGGAATAGGCTGTTAGCTTTACTTCCCAATCAAAAGTGTTCAAGTTATTTTTGCAAGACTCCTAAAGCTCAAAATCGTCGATTTTGTAGTTTGCAAACATACTCTAAGGACTTTCGGGATATGGACAGCGTTCTTTTCTGGAATGAAGTGGCACTTCAAGCGGTTGCCAGCGACCACTCCGGTTCCCCTGCACCTGGACAGCAGGGTGGTCCAACTTTCACCTCGCGTGCATTGGCCATTGTTCACGCCGCAATCTACGACACGAGCAACTCGTTTACTCGTACTCACAAGCCGTATCACACGATTGAGGATATCCCGAAAGGTAGTTCTGTAGAATCTGCTATTACGGGAGCGGCTATGGCAACACTGATGGCACTTTACTCCCAACAGTCCGATTTCCTTAACGAATCCCTTGAGAAGTTCAGGCAGCAGGTGGGAAGTATTGACCAGTCCAGCTTCGATCTCGGCCAAAGGATCGGCCTTGCCATCTTCGAGTCTCGGCGAGATGACGGTTCGGATGAAAATCGACCACCGAGCGGTGGAGGCGGTGGAGAAAGTGTCTTCCTAAACACAATTAGCACACCTGCAAATGGTTCCGGGGTAACTCCGGGGATGCACGCCCCCGATCCGTTGAACCCAAATCAAGGACTTTATGCTCCGACATGGGGTAATGTTCGCCCTTTTGCCATCCAGAACATTCATGATCTTCGCGCCCCGGCTCCTCCAGCGCTGGATTCCCAAGAGTATCGAGACGCCTTCGATGAGGTGAAGAGCAAAGGAGCCATTCAGGGGACGGCGCGCTCTCCAGAAGAAACTTATATTGGCTTGTTCTGGGCTTATGACGGCGCGAATCTGATCGGCACACCGCCTCGTCTTTACAACCAACTCGCAAGAGTAATTGCACAGAGCCAAGGCTTTTCCCAAAAAGAGAACGCTCGCTATTTTGCTTTGCTCAACTTGGCGATGGCAGATGCTGGGATTCAATGTTGGGACACCAAATATTTCTATAATCTTTGGCGTCCTATCGTCGGCATCCGCAACGAAATGGACGCGAATCGCAAAGTTCCAAAATGGCAACCACTTGGCTCTCCTCGATCCAACAATCCGCCAGGCAGCGAAACACGTGGCCTCGATTTTACACCGCCGTTTCCGGCTTATACATCTGGCCATGCAACGTTTGGTACGGCATCGATGACAGTCATCAAACTCTTCCTCGAAGAGCAGGGATACGATCCTGATATGGAGATTGAGGATTTTGTCTCCGATGAGTTGAATGGCGAAACAACGGACACCAATGGAGACCCACGTCCGAGGGTTCCTATGACCTTTATCCTTAACAAAGCCATTCAAGATAATTTGGAAAGCCGCGTCTTCTTGGGCGTTCATTGGCGGTTTGATGGCACCGTGGGAGCACGGTCTGGGGAGCAAATCGCTCAAGAAGTGTTCAGGATGGTAGCGACTCCCGCTTAACCAGCTAGAGGTCTAATGGTCTTACTTCATATTGCTTTGCAAGATGGTTTTTTAAATGATGAGGTCATCATTCAAGTCAATGGTGAAGAAGCATTTCATGAATCGCAAGTGAAAACGAGATTTCAAATTGGACTTGCAGCTTCTTTTGAAACGAATGTTCCAGAAGGTTTGGTCAATGTGAAAGTGACACTGCTAAATAAAAAGCTAGCCCAATCTACTGTTCTAGAAATCTCTGGTCCGACCTATTTGGGGGTTTCGATAACTGCTGATGACAAGATCGTCTTCCATGTGTCAAACCAGGGATTTAGATACTTATGAAATTTACAGGAGTTAGTTCAAATGGACGAATTAGTGAGTGGTCTTTATGAGTTGAGGAATGAGATAAATCTTCCCAACCCTACTGCCATCCCGGAACCAGCATCTTCCCAAGAGTTGCGATTGGATGTGGATGGACGCTATCCACTTATGAGAGCAAGTGGTACATTTTTCTTTTCAATCGCTTCCAGAACCCATTGGATTGCTAATCTCACCAATACTAGCTTAAATTCGTGGACTGGTGAGATTTGGTACAAGGATGGAGACACAGCTTCTTTCCCCTACACAAACGTCAATATTGAGGTGCAACGCAGTCAGTTTCCCGACCAACGCAGTGCCGCAGTCACTTTTTCAGTGGCAGGAGCATCCAATCACACCTTTGCTTACAAGTACAAATCACCCTACTTCCACGAGGTGGAGTTTGAGTTCGACTTTGAGGAAGGCATCACGCCACTAACTGCAATTGACACTCACGCTCATCCCAACCGTCCTGCAACACTGCTTCAGGAAACGCTCTCCATTGAGACGGTGTTCCAGCGCACTGGTTTTGCCGTCACTAAGTCAGGGGGGGATACACCCCTTGGGCTTCCACCGGGACTAGATGCGAGGTGGAGCGACAATGAAATGCATGATGCCATGCAAATTCACTGGTCGCGGTTTGCAAATAGACCTCAATGGTCAATGTGGGTTCTCTTTGCATCTATCCATGAACTGGGGCAAGGCTTAGGTGGGGTCATGTTTGATGACATTGGTCCCAATCACAGACAAGGAACTGCACTCTTTTACAATTCCTTTATTTCGCAGTCACCAACAGGTGACCCTGCTCCAGATGCATGGGTGAATCGAATGCGTTTTTGGACTGCTGTTCATGAAATGGGGCACGCATTTAACCTAGCTCACTCTTGGCACAAGGCTTTTGGTGCAAGCTGGATTCCCTTGGCTGCCGAGCCAGAAGCATTGAGTTTCATGAACTATCCCTTCCATTATCCCCGAGGCCAACAGCAGGGCGACGGCAGGGCACAGGAATTGCAATTTTTCAGCAAATTTGAGTTTCGGTTCAGCGAGGCAGAACTGCTGTTCATGCGGCACGCTCCTTTCCGATTTGTGCAGCAAGGAAATGCTGATTGGTTTGATGATCACGCTTTTGAGCAGCTCAACCTGTCTGCTGAACCCTCACTTAAGTTGGAATTGCGTGTTAATCGTCAGCAAGCTCTATTCGAGTTCCTAGAGCCAGTGGTCTTGGAGTTGAAGCTAACCAATATTTCATCTCAACCTATGCTGATCAGTGACAAACTCCTGTCCGAACTTGACCACATGATTGTGATTATCAAGAAAGATGGTCAACCCGCTCGTCAGTTCTCCCCCTATGCTCAGTATTGCTGGAAAACCCAACTCCGTGTCTTGATGCCTGGAGAATCAACATACGAGTCCCTGTTTGCTTCTGTGGGTAAGGGTGGTTGGCAAATTGCTGAACCTGGTTACTATACTATTCAAGTAGCCTTACACCAAGAGGATACCGAAGAAGACTTGGTTTCCAACCCACTGAGGTTGCGTATTGCGCCCCCACGGGGTTACGACGAAGAATTTCTAGCGCAGGACTTTTTCTCTGAAGATGTTGGACGTATTCTGACATTTGATGGAAGTCAGGTGCTGGCTAACGGGAACGACACGCTTAGAGAAGTATCAGCAAAATTGAGCGATCGCGCAGTTGCTTTCCATGCAGAGGTAGCCCTAGCCAGCGCAATGGCAAAGGAATACAAAATCTTAGACTTAGACGATCCTAATCATCCCAAAATCAAGGTGATTTCTCCCAAGGTTGAGGAAGCGCGTAAGGAATTTGCCGCTGCTTTGACTGATCAGCCAAAAATGGCTGCTAAATCTCTTGGACATATTGACTATAAGTACTATGTAGACCGCTTTAGCGACTGGTTGCAGAAACAAGGGGATGTGCAAGGTGCTGTTAATGTTCAAGATGAGTTGCTGCAAACCCTGTCGGCTCGAAATGTAACCAACCGAGTGTTACAGGATATCAAGGAGCGACGTGATGCTTATAAGCATTAACGATAATCTAGCCAAGAATTACGGATTAGCATCCTAATCTTAAATCTGTTTAAGAACGATCTCAAGAGTTGTTTCGTAATGGGTAATTGTTAATTGCATATGATTAGCCACTACCCATTCCTTCTTAAACTATTACGCAATATGAGTACAGACAATCAAGTCAAAACTAGAGAAGACTTACTTTATCTTCTCTCCCAAGCATCAGAATTGGAACATTCCCTTGCCTGCCAATATCTTTTTACTGCCTTCAGTTTAAAAGAATCTACAGATGAAGGAATTTCTCAAGCTCAATTAAATAAGATTAATAGGTGGCGGCGGACAATTAATGGAATTGCCGTACAGGAAATGCTGCATCTAGCACTGGCTAGCAATCTGCTCACAGCCATAGGAGGAGCACCATATTTTCGACGTGCAAATTTTCCCCAGGCTAAAACCTATACATCTTTAAAACTTCAATTCAAACTAGCTCCTTTCAATGAAACCACGCTGAACCGCTATATTTGTTTTGAATTACCAAATAACTTTGATACTGAGGAACAAAAAGGAAATTGGACTCAGTTTTGTCAGAGAATCAGAGATGAAGAATTGCTAAGACTTGTGGCAGTACTACCACAACCATTAGTTCCGAGAAAACTTGAGTATAACACCATTGGAGAACTCTACGGACTAATCCGCCAAGGCTTTCAAACTATCGGTCAAAAACTATTTATTGGACCGCCCGAAGCTCAAGCAATGGGGATGTTTAGAGAGATGATCCAGGTTACAGACTTAGATTCAGCAATAAAAGCGATCGATCTCATTATCGTACAGGGCGAAGGCTCTCCTGCGCAAAGAGATGACAGTCATTTTACTAAATTCACCAAAATTCGCCAAGAGTATTTAGCAGAGTTGCAGAACGATCCCAATTTTCAACCTACTCGTCCAGTAATTGAAAATCCCCTCTTAAGTCTTCAGCAAGATAATACAATTCTTGGTGCCAACATCATTACCGATCCCTTGAGTCGCGATGTAGTAGAGATCTTCGTTGCTCTTTATGAGGTGATGTTGCAAATACTCCTCCGTTTCTTTGCACATACTGAGGAGAATGAAGAACAAATGTATGTTCTCAAGAGTGCGTTTATTAATCTCATGCCTTTTGGCGTTTCTCCCTTAGCCAAAGCAATCACTCAATTACCAGCAGGCGAAGGATTTTCAGGCATGAATGCAGGGCCAAGTTTTGAAGTTTATGCAGATGTGCAGTTGCTTCCGCAGATAACTAGTGCTTGGATCTTTTTCCAAGAGAGACTGCAAGAAATTGCCCAAGCTTGTGACGCGTTGATTAACGACTCTAGAACCCAACCCTATCCTAAATTGCAACAAGCTTTAACAGAGGTTTCAGTGTCGCTGAAGAACATCGCCCATACCATTTCTCTCAAACCCAATGGGGGAACATGGACTAACGGGATTTCTCAATTATTCTCTCCGATGGATGTAGATCATATGAAATCGCAACCGAGATTTCCCGTCAATCTCGGTGATTATGAGACTGTGAAGAATAATGCAGATGTAATTTTAGGCTCGGTATCCTCCAAGTCTATGCCTTTACTTCCCGAAGGACCTTGGACAGAAGCAAGAATTAACCTATTCAAGCAGTGGAAAGATAGTAATTTTCCCTACTAATCCGAATACTGTATCCATAACCAAGAGGAAATATTTATCATGACAAATCCTGCAAACTTACAATGGTTTCCCACAAATGCACCAATCGCTAGTTCGAGAACTGATGATATTTGGTTTATCGATCCTCTGGTAGGTTGGGCAGTTAATAGCAATGGTCAAATCATCAAAACTACCGATGGCGGCAATACTTGGGAGCAACAATTTCAGGATAGGATTTACTTGAGGTGTGTTGGTTTTGCTAATCCCTTAAAGGGATGGGTAGGAACTTTGACCGCAGGGAAACGCCTCTACTCTACTACCGATGGCGGTCAAAATTGGAAGTTAATAGACAATATTCTTCCCGAACTTGCCCCGTCAGCGATTTGCGGTCTTTCAGTTGTCAATGAATCGGTTGTTTACGCTTCCGGGACTAACTTTCCCAATCGCCCTCCTCGTATGGTTAAGACTGTCGATGGTGGGGCAACTTGGACTGCATGGGATATGAGCGAATATGCCACACTTTTAGTTGATAACTATTTCATGAATGAGGATTGTGGCTGGGTTGTTGGTGGCAAAGCTGACAAGAGTATTACTAATCCCACTCGCGATAATGTAATTCCAGTGGTTCTCTATACAGAAGATGGGGGAAAAACCTGGGTAAACCGAGTCGCCGATATTAGTTCCTCTTTTCCGTTAGGAGAATGGGGTTGGAAAATTCAGTTTCTCAATGAGAGCGTTGGTTTTGTCTCTCTGGAAAATTTCAATCAAGGTGCAATTCTCAAGACAACAGATGGCGGAAAAACCTGGACGAGACTTCGCATCAACGATCCTCAAGAGAATGTAAATCTCGAAGGGGTTGGATTTGTTGATGAGAACCTCGGCTGGGTCGGTGGATGGGGCTATGACTTTGAAGAAGGAAATCCCACTGGTTTAAGCAGCCAAACAAACGACGGAGGCAAAAACTGGCAAGATGCGAACCAAATCGGACAATTTATCAATCGCTTCCGATTTATTGGTAATCCCGTGACTGTCGGTTATTCTTCAGGCAAGACTGTTTACAAGTATTCTGATGCACCAGTAACAGCCCCTCTGGTGGAGAGAGTTGCACCTTTAAGATTTCTGACAACAAACGCGCCAGCGCAGTTTGAGAAATCAGTGAAGATTGAGTACACGTTACCGGAGAATGCCCAAAAAGTCACGCTCGATATTTGGAATCATTTTGGTGCTTATGTTCGCAACCTGGTTGATGAAAGTAATCCCAGTGCTGGTCAAAAATCAGTTGTCTGGGACGGTAAAAATGATGCGGGTGAATCTTTACAACCTGGAATCTTTATTTATAGGTTGACTGTAGATGCCAATGCAGAAAGTCGGGTAATTCGGTTGAACACTTAACAAAATCTGAACGCAAATGATCGTCGGCGTTAAACAGGAGAGACACAAATGAAGCTGTAGAGCGAGGGAGCATCTCAATTTTGAAAAAAGACTAGAAAAAGTGCCATGTTATTCGCGACTAATCATCGCCAATAACATGGCACTATACGGATGCTCCACCATCTTCAGTATTTTTACTAGTACTTAATAAAAACATACATATTTACTACAAGCTTAAGAATGTTTTTGGAATTCCGAAGATAACAATTTTACCAATTTTATGGAAAATCACTACTCTTTGTAGCTGATTTTTTCAACAGGAGAAATCCTTAAGCCTTTACACATATAGGGTTTTGAGAAAATGATGGCAAAACAACGTTAAATTTTATTGTAATTTTCTAAACTACGGTAGTCACAATTGAACTTTTAATACAAAATAAATTTATACATTGGGCAAGCGTTGTTGAGTTCATTGCTGGCGACGCACATTATCTGTGCAACAGCGCATTGATACCTTGTCAACTGAGAAACAACGCGTATATCCGGATATGTAGCGACCAAGCGGCTGCGTTTCCCGTGCCCTTGTTATTGTAGGGTGCATTGTCTCATCAATTCATTTTCAATTAGACCGAACACGAGTTACGCAGGAGAATATCATGAGTAGCGCCCTAATTCTCAAGGAAGGCTCAACGGGACAACAAGTTGTAAACCTGCAATACGTCTTAAACAGACAGGGGTTTTATTCTGGTTCTCTTGACGGTATTTTCGGACCGAAAACCAAAGCAGCTGTGGTTCAGTTTCAACGAAATCATCGTCTTGAGGCTGATGGAATTGTGGGAACAGCTACTTTGAAGGCTTTAGGTAATTTAGAGGGTATAGGCGGTTAACTGACCGTTAGTGTTGATTGAAGTTTTGCAAAATTCAGTAATTTAGTTTTAAAAGGAGAATATCATGGCTACCACGACTTCTATCCTGCCTGTTAAAGAAGGCTCAAGCGGACATCCAGTTACCGTCATCCAAGGATTCTTAAAGACACTCAAGCTATATTCAGGTGCAACTGATGGAGTTTTTGGTTCGCAAACTAAAGCTGCTGTGATCAAGTTTCAGCAGAATAACAAGCTGACTGCTGATGGCATTGTAGGACCAAGAACGGCGATCGCATTAGACAATGCGGTATGGGTTTCAAAGAAAAAGACTCTACAAGAAGGCTCAAAAGGAGATGAAGTCCGAGACTTGCAGGAACTTTTGAGCAACTACTACAAGCAAGTTAAGATTGATGGCAATTTTGGACCGAAGACCAAAGCTGTGGTTGCAGATTTTCAAAAGGCTAGAGGTCTTAAGGCTGATGGAGTGATGGGACCACTGACTTGGGCGTCTTTATACACCCTGATTACCCATGACATTCCAGAAGATCAGCTAATTGCACAAATTTTTTCTGAAGAAGCCTGCTAAGAAGTTTGGATAGTCTTTTAAAAAGAGGTTGTACATTTAATGGGTGAAGACTAACCTTGACTTTTACTATGGTGCGTTAACTCACTGTTACGCACCTACTTATTTAAGATTTTCTTTATCAATCCGTTTTCATAAGTTCGTAGTGAGAACTTTTTTCCTCATTTATCGTCAGGACTAAAGTCCTCACTACAAACAATTTTTACAAAGGAAAGTATCATGATTACAACTTCCGTGATTCTCAAAGAAGGCTCAGGAGGAGCAGAAGTCACTAAGCTACAAGAAGCATTGAAAAAACTCAATTTTTACTCTGGTGCTGCTGATGGTGTTTTTGGATCACAGACCAAAGCAGGTGTGATTAAATTTCAGCAGGCGCAAGGGCTTGTTGCTGATGGAATTGTTGGTCCTACAACATGGTCTAAATTGAATGAACTACTGAACAAACAGCCAGCAACTAGATGGCGGCGGATGACAGAAGTAGAGGAGATAAAAGAAATTAAAGCAATAATTAACAGTCGCTTGGGTGTAGCTGCGCTGAATCAGGTAGCACTAGAAAACTTTGTTGGTTTTGATTGCACTAGACGCTTTTATATCAACGAAGAATTTGGTGGTTTCCAAACCCTGATGCGGGTTAAGTGTAGTACACCAAGAGGAGCATCTACCGCGATAGGCTACGACGAAATCCGAATTATCTTTAATCGCTTTGAAGGCAATATTGAGAATTTTGACATCGAGCGAGTCTCAGAAGAAACTGCTGGAAAGATTGTGCTACCAGATTAGTTTTCACCAAAACAGTGCTGAGTAATTTTTACTCAGTACTCAGCACTCTAAACTCAGGACTTTAGTGACTAGCAACTTTCCCATTCGGGCGTTGAATAATCTTTTCTACCACCCGCCGCTTCGCCTTTGGATCTATTCCTACCAAGCGCACATACTCGTTGCTATAGTCTGTTAAACAAGATTCCAAAGCGGATATAGCATCTGATTTGCCATCAATTGTACCAATCGGGCAACTTTGCCAAGAACCTGTGCGGAAGCGTCGTTCGTCTACATGTTCAATGGCTATTTTGTAACCCTGTGACAAAATTTCACGTATCTGTTCTTGTGTCTCCAGAGTTAAATGGGTATCTGATAGCTGCTGTTTCTGGTGTCCATTGCTTCTTTCCAATGGCTTTGAGCTATTGGTTGATTGATTGGGTACTGCTGCAGGAGCAGGTACTGGAGGCGCAGGTTGATAATTTCCGCCTCTATTCAATCGATTGTACTCATCAACCAATTGGGAATTTTCTACCCGTTTTTGTTCACCAACCATTAAGTTACCCATCTCAATTAAGTGAGACAAGCTGAAATTAGGCTTTCTAAATTGTGGCGGTCCTTCGGTGCTGTTAACCACACGTTGAGATATGCGCTCAATTCCTATTTCATGTATAAAGTGACGAATTTGTTCGTCGTAAATTTGGGAACGCAAAGCGCTGAAAAAGTCTATTGATTGATGGGAGAAAGTATCAACTAACTGTTCAATTTCCCGGCGTGACAGTCCATCCGGTTCAAAAATCCCGCCGACAATTCCCACCTTGTCATCGCGGTCTGGTTCCCAGTAAAATTTCTCCATCCGACCATCGCGAATGAGCGGCGCATAAAGGGTGGAAAAATCATTACCTGTCACAAGAATCGGCACGCGATGTAAAGGCGTTGAGTCGTAACTACCGGGGAGTTGCACATCGGTAGGATTATCGGCAATATTCATCAGTGTGGCATTGACCAATTGAGTATTGACCGTGTACTGAGTGCCTTCATCAAAGCGTCCAGCACCTGCATCCAAATCGTTAATCATCAGCACGCACATTTTGCCGCGTACGCGAATGAGTTCTGCTGTTTCTCGATAGCGCAGACGAATCAAACGTGCTGGATCTCCTGCATCTGGGCTTTCCAGTTCGCCGCCAGAGACGTGAGTCACTCCGATACCCATTCTCTCGAAGACTAACTCACATTGAAAAGACTTGCCCTCGCCTTTACGTCCGTGAATACCCAAAATTAAGGGGACTCGGATACCAGGAAGATCAAGGTAGTTTTTAGTGATGTGAACTGCAAGTTTATCCAAAAAGCGAGGAGAAATGTAGTAACTCATAAATCTTTACAGATAATTTCAAGCCCTGATAGGGATTAGTGACTGTTGCCAACCAAAAATTGACCCCAATTTAAGGATAAGTTGATTTGCTTAAAATAATATTAATTTTTTATGGCTACTATTTTTCATCGATTTTGCTTTAAAAGCAATTTTTTCTTTTTATCTAGATAATTGGACTTACTTATGTTATTTAAATTACATATTTTGTCATCATGTCTGTTGACACTCCCCGCAGCTATTGCCCTGGGAGATTCTTTGCTCAACGACTCGCCGTTAAACAGCACGCTTGCAGGAACTCCCCTTTAACGAAGCGCCGTAATTCCCCATCCCTCTTACAGGGTGGGGATGTAAGGCGGTCAATCGGCACGCTTCGATGGGGTGTCGATTGACAACTTCTTTTTGAGGCTAGGCAGGTACGTCCTAATCAGGTCTGTCTTGGTTCTTTACGATAAATCTGACAATTACTTTACTAGCAAGCGCCGTTCTTATTTAACACAACCTTTAGGGTTTTCAGCAGCAAATTAATATCGTAGGCAATAGACCAATTGCGTTGATACTTTAGATCCATGCGAACAATATCTTCAAAGTCCTTAACGGTGGAGCGACCATTAGCCTGCCATTCGCCTGTCATACCCGGTTTGACATTCAACCTCTCCCAGTGGTGACTTGAGTAGTGCATCACTTCATCGGGAGTGGGAGGACGGGTACCGACTAGGCTCATTTCCCCCAGCAGCACGTTCCAGAACTGAGGGAGTTCGTCTAGGCTAGTGCGGCGGAGAAACTTGCCTACACGGGTAATGCGAGAGTCATTCTTATTTTTGAATATATGATGACCTTTGGCTTCATTATTGACCAGATGCTTGAGTCGATCAGCCCCGACCACCATCGAGCGGAATTTCCAAATCTGGAAGGAATGTCCGTTTAGACCACAGCGAATTTGACTGTAGAAGATCGGACCAGGGTTATCCAGGTAAATGGCTATAGCAAGAGGAATCACTACGACTGCTGTAATAGCCAACCCTACAAGCGCACCCAGGATGTCAATCATACGCTTCACTTTGCTTGTTACAGAAGGATGAACTGGAAGCCTGGCGAAATGAACAGTGTAAGCACCATCCAGAACTGGTATATGAATGGGGTAAATAGGGTGGGAACTAGAGGAATTAGACATGGTAATCACAGTTTCAGTGGGTCAGTTTAAGAAGCTAATTAGTTGAAAAGACTGGCTTTTTAGCAACTTGCTTGGTTTTGATGGGATTAGCTGGTCAATTAAGCAAGCGGATGGGTAATACCAATTGACCAAAACTTGGCTAGACAACAAGGGTCTTAAACCCTTGGTCAATACTTCACGACTGAGTGTTAACCTTGGTCAGCACAGCGTCGTAACTATCAAAAATTTCAAACACTGAATCTAGTTGAGTTAGTTCAAAGATTATCCGGATAGGTGCTTGCAAGTTGCAAATAACAAGACGACAGCCACTGGAACGTGCAGCGGAAAGTCCCGTTACTAAGGCACTTAACCCTGAACTATCCATAAAATCCACTTTGGCTAAATCAATCACCCAAAGATGTTGGGACTGAGGCACTAAACTAGCTAACTGTTCCCTCAAGACCTTACCATGCTGCAAATCTAAGCGTCCTTGAGGCTGAAATACAATCAGTTTATATTCTTGTGTGAGAGCCATAACTTTTACTATTGATTCCGGTAGATGTCTATTGCACGATTGAGAAAATCTTGGCAGGCAAAAGCTATTGAGGAGTATTAGCTCGCTACACTGCAAATGCTTATGCTTGTTTACTTAAATTGAGGCTGCGACTGCAAGAGAGCTTTGTCATTGAACCTTGGTGATGGGTGGTTGAACACAGCTTTGTGTGGGTAGAAAAATGCTAGACGGTTATGTCGAGATTATCAGGATCTACCTAAACAGCTTGAGGGTATGTTCTATTGAAATTGTTTTTAAAGTCAGAGCAGTTTGGTAGAGTTAAAGTCGCCTAATGTGATTTGGCTGTAAATTTTGTGTTCTTATGTTGTTGGTTCGCCCTGACGACGTGGAGCAAAGGCGTAGGATAGCACCAAACTTAAGAACACAAGATTGCCTATGAGATAACGCTGCCATAGCCGGCTCGGTTCCATTGCTAGTCGCCACAGCCACTCCATACCAACAGCACGAATTGCATACGGGGCACGGGATACACGTTCAGCTACAAAATCGAACAGAGCACCCACGCCCATACAAGTGATACCGGGCAGAAGGCTTGCGTATTGATTGATCCAAATTTCCTGTAACGGTACTCCCATCGCCACTAACAGCAGGTGCGGACGAGCTGCCCGGATAGCCTCTAATACCTGCGGAGTTTCTGCATCAGAGAAATAGCCGTGTTGAGTTCCTGCAATAACCAAACCAGGATACGCTTTCTTCAGCTTAGCTGCTGCTTCTTCAGCTATACCTGGCTTAGCACCAAGAAGATAAACTGATAAATTTTTTGCCGCCCCATCCTTGCACAAAGCCGGAACTAGGTCGGTGCCATTGAGGTTATGCACCAACGGTGTACCCAGTAAAGCACTACCCCAGCGAACTCCACTCCCGTCCGCCAACAACAAATCACTGTGATCTAACGCCTCTGCCAGTACAGGGTTTTGGGCAGCAGTTACCATGGTGTGCGCGTTGGCATAATAACCCAAGTTGCGGGTTATCTGAGTTCGAGCGCTTCGCAGTCTGAGATTAATGCGATCGCCAATGCCAATTTAGCGGTTGCGCAGAGCGCAACCGTCACTCAGAGTTAGTTCCAATGAAGA
>JAESFT010000160.1_pt1 | contig 77554 bp, 64 predicted proteins | sample 9269451 | NCBI WGS metagenome assembly JAESFT01 (sample SAMN14502557, study PRJNA617106) | algae metagenome | isolation source: Scytonema hyalinum WJT4-NPBG1 and co-occurring heterotrophs from well... | place: USA: Mojave Desert, Joshua Tree National Park, California | collected 2006-05-25 | reverse complement strand
ACTGTTTAGAGCTAATGACAATAAGTACCGAAAAAATACGACTTTGGGATAGCGACATAGTAAGCGATCGCATCCGCCAAAGAGATAACGGGAAAAGTCAGGCTGTTTTTCTTGCGCTTACCCTGGTACTGGAATTACGTGTATTGCATTTATATATAGTGAAGAATCTTGCCTACTAACCCGAAATATACCAACGGGTAAACCATATAGTGAAACCATTTCGTAACCACTTTTTGCCCATACTTTTTCAAATTGTTCATCTTGTCATTCTCCCCATATCTAGGAGGTATATTCATCCCAATATGTCTGCTCCAATTGGTATACGAAGTATTTATCTGATTGTCCTGCTTTTCTAACTTGAAAGCTTTTGTTCGTGTTCGTATTCATCATTTTCTCTGCAGCTAGGTTAGCAGCTTGTAGGGTGGGCAGTGCCCACCTTTTTTAAGCATTTGTCTTGAGGCTAAACTAACGTCAAGTCCAATGGGCGCTCTATATCATCCTCTCCCAAGTACTCACCATTTTGAACTTCCAGAATAACTAGCTCAATAAATCCTGGATTTTCTACCTTATGAAGCGTGGCGGGAGGAACATAAGTTGATTCATTTCGATTCAGTAATATTTCCTCGTTACCACAAGTCACCTTTGCAACACCAGAAACTACGACCCAATGTTCACTACGGTGGTAATGAATTTGTGCTTTCATGCTGTGCTTAGGCTTGATTTCAAGACGATTAATTCTATAAGTCTCCCCTTCCTCTATAAGCTCAACTTTACCCCAGTATCGGATACCTGAATGTGAAGAAGATTGATTTACATTTGATAAAGTACCATTCTCATTTTGACTCATAACTAGATTCTCCACTAAACAACTATTGCAGCAGAATTGACATCTGCTTTCATCAGAAAATTTATAGCAGCTATTGTAGCAATTTTGACGGTTTACGGAAGTCATTGGGTTTCGCTACACATCTCGCTCCGGAACATCTAGCGCTTGCTGTAAGGCATTGAGGGCGTCGGGATTGCCGCGCGTTGCTTTCGGGCGATCGCCGCTCTTGCGTCTACGTTAATAGGTAATTTTTGAGCGTGACAGGAGTAGTTGTTGATTTTTTCATGTCACGACGAGAATTCAGCAACGCCAGATTTTGAATTTTTCTAATAATTGCATATTGTTGCACGTAGAAAACGATAACCAACATCAATTTCTGTTAACTTGCGGATTTCTCTATACTTGGCATCCCATGCACCACTACTTAAATCTGCTGCAAGTGAATTGACTCCTTGCTGTATTAAATTGGGATCAGCTAAAGCAAAAGACGATATCCCTGCACGTACCTCAGATTGTAAATACATCTCAGGGCGTCTCCAAGCTGCGGCTGCAAACAAATCGGATAAATCATAGGGCAACATTAATGGCATAGCTTCAACACGTCTAGTGGTATTTGCCTGAATCAACTCTGTAAGTTCGTTGAGTTGTAAAAAGCGTGCTGCATCTTCCCAAACCCAAGGAAAATAATCATACAGCCATATTTTCTCAGCCAGCCTGATATCAAAAGTCAGGACAACAATTGCCCCATTTTTGACAACCCGATGCATTTCTTGAAAGGCTTTTTTGAGGTTGGAAAAGTGATGAATAGTCAGGATACTTATCACTCCATCAACAGAATTATCTGGCAAAGGGAGAGCTTCTGCATAGCCAGTGAACCATTCAATTTGCGGATGCTGTTGTGCTTGCTTTCGCATTACTGAAGAAGGTTCAATGGCATAGACTAAAAATCCTTGGTTGGCAAGCGATCGGCTGTAACCACCAGTACCCGCCCCAACATCAGCGATAGTGCTGCCTTTTGGCAAATTGAGCAACTCGATTAACGCATCCACAATGCGAGAATCAGGAACACGAGTTCTTGAATATTTTTGACCAATTAAATCATAAGTAGGCATTGGCAGATCCAAGATGAGATTATTAATTAGGTTGAATATTTAGCATTAATATCTACATAACCTTCTGACGAATCACAACCCTTAAAATATTTTTTATTAACATTTTATACATTAATTATGTAAGTTTAAGGGAAACCCCATAAACATCTCAGGGAAATCTAAGTTCATGCAGCAAACAGGAAGCAAGCTATGACAGATGATATTATTCAACAACAAATTACTTACTATAGTGCCAGAGCCGAGGAATATGATGAATGGTTCTACAGAACTGGACGCTATGACCGTGGAGAGGAAATCAACCAGCGTTGGTTCAATGAAGCTATTGTGGTCAGAACCGCATTATACCAAATTGGTGCAGTAGAAAATATCTTAGAATTAGCGTGTGGGACAGGTATTTGGACGCAGGAACTTTTAAATATTGGCAAGCAAATTACAGCGCTTGATGCTTCCCAACAAGTGATTGAAATTAACCGCAGAAAGTTAGGTGCTACTAACATCGAATATCGACAAGTCGATTTATTCTCATGGCAACCAGATGCTGAATATGATTTAGTATTTTTCTCCTTTTGGTTGTCTCATGTACCACCAACATTAGTTGATTCGTTTTTAGCAAAAGTCTATAAATCGGTTCGCGTTGGTGGACAAGTTTTTATCATTGACTCTCGCTTTGAACCAACATCCACAGCTAAGAATCATATCCTAGAAAACGACGGTGATATTTACATCACACGAAAGTTAAATAATGAGCAAGAATTTAAGATAGTTAAAATTTTTTATCAGCCGGAAGAACTGCGTGACAAGCTAACGCAAGTAGGATTTCATGCTGAGGTGAAAGTGACAGATAATTATTTTATTTATGCAAATGGGATAAAGCGGTAGCTTAAGAGGCAGTGCGCGGAGCTGCTAACTTAAGGTTCAAACGTTTATCCCACGTTGATTTACCCCACACGCCAGTCGCTGTGAGTTCGGGAAACCAACGCCAGTCACCTGGGCGTGGGAAACCCTTTCGGCAGAGCCGGCACGAGGGAAACCGTTCGGAGTTCGGCGAGGAGTTCGGCGAAGGCTCACTCGAGCCGCTCACTCGAGCCGCTGAGCGCGGTTCGGCTGAGCTCACCGTCGAAGCCTCACGGCGAAGCCCTACCAAGAGCGCTGCCTCACTGCATGGCTAGCACTCCTCCTGCATAGCGCTGGCTCCCCTTGATCCCGGCGCAAGACAAAACCGGGGTGGGGTAGAGGGAGAATTCTGGGCAAGTATAAAATTTAACTTAACAAGGTTAAAGTTGTTGATTTGTCAGCAGGGCTAACAACTTTGAGGAACTCGCGCAACACTGGTATTTCTTCTTCACCTCGCCACACGATCGCAGTTTCGATTAAAGGTGTTTCTTGTGCGATCGCCTTCTCCTGACGGAGACGCTCCGCGAACGGCACTGCGCTCTGCGCAATCGCTCGGTAAACTACCCCTGTACGCTGAAGATTTTGCAAAGAGGACGGCACAATTGCAATCCCAATTCCGGCTGAAACCAGTCCTATAATCGTCTGCATCTGGATTGCTTCTTGTGCTACCTTCGGAGTGAAATTGCCTTGCTGACAAAGAGCCATAATCTTGTCATAAAGTCCGACTCCTAAATAACGAGGAAACAAAATAAACTGCTCGTTCGCTAAAGATTGCACTGCGATACGTTCTTGTTGCGCTAAAGGATGAGTTTGGGCTAACGCTACAATCAGAGTTTCTTGCTGAATGCACTCCCAACTTAGGGTGTCATCTTCTAAAGGTAGATGCACAAAGCCAACATGAATGCGGCGTTCACGAAGCGCTTGCTCTTGCTCAGCTGTCGTTAACTCCTGCAACACCAATTCCACCTCTGGAAACTGTTGCCGAAATTTTTGCAGAATACCAGGCAATAAATCATAAGTGACTGGACTGATAAACCCTACCCGCAATTGTCCGATTTCTCCTCGTCCCGTACGTTGAGTCACCTGAATTGCCACCTCCAGATGCGCCAACAGTTGATAAGCTTCTCGTAAAAATACCCGTCCAGCCTCTGTGAGTTGCACCTGTCGCTTAGTTTTGCGGTGAAACAATTCGACTCCTAATTCTGCTTCCAACTGCTGAATTTGTTGACTCAACGGTGGTTGAGCTATGTGCAGTCGCTCAGCAGATCGACTGAAGTGCAGTTCTTCAGCCACAGCAATAAAATAGCGCAGATGTCGCAGTTCCATAATTTTGATACTTTAAAAGTTTCAAATAGAAACAAATATATATTAGACATCTGAAAACGGTCTACTTATGATGCTCATACAAGGACAATTCAGGAGTCAAAACGATGCCAGAAAATTACACTCCAGGTTATTCAACCAATGCAACTCAGTTTATGATGCATCGCACAGCAGAATTTCATGGAGCGTTTTTCATGCCTTATCTGCGTCCAGGGATGAAATTGCTCGATTGCGGTTGCGGTCCTGGTACGATAACTTTGGGTTTGGCGCAAGCAATCTTTCCTGGTACAGTGACGGCAATTGATCAGGAAGCTTCTCAAATTTGCATCGCCCGCGAAAATGCTGCAAAGCAAGCGATCGATAATGTTGATTTCATCGAGGCAAGTGTTTATACCTTACCCTTCCCTGATAATTCGTTTGATGCAGTCTTTTCTCATGCTTTATTCGAGCATCTTCAACAACCTTTACAAGCGCTACGGGAAGTTTTGCGAGTTCTCAAACCTGGAGGGGAGGTGGGGATTCGCAGTCCAGATTGGGGAGGTTTTTTGATTGCGCCTTCTACGCCGGAATTGGAGCAAGCACTTTCGTATTACAAGTTTCTTCAGCAACACAATGGCGGTAATGTCTATGTGGGGAGAGAGTTACGTGCTTTGCTACGACAAGCTGGGTTTACTCAGATCAAAGTTTCTGCTTCCTACCAGTGCTATGAGCCGTTAAGTTTGGCTACAGAATATCTGGCATTGCGAATTGAGGCTTCTCAAAAGGTTGAGCAAGCAGTGTCCAAGGGATGGGCTGATGTGCAATCAATTACGATGATGAGTAAAGCTTTGCGGGAATGGAGCCAGCACCCAGATGGATTTTTTGCCCAAACCTGGTGTGAAGTGGTAGGTCAAAAAAGTTAGCTGCTTAATCCCCTGATTCCTTTGACCGGAAATCGGAGGGCGCAAGCCCCTAGTTTCTAACTATGGGGATAAGCACGTAGGGGATTTTAAGGTTGAGGGTGCGTATTCCGGCGTTTGTCATCGAAAATTTGGGTAGAAACCCTGTCCTTGTAGGACGGCTTTACATTTTTGAACCATTACCGCCCTGATATTTACCCGGAAGCCTCCTTTACCAAAGTAGTGACAGCACCCGCTTTCCTCAGATCTTGCACCTATCCGTATAACCCTGGGTTTAGTCAAAAGCAGCGCAATAAAGCTACAGTGTTTTTATTGGCTTTTATCGGCAAAATAAGGGCTTTAGGGTTAGTACTGTGTGTCAAAATAACATCAAATTTCCTTGGTGCAAGATGTGAGTTTCGCTTTGCCTTGAAAGGCAGGGATTAGACAGCAGACGGTAGAAGGAACATTTGATATTAAAGCACCTCCCGCAGGGTACTCAGTAATGCTTGAGATGTGAAGGGTTTTGGCAAGAAGTATTGGATGCCAAGACTTCTCTTTTGAGCAGTCGTCCAATTGCTCATCAGCCCGCTCATTGCAATGATTTGCACCTGGGGATTCATGCGCTGCAACGTGAGAATTGTGGTAGAACCATCCATGCCTGGCATCATCAGGTCTATCAACACCACACTGATTTCATCCTTGTACTGAGCATAGAGTGCAAGTGCCTCAATTCCATCGCTGGCAGTTAAAACCTTATAATTATGGCTTTCCAAGGTACTTTTAGTGATCTGGCAGATAGTAACTTCGTCATCTACGACCAAAATCAATTCCCCATGACCATTTGGTAGTTCTACATCGGTTGCTGCTGGAGTTTCAGTGACTTGGCTACTCGGCAAATACACCTGAAAGCGGCTTCCCTTTCCCACCTCGCTGTACACATTCACAAAACCGCCGTGACTTTTAATAATGCCTATTACAGTGGAAAGTCCTAAACCAGTTCCCTTACCCACCTCTTTAGTGGTAAAAAAGGGGTCAAAAATGCGGTCCATAATTTCTGGCGGAATGCCCTTTCCGGTATCAGTAATAGTAATCACAATGTATGAGCCTACCTTAGCATCCACATGCATACGAGCATAGCTTTCATCAATCCAAAGGTTTTCGGCGCTAATCTCCAGGATACCGCCATCGGGCATGGCATCACGAGCATTGATTGTTAGGTTCATCAGCACTTGATGAAGTTGAGTTGCATCTGCAAAAACCGTCCAAAGATTGGGTGCTATATCAGTTTGGGTTTCGATAGATTTTGGGAAGGTTCTTTGAGCGACCTGTGCCACATCTGAAAGTAAATGCCTAGTCTGGACGATGGTGCGGCTTCCTTCGACTCCTCGACGACTAAACGACAGAATTTGCGTGACCAAATCAGCACCACGCTTAGCACTGCCTTCTAGTATTCTCAGCAGTTCCTGAGTGTTCTCATCAAGCTTGGGGAATTTGAGGGGCAGCAGTTGAGCAACTGCCAAAATGGGAGTGAGGATATTGTTGAAGTCGTGGGCAATGCCCGAAGCGAGAGTGCCTAAGCTTTCTAGCCGTTGAGCGCGGAGAAACTGGGCTTCGAGTTGTTTTTTCTCAGTAATATCAGTATTAACAATTAGAATCGATTTGGAGTTGCCAGCCACATCGCGCACAAGCGTCCAGCGACTTTCAACAATAATCTTCTTACCGTCTTTTGTAACTTGCTGCAACTCACCCTGCCACTTACCCTCGGCTGCCAGTATTGTCTGTATTGCTTCAAATTGCGGCAAAGTTTCCTCACATTTGTACACAAGCGACTCAGCGCTCCTACCAAGGACTTCTGCTGCTTCCCATCCGTACAGGCGCTCAGCACCTTTATTCCAGAATAAGAGGCGCTGTTCCAAATCTTGAACAAAAATTGCGTCAGTAGCGACATCCAGCAACGCAGCTTGTTCGCGGATTTGTTGTTCTGCCAGCTTGCGATCGCTAATGTCCTCCGCAATTCCAACAACTCGATAGGGTTCACCAGATTTGTCTCTGATAGGGAAACCCCGGTCTCGTATCCATCGCAATGAGCCATCGGGACGGATAATGCGATACTCCTCGTCATAAGTGCCCGCCAACGATTGCTCAAAAAAGACGGTCTCAATGTGTTGCCGATCCTGGGGATGAATCGCCTCTAGCCATTCTATAAAGTTGGCGTACAAGCTCTCGCGGGAGCGTCCCCAAATGTTTTCGTATGCTGGGCTGACGTAGAGCCCCTGACGCTCTCCAGGGTCTGACATCCAGAAAACCATTTCAATAATGTTCTCTGCCAATTGGCGAAACCGCTCTTCGCTTTCCTGTAAAGCCCGTTCTGCGCTGTGCCTTTTGTGCCGCTCCTGTGCCTCCCGCAACTCTCGCTCCACTGCAGGCACCAAGCGGGCAAGATTACCTTTTATCAGGTAGTCATGCGCTCCAGCTTTCATTGCAGCGACGGCAATCTCCTCGCCAATAGTGCCGGAGACGATGATAAATGGTAAATCTAGCTTCTGGCTCTGGAGGAGTTTAAGAGCTTCTGGGGCACTGAAAGCAGGCATATTGTAATCTGCAATCACGATGTCCCATAACTGTTGCTCAAGAGCTGCGTGCATTGCTGCCGGGGTATCCACCCGAACATAGTCCAGGGTATAGCCACCCCGACGTAGCTCCCTTAAGACCAACAGAGTATCATCTTCAGAATCCTCGACAATCAGAACACGTAGGTAAAGACTCATCTTGAGTAGCTCCCTAAACAGGCGGTGGTTCATTCATCAGAAGCCAGTACATTCCCAGTTGCCGAATCGCCTCCGAAAACTGAATAAAATCTACGGGTTTGCGGATGTAACTATTGCACCCTTGGCTGTAACTATCAAGCAGATCTTGTTCTTCGTTGGAGGTGGTTAGAACCACCACGGGTAGCAAACTAGTGCGTTCGTCTTCCCGCAAGCGACGTAATACTTCAATACCATCAACACGGGGCAGTTTCAGATCCAGTAAAATCACCGTAGGCTTGACCCTGATATCCCGTCCGGCATAAACGCCGGTACCAAACAGGTAATCCAAAGCTTCAACCCCGTCATGAGCCACCACGATCTCATTGCTGATATGGTTGCGCTTTAGGGCTCTGATTGCCAAAGCTTCGTCATCCGGATTATCTTCCACTAGAAGAATTATTTTGTTACCCTCGCTCATGCCCCTGCCTCCTCTGCTACTAATGTGAAGTAAAAAGTAGCCCCCCGTTCCACTTCTCCTTCTGCCCACACCCGGCCGCCATGCCGATGCACAATCCGCTGTACTGTGGCTAGTCCGATTCCATTGCCTGGAAAGTCCTTCATATTGTGCAATCGCTGGAAGGGTCCAAATAACTTATTAGTGTAAGTCATATCAAAGCCCGCGCCATCATCTCGAACAAAGTAGACTGGGACGCCGCTTTCGCTCTTGCTCACTCCAAACTCAATCCGTGCCTGAGTATGCTTGGAGCTAAATTTCCAGGCATTATTCAGTAAATTCACCAACAACACTCGCAGTAGACGGATATCTCCTTGCGCTAACAGCCCTGTTTGAATCACAAACTCTACCTGCCGCTCTGGTTGACTCTGCTGTAACTCAGTACAGATACCACTAGCTAACAGACTCAGATCCACAGGTTCCAAGCACATATCGCTGCGCGTAACTCGGGATAGGTTGAGGAGGTCATCGATCAATTGCCCCATCCGTTGAGTGGCTGCCCGAATTCGCCGCAGATAGTCCTGCCCGTTTGCGTTCAGCTGGTCGTGGCAGTCTTCCAGCAAAGCTTGACTGAAGCCATCAATACTACGTAAAGGAGCACGCAGGTCATGGGAGACAGAGTAGCTAAAAGCTTCCAACTCCTTGTTGACTGCCTGCAGTTCAATGATTGCTCGTTGCAGTCCCTGGTTTAGAGATTGAACTGCTTGCTCAGCCTGCTGGCGTTCTAGCACTTCCGCTTGCAGATCAGCCAGAAGTTCTGCGTGCTGGAGGGCCACCCCCAAATGGCTGGCAATTTGGGTGGCAAACTCGATTTCTGTCGCTTGCCACTCTCGAGGAGCGCGGCATTGGTGAATACAGAGCAATCCCCAGAGATTCTCACCCTGCAGGAGCGGTACTACTAAGTTTGCCCGTATCTGAAATTGCGACAGAACCTGAATGTGACAGTCGCTCAGCCCATAATTGTAAATATCTGAAACCGCTTGAATCCGACCCTGCTGATAATGGGCTGCAAACTGTTCGCCGAAGCAATGGTCGTGAACTTTTTGCGCCATAGCGGACCTAAAAGCTTGATCCACGTCCTCAGAAACAAATTCCCCATCATCCCAACCTGAGTTTGGATAAAAGCGAAACATACCCACTCTATCTGCTTTTAAGAGTTGGCGAACCTCACTAGCTGTGGCTTGAAAAATCGTTTCCGTATCTAGAGGTTGCCGCAGACGGGTAATCACACGGAACAATGCCTTCTGTTGCTCCACCCGGAAATGCGCCTGATTGATTTCCTGCTCTAATTGTTGGGCTTCTTCTGCCAGGATCTGCTTGAGCATCTCAAATGCCGCCTGATCTCGACACAAGTTTTGCAACCTTACCAATATCTCTGGGTTCATTCGTCTGCGCTAGTTAGGTCGGGGTATTTACAAGAAATAAGCCAAAGACTTGCGTCAGCCAGATTAGAGAGATGCTGAGAGTGTTTCACAAATTTAAGGGCTTAGCACGCGGATGCAATAGTTTCTTAGAAAGATAATATAACTTGAATGGGTTAGACTTTTTCAAATTTTGTAGAGAGTTGGCTAAAAAGATGTGATCACGAAACATCTTCATTATCCTACTCTCATTAGCTTCTCTAAAATACTTTATCTTTCTTAAAGATATTTTACTCACCGTTCGCGTAATTGCCTTTTCATCTATGAAAGCCAGACCTAGTAGTCTGCCAATGAAACTTTGCTAGGTAAAACCTCTGATTGATAAACTAGTTAAAAATGAGGTTTAGCATGGCAAAAAAGTACATTGTGGACTTGAGCGAGGATGAGGTTTCTCAACTGCAAGCAATAATTAAAAAAGGTAAACACAAAGCAAGAACTATAACTCGCGCGAATATTCTTTTAATGGCTAGTGAGGGAGAAACAGATCAAGCTATCGCCTCCACTGTTAAAGTCCATGTTGCGACAGTGGAACGGACACGAGAAAAATTTGTGCTCGGTGGTTTAGAGTTGGCTTTAAAGGATGAACCACATCCACCAAAAACAAAAAAACTTAATGAGAAACAAGAAGTATTCTGAATTGCAAGTGCCTGTTCTAACCCACCAACTGGAAGAGTGCGTTGGACAATGCAATTATTGGCAGACCATTTGGTGAACGTTGGCATAGTAGATTCGATTTCTTATATGCAGCTAAAAATATGGGAGTTCAAGCGACCTCTTGCACTGTTGTAGAAGATAGCGTTTTGGGTGTGCGTGCAGGTGTTGCTGCTGGTATGAGAGTTTTAGGTTACACTGAGCAGACTGAGGCTAGTACACTTGAGGCATGTGGAGCGCGTGTCTTCCAGTCGTAGCAACTACCTTCTTTGCTGTCACAGTATTAGAAAGTTTGTAGGTTGAATAAACAAGAGTGCAAAAGTCAATCTTTTTGAAAATTAAACCACAGATTAACACAGATGCACACAGATAATTTATCTGTGTTAATCTGTGTGCATCTGTGATTTACCCCAACTTGCCCCCTACAACAATCATGGAAAAATTCAGACAGGTTGCCATTGTGGGAGGAACCCACGGAAACGAATTCACAGGTGCATATCTGATTAAAAAATTTGAGAATTTTCCAGAATTAGTCAAAAGACCTAGCTTTGAAACACTGGTAATGCTTGCTAATCCGCAAGCTTTTCAAGCGAACAGGAGATATATTGACAAAGACTTAAACCGCTGCTTTTCTATAGAAGACTTGAATAATTCTCTAGGGTCTTCCCATGAACAGGATAGAGCAAGATTCATCAATAAAGTTCTGGGACCAAAAGGAAATCCGCAAGTTGATTTTATCGTGGATTTACACAGTACCACAGCTAACATGGGGCTAAGTATAGTCCTTTTGGATGACAACCCATTTAATATAAAATTGGCAGCTTATTTGAGTTCAATCCAACCAACAGTGAAAATATATAGTTGGATTGAACCAGAAAAAGAATCATCTTTTTTAAATTCTATATGTGACAAAGGTTTTGGTATTGAAGTTGGTCCCATTCCACAGGGAACTCTCCAAGCAACTCTGTTTCAAAAAACTGAAGAGCTTATTCATGCCATTCTGGATTATTTAGAGAAATATAATCAAGGTAAAATTCCACAAATCAGTCATAGTGTAACTATTTATCAACATTTAAAAGTTGTGGATTATCCTAAGAACGAAAATGGGGAAATTGAATGCATGATTCATCCTCAATTGCAAGGTAGAGATTATGAAGAATTGAAACCAGGAGACCCTCTGTTTCTCACTTTTGATGGCAAAACTATTTACTATGAAGAAGAATCATCGGTTTATCCTGTGTTTATTAATGAAGCTGCTTATTATGAAAAGGGAATAGCGATGTGTTTTACAAGCAAAGAGCAAGTTTCAGGGTAAAAATTGTTAGTCAGTGCTGATGACGAAACGCAATTGCATTGAGATGAAAATCGTTACGAACTTGTGCAATCTTGTACTTAGTGATGTGCGATAAGACTTCAAGCCTTCATATTTAGAGGGAGATGCAAGAATGCTGTGCGTGGATGATTTGGTGACACTGGATGCCTTTCGGCAGCTTCCGCAAGCGCGACTGGAATGGGTATGCGATCGCGTCAAACCTATCCATTTGCTCCAAGGAGAAATACTCTTTCCAGAAGGTGACAAGAGAAGTACAAGAGGCGTGTTTATTTTGGCTAAAGGACGAATGAGCATTACTCGTTTGCAGGATGGAGTTGAAATGCCCATTGGACAGCACGATGCTCCTAATTATTTTGGGGAAGTTCCGGTGTTGACTGAAGAACCAGCACTAGTAACCATGCGGGCTGTAACCGACTGTCAGTTTTACGAAGTTTCTGCTGTTGACTTCTTAGCGCTGCTGCATGAGTGTCGCGATTTCGAGCGAGCTATCTTTCGCACCTTTCAACAACGGTTGCGGGGTCTGGAGTCCTTTATTCGCGTTCGCGAGAAGATGGCTGCACTGGGAACTCTGGCTGCGGGATTAGCTCATGAACTCAATAATCCGGCAGCTGCCCTCGTGCGATCGCTCAATGGGATCATTCCAGCGATACAGGAACTGGAGCGGATGAACCTGATCTATGGGCAACGTCAAGTATCACCTGAAGATAGCCAGCGATGGCTAGCAGTGCGAGATGCTGGGTTTGATGCTATTGCCAATAATCGTGTTGACCTGATTAGCTTAAGCGATGGCGAAGATGAACTGTTGGAATGGCTAGAAAACTACGGAGTTAACCAAGCGTGGAAACTGGCAGCACCACTAGCAGCCGCAGGGATCGAGATTCAGACTCTTGAGGAACTGACTCAGCCCTGGAAAAATGACCCCACGGAACTGCGCGATCAAGGACTTCGTTGGCTGGCATTATCCTTTGAGGTCTTGTCTATGATTCGTGGCGGACTACGTGGAGCTGAACGGATTGCTACGCTTGTCAGTGCGATGAAATCCTATACCTATCTCGATCAAGGCGCACAACAAATTGTCAACATCCATGAAGGACTAGAGGACACGTTGCAGTTATTCTGCCATAAGCTGAAATACGGCATTACGGTGCATCGCTCCTACGATCCTTCCCTTCCCAAAATTTTAGCCTACGGCAGCGAACTCAACCAAGCCTGGACTAACCTCATTGACAACGCCATTGACGCAATGGATGGTCAAGGCACTTTAGAGATCACCACATTCTCTAAAAGAAATCATGTCCGGGTTGAAATTATCGATTCAGGTTCAGGCATCCCAGCAGAGATCCAGTCCCGTATCTTTGAGCCATTCTTTACGACCAAACCCGTAGGTAAGGGGTCGGGTCTTGGCTTAGAAACCGTTAGGCGAATTGTGGAAAATCGTCATCAGGGCAGCATTCTAGTTGAGTCTGTCCCAGGAAGAACTTGCTTTAGCGTCTGCTTGCCCACCCAATAAGGTTGTATTGCAAAAATCAACGATCCCGCCCTATTTCATTAAGGGTGGGGTTTCTACATCCCTGGTCAGTAGCACAAGACTTTTGACGCCTCTTTTGGTCTAATGACAGGGTTTTTGCTAAGATACTTTACATTAGTTTATGTTCTGTTTCAGATTGTTTCAGAATGTGCGTATCTTAGCAGGACCCATATGAAGGCTGTTCTCAAGTCGCAGACCCCACAAGTCACTCGGTTATTTTCTAACCTTGAACTCTATGGCAGTAAACTCAGTCATCAACCGGGTAGTATTTTAGGAAGTACTGCACTTATTGCTGGAACGACCGTTGGTGCTGGTATCCTCGCATTACCTGCGGTGACTCTGCCGTCTGGCGTTGTGCCATCGACAGTTCTACTGATTGCTGTTTGGCTTTATGCTTTAGTCTCTGGTCTTTTGATTGCAGAAGTGACTTTGAACACGATGCGTCTTGTGGGACGTCCGAGTTTAGGTTTGTTAACGATGATTGAGAGGACGCTTGGGACGCTGGGTGCGCGGGTTGCTGGTGGCGCGTATCTGTTCTTGCACTACGCCTTGCTTGTAGCGTATGTTGCCCAAGGTGGAGAGATTTTAGTATCTGCGGTTGAAAAAGTGTTAGGTATGCAGAACATTCTGCCTGCTTGGGTAGGGACAACCGCCTTCACTCTCTTATTTGGCGGCATTATGTACCTTGGGCGAGAAAGGTTTGTGGAGAAATTAAACAGCGCGTTTGTGGGAATTGTCCTTGCTTCATTTCTCGGACTGTTGTTCCTGGGAACAACGCACCTTAACACTTCCTCTTTCTCATTTCAAGATTGGAGTGCGCTTCCTCCAGCCGTTTCGGTGATGTTTGTGGCACTGTTTTATCATAATGTTGTGCCAACAGTTGTGGCTCAGCTTGAAGGAGATGCCCGTAAGATACGTCAATCCATCTTTATTGGTTCTGCAATTCCCTTGGTCATGTTCTTGGCTTGGAATGCCGTGATTTTGGGAAGCGTCAGTCCCGATATGGTACACGGTACCTCTGGTGGCGAAACTGTTTTTGACCCACTGCAAATTTTACGTGGTGGTGGCGCGGGAGAATGGTTAGGAGTGTTAGTGTCCATTTTCTCCGAGTTTGCTATTGTCACATCATTTATTGGGTTTGTGTACGGCTTGCTAGATTTCTTTAAAGATATTTCAGCATCCAATGAACCTTTTAAACGCCTACCCCTTTATTCACTGATTCTTTTTCCGCCTATGAGTCTTGGAGTCCTTAATCCTAGAGTCTTCTTGACTGCTCTCGACTATGCTGGAACATTCAGTGTTTCAGTTTTAGGAGGGATTATTCCTGCCTTGATGATTTGGAAACAACGTAGAGAGCAGGAACAATCAAATAGCATCAGTCAACGACTTGTTCCTGGTGGTCAGGTGACGTTGATTGTGATCATTGGTGTTGCGTTAGTTTTGATAGGGAAACAAGTTGTGTCAATGTGGAAGTTTTAAGTTCCTGCTCACCAAACCAGATGCTATTTTGGCGGCTTGTTGGAATGTTATTGAAAGGGCTAGCATATTGATCTATATTCGAGTCAGCAAAAGCCTCCTCACGAGTTGCGGGTCAATCAAGGTACTCCACAGCCGACTCAAAAGCGATTAATGATATTAAACATTTTCTCAGGAGCAGAACGTAAGTTACTTGCTAAACCAATGGCAATTTCAACCTGGTCTTCTCTCATACCTTTAAGAGTTGCTTCAGCAACCTCCACAGGTGAAATGACTACATTTTCTTGTTCTCGGTTTTCTCTTGCACCCCTATCTAACTCTGTATCAACAATAGGTGGGGCTACTTCAAAGACTTTAATTGATGTATTTCGCAATTGATGCCTTAAAGATTGACTGAATGAATGTAAAGCTGCTTTTGTCGCACAATAGATAGGAACAACCGCAAGCGGTGTGAATGCTAAACCAGAGGTAATATTTATAATTGCCGATTCTCTCTGCTTGATTAGGTGAGGTATAAACATTGTGGATAGATGAATTGGAGCTTTTAAGTTGATGTCTATCTCATCTTCTCCCGATAAATCTACTGCTTTTTTTGTCAAATAGACTTCTTTTTGAATCCCTGCATTGTTTATCAAGATGTTGACGTTTGGGAATGTATTGGTAGCCCATTGAAACAAGTTTTCTCTGGCGCTGTCTTTTGAAATATCGCAGTTCATGATATGAAGCAAAGGAAGCTTTGTCTTTGCTTGTTGTAATTTTTGCTCTCTTCTTCCGCAGATAATTACCCTGTTGCCTTCTCTTAGGAAAGCCTCTGCTAAGGCTAATCCGATTCCCGTTGCTCCACCTGTAATGAGGATAGTATTATCTGTGATTTTCATTATTATTAGAATGATGTGATGGCCAAGACATGACATCCCAAGGGTAGTCGTTAGTTGCTACGCGGTGGTAATACAATTCGTGGATAAAATGGTAAATAACAAAGGATTAATCCTTAAGCTGCTTCCGATTACGAAATTGCAGGGGTGTCAACCCAACATATTTTTTGATGAACTTGCCAAAGTTGGTGGGTTCATCAAATTGTAAGTTATAGGAAATGTCAGCAATATCTAATTCCGTATGAGTTAAAAGGCTCTTAGCCTCCAACAGAATACGTTCAACGATAATGCTACGGGCTGTCTTACCTGTGGCTTGCTTTATGACATCGTTTAGGTGATTAGAGGTAATGCCTAACAAACTTGCATATTCCTCAACTGTCTTTTTCTGTAAATAAAATTTATTAATGAGTTGCTGATACTGGTTTAAGATTGCAAGATTACGGGGTTGCTCTTTAGCTTGGGCTGTATATTTTTCATAAAGTGATTTGCAATAATAAAGTAGAGCCAGTACCAACGATTGAGTGATATAAGTTTTGTATGAATTTGTACCTCCAAACTCTGTCCAAATCATTTGAAAGTAGCCTAGTAGCTTTTCTGATTCCGCTTGTTCCGGCTCGAAGAGATTGCTTTCCGTAACTTTGAAGAAGGGAAACTCGCTCAAAATATCGCAGCATAAAAATTCATCTTTGAAGTAAAAGACAAAGCCTTTGGTGTTTGAGTCTCTTTGCCAAGAATAGATATGATAGGGTGAACTGAATACAAGACAGTCTCGTCTGTTTTCAAATTTGTCAGCATTTATAAAAACAGATGAGTTACTTGGGCTTTTCTTAAAGCTCACATGATAAAAGCCTTTTCGGTAGGGCGGTAGCGCTTTTACTGCTTCTACCTCTAAGTCCTCTAATCTGAGAATATCAAACAAATTACAAACTGCTCTATGTCGAGAATTCGTAGCTTTATATAGTTCATTAATTTACTGAAAAAATTGGATTTCTTTTTGTGCTTTCAATCTTGCTCTTGTTTTGTTGGCTAGGTTGTAGTTGCAGTCTCTCAATTTTATCCACGGTTCGCTTCGTCTAAAACTGGAATCAAAGTTCAAGCGATCGCAGTAAGTTAAAATTGTGTTCTTGGCGCTTGCTTTATCTCCAAAGACATCATCTTAATCGAGAATAACTTCTCCGTTAAGCTTTTAGAGACTCAATCGACTTTGGCTTGCTTTTTTTACGCTTGATTGGGTTCATCCAAAGTTCCAGAAAAGAAAACAATTGAGATGAAGCTAAGGTGAGAACCAGATAAACTAAGGCAACTGCCGTGTAAATCTCGAAAGCCCGATAAGTATTAGCCACAATTAATTGACCGCGTCGGAATAATTCCTCAAAGCCGATAACTGCTACCAGACTGGTATCTTTGAGCAAGGTAATAAATTCATTTCCTAGTGGTGGAATCATGCGACGCAACGCTTGGGGAAAAATGATGTAGCGCATGGTCTGCACTCCACTCATACCTAGGGAGTTTGCTGCTTCTGCTTGTCCTGGTTCAATCGATTGAATTCCAGCGCGAACAATTTCGCCTATATATGCAGCAGAGTTGAGGCTCAAAGCAACAACCGCAGCAACTAAACGGTCAAAGCGCAGAGGTATGCCAATACTTTGCGCCAGTGCTGGTAAGCCGAAGTAAATCATAAAAATCTGCACAAGCAGAGGCGTACCGCGAAAGAAATCGATATAAGCGCGAGTTGCCCATCTCAGAGGCACAATTGGCGAAAGTCGGGTAATTCCGATCAAGCAGCCGCCAATCATGCCAAAAACAACGGAAAATGCGGCAATTTCAAGTGTTATGACAGTGCCAAGCAGTAAATCTGGCAGGGCGTTGAGAATGATAGTTAGACTTTGAATCATTATGGAGTGGTGGGGAGGTGGGGTGATGGGGTGATGAGGAAGAGACTTCTAATGCGTGAATGCGGCGGCGTGAATTGATTCTCCCCAGTCCTCATGAGGAACCTGGCACACTTTCTGGCAGTTTTACAGGTTCTGAAGCGAACCACTTTTTGTAAATTTGAGCGTAGGTACCATCTGAAATTATCTTTGTCAAAGCTGTGTTGATGGCGTTGAGGTTGGGAGAGTTTTTCGGCAGGGCAAAGCCATAATATTCTTCGGTAACTAGTTCGCCAACTACCTTTATACTTTTGATGTTACCAGTCTTGATAGCTTCTTGAATCGCGGGAGCATCATGAATGGCTGCATCCACATTGCCATTTGCTAGTTCTTGCAAAGTTAAAGGGGCTGAGTCGAATTCCCGCACTTCGGCACCTGAAATGCTTCTGGCTTTTTTAGCTCCGGTTGTACCAATTTGGGCGGCAATTTTTTTGCCTTTTAAACTATCTAAGTTGGTAATCGTTGCGTTGTCTTGGCGGACTGCGATCGCCAACCCTGCTTTAAAATAAGGTCGAGAAAACGATATTGTCTGGGCGCGTTCGGGTGTTATCGTCATAGCAGCGACGGCTGCATCTACAGTATTTGCCTGTAGTGCGGGAATCATGCCATCAAAAGGCATAGTCTGGAATTCAATTGTCATTCCAGCTACTTTTGCGACTGCTTTGATCACGTCAATGTCAAAACCCACAATTTCATTTCCCGTTCCTTTAAATACAAAGGGCGGAAAGGTCCCGTCTGTGGCAACCTTGATGGTTTTACCTGCTGTAGCTGTTTGTTGAGAATTTCCGTTAGAGGAGGAACTGCTAGTATTGCTGGTTGAGTCACAAGCTGACAAAATCACAGCCGCACCAAAACCAGCTAAGAAATGCTTAATAAAATGCGATCGCCCTATAGGGGCGGGTGCTTTGCACCATCTCGTAATTTTTTCCTCGAACATTGTTTTTTTCCGGATAAATAATTGCTAACATAGATGAGATTTTCAAAGAACCATCTTTTCAGGTACTACAGAAGCGAGTAATAAGTTTCTATCAAGTGTAGAAAAAAATATTTTTTGTATTTTATGCTATTAATAACATGAAAAACTAAATATATTAAATACGTACTAGCTTAACTTTTGTTTTTTCTCATTCCAGACTGTTTAGGTATAATTAGCTATAGTGTAATAAACATGGGAAATGGACAATTCCACCCCTGCAATTATCTTTAAAGACATTGAAAAGAGCTATGGTTCCCTAAAAGTGCTTAAGGGAATCACGGGCGAAATCAAACGAGGAGAAGTCGTCGCAGTCATTGGTGCCTCTGGTTGTGGCAAAAGTACTCTGCTGCGCTGCTTCAACCGCTTGGAAAATATAGATTGTGGGCGTTTAGTAGTCAATGGTATTGATGTATCACAACCTAGTTTTAGCAACAGGCAACTGCGCCAACTACGAACACAAGTAGGCATGGTTTTTCAGCAGTTTAACCTGTTTCCTCATCTGAGCGTACTAGAAAACCTCACACTTGCTCCGCGTAAAGTGCTGGGTAAATCTACGAAAGAAAGTACACAACTTGCGGGATTGTACCTAGAAAAAGTTGGACTTTTTGACAAAGCATCTGCCTATCCAGAACAACTTTCGGGTGGACAAAAGCAACGGGCAGCGATCGCCCGCAGTTTGTGTATGAACCCCCAAGTCATGCTTTTTGATGAACCAACCAGCGCCCTAGATCCGGAACTTGTTGGTGAAGTGTTGCAAGTCATGCAGCAACTAGCAGCAGAAGGTATGACAATGGTAGTTGTCACTCATGAAATGCAATTTGCTCGTGAAGTGGCACATCAAGTTATGTTTTTGGATCAAGGTGTCGTGGTAGAACAAGGTTCGGCTGCCAAAGTTATCTCCAATCCAGAAAGCGATCGCTTACGTGCTTTTCTTAGTCGTCTTAATGGTACAGAGTTAGGAATTAGGAATTAAGAATTACGATTTATCAATTTTCAAAAATCTTCATAAATTATCATTATGCATATTAGACTCACCTTAAAAGTCTACATCTAGTACTAAAGATAAATCGTAATCCGTGATTGAGTTATTAACTACAAACTACGAATTACGATTTACAAATCTTGAGTGCGGCTCCCAAAGTGTGCGTTTCTAATTGTCAATTACCGCTACTACGGTTGTAAGAAATTGGGAGTACTATTAATTTTACCGTTACGACCAACAGCAGGGATTTCTAACAGAGTGTCTGTAGCTTTTCCTGTACCATCGTTGGTAACTGAGCTAGTGTTACCTGGATGTCCATTGGTGACGAACAGTTGCGGGTGGTCAAAGGGCGCTTTATCCAAACGGACTCGCTCATCAGTGAGCGATGTTAGGAAAGCTACTAAGTCATCTATTTCAGCGTTTGATAGACTTGGCGTAATCGGTCCGAGAACGCCAGAAGAGAAGTCTCCGCCACGATTGTAGAATTCTACCACTTGCCGTAGAGTCAACTGTCCACCGTTGTGGAAGTAAGGCGCGGTAAGTTCAACGTTGCGGAGTCCAGGTGTCTTGAAGGCTCCGTCCGGATTTACTATCCCATTTGCGGGGGTGATATTCGGAGCTTCACCCAAAAGCTGGTTAAATTTACCTTGTTGAGCTAGTCGCGTCTCAGAAAGTGGATTGCCCACCTGGTCTGAAGTACCGACACCATCATTACCACCGACACCAAGGTCTTCTGAGGTGGGTCTGACTCCAATATTAAAGAAGCCCCTATCAAAGAAGACTGTTTGACCAGTCGGTAACGGGAAGGTTGCAATTCGTCCTTGTTGCTTGACGCTACTAACCGAAGCGCTGGTAAATTCTGCCCCACTATGGCATGCGATGCATGCAGCTCTGCCCTCGAACAATTCTTTACCCCGCTGTTGCTGGGCGTTTAGGGCACCGCGATCAAAGGGTGTGTCGTCAGAGATGAGTGTGGACTCATACATCTGAACTGCTAGCCCAAAGAACAGTGGGAAGTTGTACTCCATCAACGTGTACTCGTTGGTAGCCAAGGATTTATCTGGCTTTTTAACAATGCTCCGTTGACCATTCTGATCAATTTGGATCATGCTGTTGGACTTCCACCACTCTGAGTTGAACGCATCCTCAATCAACTTTTCGTAGGTAGCCGTTTTTAGACCGGGTTGAGGCGATCTGCTTTCAGCACTTAAAACGCTATCTTCCGGATGCACAACCTGCTTGCCTAGCGGACGAAGGGGAAGTAACTTTTTACCAAGTTTTCTTGGGAGCTTTTTGCCCTTGGTAGCGCTTTTGGATTTTTTATCGATGTCTCCGAACTTATCGCCAATTTCCTCAAAAGTTCGCCCGTCAGCGGACATTTCAAAGGAACTGAGTGGCGGACCTACTGCTTGGGAAGCTAAGGACGAATTCTTTAGGCTGATTTTGACAAAATTTAGCTTACTTGGGTTATCTGCCTTGCCAACAGAGGCATTGGGGTCTCTTAAACCGAAGGGATTCACACCGTTGAAAATATCCTGCGCCCTTCCGTCCCAGAAATTGCGGTGATTGTACACCGCATTAATCATAGTTGGCGTGTTGCGCGGCTCGACTCGGCGGACATTTGTACCTGCCACGCTAAAGCCATCTTGATCGGGCTTGGTTTCTACTTTATCCTCCGCCTGACCAGGAACGACATCCTTGAACTCAACATTGAAGATTCCTTGGGAGGAGGTGACATCGTTACTGTCTGATAACACCGCGCTATCGCGTTTAGTCGGGTCTGCCAACTTATGAAATGGAAAATCTCCCGGTTGTAGTAGCTGGTAGTTTGCTGCTGAGCCTACTTGGAAAGTTGTATCCTTTGGGTTAGCCAAAAAACCAGGATTGATTTGATTTTTGGATCTGTTGTCGGCTCCAGCATGGAAGTGACAACTAGCGCAGGATAGTAAGCCGTCGCTACCAACCTGCATATCCCAGAAAAAAGCCTTTCCTAGCTTAATTGCAGCTGTTCTGTCCTTAATGAACTCTTTAAGATTATCAGGTTCAGGAACCTGCACGCCCTTAAGCGAAGCCAAAGGCGGCGGCCCCGTCTGCGCCGACACAATATGCCCACTTACAATTGCTATAACAATGACCACACCAATTGTGATTCCCTTTGAATACCTTGATACCAATCGGTTAAGGTTTCCAGAAATAAATTTCTTACCTAAGGAGGTAAGTACTAGGTAAATGAATATGGATACCAGAATTAAACTAAGTAGTGTGTCCATAATTACAATTTTGGTTCAGATTCTGTAAAACTATCACCAGTAAGACGAATGACAGTTAACAAAGGTGTAAAGTTTATATATTTTTTGAGCAAAGTTAATACTTGTTAGTAAAGCAAACCAGACAACTGAAGCTGAAACAAAATCTTTCCGCTCCTTGCTTCGCTCTCTAGCTCATATCCCCCATTCGGGTTAACCCATAGGGTGAAGCGGTGACACGACTGCCTGCTGTAGTATGCTTGTAGTTTTGTCTTGCTAGGCAGTAGATGCTATGACTTCTCAATTTGAATACAGCCAGATTGCCAATCAAGAGGACATTCAGCGGCTGGGGAACATCCTCGAGCAGTGTTTTCTCATGTCGCCGGGTGAGAGTGAAATTTTCTTCAACCGCCTCGGCTTAGAAAACTTCCGTATCATCCGTCAAGCTGAGCAAATTGCTGGTGGACTAGCGACTATCTCAATGGGTCAGTGGTGGGGCGGTCAGCGCGTACCTATGACGGGAATAGCAGCAGTAGGCATTGCTCCAGAATATCGCGGAACTGGAGCTGCGTTAGCTATGATGCAGCACGTTGTTAAGGAACTTTATGCCAAGGGAGTACCCATTTCCGCTCTCTATCCAGCGACTCAACGCCTATACCGAAAAGCAGGGTATGAGCAGGGGGGTTTCTCTTGTATTTGGGAAGTTCCTACTGAAAGCATCCTAGTGAAGGAAAAGCCGCTACCTGTTTGCGATGTTCCTGGTAATCATGAAATCTTTCATCAGCTCTATCAGCATCAGGCAATACTCAATAATGGACTTTTAGACCGACACCAAGGTCTTTGGCAACGCATATCTAGACCAGATGAGAATGAAGCAGTCTACGCGTATCTTATCGGTTGTGCAGACCAACCCCAAGGCTACATCATCTTCAGCCAGCATCAAAACCAAGATGGCTCTTGTATACGGCTGAGGGATTGGACAGTTCTCACAACCGCTGCTGCACAAACTTTGTGGAGCTTTCTTGCCAATCATCGCTCCCAAATCAAATATGTGCAATGGAGAGGATCTGCTAACGACTCCCTAACTTTACTCCTGCCAGAGCAAACAGCCAAGCAAAAATCTGCCATGCGCTGGATGCTACGCGTGATTAATGTTAGTACAGCTTTGGAAAAGCGTGGTTATTCACCAGGAATTCAAGCAGAACTGCACTTGGAAATTCGAGATGATCTGCTTGCTGAAAACAATGGGAGATTCATTCTGTCTGTTGCCAATGGACGCGGTGAAGTCACAAGCGGCGGAAAAGGCGAGATGAAGCTAGACATTAGAGGATTGGCACCTCTGTACACGGGCTTATTTACCCCACAGCAGTTGCAGCTTGCAGGACAACTGGATGCTACAGAAACAGCCATGTCAGCCGCAACTCAAATATTTGCTGGCGCATCTCCTTGGATGGCTGATTTCTTTTAAGATTGTGTTCTTTTTAAGCTCATCCGTTAACCTAAGCATGGGAGTCACCCCCAACCTTAGGTTAACGGAGTGTCAATAATAACCGCAGGACATCTCGAAAAATCAACGCTGGTGGTGAGCGTGGTGTGAGATCATAGAGACAGTCAACGACAGTCAACGAAGTCTGAACAGAATGGAACAACATCCGAACTCAACGGTCGTGATCACGGGCGCATCCTCAGGGGTCGGTTTGTACGCCGCGAAAGCACTTTCCCAAAGGGGATGGCATGTGGTGATGGCTTGTCGGGATTTAGCGAAGGCTGAAAAAGCTGCCCAAACGGTGGGAATGTCCCAGGACAGCTACACGCTCATGCATATCGACTTAGCTTCTTTAGAGAGTGTTCGACAGTTTGTCAAGGACTTTAGGGCAAGCGGAAAGTCCCTAGACGCTTTGGTGTGCAACGCCGCAATTTATATGCCTTTACTAAAAGAGCCGTTGCGATCGCCTGAAGGATTTGAGTTGAGCGTTGCCACAAATCACCTCGGTCATTTCCTCCTGTGTAACCTCATGCTTGAAGACCTGAAGCACTCATCCTCTTCCGACCCGAGGCTGGTGATTTTGGGAACCGTGACGCACAATCCAGACGAGCTTGGCGGCAAGATTCCGCCGCGCCCTGACTTAGGAAATCTGGATGGCTTTGCAGCAGGATTTAAAGAGCCAATCTCGATGATTGATGGCAAGAAGTTTGAACCAGTCAAGGCTTACAAGGACAGCAAAGTCTGCAACGTGCTCACCATGCGAGAGCTGCATCGACGCTATCACGAATCGACCGGGATTACCTTCACCTCTCTCTATCCGGGGTGTGTTGCAGAAACGCCACTATTCCGCAACCACTATCCCCTGTTTCAGAAACTCTTCCCAAAATTCCAAAAGTACATCACCGGGGGGTATGTGTCTCAGGATCTGGCTGGCGAGCGAGTCGCAGTGGTGGTAGCCGATCCCGAGTACAAACAATCTGGTGCTTATTGGAGCTGGGGGAATCGACAGAAGAAAAATGGTAAGTCGTTTGTTCAAAAGGTCTCTCCTCAAGCCCGTGATGATGAAAAAGGCGATCGCATGTGGGAACTGAGCGCCAAGCTGGTTGGACTTGCGTAACGAGTTACGACTGGGCGTTACCAATCGGTGGAGCGATCGCTTTATCGATCAATCCATCGATTGCTGATATAACGTTAAGTCCACAGAGGTTGTCGCTCTGTCTTCCAAGTTAAGTTAGAAGACCAAAATTTCAGGTAAGCCAACCTACCCTACTACAGACTATAAACTTTTATCTGAGCGTGTTTTCGAGATTCTGGTTTCGCCTTCACCACAATCTGCACATCACAACCTAAAGCATTCAAAAATCGGAAAAGCCGTTCTGTTGAAAAACCTGATAGTTTTCCGCTCATTAGGGCAGAAATTTTAGGTTGATCCACTCCTAAAAGTTCAGCTGCTTCAATTTGAGTCATGTCCTGTTTCGTGATGATTTCGCTAATTTGACGTGCAAGTTCTGCTTTAACAAGTAGCTCATCAGGATTAGCTAGACCTAAATCTGCAAAAACATTACCACTACTTGCTTTGACGTTGATTTCCTCAGTCATTTTTCTCTTCCTTTTGCTTGGCGCTATAGTTTTGCGCGTGATGCTCTTTTGCTCGTTTGAATCTTGCTTCGATGAGTTCAATGTCTTGCTTTGGCGTAGCAATACCGTGCTTTGATTTTTTCTCAAACGCGTGTAAAACATAAACCACGCCTTGCAATTTAACTGTGTAAACGGCTCTGTAAGTATCCCCATCAAAGTCTTCTACAACTTCCAATACCCCAGCACCTTTAAATCCTTTAAGCGGTTTTGCACAATTATGCTTCTCGCCACACTGAGCTAAATAAAGAGCGTAACCCATCACCTGCTGAACTTCTTCTGGGAACTCTCTCAAATCATCAAGCGAGCTTCCAACCCACTCAACTGGTTTTAATGAAAAACTCATACTGACAGTATGCTAGTTTTGGCATATTTTGTCAATGATACATCTTGGCGTTGGTCGAGGTTAAATCGTTACCCGAAGTAGAAACATTGCAAATCCCCTTGTTATTCTACGTGTAGACCGTTGAGGAAACAAAGCAATGTTGAAAGTTTTTGCTGACCGGGGTGGTACATTTACTGATTTGGTTGCTGTGACTGACGATCGCGCAATTATAGATGGACTCTCAAGACATCCTGTAGGAGGAAGTCCGTTACGTTTTTTAATTGTGCCTCTTCCCAACCAGCAATGGATTATCGTCTATAAATTACTTTCAGAAAATCCCGAACAGTATCAAGATGCAGTCATCCAAGGTATTCGGGATATCATCGGTCTTTCAGGCAACGAACCTATTCCAACTGAAGCAATAGAAGTGGTCAAAATGGGGACAACAGTAGCAACAAATGCACTGTTAGAAAGGAAAGGGGATAGAGTCGCACTTGTGATTACCAAAGGGTTTAAAGATGCACTCTTGATTGGCTATCAAAACCGTCCTAATATCTTTGCCCGTCATATCATTTTACCAACCATGCTTTACGAGCAGGTGATTGAGATTTCAGAACGCTATGATGCTAACGGTCAGGAATTAATCCCGGTAAATATTGAACAAGTCAAAAATGACTTACAAGCAGTTTACAACACAGGTATTCGCTCTTGCGCGATTGTTTTTATGCACAGCGATCGCTATCCTCAGCATGAACAACAAGTCGCCCAACTCGCTCAAGAAATAGGATTTACGCAAATCTCCGTATCGCATCAAGTGAGTCCTTTAATGAAACTCGTTAGCCGAGGAGATACAACAGTCGTCGATGCTTATTTAACTCCGATTCTGCGTCGCTATGTTAACCAAGTAGCAAGTCAGTTACCTGGAGTCAGATTAATGTTTATGAAATCTGACGGCGGTTTAGTCGCAGCCGAACAATTTCAAGGAAAAGATAGTATTTTGAGTGGTCCGGCTGGGGGAATTGTCGGCGCAGTACAAACTAGCAAAAGGGCGGGTTTTGAGTTAGTCATTACCTTTGACATGGGAGGGACAAGTACAGATGTCGCCCACTTTAAAGGACAGTATGAACGACAACTAGATTCGGAGATTGCAGGGGCGCGGATGCGAGTCCCCGTATTAGCGATAAATACGATTGCTGCTGGAGGCGGTTCAATTCTATTTTTTGATGGTTCTCGTTATCGTGTCGGACCGGAATCTGCTGGATCAAATCCTGGTCCTGCTTGTTACCGACGTGGCGGACCGTTAACAGTTACTGATGCCAATGTTATGTTAGGCAAAATTCATCCTCAATATTTTCCTTCTGTCTTTGGATTAGATGGCAATTTGCCTTTAGATAAAGATATTGTCATTCAGAAATTTACACAATTAGCTCAAGAGATTCAAGCTGTCACAGGAAATAGCCGTACGAACGTACAAGTCGCAGCTGGATTTATTGCGATCGCTGTGGAGAATATGGCAAACGCAATCAAAAAAATCAGCCTACAACGAGGTTATGATGTCACCCAATATGTCCTTTGTTGTTTTGGAGGGGCAGGAGGGCAAGTTGCTTGTTTAATTGCCGATACTTTGGGGATGAAAAAGATATTTCTTCACCCTTATGCTGGAGTTCTTTCTGCTTATGGAATGGGATTAGCTGATGTCCGGGCAATTAGAGAAGGGGGAGTAGAAAAGCCTCTAAATCAAGCATTAATCCCTCAACTGCTACAGTTAATGGAGTTATTAGAAACCCAAGCGAGAAGTGAATTACCCCTCCCCAACCCTCCCACCCCCCTTTCATCCCCCCTTGACAAGGCTGAAGCAAGTAGTGAAGAAGAAGTCGTCCTAAAAGTTAATTTAAAATATGAAGGTACAAACTCTACCTTGACAGTTGATTTTGCCTCGGATGTGGCAGTCATGCGGCAAGAATTTGAGGTTGAACACAAATGTCGTTATGGTTTCATTCAATTAGAGAAAAGCTTAATTGTTGAATCTGCCTCGGTGGAAGTTATTCAGAAGATGGATACTCCCGAAGAACCCTTAATAACTCGTACCCGTCCTATAGATGAAGCCCCCGCGTCTGTTGAAACAGTACAAATGTTTACTGCTGACCGATGGCATGATACTCCCGTTTATGAACGGGAAAATTTACAACCTGAAGATAGGATTAGTGGACCTGCAATCATTGTAGAAAAAATTAGCACGATTGTCGTTGAACCTGATTGGGAAGCAAGATTAACTGAGCGTAATCATTTAATATTACAACGTCTATAAATGGGCTGTTGAGGTGTAATGTTTGCAATCCACTACAATCTTAGTGAAAAAGAAGCATCCAATCAATGTTAAGCCAGCAAAATAAAGCCATCGTTCTCCAGTTTTACAAAGCTTTCGATAATCGGAATATTGACCAAGCATTAGCACTTCTCGCCTCCAATTTTGTTGCTCACATGGCTGGTGTCCCTGAACCCCTCGACTGCGAAGGTTTTAAACAGTTCGGTATGGCGTTCTACTTAGCCTTTCTCAATGGTCAACACACATTTGATGAAGTGATTGTTGAACGTAATAAAGTCGTTACTTGTGGTACGTTCACAGCTACACATTTAGGTGACTTTCAAGGTATTCCCCCAACTCTTAAGCAAATCAAATTATCAATTATGCACATTGATCGCGTTGAGAACGGCAAAATCGTGGAGCATTGGGGACAAGGTGACGCGCTGGGATTAATGCAACAGTTGGGTATTGTTTTTCTACCAGGTCCTACACTTGTCCCGCATATCATTAAAAACCTTTTAGCCAAGCCGTTTAAAAAGCGCTAGAGAGAGATAAGCTAACATAAATTGCGGTAGTTATTGCGGCATCACGTATTGCTCAATTCATCAAATGTCAACAAATAGGATTCAAAAATGTACACAACATCTCAACCCGATCCCGTCCGCTTAGAAATCTTCAAAAACCTCTATCAATTTATCGCAGAACAAATGGGAATTGTTCTCCAAAACACGGCAGCATCTGTGAATATCAAAGAAAGGCTGGATTTCTCCTGTGCTATTTTTGATTCTTCTGGATTATTAGTTGCTAATGCCCCCCACATTCCTGTACATTTAGGCTCAATGAGTGAAAGTGTCCGCAGTTTAATTAATGATAAAAGCGACACTATAAAATCAGGAAATGTGTATCTTTCCAACAATCCCTATAATGGGGGAACGCATCTTCCTGATGTGACTGCGATTACCCCTGTTTTTGACGAAGACGGAAAACAAATTATTTTCTATGTAGCTTCTCGTGGACACCAGGCAGATATTGGCGGAATTACTCCCGGTTCAATGCCTCCCCACAGTACCACAGTAGAAGAGGAAGGAATTCTTTTTGATAATTTTCTCTTGGTTGAGGAGGGAAATTTTCAGGAAACCACCGTACGGGAGTTACTTTTAAATCATACCTATCCTGCTCGTAATCCTGACCAAAATATAGCAGACTTTAAGGCACAAATTGCCGCCAATGAAAGAGGAGTTCAAGAACTCCGTAAAATGGTTGACCAATACGGACTTGAAACTGTCCAAGCTTATATGAATTTTGTGCAGGATAATGCTGAGGAGTCAGTCAGAAAGGCAATTGATGTTCTCAGTGATGGCTCATTCATTTACGAAATGGATAATGGGGCGCGAATTCAAGTTAAAGTGAATATAGACCGAGAAAATCGCAGCGCTACCATTGATTTTACTGGGACTTCTAAACAACTCAATAGTAACTTCAATGCTCCCAAAGCCGTCACTCAAGCAGCAGTTTTGTATGTCTTCCGCACTCTGGTTGATGATAATATCCCCCTGAATGCCGGGTGTCTGAAGCCTCTAGAAATTATTATTCCTGAAGGTTGTATGCTTAACCCAACTTATCCGGCAGCAGTTGTAGCGGGTAATGTAGAGACTTCTCAAATTATTGTCGATGCTTTGTATGGTGCTTTGGGTGTGATGGCTGCTTCTCAGGGAACGATGAATAATTTTACCTTTGGTAATGAGCGGTATCAATATTATGAAACCATCTGCGGCGGTTCTGGGGCAGGGGCTAATTTTGATGGTACCGATGCAGTACAAACCCACATGACTAACTCCCGCTTGACCGACCCAGAAGTCTTAGAAACCCGTTATCCTGTACAAGTAGAAAGCTTTTGTCTTCGTCCGGATAGCGGGGGTAAAGGAAAACATTGCGGTGGTAATGGGGTTATCCGTCGCATCCGGTTTTTAGAACCCATGACAGCTAATATTCTCTCTAATCATCGGTTTGTTCCTCCCTTTGGATTAAATGGTGGAGAAGCCGGACTTGTAGGACGCAACTGGATAGAACGTCAGGATGGAACCCAAGAAAATTTAGACGAACCTGCAACAGTCGAGATGAAACCTGGGGATATTTTTGTAATAGAAACCCCTGGAGGAGGAGGATTTGGTAAAGTCTCCTGAGTTTTGAATCAACAAATGTGATGGTGGCTTTTCTTCTTCTGGGCTTGTTAGTCATCTTGCCTCGAATTGCTGCAAATAAAACGACTCCCCCAGAAGCAAGATTCATTTTTAGCACAATGCAGCTATTTGATATATTGAAAGTGGGGATTCCACCTGCTTGATGTACTCTTTGAAGTTTTGTATTTGAATTTCAAAACAAGAAAAAACATCAAAAATATCTCTATATTGAGAGGCGAAGATATCAATTAATTCTGGAGTGCCCGCACAACGACTACAGATCACGCCTCGTTAAATAAAATCTCCTTGCACAGTTAAACAATGAACAACTTATTTGGTCATTGGATCAGCGCCTTGAGAAAGAATTCGCTGTGGCTGGTTCTCTCTATGTTGCTGCCAACACTTGGGTTTGGCAATTCTGCCACAGCAGCAGAGCGAATTTATGCGTCATATTCAGCCTTTGAGCGTTCTGTATCTGTCAGCGCTTTGGAAAAGTATGCCAGAAACGGTGTTCTTGACGAGGACTTGGCAGTTTATAGGCAATATCTGAAAAAAGAACAGCTTCAGCAGTTGCGGCGTGGGTTACTCAGTCCGATTAAGGTAAGTCCAGTGGCGGTGTCGCAATTTCTTTATACACCACAAGGAGAATTTCTGCTGCAACGGTTGGGAGAAGTGATTAAAACCGAATCTCGTCAACCAAAACCAGGATTTCACGCCTTACGATCAGCGCTCATTTTAGCCTCAACTGAACCAGGAGGCTTAACGTTATTGAATTTGTTGCGTAAGTATCCCAGTTCTGGAATTTATATAGATTTGTCAAGAACTTTAGCAATGACTGCGCAACTGGAAAAACTGGTAAATGAAACGAATCGAGCTATTACAGCAGTTTCTCAAAAGTCAAATGCCGAAGCTGCCACAATTAGACTACCACTAGACTCCCAATTGCCAGATTTACGGCGTAAAGGACGGTTCATATCGCAAAAACAGACGCTGAAGTTTTTCGATTCACTACGCAAACGGTTTTTGTTGACTGATGTTTACCTTCCTAACGTTCAAAGTCGCGTCCCTGTCATCATCATTTCTCATGGTTTGGGTTCAGACAGCAGTAACTTTGAATATTTAGGCAATCACCTAGCTTCTCACGGGTTTGCTGTTGTTGTTCCCAATCATCCGGGAAGTGACACCAAACAATTGCGATCGCTCTTCAATGGAAGTACAAGTGAAGTTGCACAAGCGGATGAATTTAAGAACCGACCTCTCGATGTAAAATATATTCTTGATCAGCTCCAAGAACTTAGCAGAACGGATGCACGTTTTAAAGGTCGGCTCAATCTGCAAAGAGTTGGAGTGTTTGGTCAATCCTTCGGTGGCTACACAGCTTTAGCCTTGGCGGGTGCAAAGATTAACTTTGGACAACTCCAAAAAGACTGTCAACCCAAGGCACTCAAAGATACTTGGAATCTCTCTTTACTGCTTCAATGTCATGCACTCGAATTGCGTAGCAACAACCCTAAGGAATATCAGTTTCGAGATGAGAGAATTAAGGCTGTGATTGCGGTGAACCCAATGACGAGCAGTATCTTTGGAGAAGCTGGTTTAAGCCAAATTCAAACTCCTGTGATGATTGTCGCCGGCAGCGATGATACTATCGCGCCAGCTTTATACGAACAACTTCTGCCTTTCTCTTGGATAAATAATTCACAAAAGTATCTGGCAGTGCTTCAGCGTGCAACCCACTTTTCCATTATTGGGAGTGGTAAGGGTAGCGCACAGCAACTATCTTTACCTTCCGAGGTGGTTGGGTATAATCCAAGTGTTGCACAACGTTACATGAATGTTTTGAGCGTCCCTTTCTTTGAAACTTACGTTACACGAACGCCAGGATACGCTACCTACCTCAACGCCGCCTACGCTAAAGTTATTTCTGGTCGCTCAGCTGGTTTGAGTCTCATTCAATCCTTGACGCGCACCGAGTTAGCACAAGCAAAGAGATGAGAAATCAACCTCTTACAAAAGTCAATTACTATGAAAATAAACCACAGATGGACACAGATGGACACAGATGAATTATCTGCGTGCATCTGCGGTTATAATTTATAACTTACAGTTCCTGACGCGCACCGAGTTAGCACAAGCAAAGAGATGAGAAATCAACCTCTTACAAAAGTCAATTACTATGAAAATTAAACCACAGATGGACACAGATGGACACAGATGAATTAGCTGCCTGCAATGCTTTGTGCATCTGCGGTTATAATTTATAACTTATATGCAAGGTTTCCTGAATCTCAACAAACCATTTGACTGGACTTCCCACGACTGTGTGGCGAAGACACGCAAACTTTTGCGCCTCAAGCGCGTGGGACACGCTGGAACTTTAGATCCAACAGCCACAGGAGTGTTACCTATCGCTGTTGGGAAAGCAACTCGCTTGTTGCAGTATCTTCCTGGAGAAAAAGCTTACAAAGCGACAATTCGCTTGGGTGTGCGTACGACAACCGATGATTTGGAAGGCGAAATCATCGCCTCGCAACCTTGCACTGGGTTGAGTTTAGACGCGGTGAAATCGGCACTGCAACAATTTGTGGGCAAAATCGAGCAAATTCCTCCAATTTACAGCGCCATTCAAGTTCAAGGGAAACGCCTGTACGAGTTGGCACGTAAAGGAGAAGATGTAGAAGTGCCAGCACGGATAGTGGAAGTTTTCCAAATTGAAATTTTGGACTGGCGAGAAAAGGAGTTTCCCGAAGTCGATGTGGCGATCGCCTGTGGTGCAGGGACATATATTCGGGCGATCGCCCGTGATTTAGGTATAGTCTTAGAAACTGGTGGAACTCTCGCTGCTTTAACACGAACACAAAGCAGTGGCTTTCACTTAACAGATAGCATTACCTTTGCCGACTTGGAAGCACAACTACAAGCTGGGGCATTTCAACCCACTCCCCCCGATGCAGCCTTACAGCATCTTCCTTTTATTACCTTAAGCGCAACTCAAGCACAGAAATGGTGTCAAGGTCAGCGCATTAGTGTAACTCTTAATGTTGTAGAAATCTTACGAGTTTACGATGAAGATGGGCGCTTTTTGGGAATCGCTAAACTGGAAAATTCAGATACAAACCAGCTACTAATTCCTGAAATGGTGTTCGAGGCTATCTAAATTATCCACGCTGATAACAGGATTGCGCTACCAAAAGCCATTTTTGGACTAACTGCCTATACATTCTGACTGTTTTTATGTATGCACTTGTGGCCTCTGTATGTGCCTGTACAGCCTCTTGGTATAATAAAGTGACTTGAGTATTTTCCTGTTGTGAACTTTTCATTGCTGTAATAAGTCGTGAAGAGTGTGCGTAGTGCTGTAGGAATTTATTGTACTCTTCAATGAACTGATCGTATTCTTCAAAGCTTTTATGCATAACTCTCCAGTAGATTAATTTCTTTGCAAGCGGGCAAAACTAGCTACGCTAGTTTTGCCCGCCAATCTATCTATTTTTGGAATTAATTTAATATTAAGTTTTTCTGTAAAGCTGCTACATTCTCTTTTCCAGGCTGCGCCTGGAAAGAAATTTTTTGAGGCGGAGCCTCCAGTTTTATTTTATTCTCAAGTATAAGCATCTCGCAGCTATGCATAACTCTCCAATAGATTAATTTCTTTGCAAGCGGGCAAAACTAGCTACGCTAGTTTTGCCCGCCAATCTATCTATTTTTGGAATTAATTTAATATTAAGTTTTTCTGTAAATGCTGCTACATTCTCTTTCCCAGGCGCAGCCTAAAAATGAATTTTTTCAAGCTTATACCGAGTTGCGTTCATACGTATCACCTCACCCCAATAAAGCTGTGCTTTATTTCCCCTCTCCTTACTAAGGAGAGGGGTTAGGGGTGAGGTTTTGATCTGCAACTTAGTATTAACCTCCAGTTCTATCCTATTCCCAAGTGGAAACATCTCGCAGCACATCAGGAATTTCTCCTTGAGATAGAGGAAACTCCAGCACAGTTTCTCTAAGCCCCAAATACCTAGATTCAGCGAAGGATAACAACATCCGCGCCAGTGCTAGCCAAACCTCAGGCTCGTACTCCCAATCACCATAACGCGAAGCCCTACCCGCAATTGAACGCAGCGCCCAGAAATAACTGTTCCTCACCACGGAACCGCCTTTTTTGTACTCTGGCAGATCTTCGTGGTGGAGAAAAAGCACGCTGTTTTCAATTCTGGCTCTCATACCAAACATTCTAACGCCAACAGATGTAAAGACGAGCCATGGCGCGTCTCTTAAATATTAGCTGTTAAACCCAAGCGGAACGTAAACCCAGGGCTATAGATACGATTGACTCGCTCGTATTGTTCATCTAGTAAATTTTCTAAGTAAACCGTCAACCCCAAATTTCTCGTAACAGGAACGCGAGCGCTAAAATCCAAATTAAAGAAAGATGGCGAGAACTCTGTAATTGACTCTCCGGTTCTTGTGTATATGGCTCGACGAGCGCCACCATAATAAGTCGCATACAAATTCGCCTGCCAGCCTCCACTTTCATAACCAATACCAGCAGAAGCTACAGAGTAGGGAATTAAGCCCAATTGTAACCCTTTTTCTGGTCCTGTTTGTATTTTGGCATCTGTATATGTGTAGTTGACAAAAGTTGACCACCCAGAACCAATTGTCCACCGCAGCGCCGCCTCTAAACCATTGGTATCAACTAACCCAATATTTTGCCATGTTCCTTGTACGACTCCCAAGCGATTATCTAAACTACTGCCAAAGTAAGTGAACTGTCCTACTAAATTCTCCAAAAACTTAACATCAACTCCCGCAGTCCAAGATGAGCCAGTTTCTGGTTCTAAATCAGGATTAGGTAGCCATCCATGTACCGTATCATAAACATACAACTGATCCAAACCAGGATTGCGCTGTCCTCCCGCCCAACTTCCCCGCACAGCTAAAGCAGGAACAATATCATATTTAAATCCCACACTCGGATTGAGATAATTTCCAAATTTGCTATCAAAGCTTTGTCTCAAACCCAAATCTACCTGAAAATTATCGCTGATATTCAAAGTATTAACTGCAAATAATGCGGTATTCAATAAACTCTCGCTTTCATTTTCATTCAAGTCAATTCGATTAGGAACTGTACTGAATGCATCCCCATTTAAATCTGTGTTTTGTAAATCTAATCCCCAGCGCAATTTATAATTTGGAGTCAGTTGCCATGTATGGTCTACCCTAGCTGTATATAATTGTGTATCTAAAGTTCCTGTACGGTAGAATTGGCTGCTGGGACCGTAAGTGTTGAAGTAATTTTGGTTATAACCTAGTGTGGTTGTCAGAACAGAAGTGTTACCATTACCAAGGCGAATTTTCCAAGAAAAGCCAATATTTAAATTATCGTGGTCTAGTCGATCTCTTTGTAAAGGAAAGCCAAAATAAATTAATCCCCGACGACTGCTGAGTGTAGTGACATCTAAACTTAACGTATTCCTAGGATCTACATCAAAGGCAAAACTGCCAAAATATGTGCTTCTTGCTGTGTCTGCATTAAATAAGTATCCTTGAGGATCACGATTTGCTGCACCAAGAGGAACGCGGTAACGGTTATCAATAAAAGACCTTTCAAAGCTCAGGTTATATCTTAAAGAGCCAGTTGCACCCCCATAGCTTAATTGTTGATTATTAAAATTCAAAGAACCAAATTCCGCCGCCGCATTGAACCGAGGAACACCGCTACCTTCTTTCGTGATAATATTAACAACTCCTCCAAAGGCTGAGGAACCATAAAGAGTAGAAGCTGCACCACTATACAACTCCACTCGTTCAATAGCTTCTACAGGAATACTATTTAAATCTGTAGCACCATGATAGGTGTTGACATTGGTGTTAATAGATCTGCCATTAATCAGAAATACAGATTGGTTAATCGAGGCTCCGCGATAGTATGTACCTGTGTGAATATCTGCACCATGACCTGTATCATTGATAGCAAATCCAGGCAATTTTTTCAAAACATCAGATACGCTTGTCGCACCCTGTTTTTCAATTTCCTCTTTTTCAATAACATATGTCGGAGTAGATTGAGGAAGGTCATCTTTTTCCCCTGTCACATCTATAATAATGGCATCATCTTCAACTGTGGCTTCTGACTCGTTTGGTGTGGAATTTGGTTCTGGGTTATCAGTTGTTTGTGGCTTTTTAGATGGGCTTGGCGTTTGAGTCAATAATTCTGCACTGGTGTATGGTTGCTTTATCTCATTTAAGTATGGTATTTCTGATGTCTTCTTTATAGAAGCCTTTTTGTGAACTAAATTATTTTCTTTTGCAAAGGTAACGGAAGCGAAAGCAAAATTAATTAATAAAGCTTGAAAAATTAGGAAACTAAATTTCATTTTCTCTCTCACCACACAAAATTCTCATGACACAGCACCCTAAGCTGTTCCACATAAAAATTGCACCTGATTTTTTGTGATGAGCATCATTAGTACGCGTGTTTTTACAAACGACTGATGACAAAAAACAACCCTCACTTTGAAACTAGGCAATCAATAGGTGTTTTAGCTTAGTAAGAGACTTCGTCACTTTACGGGTGATCAGAATAATTGTCAAAAGACAAGGTGTAAAACTTCCTCAAAAGAAAAATATGTAGTATTCTGGTACAGGAAGCGAATTCATAAATTTATCTCACGCAAATACACAAAGACACTAACAAGGTTCTCTTTGCGCCTTTGCGTGAGCTACTTCTAGCCTTTGTCGGTTTGTTCCAGCACCTATGCTGCTACATCTTCAAGTAGCATTTCATCTATGAGCCAACCTTAGTATTCGCCTAGCGTCTGTATTGGGAGAAGCCAAGGTTCTTTGAAATAGTTTCACGCGCCGAAGTTTTGATCTACTATTCATCCGCTATCAGGAATCTCTTTTACCTGGGTGTAGAGACTTAAATTAAAATATACATTTTATGAATTTTGTCAATGTATTTCTATCCCTGACAACCTAATTTTATCAGCCCCTCATCAGTAACGCGACAAATTCGCCAATCATCTAAAATAGTGGCTCCCATACGGCGATAGAATGCAATGGCTGGTTCGTTCCAATCCAAAACACTCCACTCTAACCTTCCGCAGCCCCGTTCTACAGCTATCTGCGCTATTTTCGTGATCAGTTCTCTGCCAATACCTTGTTGTCGGTATTCTGGTAAAACAAACAAATCTTCTAAGTAAATTCCTGGTTTTGTCAAAAATGTTGAATAATTATGAAAAAATAGGGCAAACCCCACAGCTTGCCCTGCGTATTCTGCTAATATTGCTTCTACGTATCTTGGGGAGCCAAATAGATGCTCCTTTAGTGCCACAGCATCACCATTGACGGCATGAGATAATTTTTCGTACTCTGCCAGCGCTTTAATTAGTTTAAACAATACATCGCAATCGCCTGGTTCAGCAAAACGCAAAATTAAATCGCTACGCGAAGTCATTAGTTATGAGTCATGAGTTGTTAGTCATTAGTCATTAGTCCATATTTTATAGTCGATAGTCAATAGTCATAAGTTTTTTGACTCTAGAACGCCAGTCGCCTACAGACGTAAACTCTCCTGTAGCGCTGGTTCCTATTGAGTGTTGACTGTTAACTGTTGACTGTTAACTGTTGACTGTTAACTGTTGAGCGTTAACTATACTAGCCACCCCTTTAAGCGTTTGGCGATGTGAGGACGTCGCAACTTCCGCATGGCTTTGCTTTGAATTTGGCGAACTCGCTCGCGGGAAAGATTGAACATAGTGCCAACTTCTTCCAAGGTACAGGGTTCGCTGGTAATTAAACCGTACCGCAGAGAGATGACGTCTTTTTCCCGTGGAGTAAGTACGTCACCTAAGACTTCCCAAATCTCCTGGCGCATCATGCTTTCGTTCATTTTCGCCTCTGGAGAGAGGTTATCTTCATCTTCTAGCAAATCCATCAATTCCGTGTCTTCTTCTTTACCAACACGGTGGTTGAGGGAAAGTGCTTGTCGTCGTAGTTGTTGCAACTGGCGTAGTTGTGGCGCGGGAATCTCCAAAGCTTCCGCCATTTCTTCTTCGCTAGGATTGCGCCCTAATCTCTGTTTGAGTTCGCGTTGCGCTTTTTTAAGTTTGTTAAGTTTTTCAACTATATGAATGGGCAAGCGAATTGTCCGGGCATCGTTGGCTATAGCCCGTGTAATTGCTTGTCTAATCCACCAATAGGCATAAGTAGAAAATTTATATCCTTTATCTGGGTCAAATTTTTCCGTAGCACGATTTAACCCCATCGCTCCTTCTTGAATTAAATCTAGAAAAGGAACTCCGCGATTTAAATATCGTTTAGCAATAGATACTACCAACCGCAAGTTTGAGCGAATCATTTTACGTTTTGCGACTCGCCCTTGATACAAGCGATGTTCTAGTTGTTTTTCTGTCATCCCCAAATGGGAAGCGACAGTTGCCTTGTTCGCTTCATCTCCTAGTTGTTCAGACAAAGAAGCTTGTAATTCTCTAATTTCCTCTAAAAACCGGACTCTCCGCGCTAATTCCACCTCTTCATCTGGCTTTAGCAACGGGTATCGAGCCATTTCTTTAAAAAAAGCGCCGACGGCATCATCATACTCGGTTTTGTTATATCCCGAGGGACGAGCCGCCGCCATTTGATCTCCTGCGCGATCTTCGGCTTCCAGATTTTCTACAACAATTGGGGCTTCTTCATCTGCCACTGCATCTAACGTGATAAATAATTCTTCATTATCAGCAGCACTTCCCATTGTTTCCATTGTTCCCAAGTCAGCAATATTCATAGTTTCCTTCAGGGATTGTTGCTCTGTTTGGTACATAATTAGTGACAGCTGCTCTGCAAAAATGCTTGGTGGTTTTTCTGAGGGACAAATACACCCGTTGAATCATAGAATACGAGCCTTTGTCCATAATTTCTGTGAGTTTGATCAACGTTGTCTATACTGTTATTACAGGAATTTCCCGCTTTGGCAAAACTGTCTTAGGCTGAGGACTGTAAAGATGTTTGGAAGGTGACTTACCATAGGCTGGGATCAAGGCATAAGAATGAAAAAATAGGGAACACTGGCAGAGAATCCCCGCTTCATTTATTCTTGGGGTTTATTTATACTTCATCCTTAACACTTAAACCTCAGTTGACTTCAGCTGTCGGTTCCAGATAGATACTGTTCTTAACTAATCCTGGTAGTTGCACCTGATAAACATTTTCTCAGACTGCCAACATATATTTTCCTCTTTTTTTCTTAATTAAAAAATATTTCACACCCTCCTCAATCAAAATTGCCCTATTTTAAAAAATATAAAAACTCCATTTGGCTCTCTCCAAAATCTTAAATATTCATGTAATTTTCTAAATTTTTGACTTTTTATGCCTAGGTAGTCGCTTAATGTATCTGAGTTTTGATAGTGGGGTTATGCATCGCTCTTGAGCTTTCCCCAGTACAAGGAATTTGGCAAGTAAAAAGTTTAGCAATGTATTCTCCTGATAAAGGATCTCACATACTTACAGCATAGAATATCTATCAATGGGCGGAAAAGGCTTATTCCCTATTTAGTAATCAGAGAAAATCTTCTGAAAAAAGCGGCGATTGTCGTTCCTTTCGTTGAGTAGACATTCAATCTTTATTGCCTTCTCCAGTTAGGAGTAATTTTCTGCCCAATTACCTAAGACGAAACTTATCAAGTATTATGTCTAATGACAGTATTGCCAATTACATTTTTGGTTAACGAATGCATACAGTTAGAGTTCAGGAAACTTGGTTAAGATAGACAAACTGGTTTATCAGTGCTGAGTCCTAAGTCTTGAGTTATAAGCCAATCCCTATGGATGAATCCAGGGGATAGAACAAGAAAAAAATTTTCTTTTTCTCCAAGAATCAATTCACGGGCTTCTCGCTATTTTTTTAAGGGCTTGAGTACTCTGGAGGATAGAAAACAAAAAGGGGATATCTAAGCACTCGGCACTTGGCACTTAGGACTGTTTTGGTAAGAGAAATATCTGTTCTATTAATTTAGAAACTATGTACATGAATGGCGTTAGTTTGCCTCCTTTGGTAGTTGCGCAAGCTGGAGAATCGTACCAGTCAGGAAGAACTGAGAATCGTTGGATTGAAGTGCTAGTAGACTGTCCGGGAAGTTCAGGACTGTACACCTATCGGCTAAGCGATCAGTTGGAAGTAAAACCAGGGGACATTTTAAGTGTGCCATTTGGTACGCAACAGTTAGGAGGAATCGCCATTCGTTTTCTAACACAACCTCCAGCCGATCTACCACTAGAAAAAGTTCGGAATGTAGAAGATGTCGTTAGTGTAGGCTTTTTTCCCTCGACTTATTGGGAACTTTTGAATCGAGTTGCAGCGTACTACTACACACCCCTCATTCAAGTTATACGTGCAGCTTTACCACCCGGTTTGTTAGGGCGATCGCAGCGTCGCATCCGCCTGACTACAAAGGACAAGGCGATACTCTCCCTATCCTCCTCATCTGGCTCATCTGGCTCATCTCCCCTACCCTTCCTCTCCCCAGCAGCGCAGCAAATTCTGGAACTTTTACAAGCGCAAGCAGATGGAGATTACAGCTTCCTCTACCTGCAACGCCAAGTAAAAGCAGCTTACCGGGGCGTCCGGGAGTTGCAGCGACGGGGTTTAGTGGAAAGTTATTTAGAACCCCCACGACCAACTCGACCAAAACAGCAAAAAGCAGTCACACTTATAGGCAGTACATCTGACAGTGACTTAACCACTCGCCAGCGAGAAGTTTTGGAAGTGCTGCGAAGGCGCGGCGGCGAGTTGTGGCAAACTGAACTGTTACAAACTTGTAACACAAGTACATCCATTCTTAAGACGTTAGAACAAAAGGGCTACATCGTCATCCAAGACCGAGAAGTCTTACGAACTCCTCCTGTGTTCCCCCCACTTGCAGATGGAACGCAAGGAGGTTTGCTAGCAGTGGAACAGACAAAAATACTAACACCAGCTCAATCGCAAGCGTTAGGGGTCATTACCCATCTAGATGGATGTGCTACGGTGCTGTTGCATGGTGTCACAGGTTCTGGAAAAACAGAGGTGTATTTGCAAGCAATAGCCCCTCTACTAGCGAAAGGCAAGTCTGCTCTCGTCTTAGTGCCAGAAATTGGACTCACACCCCAGTTAACTGACCGTTTCACCGCTCGTTTCGGGAACAAAGTCAGCGTTTACCACAGCGCCCTTTCAGACGGTGAACGCTACGACACTTGGCGGCAAATGTTGACAGGAGAAGCCCAAGTTGTTATAGGGACGCGAAGTGCAGTATTCGCCCCTCTACCGAACTTAGGCTTAATCATATTGGATGAAGAACACGACAGCAGCTTTAAGCAAGATTCTCCCATCCCCACCTACCACGCCCGCACCGTCGCCCAATGGCGAGCCGAGTTAGAAAACTGTCCTTTGGTGCTAGGTTCGGCAACTCCTTCACTGGAGACGTGGGTGAGTGTTTGCAAAGCAGAGGGAGCAGGGGAAGACACGGAAGACAAGGGAGAAAATATTTCCTTGTCCCCCTCATCCCCCCCCACTCACTACCTCTCCCTCCCCGAACGCATCTACTCCCGTCCTCTACCTCCTGTGGAAGTTGTGGATATGCGGCAAGAATTGCACCAAGGAAATCGTTCTATATTTAGTCGTTCCCTGCAACAAGCTTTGCAGCAGCTGCAAGAACGCCGTCAGCAAGGAATTTTATTTATCCATCGCCGGGGACACAGCACATTTGTCTCTTGTCGCAGTTGTGGATATGCCCTAGAGTGTCCAAACTGTGATGTGTCGCTGGCTTATCACCATACAGAGGAGAATGCACCACAAATACTACGGTGTCATTACTGTAACTTTGTGCGATCGCATCCCCAAAACTGCCCCGAATGCAGTTCTCCATACTTGAAATTTTTCGGCAGTGGTACCCAACGAGTCACGCAGGAGTTAGCAAAACTGTTTCCCGAATTGCGCTGCATCCGCTTTGATAGCGATACCACGCGCACAAAAGGAGCGCACCGTATTCTTCTAACTCAGTTTGCCAACGGTGAAGCAGATTTGTTAGTCGGTACGCAAATGCTCACCAAAGGATTGGATCTGCCTCAAGTCACACTTGTGGGTGTTGTGGCTGCTGACGGGTTGCTGCATTTATCAGACTATCGCGCTAGCGAACGGGCATTTCAAACCCTAACACAAGTTGCTGGACGTGCTGGTAGAGGAGAAGAGCCAGGAAGAGTGATTATCCAAACATACACCCCAGAACATCCTGTGATTGAAGCAGTGCAAAATCACAATTATCAGTCCTTCATAGATGTCGAATTAGAACAAAGGCAAGCACTCAATTATCCTCCCTACGGACGATTGATTTTATTGCGCTTAAGCAGTAGCGAGGCAATCCAAGTGGAGAATACGGCACAGATCATAGCAGCTAGTTTGCCTCAACATGAGGGGTTAGACATTTTGGGACCAGCACCAGCTAGTGTTTTACGGGTAGCGAATCGTTACCGCTGGCAGATATTGCTAAAATTTGCGCCCGATGCCTTGCCACAGTTGCCAGATTGGGAGGAAGTGCGTAAACTTTGTCCTCAGTCTGTCAGTTTAACAATTGATATTGACCCATTAAATATGATGTGATGTTGAGAGGGTGTAGAAAAAATCACGCATTCCAAAAAATATGCACGCTTACACCTCTTGCAAAAATCAGGTTAATGAATTTTGGAACCACTCTTGCACACGAGATTTACACTAGTTATTCATCTGTGTCCATCTGTGTCCATCTGTGGTTTAATTTTCATCCAATTGACTTTTGCACTCTTGTTTATCATCCTGGCTGTTGACCCCATACGCAACGAAGTGGGTGTGGTGCGGGAGAGCCAGTGTAGGATCTGAGACACTTAGCTAATTGACGTGAAGCGCGATAAGTATTCTAGAATCAGGCTTATGGGAAACAAAGCTTACAAATTCAGAATCTATCCAAATAACGAGCAGTCAGCATTTTTGGCGAAATGTTTTGGCTGCTCTAGATTTGTCTACAATTACTTTTTGAGGGTGACTACAGATGCTTACGCGGAGTCAAAAAAATCTCTGCGATACAAAGAATGGGCAAAACTGTTGGTTAAGTTGAAGTCTGAATTTGAATGGCTCACAGAAGTTAATTCCCAGTCACTACAACAAACACTGAAGGATTTAAAATCTGCATTTACACGATTTTTCAAGAAGTTGGGAGGTTTTCCAAATTTTAAAAAGAGAAGTAATAGGCAATCATTTAGAGTACCACAGCACTTTTTAATAAGTGAAAACGGGTTTCTAAAACTACCAAAGATGACACCTCTTAAGATGGTGATTCATCGAGAGATATTGGGAACTCCAAAAAATGTAACTATATCCAAAACTCCATCTGGCAAATACTACGCTTCTATAGTTACTGAACTTGATATTGCTCATGCACCGTTAAACGGGAATAAGATAGGGTTGGATTTAGGACTCAAAGAATTTGCTATTACTTCAAATGGTGAGAAGTTTGAGAACCCAAGATATTTTCAGAAATCTTTACCCCGACTCAAAGTCAGACAAAGGAGGCTAAGCAGAAAACAAAAAGGTTCAAGCAATCTTGACAAATCGAGATTATCTGTAGCTAAGATTCACGAAAAAGTGGCTAACCAACGGCAAGATTACCAGCATAAAATCAGCCGGAAACTGACTTGTGAAAACCAAGCAATATCAGTTGAAAGCCTGAATATCAAAGGTATGGTAAAAAACCGTAAGCTAGCTAAACATATTAGCGATGTTGCTTGGGGTAATTTTCTCACAATGCTAGAGTACAAAGGAGATATCTACGGGTGTGAGATTCGTTACGTAGATAGATTTTTCCCCAGTTCTAAAAGATGTTCTAATTGTGGATATATCAAAGAAGATTTAACCCTTGCTATCCGTGAGTGGCAATGTCCTGAATGCAAAAAAGTTTGGGATAGGGATATTAATGCTGCATTAAACTTGATATTGTTTTCTGAATCAAAAATACCCCTGGAAGAGGGGAAATTTACGCCTGAACAGCCAGTTGAAAGACTGGGTATCACCCGCAGTAGTGGGTGAGGTCAGGAAGCCCTAAGTTCCGCGTAGCGGAACTTAGGGTACTTCACTAAATGTGTTTTAGCTGATAAAGCTACAAACAGTTAACAAGCCCAAGACGCAACACTTCTCGCGTGAAGTCACATGAGTATCCAATAGAGGCATCCGCAAGAAATTTACCCGCTTGGGACTCCTTGGTTACTCCATAGCCACCCAAAATTTCCATTGCTGTTTGCGCGTTTTTGATTGCCACATCCACAGCAAAAGTTTTAGCTGCTGGTGCCTTCACCATCGCAGCGAGTTGGGGATTAGTGTCTGCGGTATAAGCTGCGTCCCATACCGTCAATCGCGCAGCTTGAGTGTTTATCATCATATCAGCCAGCTTCAAAGCTACTGCCTGATGCTGAATAATTGGACGACCCCAGCTGACCCGCTTTTTAGCATAATCTAGGGCATACTCATAAGCAGCCCGAGCTAAACCCACATAAGAAGCTGCAAGTCCAATAGCCACTTCAGGAAGCAACATCAGGAGTTTTGCCGCTTCGCCCTCTTGCCCAAGCAGATTCTCTGCGGGTACTCTCACGTTATCAAGATGAATTTCTGCATGATGCGAGGGTTTCCAGCCAATCATCTCAGTGCGCTTGCCAAATTTAAGACCTGGAGTATTTGCTGGCACGTAGAATATGGACATACTCTCGCCTAAAGGCTTATCGAGATCTGTACGTGCAATAATAAAATATGCATCGGCAATGCCAGCATTTGTCACCAACGACGATTTTTTCCCGTTCAGGATATATGCATCGCCATCGCGTTGTGCAAAGGTCTTAATTCCGATGTTGGCATCTGGTAGCGGACAGAACAAATCTGAGGTTGCGACGTTTGGCTCACTCTCTGCAGCGCTATACAAGTGAGGTTCTCCAGAAAGGACGTGCGATAATATCCGCTTTTGCTGTTCGCTTGTTCCAGCCCTAGTTACAAAAAGCGACATTGCCGCCGTCAGATTGAAGTAGCTAGACGCAATGCTGACATCAGCAGCACCCACTTCTTCCAGAACCAAAACAAGGTCTACACATTTTCCTCCCAAACCACCGTACTCTTTTGGAAGCAACAATGACGTGAATCCTAGTTCGGTTCCTTTGCGGAACAGACTTTGACAGAAATCCCAAGGTTCAATTTCTGGATTATTAGATTCCTCAATGATTTGAACAATAGGCTTAATCTCTCTTTCGGCAAAGTCACGCGCTTTTGACTGCAACATCCGCTGTTCGGGAGTGAGGCTGAAGTCAATCATGATTTGTTCTTCCTTCGTCGTTGGATGTTCACCGACGCCATAACTAGGAGCAGTTTGAAATTTGCATTTCCAGCAACATGATCACTGCAGCCACATGAAAATATGGCATCTAGTTAACTATCCTATAGCTCCTGAAGTGGTATAAAAATGTCGTCTACAACTCCATAATCTCAGTTTTATGAGTTGATTAGCAATACGAAAGCTCTTGTCGTACAAGGATTTCAGTTTTTGTAAGAGTCATTGAGTCAATGATAATAAGATAAAAAGATGTCAAAATTACAGATAAAAAAATCAACAGTGTTAATCCCTCAATAGGGGATTAACACAAAAGATTTGATTCTAATACCCAGAATGAGCGGCACTTGGCTAAGCGCGATCGCGTTCCAAATCATAAATGACTTTCTCTACATACCAGTTAACCGACCTATTAGGATTTTTCATTTTGACTTTGGATAAAAGGCGGTTTGCGGCATCCCAATCATTATGCAAAAGTCTCAGGAGTTTCTGCTGAAGCCTAGGACTTGCTTGCTTAAGGAGAATGGTATCTGTTTTGCTCTGTTGGCTAATTTTAGTAATAGAGCGATTATTGTCATTTTGTGTACTGAGAGTAACTGCAACAGCAAGACTACCAACTACCAATAGACCTAACATTATTCCTGTTGGGTCTATTTGTTCTACCACTTCTCGAGTATCACTAGAGTCTGGGAAATCTATTGAAGCTTGAGTATTAGTCAATTCACTATGAGCATTAGCTATTACATCTGTTACTACTAAATTTAATGGACTAGCTTTGAGTGTCTGATTAACAACGCTTTCCGGTGAACTTAATAAACTGCCATTCACTTGCGTGTTAAAAACAGTAGCTATGACAGCACCTACAGTTAAAAATTTCAACATTAATAGTCATCAACCCCTTTGTATCGAATCACGTAATTGAAGTTGATATTTATGGACAACACTACTTTTAGTTTGAGGTGCAAATATGACAGAAAGATGTCAAAACAAGAAGTCAGAATATGTCCTGCGGACACGCTACGCGTTTGCGCAGCTCCTCCGGAGGAGGCACAGAATTCAGGAGTCAGAATGCATTCTTCGTGAGGGGTTGAACCCTCAACTCATCCGCCACTCTAAAGAATTTATACGCGTAAACTTTTCTGTTCCATGTCATCTTGTTTAAGTATTATTACTCACCTACTATTAAGCAGATAAGTATTTCCTGTAAAACCAAGACTGAATCGAGCGATAATAGTATACAGAGAGCAAAATATTATAATATGTCGTTAACCACTTCTGCTTGTTGTGCTGTCACCCTTAATCAACAACAAGAGCAAAATATTCAATACCATAAAACGCAGTGTACTGAGAAAACGCCATGTGCTCATGACCCAGGGAATCATGGCAAAAGCAGATCTAAAAACTGCACTGTTGTGGAAAATGGTCGTGTCGTTGTTAAACCAGTACAAACACAACTTCAACAGGATTCTTGATTCAATATCAGCAATCGAGTTAGGTTGACCTACACTCTTGAGAAAACCCAGACGTCATAGCTTGCACTTGCGCGAATATTAAAAATTTTCATGAGCAACGAACAACTCAGCCTCTTTGAGGAGTCAAATTTTGACTCAAATGACCAAAAAGAGCTAATTCCCACAAACGCTAAAATTCCCATTCCTCCTGGAACCTATGCCAGTATCACTGAAGTTGCACAGCATTGCAACCAGTGTCACCGTTGTGGGTTGGGAGACACACGCACTCATGCCGTTGTTGGACGTGGCAATCTTAAAGCGCCAATCATGGTTGTGGGGGAAGCACCAGGTCAAAATGAAGACGAAACTGGGTTGCCATTTGTGGGAAAGGCAGGACAGTTGCTGGAGAAAATTTTGGCATCTGTTAACTTAGATACTGAAAAAGATATATTTATCAGTAATATCAACAAGTGTAGACCTCCAGGTAATCGGGTTCCCACCACTGAAGAAATGGAGGCTTGCAAACCTTACCTGTTGGAACAAATTCGCTTGGTTGATCCAAAAATCATTCTTTTGGCGGGCGCAACGGCTGTAAAAGGATTAACTGGTGAGAAACGCGCAATTACCAAAATTCGCGGACAGTGGATCGAGTGGGACGGGCGGTTGTGTATGCCGATTTTCCACCCGTCTTATTTACTACGTAACCAATCCCGTGAAGTCGGCAAGCCTAAATGGCTGATGTGGCAAGATGTACAAGCAGTGCGTGCCAAGTTTGATGAAATTCAGAACAACCACTAGCTGGCAAGCATCAGGTATTTTACCAAAAGTTTGGTAGAAAATCCGGAATGCGATCGCTTCACTTGGTAGCTAACTTTATTCCTACAAAAGTAAAACGCTCCCGGCACCTGAAACGCCCTTAACTTGGGGTATTCCTAAATTTGGGGCAAATGGTTGAGCGTGGAGTCACCTACTACTGCCAAGGAGAAAGCTTATGTTGGGGTTCCTCGGATTGTTTATAGTTGTGCTAGTGGTGCTAAGTATTGTACATGACAGCGGTTCCTCTGGAAGTGGTAAAAGCAAATCCCGTAACCGTTCTAGTGGAAGGAGCGACAGCGGTTCGTATGGTGGTGATACTGGAGGATATGACAGTAGCTGCAGCGACAGCGGTTGGTACGGTAGTGATGCTGGCGGATATGACAGCGGTAGCAGCTATGATGGCGGCGGTTGCGACAGTGGAGGATTTGATGGCGGTGGTGGCGGCGGTTGTGATGGTGGGGGCGGGGGAGATTAGCTTCCCAAATTCCCAGAACGCATACGCACGCTTCCCGCTTGACAATCTCGCAACCAAGCATTAATTGCTTGAGCAATGTCACCATTACTACTATCGCGTGGTGGTGTAGGCGGCTGGTTCTTAGGATGCAAACCAGTTTGGGAATACATCATCACAAAACGCCAATCACTCTTTGTTTTTGTTAAAAACAACCAGTGGAATTGCTGCAATGGAACTGCTTTGCCTGCGGTGTACTGTCGCTCTAAAGTCGTAAAAAAGACTTGTTCGACTCCAACTGACGCCGTTTTCAGTGAATCTGTGGTGTATCCGCTAGGGTTAAGAGGTAGCGGTGCAAACTCAGGTCTTCCCGCGACTACCATATAACTGTAAACGTCAGTTGCTCTGCTTAAACGACGGGCGCGTTGACTGGCGCGATTGGCATAACTCGGTAAATCTCGCAACAGCCCAGTTGTTAAAGCTTCTAGATTTTGGTTACCGCAAGAAGACTTCTTCCCACCAACGGTTTCCCTCTGGGCGTGTGGGGAGGGGTTAGGGGTGAGTTTCTTCGCTTGTACTGAGGTATCCACAGCATTTGATATTAATAGCCAGAAGCCACAACAAAAAAGACACAAGCTTTTATTTTTCTTTTTGACTGCTGACTTCATGTCACTAATTCTTCAATAATCCTCTTCCAAGCTAACTCTGGATTGGGATCTGCGGTGATGGGACGCCCAATAACGAGGTAATTTGCTCCTGCTTTGAAGGCTTGTGCAGGAGTGAGCGATCGCGCTTGATCACCTTTGTCTGCCCAAGTTGGACGTATCCCCGGACAAACCAGCAAAAAATCATCTCCACTCGTTTGTCGCAATTGTGCTACTTCTTGGGGTGAGCAAACCGCCCCATCCAAACCCATCTCTTGAGCCATCAGAGCCATCTGTTGAGCATATTCTGGTAATTCTAGGGGAATTTTCAAATCAAACGCTAGCTGCCTGGAAGAAATACTTGTCAACAGGGTAATGGCAATTAACTTCGGCGGTTTCACACCTGCATCTGTTGCTCCTACATATGCCGCCTCAGTGGCTGCTTTCAAGGCATCTTTACCAGATGAAGCATGAATTGTCAGCAAATCAACACCGTAACGAGCAGCCGCACGACAAGCACCAGCAACGGTGTTGGGGATGTCATGAAACTTCAAATCCAGGAAAATACGTTTTTGCCGAGATTTTAGCACCTCCAGAATTTTTGGTCCTGTGCTTGTAAATAACTCCAAGCCAACTTTCCAGAAAGTGACACACTCAAGCCGTTCGATCAGGGCGATCGCCGCCTGCTCATCTGGTACATCTAGAGGTACGATAATTCGCTCTTTTATATTCATTAACCCTCTGGCAAAAGTCAAGAGTAATAAAAATCAAACCACAGATTAACACTCATGGAACACTAGTTAATTATCTGTGTCCCATGAGTGTCCATCTGTGGTTCTAAATATCTTTTTATGACTTTTTAACACAACTGGAGAGTGGAGTGTAGAGGCGCAGTGCCCTGTGCCCCCACTTCATTAAGGTATCAGTCGGACAAACTTATTTTTCCCCAGTTGCAAAACTCGTCCGTGCAATTCACTCTTGTCAGCAAAAGTGGTGTCAACATCGGTGATGCGATCGCCATCAAGGCGCACTCCACCTTCTTGAATTTTCCGCCTACCTTCCCCACTACTTTTACACAAGCCACTTGCATTCAGAAGGTATGCTAGCTTAGCGGGAAACTGGACGAGCGCCAAGGAAAATTCTGGAACGTCACCCGCCTCAATGTCCTTAACAGCTTGTTCCCCATGATACTGTTTGACGATTTCCTGTGCTAGGAGTTTTTGGCGATCGCGTGGATTTTCTGGCAGTTTCTCTAATGGTAAATCAGTAAGCAGTGTAAAATACTCCTTCAGGAGATGGTCTGGAACTTGCTGCAGCTTTTGATATTTCTGGGTTGGATGTTCTGATAAACCCACATAATTACTTAGAGATTTGGACATTTTTTGTACACCATCCAAACCAATCAAAATTGGTAGCAGCAGCCCATACTGCGGTTTTTGCCCAAAATGGCGCTGTAAATCACGCCCTACGGCAATGTTAAACTTTTGATCAGTCCCTCCTAATTCCACATCTGCTTCAACGGCGACAGAATCATAGCCTTGCATCAGCGGGTACAGGAACTCATGAAGGAAAATAGGATTCTCTTTTTTATAGCGTTCCGCGAAGCCCTCTTTAGCCAGCATCTGCCCCACTGTCATTGTGGAGAGTAACTCTAAAATTTTGCCCAAGTCTAGCTTAGACAGCCATTCGGAGTTGTAACGCACCTCCAACCTACCTGGTGTATCAAAATCCAAAATAGATCGCATTTGGTCAAGATAAGTTTGAGCGTTTTTCGCCACCTCTTGTTCTGAAAGTTGGCGACGTACCTCAGATTTGCCTGTCGGATCGCCAATGCGAGCTGTAAAATCACCAATAATAAGTACTGCTGTATGACCCGCATCTTGAAACGCTCGCAGTTTTCGCACTGGTATGGTATGACCGAGATGAATATCCGCACCTGTCGGATCAATTCCTAATTTAACCCTTAAAGGTCGATCAGTTATTGTCAAACGCTTTTCTAGACTTTCAATTTCACTTTCAGAATCAGTAGGTTGTGGGAAAATTTCAACAACACCACGACGCAACCAAGAAAAATCTTGGGTCATACTACTAGGAGATTGACTGTTTACGCTTTGCACTATCAAAGTAGGATTGATTATGGTCACTGACAATTTGTATTACTCAAAGTCTTCTGCCAAACTAATATAATTACAAAAAATTAGCCGCCTTGCTTCACCAAGACATTACACTTATATTTACAAGTGAGGAAGTGAAATCGCCGTGTCGTCCAGAACTTTTGAAAATAAGCAGCCCCAACCTCAGCCAGCTGCGTCGGGTTTTGAGTTTTTCAAAGGAGTAGGTCAGGTAGCTGGCGGTACTCTACTATCCGTCACTATGCTGGCAAGTTCTATTGTAGCGGGAGGACTGGTTGGCTTAGCCGTTAGTTTCCGCAATTTGCCAGATGTTAGACAGTTACGCAGCTTCTTGCCATCAGAAACGACTTATATCTTTGACCTCAAGGGCAAACTGTTGACAAGTATTCACGGAGAAGCCAACCGTGAAGTCGTATCATTAGATAGAATTTCTCCAGACCTGAAGCGGGCAGTACTGGCGAGTGAAGACAGTGACTTTTATTATCACCACGGCATTAATCCTAAAGGCGTTGGACGTGCAGTAGTCACCAACTGGTCAGCAGGTGGCGTGCGTGAGGGTGGTTCAACCATTACCATGCAGTTGGTAAAAAACCTTTTCTTGTCTCACAAACGTGCCGTTACCCGTAAGATAGCAGAGGGAGTACTGGCAATTCGCTTGGAGCAAATTCTCAGCAAAGACCAAATTTTGGAAATGTACCTCAACCAAGTTTATTGGGGTCATAACAACTATGGCGTACAAACAGCAGCACGCAGTTACTTCAACAAGTCTGCCGAAAATTTAACCTTGGCTGAGTCGGCGATGATGGCTGCTTTGATCCAAGCCCCAGAAGAATATAGCCCGTTTGTCAATATGAACAAGGCAAAAGAGCAGCAGAAAATAGTTTTGGGGCGGATGAAGGATTTGGGCTGGATCACCCAACAAGACTACGATAACGCCCTCAAACAACCAATCAAACTCGGTAAGATTAGGTCATTCCAAGGGAGCGCCTTACCTTATGTGACAAACGCCGTAGCCCAAGAAATAGCGAAAAAATTTGGTCGTGAAGCGCTGCTCAAGGGTGGTATGCGAATTCAAACTACAGTAGATACCGACTTCCAACGGATGGCGGAAAGCACTGTCAGTAAGTGGCATAATAGACTACGCGGGCAAGGGTTATCTAAGAACCAAATTGCTCTAGTTGCAGTTGACCCCCGCACCCATTTTGTCAAAGCACTGGTGGGTGGTGTAGATCCTAAAACCAGCGAATTCAACCGCGCAACTCAAGCTTTTCGCCAACCTGGCTCTGCTTTTAAGCCGTTTGTTTACTACGCTGCCTTTGCAACTGGTAAGTATGGACCAGAGTCAACAGTGTACGATAGCCCCGTGAGCTATCGAGATGGTGACGGTTGGTACCACCCGCGAAACTACGATAGTAGCTATGGGGGAGCAATGTCAATTCGTACCGCTCTCAAGCTATCTCGAAATATTCCTGTCATTAAGCTAGGCAAGGCTGTAGGGATGAATAAGGTTGTTGAAACCTGCCGCACCTTGGGTATTATGAGTCCGATGGAACCCGTGACTTCTCTACCTTTAGGTGCTATTGGTATGACACCGTTGGAAATGGCAGGTGCTTATGCGACCTTTGCTAATTATGGCTGGCAGTCGCCAACGACGATTATTGCTCGTGTGACTGATAGTAATGGCAACGTGTTGCTTGACAACACACCCAAACCGCAGCAAGTTCTCGATCCTTGGGCGTCAGCAGCAGTTGTTGATACAATGCGCTCTGTCATTAATGATGGTACTGGTAAAAATGCTGCAATAGACCGCCCAGCAGCAGGTAAGACAGGAACAACTTCCTCCGAAAAGGATATTTGGTTTGTTGGTACTGTACCCCAATTAACAACTGCTGTTTGGGTAGGTCGGGACGACAACAGAACTTTGGCAAGCGGTGCGACGGGCGGCACTATGGTTGCTCCTATCTGGCGCGATTTTATGTTGAGAGCGCTTAAGGGTGTACCTGTAGAGAAGTTTAAGTCGCCTTATCAGTTTTCTCGCCCAAAATCAAATTAGGATTAGAAATTAGGAGTTCTGAATCAACTCAGAACTCCTAACTCAAAACTCTTGTGTTATGATTGTTTTTCCAGTTCACCTTTCATCCGCTGTAGGGTGAGGTGCATTTGCTCAAACATTTGTTGGGGAGTTACACCAAACTGACTCAACTGAGTCTTGAGCTGCTGTATGGTCATTTGCGCCATGAAATCTTCTGATAGCTCAAAACGCTTCATAAAGATACGATACCGCTCTATCATGGCTTCCATCTGCTCAATAAACAGTTTTTTGCCCTCCCGGTCAAATTTGCCGTAGTTGCCGCCAAGTGTTATCAGTGCTTGATAGTCCTCAAACAATTCCTTGGCTTCTTGCTGAACTATGTCAGAATCAAAAAATCCCATTTTGCCTACACTCCACTGAGGGGCGACACTCAGTAGCTTTCTTAGTTGATGCCTGTTACTTTATTCTAGTCTAGAGAGATAATCTAGAAAACTAGCTTCGGTTTGAGTACGGTTTTTTACCGCAATTTCAACACTTGACCCTCGCCGCACTCAAATTCACGCATTCAAAGTATGCCCTATGCCTGCGGTACGCGGCTTGGGCTAACGTGCCCGCAAGGCATACAAGATTCAAAAAAGAAAGAAATAATGAACCACAGATGGACACTCATGGGACACAGATAAATAATTACTTCATATTTATTTATAAATGGCGATGCAGTGGCTGATCAACTCGCTCATCGCTCATAGCTTAGGAATAGAATAGATTCAGATATTGGGTTTCGGCTAGGATATCAGCAATGCTGAATTTATTATGGTGCTTTAATTATGTTTAATCAGCGAAAAAGCCGAAGCGTTGCCGCGATTTTAGCTTTTTCCGGTACGCTGACAATTTCCGGATTACATAAATTTTATCTAGGACAGCCGCTGTGGGGTCTTTTATATGTGTTGCTTTCCTGGACACCCATTCCTAAGGTAGCAAGCGCGATTGAAGGAGTTTGGTTTTTAGCTCAAGACGAAGAAGGTTTTGACCGTAATTTTAATTTAGGTAAACCAGCTATCAAAAACTCACACTCGGCTAGCAATCAAGTAGCAGCAATTGCTCAAGCCTTGCGGGAGTTAGAAAGTTTGCGCCAAGATGGACTCCTAAGTGAGTATGAATTTGAGCAAAAGCGCCGCCAGTTGCTAGAGTGAATTTCTTAAAACAAGCAACACTATGAAAAATTGGCTACCTTTAAACCCTAAGTTGCAAAAACTACGCTCCAAGCTGCTTAACGACCCCTACTACCGACTACAATCAGGGGAAGAAATTGCGATCGCCGCCGAACTGGGTATCCAGATTGATGCCAATCAAGCGACTGTTGATGATTGGTTGCGTCTACCGGGGTTATCAATTCATCAAGCGCGATCGCTTGTGGAACTTTCTCGTGCTGGTGTTAAATTTTACTGCATTGAAGATATTGCCGCAGCCTTAAGTCTGCCAGTACATAGGCTAGAGCCACTCAAGCCAATTCTGAATTTTAGTTATTACGACTCGGAATCTTTAGTTCTTTCCAGTAATATAGTAAACCCTAACACGGCAACAGTTGAGGCTTTGGCAAATGTGCCATTGATTGATTTGTCCGTAGCCCAAGCAGTGGTGGATAACCGCATATCAGCTGGTCCTTACCGGAACTTGGCTGATTTTCAGCAAAGGTTAAACTTACCTGGTGATGCGATCGCTCAGCTTATGTACTATCTCCGGTTTTAATCGACAGACGTAGCATGTGAGTCCAGCGCTGCGGGAGGGTTTCCCTCCGCAGGCGACTGGCGAACCCGAAGGGCTACGTCTCTACAATCAAATAAGCCCAATTCTATTAAAAGGCCAAAAGCGAAACACTGCTCGACCAATAATATTTTCTTTGGGTAAAAACCCCCAGTAGCGGGAGTCGTTACTATCGTTGCGGTTATCTCCCATAACAAACAATTGGTTAGGGGGAACTTGCCGCCCGGACATTGGTAAAATTGGTGGTTCAGCTATATAGTCTTCTTGTATTGGTTGCCCGTCAATGTAAACTTTGCCATTGGCAACGCTGACTGTCTTGCCAGGCGTGCCAATAACACGCTTAATGAAAGCTTGGTCTTTGGGATACCCCCGATGTTGCAGTTCCTCTGGTGGCTGAAAAACAACGATATCGCCTAAGTGTGGGGAACCAGAAAGATAGGAGATTTTTTCCACGACCAGGCGATCGCCCTTATGCAAGGTTGGCAGCATTGAATCTGAAGGGATGTAGCGCGGTTCAGCAACAAAAGTCCTAATCAACAGTGCCAAACATAAGGCGATCGCAATCAGAATGAGATTTTCCTGTAAACTTCGCCATCCTCGCGACGACACAGAAGATTCTTTAGCATCACTTTCTTGATGAGTCATAGAAACGAAAAGTCCGATTAATAAATTAGACGAATCCTTGATTATTTTGACGCTAAAAGGACCTTTACAAGCAAGAGAGCTTTTGCTTGTCGCCATTTTGACAAAAAAATTACTTAGGCAGTTGCTAATAATAGCCTTTACAAAAAAACCTCTTAATATTTTTTGAGAAACTCCAGAATTTGTTTCCCTTTAAAATCTTTAGCAAGTTGGCGCAAATGGGTAGCAAACGGTACCCATCGTTGCTCTAGCTCCTCTAATTTTGCCGCTCGTTGTGTAATGCCTCTTAAGTCCCCCCTCATCGCCAAATCAACCAAGACTGCAAGTTCCTCTGCTGGTGGAGCCACAAATGATACCTGAGAAGCCAGCCGCGTGGGGAGGTTCCCAACCTTGAATGTAGTGGCGTTCCGGAGTTGTACCTTGCTGTGTTGTTCCTCATAAACCCATTCCAACCCCAAGTGAATCCGTAATCTTTCTAAAAGCTCCGCTTTTTGGATTGGTTTTGCGAGAAAATCATCGCAACCAACTTCTCGGCTTTGCTGCCGATCCAACTCAAAAACGCTAGCTGAGACGGCAATCACGACCACTTCCTTGAAGTCTGGTAACATCCTGAGGCGACGGGTGGCTTCAAAGCCGTCCATCCCACTCATAACCAAATCCATTAAAATCACATCTGGCTTAAATTCACGCGCTTTGTTTAGACCCTCTAAGCCATCTGCCGCTTCCACAACTTCAAAACCTAAAGGCTGTAGTAAATTAACTAAGACAGAGCGATTTGCCGGTTTATCATCTACTACCAAAACTTTTCGTTTAGAGCCAACAAAAGTAATAATGTTAGGTTCATCAAGACTGTTGGTATCACTTGGTTGGAAAATCTCAGGTAAAGTCAAATCGAGCCAAAAAACGCTTCCTTTACCTAAAGTACTCTTCACCTTTAGTTCGCCACCCATGATTTGAACTAATTGACGGCTAATTGCCAATCCCAATCCTGTGCCTTCAATTTTACGGCTATCCTCACCCACCTGCTTGAAAGGCAAAAATATTTCTTCTAATTGCTCAGGTGCAATTCCAATACCTGTATCTTCTACTTGAAAACGAAGTTTCTCCTTGTGATAACCCACTTTTAAAGTTATACTACCTTTTTCTGTAAACTTAACTGCATTGCTAAGTAAATTCATCAAGACTTGACGCAACCGTTTTTCATCTGCTTGAATGACTCTTGGTAGTGGGAAAAGAGTTTTGTAAATTAATGGAACTCCCTTTTGTTCGGCATGGATGCGACAAATTTCGGCAATACTTTCAAGAAATTGAGGAAAATGAAATTCTTTTGGATAAACTTCCATTTTCCGAGCTTCGATTTTGGAGAGGTCTAAAATATCGTTAATTAGCGTTAGTAAGTGTTCGCCACACTGATGAATGATGTCTATACCATTCTTTTGGTGAGCGGTTAAAGTTTTATCTTTCTGAAAGATTTGAGTATAACCCAAAATTCCATTCAGCGGCGTGCGGAGTTCATGACTCATGTTAGCTAGGAATTCGCTCTTAGCACGGTTGGCGGCGTTCGCTGCTTCTTCTGCTTGCTGGCGTTCTCTTCGGGCAGCTTCGCTAATGCAAATTTCCTGTTGGAGTTGCAAATTTTTATCTTGTAGCTCTAATGTTCGCTCTTCTACTTTCGCTGCCAGAGTCCGATTATATTCCTCTAAGTCATTATAGAGACGCGCATTTTGAATTGAGATTGCTGCTTGAGAAGATAAAAGTTGTAAAACTTCCAATCGCTCCGGCGTAAATGCTCCAATGGTCAAGTTATTTTCTAAGTAAAGAATGCCAATAAGTTTACCTTGATGAACAATTGGCATACATAAAATAGATTTTGGTTTTCTATTGATGATATAGCTATCTGTCGTAAAGGATTCCTCACCAGTCGCATCGTTCAGTACGACATTTTCCTGAGTTCGATGCACGTAATTTATCACAGATATCGGTAGCTGCTGACTGAATTCTAGAGGTGTCTGCTGCACGCTTATGTCACTTTGTCCGACACTTCCTGAAGCTTCTATGAATAACACCCCTGCTTTTTCTAAAATTAAAAATCCAGTTTCTGCACCAGCATTTTCAATAACAATTTGCATCATTTTTGCCAGCAATTTCTCCAGAAGAATTTCGCTAGCCAGAGCTTGCGAAGCTTTCATAACTGTAGCGAAATCCAGAAAAATGGGACTAGCTTTAGTTGTAGAGTTAATTGTCTGATCTATCTTTATAGATTTGGTTTTTTGGTTTGATATTTGGGAAAAATTGTCAGGATATCTTATTTCCAACTCTCTAACTTTTCCTGTTGCTCCCCAACGAAGATATCCATAGTAAGCATCAGTCAAATAGGTCTGAGCTACCTTTTCTCTGCCATGCTCAAAATAAAACTTTGCTGCCAGTTCATTTGCTAGCGCTTCTTCCTGGATGTATCCCTGCTCCTTAGCGAGCGCAATGGCTCGGTCATAACACTCCATCGCTTGCCAATATTGACCCAATACCCGCGCTTTCTCTGCCTCCACAAGCTCGTACTTATGCTGAAAATTCATTGGGGCATGTTCTGCCCATCTTTGCATCTTTTCCTGGTTCTTCATCACTCTACTCAACAGGTCTTCTTGTTGTGAGTGTGGTACTGATGGATATATCGCTAGTTGTGCTAAAGAATCATAGAAATGGAAAAACGGCACAGTTAACCACCCTATTACCCCGTCTAAATAGTGTTGGGCTTTAGTTGCATTTTCTGCAGCTTGAGAAAACTCACCAAATAGGTAACAGAGGATTAATTTATTAAGAAATACATAGTGAGCTACTGTGCGCTCATTGAATTGAATGTGAAGTGGTAGGAATTGATCTTCATTGTAAACTTCACCAACTAAACGGCAAGGATTTTCAGCCAATCCTATTAAGTTCAAAACTGCCTGATGAAATATTTGATGCCACTTTAAGGCAGTTTCTTGATTAACTTGAGCGATCGCCTTACTATATTGCGCCATTTCCTGTTCCAGGCTTTTTAACTCCGAACCGCTCCAATAGGAATATTGACACTTATTACTTGCTGAATATCCAGTATGTACTAAATCTCCATATTCCAATCCACTGGAGTAAGCATCTTCTAAAAGTGGTAAAGTCTCTCTAATATGATATTTCCAATGTATGATGAATGTTGAAACCTTAAATAAGACCTGGCTTCTCACCTCACGAGCATCTAAACGGTCTAATAAATTTAAAGCCAATTTTCCAAATTTATAACTTGTTTCAATATCTTGTAATAATCCGCTGAAAACCACTCCATAATCAGCAAAACCGCAAGCTGACAAAGGAGTATTTCCATATTGAATAGATAAATTGACTTGCTGGCAAGCCATCAGGATAAAGAGTGCAGGTGCACATTGATAGGCAGCAGGAACTAAACTTACTATCAGCCGAAGGGCTGCTAGCTTGTTCGTATCTGTCATTGGCGGTAAATTAATTAAATCTTCTATTCCTTTACCTGCTATATTTGCTGTTGTTTCCTCAATAGCTTGCTGGATATCTAATGGAGTTGGTGATTCTGCAACTTCTACTCCCAGTATTTTCAAAACTTGCAGACCAAGCTTCACCGCTTCGAGTAGTTTTCTTTGCACTTGACGAGTTTTGATTCGCAACTCATAAACTTTCACTTTGTCTAGCTGTCTTTTGGCTTGTTGCAACACGACGTCAGCTAGTTGCTCCATTTGCTCAAAGTCACCACTGAGAAATGCCGCTTCTGCTGCTTCCTGATGTAGAGCTAATGTCAGTTCATATTGCTGATGCCAGCTAGAATCTGTCAACAGGCTCAAACCCACGTTTAGATAGCGGATAGCAGACTCATATGCCGTCGCTACTTTTGCTTTCTGACCTGCTAGGAGATTGAGTTCAGCTAGCTCATATTTTTCTGATTCTGAAGTGAGTAAGTCGGTGCCAAAATTCAGTTGGTTGAGCAAAGCAAAGATATTTTCTTTTCGTTCTTCAAACGTATTATTTTGTAGTAGTAATTGACCAATTTTTAGATGGGTTTCTTTTTTCTGCAAATCTGGAATGAGAGAATAAGATGCTTGTTGCACCCGGTCATGCAAAAACTTATATGCAATTGTTTGCTGTCTTTTATGAGTTACCAGTTGTTCATTTTGCTGAACACTACTCACCAGAGGAATTTTGTAGAACTCGTTCAGAGGCAAAACTAATCCTGCCTGCAAAGATTCCCACAAATCTGCTGCTGTTTCTGACCAAGATTTTTCATTAACAATACTGAGAACATCTAAGGTAAATTTATCTCCAATACAAGCAGCTAACTTTAAGATATTCTGCGTTGTTGGCGACAGCTTCTGAATCTGGCTGACCATTAATTCAACAACATTATCGGTGATATCAATGCCGCCAATCAGTTCAATATCCCATTGCCAGCAACCTTCACTGAAATTGAATGACAACAGGTTTTCCTGGTTGAGGGATTTGAGCAGTTGAATTAAGAAGAAGGGATTTCCCTGAGTTTTGTTAAACAGTATCTCAGCGAGTGGCTTTGAATTGTCTGTGTCAGAGCGAAGGGTTTCGCTTACTAATTGGTTGACATGAGTGATATGCAAAGGCTGAAGGACAATATTGTTGATCGTTGCACCATTAGATTGAATCTCCTGCAAAGTCAACATTAATGGATGAGTCGCACTCACTTCGTTATCTCGATATGCTCCAATCAGCAACAAATATTGACTATCTGAGTCACAAGCAAGCAACTGAATCAACTTTAGGGAAGCTAAATCTGCCCATTGTAAGTCGTCTAGGAAAAGTACTAGGGGATGTTCAGGTTTACTAAATACATGAATAAATTTTTGAAACAGCCGATGAAATCGGTTTTGAGATTCAGTTGGTCCCAATTGAGCAACATCTGGCTGAGAACCAATAATTCTTTCAACTTCCGGAATAACATCAATAATGACCTGACCATTCGAGCCTAATGCTTCTAAGAGTTTTGTTTTCAAAAGCGCGATGCTGTCAATACTTTCCATAAGTAGTTGCCGCATCAATTCCTGAAAAGCTTGAATCAAGGAAGCATAAGGAATATTCCGTTTCAATTGGTCAAACTTACCGGAAATAAAATAACCACGCTGGCGGATAATGGGTTTATGAACTTCATTCACTAACGAGGATTTTCCAATACCTGAGTAACCACTCACTAACATGATCTCTACCCCCCTATATCCCCCCTTAGCAAGGGGGGATATAGGGGGGTTTGCCACTCGTTCAAAGGCACCTATTAGGGTGGCAACTTCTTTTTTGCGACCATAAAGTTTTTGCGGAATGAGAAACTGGCTGTATAAATCAAGCTGACCGATTATGAAATCTTCAATTTTGCCAGTTGCTTGCAGTTTTCTAAGACATTCTTCTAAATCGGCTTTTAGTCCCAAAGCACTTTGATATCTCTCTTCAGCAGTCTTGGCTAATAATTTCATGACAATATCAGAAACCGCTTGGGGAATCTCTGGATTTACTTCTTTGGGCGATGCTGGTGTTTTAGCAATATGGCAGTGAATTAATTCCAAAGGGTCGGTAGCTTGAAAAGGTAGCCGCCCTGTTAGTATTTCATAGAAAGTTATGCCTAAGGAGTAAAAGTCAGTTCGGTAATCAATTGAACGGTTCATCCTCCCAGTTTGTTCTGGTGACATATAGGCGAGGGTGCCTTCTAGCAAAGTCGGATTACTGACTGTCTGATTTTCACTCGATAGACGCGATGCAATGCTAAAGTCTATAATTTCAGCTTGACCTATTTTCGGATTAATAAGAATATTCTGGGGTTTGATATCTTTATGAATAATATTTTTTTGATGTATTTGAGCAAGCGTTGAAGATAATTGAATAGCAATTTGTAAAAAATTGCTTAACTCAAGAGCTTGAGCGATGATAAAATATTCTAGAGTTTCTCCCCCAAAATCTGACAAAATTAGCGCCAGACCATTTTGATAGGTTTCCAATGATAAGGGTTTAACAATTCCTTCTATCTCTAAGACTTGAAGTATTTGATATTCATGTCTTAATCGGGTGATTTGTTCTAGGGTGGGATACTCAAATTTCAGAGTTTTAATAATCACTGAGGTTTGGTCTGACTCTCTCACAGCACGATAAACACAGCTCGTGGTACTGTCATAAATGACCTTGATGAGGTTGTAACCGCCAATGGTGATACTCATTGTTGTCTTTTCGCAGATGTAAGGTTAAGACACAGTAAGCTAATGGCTTTCGCATCTATATTTAGTTATATTTCTGTTTAACTTTGAAAATAAGATCATAAGATTAATTGTTTACATATGTATTGGTTGTAGTCTAATTGATTTCATTGAAAGTAAAGTGATATCAAGTCCGCTTCATAACTTATAATTCCTGCTTTACCTCACCCCAACCCCCTTCGCTGAATTCAAAATATGGCACAAGAAAAGCGGCACGGGCTAACGCTGCCCTATCAAAATTCACGCGTTCAAAATCAAGAATAAGAATCTTTTGTTTGAACGCGTGAATTTCTAATGCGTGAATTTGAGCGTGATTGTGTGGAGAGGGGAAGGGAGGCGGGTGAGGTTCTTCGTTTTTTATAAGTGTTCATCAGGGCATCATATGACGTAATCAAAATTCAACGACTCTTAAGTGATTGCTTATAGCTAAAACTAGGGCTTGTTGAAAACAAGCGTTTGCGTTGTCATTAGTTCACGAATTTCGGAGGGGCAACCTAACGACAAAAGTTGTACCCCGACAGACCTCACTTTCAAAACTGATCGTGCCTCCATGCATCTCGACGCATTGCTTAACAATTGCCAGCCCCAATCCTGTACCTGGAATATTCGCAACGTTACGTGCGCGTTGGAAAGGTTCAAAAAGCTTTGCCTGAGATTCTTTTGGAATTCCAACTCCTTGGTCTTGTACCTGGAAACAAATGTTTTTTTCCTCCCAAGACAGGGTTAGCGATACTATGCCACCTTCTGGAGAGTACTTAATGGCATTAGAAAGCAGATTATTCAGTAAATGCCAAAGGAGTTTTTCATCGAGATAGGCAATACGTTGCTCGCCTATAACTGACAATTGCATCTCATGTTTCTCTCCTACTGCCAAATCTAAGGCTTCAACTTGTTCTTGACAGAATGTGACAACATCCATTAGTGCAGGATTGCATTGAATTGCGCCGGATTCAGCCTGCCCTAGTGTTAGGATGTCATCCAATAGATCAATTAAACTATCGGTGGCAGATTGAATGCGATCGATGTGCTTTTGTATTTTCTCTTTTGGCAGTTGGTTGCTGTAGTGTTTGAGTATTTCAGAACCCAACCTAATTGTCGTGAGAGGATTGCGAAATTCATGAGCCGCCATGTAGAGGTATTGAGATTTCATCTGAGATTGGTACTGGGCAATTTGCTTATCTGCTTGAGCTATAGACAACGCCTTTTGTACCTCAAAGTGTGCCTGATAGCGTCCGAGAGCAATTTCAATTGTGGTAGAAAGTATCTTTTCATCAAAAGGCTTTAAAATATAGCCAAAAGGCTGCGTGGCTTTGACTCGTTCTAGAGTTGCTCGATCTGCATTGGCAGTAAGGTAGACGACAGGTACATGGAAACGAGATTGAATCTTAAATGAAGCTTCGACTCCGTCCATCTCTCCCGCAAGCCTGATATCCATTAACACTAAGTTGGGTTGAAGCAATTCCACCATGAGAATGGCTTCTTCTCCCGTTGCGACGAGAGCAGGAACAACATATCCTAGATATTCCAGTGTTTCTCTCAAATCATCAGCAACAAGCTGTTCGTCTTCAACAACCAAGATTTTTATCGGAACCATAATTCATTTTCTGATGCAAGCAAGGAGTTTTAAGGTTTTAAAGCCCTGGGAAAGGTGATATGGAATGTGGTACCGCGATCGCCCTCAAGGAGTATGTTACCTTTAAGTTGTTTTGTTAAGTTATGTACTATTCTTAAACCCAAAGAGTTGGTATTTTGCCAATCTAGAGTTTCTGGAATGCCAATACCACTATCGCCTACTGTTAGCGTAATGGTCTTATCAGTCTCTGGCATAAGACGAATAATGATTTCGCCACTTTTGTCGTTGGGAAAAGCGTACTTGAGAGAGTTGGAAACCAGTTCGTTGATAAGCAGCCCGCAAGGAATAGCAGTATCGAGACTAAGCTTAATTCCATTGGTTTCAATCTTCAGGGCAATCGTCTTTTGGCTCATCCCATAGGAGCGCAAAAGGTTGTTCGTCAAGCTGTGGATGTATTGACCAAAGTCTATTTGGGAGAGTTCGGGCGACTGATACAAATGTTCATGAATCAGTGCCATAGATTGCACTCTATTTTGAGACTCTTGAAATAAGATCATAGTACCTTGATCTTGAGCACGTCGGGACTGCATTCGTAATAAGCTGGAAATAATTTGCAGGTTATTTTTGACGCGATGGTGAATTTCCTTCAGCAGAGTCTCTTTTTCCTCTAATGAATGCTGAAGTTGTTCTACTGTCCGCTTGCGTTCGCGCAGCGCGGCGTGCCGTTCGCTAATATCGCTTACCCGTACCAGCCTATGAACTTTACCAGCAACACTAATTTGTTTGGAAGCTAAATGACCCCAAAATAAATTGCCTTTGCGGGTAACGTATTCAATTTCTTGACTCCAAAAGCCTTTGATTTTAATTTCTTCTAGGATTTTCTCTGTCTCTTCGGCAGTGAACTGATATCTTTGTAATGTGCTGCCGCGAATATTAATTAGTTCCTCTTTGCTAGAGGCTTCAAACAACTCAATAGCACGGCGATTACAATCAATGATCAAAAGAGTGTCAGCATCTACCAGGAAAATAGCATCTGCTGATTCATTAAAGATAGCTTCTCGTAAATCGCGATTACGAATAAGCTCTAATTCAGCCTGTTTGCGTTCGCTAATATCTTGGGTAATTCCAATACCACCAATGATTTTTCCTTGGGTATCCCGTACCAAAGCTGTTGAAAGACTAATGTCAACTATCGAACCATCTTTCCTGAGGCGATGAGTTTCCACTTGGGTTAATCCCTCACCAGCAAGGGTTTGGTGCAGAAATTCGAGAAACTTTTCCTGTTCTTTTGGGGAAATCATTGGTAATGGCTTGCCAAGGACTTCCTGAGCATCCCAACCCAAGATACGCTCGCACATCGGGTTCCAGAGGACAACATTACCGTCAGGAGCAACTAAATCAATCCCTACTGGCGCAGATTGAATAATTGCCTGGAGTAAGGCGTTAGTTTCTCGAAGTTCTGCTTCTCTAATTTTGCGTTCGGTAATATCTTCAGCCAAACCGACGACACGTTGAACTTCAAGAGCGTCATCTCGAACATAAAAACTTCTGGTACAAATCCAACGAATCTCTCCATCAGCTCGGATGATTCGATATTCGTGTTTGAAACCTTCAATATTTATACTTCTGTTGACATCCTGCAAGACAGTATCTTTGTCATCAGGATGGACAAGCTCAAACCAAGATGCAGGGTTTTGATACAGACTGGAGCTGGAACAACCCCAAATCTCTTCGTAAGCTGGGCTGATATAAATTAGTTCGCTCAAGTCATGGTTGTAGACAAAGAAAACTTCGCGGATATTTTCTGCTAGTTGACGAAACTTCTGTTCACTTTGACGCAGTTCATCTTCTATGTGTTGACGTTGGGCAATCTCGCTGCGTAAGTTAGCATTTGCCTGCTCTAAATCACTGGTGCGCTGTATGACTCTTGCTTCCAACCCTTGATTGAGTTGACACAAGTCTTCTTCTGCTTGCTTGCGTTCTGTAATATCTTGTCCTTCTAATAGCAGCCAGACAACTTCCCCTGTATTATTAAGGATAGGCTTGAAGGAAAAATCAACAGTTCTCAAAACACATTGTCCGTTAGGTACTCTCACCTGACAGTGAGTACAAGAACCAAGAGCTGCTTGGGCGATCGCTTTTCGCAATCCTCTGTGCGCTTCTGGGACAATCTGACAACAGAACAACTCCCAGAAGAATTTGCCAATCGCAGCATCGTGTTTCTTGTTACAAAACTCTAAACATGCCTGGTTGAGTTCTAAAACTTTGCCATCTGGAGCTAATAACCCAATAAATTGAAAAGTCTGTTCAAAAATGGCACGGTATTTGCGTTCGCTTTGCTGTAATTGAACTGTGCGCTCTTGCACTTTCACTTCTAGCTGTGTATTGAGGTTTTGCAAATTTTGGTAAAGTTCTGCCTGTTGAATTGCAATCCCCAGTTGCACAGAAAGTTGCTCTAACAAATTTATTTCCCATGACTGCCATTGACGCGCAGCAGAACACTGGTGAGCCACTAGTAAACCCCAAACTGATTGCTCAGCTTCTTGGGATTGAGTAGTGCAAAAAATCGGGACAAACAAAATTGCCTTGACTTGAAATTGTTCTAGCATTTGAACATAGCAGTCAGACAATTTAGCTGCATATATATCATTAACCGCACCTGAGCGACGGTGATGATTGCTTGCTCTGATATTTTGAAAGCAGGTATCCTCAAATTTGGCATTGAGGCACGACTTCCACTTAGGCAAAACAGATTCTGCAATAATTGTGCCGCTCATATCTGGAGGACACTTGTAGACAAGCACCCGATCCGTTTTGAGAAAGTCACGGATTTCATCGACTGCTGTATTGAGAACAATTTCTAAGCTCAAGGATTGACGAATGCGCAGAGCAATTGTTGCAATTAAACGTTGCTGCTCTTGCTGATGTTCTAGCTGCTGCATGAGGCGCACTCGTTCCATAACCGTATAACAGGAACGATTGAGAGCTTGGCTTGTCAGTTTTCCCTTGACTAGATAATCCTGCGCGCCGCTTTTCATCGCCTCGACAGCAACGCTTTCATTTCCGTATCCCGTCAGCATGACTATTGGCAACAAGCTTCTACCAGTAGAAAGCTTTAATTCTTCAATAAATTCTAGCCCAGTTGCATCTGGTAGCATGAAATCGAGCAGGATGAGATCTGGCATCGAATGTTGGCAATGCTCAATCGCATCTGCTGCGGATTCAAATTCTACAAACTCATAAGTGTACTGGCGATGATCTGTGGTACTGCACTCTAAGTAGCGACGATATGCTGTGCGGTCTTCTACACAGTCATCGATAATAAAAATAGTGCGTTGGCTCTCCTTCATTACTATATAGAATTGGGAAGAACAGCTGTTTTAAACCAGTAATCTAAAAAAATTCGGATAGTTTTTCTCAAAGCTTCCACACCAATCGGTTTGAGCATATAGCAATTCACACCATATTGGTAACAAGTCTTAATATCTTTTGGGCTAGAGGAAGTGGTAAATACTACAATAGGAATACTTTTGAGTGCCTCATCCTGCTTGACCTGTTCAATCACCTCTCGCCCATCAGTTCCAGGCAGATTTAGGTCTATTAAAATGATGGCTGGACGAGGAGACGTGGCTGGATCGGCGTACTCGCCTTGGCGGTAGAGATAGTCTAAGGCATCGTCGCCATTGCAGGTACGGTACACTGGGTTGAAAAAAGCAGCTTCCCACAGCATGCGGCTAAATGCTGCAAAATCCTCGTCGCTGTCTTCCACCAACAAGATGGCTTTGTTGATATTGTGGGTATTGAGAACTGACTGAAGTAATGAGTCTTGCATATCTGTTTAACGTGGTAAGGTGAAATAGAAAATACTGCCCTGACCGTAAGTAGACTCGACCCAGATTTTACCATCGTGTCGTTCGATGATTTTCTTCACAATGGTCAAACCCGCACCCGTACCACCGCCATACTTGCCAGGAGCATGCAGCCGCTTAAAAATCCGAAAGATGGTTTCCAGATGTTTTTTACGAATGCCAATACCATTATCGCGGACGGAAAATGTCCAAAAAGGACTCGCATCCTGAGGTTGGTTTTGGGATTCTAAACATTCTACTTCTACCCATTTTTCATGGCTGTCATTATATTTGAAGCCATTACCAATTAAATTTGTTAAGACTTCCTCAAGTAAAACGCGATCGCCCCGAATCGTTGGCAAAGATTTGGGAATCCTGATATTAATATTGACATCGCCTAAACTCATGCGGAAGACTTCAGCAACATTCTTCACCAAATCGTTAAAGTCTATCAGCTGCATATTTAATTCCTGTCGTCCCAAACGGGAAAAATGCAGCAAGGAATTAATGATATCCTCCATGCGCTTTGTCAAGCGCACTAAAGTTTCTAACTTCGAGATTCCTTCTCCATCCAAAACATTGGCATAGTCTTCTAGCAAAAATGTTGAGTAGTTGTGAATGCCGCGTAATGGCTCTTTCAGATCATGAGAAGCAATGTACGAAAAAGCATCTAACTCGTTATTGCTGCGTTGTAACTCCAAATTGATAGCAGCCAGTTCATCAGCTTTGCGAAGAACAATCCCAACAATCGCACTTCTCAGTTCCATTGCTCCATCTATTTCGTACTGCTCCCAAGGTGAGGATGTACCGGATACAGTTTCTTTCCACAACTTAAACGACTGACGCGGGAAGATTGTTAAACTACCATCGGGTTCTATTTTTGTGGGCTTTTGAGGATTTCCTGCCCAACTCACCTGTTGCAATCTTTCTGGACGGAACCACAATACATAATTGTTGCTAATTCTGGTGATAGAAAGGGCTAACAAACCACTTGCGACTTCTTTAAACTCCATCGCTGGAGGATATTCCTGAGGTAAGGAATCGGTAACAAAAAGGTAGTTGTGAAATTTGTCTTTTAACCAGGCAACTAAGTCATGAATATCTGATTCTTTCGGTGTTTTACCAATCAGCATCAAATTACCATCAAGACATACTGCCGCACCTTCAGCGTTGACTAGTTTGAGCAAACTTGCTCTGTCTTGCACTAAGGCATCAGTTAAATCTTGCGCTCGTGCAACTGTATCTATAAATTTTGTTTGAATCGATTTTAACTGCAATTTTGAATCTAAATTTTCATTTTCTTCCTTAGAGATGAGTTCTAAAGACATCACCTTTCCTAAAAACTCACAGATTGTTCTGATTTCATAAGGAACAAATCGAGGAGTGTGATGATGGCAAGCAATTAAGCCCCATAGTTTATTGTTCTTTATAAGTGAAATTGACATGGAAGCTCGAGCACCCATGTTTTTCAGATATTCAATGTGAATCGCAGAAACGCTCCTCAAGACACTGAAAGTTAAATCGAGGGGAGGTAGGGGAGATGAGGGGGATGAGGAGGATGAGGGAGGTGGAGGGGAGATAATTGCTACAGGTTGATAGTTGACATCGGGAATCAAGCGCAGTGGATTGACAATATACAGATGTCTTGCTTGTTTGGGAATGTCAGTATCAGGGTAGTGTAAACCTAGGTAAGGCTCTAATTCCTCTAATTTATCTTCGGCAATCACCTCACCTGAACCACTGGTATCGAAGCGGTAAACCATGACTCGGTCAAACCCTGTGATTTTTCTTACTTCTGTCACAAGAATCGCACTTAATTCACTTAAGTTTGAAACCTGTTGGAGCTTAGTAAGTGTGCCGCGTGTCAAAGTGTAAAAGTTGACCAACCCGCTGACTGGTTCAAGATTTTCAAGATCACAGGGTTCTAGTTCTAGTATGAGATAGTTCTGCGGTGAACGGTGAATAACGCCATTAAACTCAGTCGGTTTCCCTTGAGCGCGAACCAAAAGTTTTAGGGGATTGAGATGTTCAAAATCTCCCTGAAGACAGCCATAAATAGCATTGAGATGAACTGGTTCAAGGAGAATAGATAAGTGCTGTCCTAACAAGTTTTCAGGTGGAATACCGAGTAAAGCCTCTGTATTATTGCTGATTTGGAGTATTGCCAAATCAGGTTCAGATAAAACCAAGAGAATACCGTGAGGTTGGATAGAGCCAGGAATGTGAATCGGCTCGCGATCGCAATTTGTTAAATTAACATTATGAGCAGTCATCACATCTTGGAAATTCATGGATAAGCTTTGTGTAGAGATTATGGATCTTTGGTTAAATGCACCTACTCAACAATTACTTTAAAATAGAAAAAATATACCTGCTTAAAAATTGTACATACCTTATTTATAACAAATTTTTATCATTATTAAGTTAGAAATTATCAAATTTGCAAGCCATAAATTCTGAGGAATATTTTTTAATTCTTAAAATTGAATAATAAGATTCCCGACTTCGGCGAAGTCGGGAATCTTAGCCAATGGATTTTCATAATCAAAAATTCAAAAATTTTTTCCACAGCGATACAGCTGATAGGGAACACCAACACGGTAGTGCTGCAAGGAATCTATGGTGCAAGTCATTTGCTGCGAAAGTGTGATCTGCTGTGGATAGTCTTTGCGTTTTCTACCTGGACCAACAACCCACAAATTAAGCTGAGTTGCAGTTGGCGTAGGAAGTTGTGAAAGTTTTTGCAAGACAGGAGCAAAGTCTGGTGATTGCTTGAAGAAAGCAACATTAGAAGAGGAGGATGAAGCGGATGAGGGAGATGAAGAAATTAATTTATCTTTCCCTACTTCGCGAAGTGGTTCGAGTGCTAAAGCGAAACTTAAGCCTAACGCCACATCTTGGTAATCTCTGTATCCCACCACCATCATCAGGGCAAGTGAGGGGTCTTGATTCATATTTTGCGCGACTTGCTCAGGTCCAAAAGGTTTTTGGAACACCAAGTTGGAAACAACAAAAACACAACTGAGAATACCGACAAGGAAAAGAATGAAGATTGAAGAATGAAGATTGAATATAGAAAACTTTATTATTTTTTCTTTCTTGTTCGTTTGAGCAAAACTTGCAGCAAGGAGAGCACAAAAGCTGGGATAATAAACAAAGTGATAACGGGGAATAGGAGTAATATCTTTGCCTAAGAAATAAGCAATGGCAAAAAATTCTAACAATACCCAAATCGAGAAACTTAAGAGAGTCAGTGTCGCTAAATGCGTTGATTTTGCACACCATAGCTGCCTTAACCCTTTGAAAGCTTGCCAACCCACCCATACACCAAACAACAGCATTAACAATCCACATATAACTGCAATTGGAAGGATCTGATTTTCTACAGGAAGAGAAATCACCATCAGCAGCCAACTAATCAGAGTTTGATAGAGTGGAGAAATGTTTTGTGGAGGATCCAGCCAGCTAGTTTCAGAACGGTTATAGTTATTAACGACAACTGGTAGCCAGGGCAAAAAGCTGATTGCAACAACACTTACACATAGAATCAGTGCTAGCCAAATTTGGCGTTTGTTAATGATATTTGTCCTGCGCCAACATACCAGCACCAGTAGCGTGCCAATTTGGGCAATGAAGGCAAGAATGCAAAAATAATGAACATAAATACCGATACTGTTAATGATTGCCCATCCCAGCAAAACCCAAAGTCTAACTTTCTGTCGCTTTTCGATATCCTTGACAACTTGCACCAGCCCCAGTAAGGATAAACTAATCAGGAGCATGGGTAATGTGTAGTGCCGTGCTTCTTGTGAAAGGTAAACAGCTAAGGGAGAAACAGCCATAAAAGCTGCTGCGATTATCCCCGCAGAGTGAGAGAAGGCAATACGATTAACATAGTAAATTGCTACAATTGCACCTACACCAAACAACGCTGCTGGCGATCGCAATTTTACAACCCACTCACTTCCCAAAGGACTCAACCAGTTCAACCAACTGTACATCCCACAAAAAAACAGCGGCGGATGGGTAGACTGGGTTGCAAGGTTTTTGGCAATTTGAGAACAACTTACTCCTGGTTGGATAGTAAAAATCTCTGGTACACGTTCCAGGGGTAACACGACATCCAAAGGCAAATCATTGTAGGTTTTACCCAAGCTGAAAATGGCAGTAATCACCTCATCCATCCACAGAGGTTTGAGATCCAAATTCCAAAAACGCAAGATTGCACCCAGGGCGATCGCCCCAGCCAAAGCGAGATAATGTAGATAGAGTTTGCGATTTGCCATTCCTTTCAATGGTTCGTCGTTAGTGGTTACTAGAACAACTAACAATTCCTAGTCCAAAATTGCAACCGCAGCCTGTAGCGGATAATTTTCAGATATTTATCAGCGTCCAGGCTGCGGTTCAAAATTTAAAATTTTATTACATAAGACGCTAATTGTACAAATCAGTGCCTCAAGAATCTCCACCGATAGAAGTATCTTCATCGCCTGTGTCTTCAGTCCGAGAGATAGGTATAGCAAGCATCCGTAATACCCTCCGTCTGGGACAGCAGCACATGGTTGACTGGCAGTCTGGTTCACTCGCTGTTTCGGCGGTTCCTGGTGCTGGTAAATCCACAGGAATGGCAGCAGCAGCGGCAATTGCGATCGCCCGTCAGTATGATCAATCTTCTGCATTACCTCGCAATAGCCGTCGTCAACTCATTGTTGTTACCTTTACTCGCTCAGCTGTTGCCAATATTAAAGTTAAAATCCGCGAATACTTAAAAAAATTATCTTTACCCCAGACTGGCTTTACTGTACACACGCTCCATGGTCTTGCCTTAAATATAGCCAACCGCTATCCGGATTTGTCAGGCTTACAGTTAGAAAATGTCACATTAATTACCCCCAACCAAAGTCACCGATTCATCAGGACTGCTGTAGAACAATGGATTAACACCCATCCAGGGCGTTATTCTCGGTTATTAGAAGGTATTCAATTTGACGGAGAAGAAACAGAAAGACTGCGACGTCAGTCAGTGTTACGGACAGAAGTCTTGCCAGAACTGGCGACTACAGTCATTCATGAGGCAAAAAGTTCTGGTTTATTCCCCCAAGATTTGCGTGAGTTCAGCAAACAAACCACAGACGAATATGAAATCTTAAGCATCGCGGCTGGGTTGTACGAGCAATATCAAAGTTTAATGCGAGTGCGTGACTTCATCGACTACGATGACATGATTTTAGCCGCCCTGCGCGTTTTGGAGAACGAAAACGCCCGGAGAATCGAGCAAAATCAAGTTTTCGCCGTCTTTGAAGACGAAGCCCAAGATTCTAGCCCACTGCAAACGCGACTCTTAACAATTCTCGCCACTGACTCCCACAACCCCAACCAGCCGCCAAATATGATTCGCGTTGGTGATCCCAACCAAGCGATTAACTCCACCTTCACCCCAGCCGATCCAATTTATTTTCGGCAATTCTGCAAAGAGTGTGACGCCCAAGGGCGACTGGTGACAATGGATCAAGCCGGTCGTAGTACCAAAATTATTATCGACGCCGCCAACTTTGTCTTGGAATGGGTGAATAGTCTTTATGTGAAAACAGGACAAGGAGGACAAGGGGGAATTCCTACCTCTCCCTCATCCCCCTCATCTCCTCACCTCCCCATCTCCCCATCACCCTTTCGTTTCCAAAGAATTCGCCCTGTTGAATTGAATCACCGTAAAGATGATGTCAATCCGCAAGCTGTGGGGCGGGGATTGGAACTATACACGCCCCGTGATATTCATCACACAGTCGAGTTATTGTCCGAGAGGGTTGTAGAGTTATTTTCCCAGGACGCAGACAAAATTAGTGCAGCTATTTTGGTGCGGGAGAACCGTCAAGGACGGTGGTTGGCAGAGGCGCTGAGTTCAGTGTGTAAACATCATGAAATTCCAATTTATGATGTTGGGGAACGCGATCGCCATTCTCATGTCCCGGAAGAGATTTTGGCAGTTCTGCAATTTTGCGATCGCCCTCATTCCCCCGACTACCTCAAGCGGGCATTACAAGTCCTTGTACAGCGGCGATTGATTGAAACGCAAGACCTCAACGCCCTCGCGACTTTGCCCGAAGAATTTTTGTATCCAGGTCCTTTGGCTGCACCTCAGCCACAGCCAGTGCAAAAAGCTGCGCATCTGTGTCGGAGTTTACTTCGCGCCCGTTTAGAACTGCCCCTGTACCAGTTAATTTCATTCATCGCCCTAACACTCAATTACGAGCAAGCAGAACTAGCAACAGCCGACAAATTAGCAGAACGAGTCAATCAGCAAATAGCTGGCAATACTTCAATGGGGGCGATGCTGAATGTATTAAGTGAAATCGTCAGTTCCGAACGGTTTGAACCCGTCGAAACAGAAGATTTAGAAGCACGATACACCCGTCCCGGTCAACTCACAATTATCACCATGCATAAAGCAAAAGGGCTGGATTGGGACTACGTTTTCATACCCTTTGTGCATGAAAACTTAATTCCTGGCAGATTTTGGGTTCCTCCCCAAAGCCAGTTTTTAGGTGACTTTACTTTATCAGAAGTTGCCCGCGCCCAAATTCGCGCTGCTCTGCACGCGAAATCTACTTTACCCAGCGTCACTGCTGCTTGGGAACAAGCAAAACACCTAAAAACTGCCGAAGAGTATCGCTTACTCTACGTTGCCATGACAAGGGCAAAGCGCCTACTGTGGATGTCTGCGGCGAAGAAAGCTCCATTTACCTGGAGTAAACCAGAGAATTTACAAGAGCAAACCCCTTGTCCGGTATTTCCAGCACTGAAACGCCAGTTTCCCGAAAGCGTAATCACTCTGGCAACAATTCCCGGAGGAGACACAAAGAAAAGCGGCACATAATCGGAAACTTTCGGACTTGAGTTTGAAGTCTCTAGGAGTAGAGCAAAATCAAAACGTGCAAAACCCAAGCTAAGGGCATAGCTCCTAGTGGCAATTTAACTTATTCAATTTTAAGGGTGTTCTATGAAAGACATAAACAAACTATATCCTGCACTTAACAAAACACTCAAGTCCTCTAAAGGTGCTTTGTTGACTCTAGCATTGACAATGCTATCAAGCGTACTAGGACTTGCTGGGAACAATACTGCTGCTTTGGCTAGCGATGAGCAGATACAGAGCAGCCACAGCAGCATTGAAATATCCCAAAACACAGACCAGTTTTCCAGCTACAGCCGCATTCAAATATCTCAAAACACAAACCAGATTTCAAACGTCCTGCCAAAACGGATAGCAAATGCAATTTTGCGTGACGCTTCCAAACGTTCCGGCGTAGCAATCCGTGAGTTGGAAATTGCTCAAGTCAGTCCAAAAACCTTTGGAAATCCTTGCGAATTCAAATTTGGAGAAGTTTGCACCAGGGAATACAAGCCGATTAAAGGTTGGGAAGCCCTTGTTGAGGTGGGAGACGATTCTTGGACTTACCATGTCAACCAATCCGGCTCACAAATCCTTCTAGATCCCAAAATCAGCAGCACGAAAGGTTAACCTTTACTCAGGTTAATTTTGCCCAGATTGATCATGTCTGGCTTTTTCCATGACTGTTTAGATATCGTTCTTATTACCAACTTATAAAGTCTGGCTCGAATTAAGACGCGATCGCGTCTTAATACCTAGCTAGTTTAGCCATAGCACTACTTATACAGCAACAGGCGAGTTTCGCTCATCAAATTTAGCCACTTCTATAAAACGTGCAACTGCCAAGTTTTTCCGGTTGCGCTTAATTCTTTCGATTTCGTGCAAAGTTTCTGCTGTGAGGTAACTTTCGCCACAATGAGGACAACTGATGACAGGAATATTCTCAATAACCAGCAAGTCTTCACCTTTGCCATAGGTTCTCGTAACCCTGCGGATATTTACTCCTTCACTTGTGCAAATATCACACTTGTGCATTGTTTTTTCCCATCTTAGACCCGATATACGGTCATGATAACTAACTTTCCCGTCAAACTCAGTTTGGCAATGACTTCAACTTCTGTGTCGTCTTCGGTTGTTCCTCGAATACGGTATTTTGATTCAGCAGTGACTTTATCTTTTTGACGTTCCAGAATTTCACCTGTGAGAATGCCTTGTTCGATGTCGTAGATTGTCAAATTGTCATCGTTCATTTCTTGTTCTGCATGGAGAGTCATGACATATTGAAGTGATGTAACTTTCTCCCGCATTCGTTGTATAATTTCGTCGAACATGACATCTGTGAGTAACAAAAGCTTCTTGGATAACGCCTCAAATATACTTGAACGACCAGGGAAAAACGTCAATCTCTGTTGTTCTCCTGATCAGCTTTGGATTCTTACTTTATAATTATAGATTGTGTCGAATTAAAGCCAGGCCATGCCTAAACTCAAAACCCGTAAAGCAGCGTCAAAGAGATTCCGTGCCACTGGCACCGGCAAAATCGTACGTCGCAAAGCTTTCAAAAACCACCTGCTACAGCACAAATCTTCCAATAAGAAACGTAACCTGTCGAAAATGGCAGTTGTCAACGAGCGCGACGAAGAAAACGTGCGCCTCATGCTCCCCTATTTGTAATTTGTTAAGGAACTAAAACGATATGACACGGGTAAAACGCGGTAACGTTGCTCGCAAACGCCGCAAAAAAATTCTCAAACTCGCGAAAGGTTTTCGCGGTTCCCACTCAACTCTGTTTAGAACCGCTAATCAGAGAGTCATGAAGGCGTTGCGGAACGCCTATCGCGATCGCAAAAAACGCAAACGCGATTTCCGCCGCCTGTGGATCACCCGCATTAACGCTGCTGCACGCCTACATGGCTTGAGTTACAGCCAGTTGATCGGAAATCTCAAAAAAGCCGATATCCAACTCAACCGTAAAATATTGGCACAATTGGCAGTTCTCGATCCAGCAAGCTTCGCTAAAGTTGCTGAATTAGCAAGCCAAGCGAAAGGATAAAGGTGGCAACGGATGGATAACGGATGTAACAGATGGAAAGCAGCTTGTCGGTTACATCTGCTGATATCCGCTGCCATTTTTTTGCTTTTGAGTTTTTCCTATGTGATAGCAGATACACAATTATCAGCATCTGCCGCAGAAATGCCCGAAATTCAGCGGCGGGGCTATGTAAATATTGCCGTCAAAGATAACTTGCGTCCGCTAGGATTTAGAGATGCAAGCGGCAATTTGCAAGGCTTGGAAATCGACTTAGCAAAGGCATTGGCAGTTGACTTAGTAGGTAAAGCAGATGCTGTGAAATTGCAACCTGTGGCAAATCGCGATCGCCTATCTGCAGTTTTAGATCATAAAGTTGATATGGCGATCGCCAGAGTCACAGCAACCTCCTCACGCTCTCGGTTGGTAAGTTTCAGTGTTCCTTACTACTTTGATGGCGCTGTTTTAGTGACAAAAGATACTTCATTGCAACGGCTGAGCGATTTGGCAAAACGGAAAATTGCCGTCCTCAAAAATTCCAGCACCATTGCCAACGTGCGCTATTATTTACCAAATGCCGAGTTAGTGGGAGTAGATTCTTATCAAAAAGCCTTTGCGCTCTTAGAAAACAATGCAGCAAATGCTTTTGCCGCAGATGCTAGCGTTCTTAGCGGTTGGGTGCAACAATATCCCCAGTATCGGCTACTGCCAACCAAGCTATCAACAGAACCATTATCTGTGGTCATGCCCAAGGGATTACAGTACGATGAATTGCGAAGGCGGATAAACCAAGCCATTGCCCGTTATATTAATTCTGGTTGGCTCCAGCAACGCGCTACACATTGGGGATTACCCTGAATGAGGGAAGTATAAATTATGCATAAAAAATTATAAATTAAAATATAAATTAAAATATAAATTAAAATTTTTATCAGCCATAATTTTCACTGTTCCCTGTAAGTTGATAATAGAAAAAGAAGAAACTTTAAATAAAGACAATGGATAACAATCTAGCGATTATTTATCTGTCAATTTTTGTGGGTCTGCTCTTAATTGCGAGTGTCAGCGTTTTTCGCCAGGTGTTCAAAAGTCGTAAGCTGGAAAGCACCATGTCACGCTTACGAAACAAGCTGACTAAAGAAAAAGGGACATCTCAAGAATATTACGAGTTAGCCAGTATTTATTCCGAGAAAAAACTATTTTCCCAGGCAGTAACCTTCTTTCAAAAAGCAATCAAAGCCGCCGAAGAAGAAGGAGAAGAAAATGTAGCATATATATATAATGGGCTGGGCTACGCCTACTTTGCACAAGAACAGTATGACTTAGCGATTCGTCATTATAAAGAAGCCGTCAAATCTAAACCCGACTATGTGACAGGGCTGAACAATCTCGGTCATGCATACGAGCGGAAAAAATTAACTGCTCAAGCCCTGCAAGCTTATGAAGAAGCACTGAAACTTCAGCCAGATAATACCACGGCAAAACGCCGTTCTGAATCTTTACGACGCTTAGTATCTGCATGATTTACGAGTATTTCTCCTTCTCGCGCTTTGCCTTGTGAATACCTTCTAAGCGCAAAGCGCTCCCTTCTCCTGTCCCAGACGCTACGCGCCGAGAAGGCACGTCCGCAGGACTTAATTGTTCGATGAAGTGCTGGTTCCTCCTGCGGTGTATCATGAAGTTGTAATTCAAGGTGCAGGTCAACCAGGAGCATCTGAACTTGCTTCTGGCAGGTTCAGTGTCGGGTGTGGGACTACCGCAGCCTGAAGGTAGTGCAGGAGAGATTGCACCACCGGTCCGCTCAGCAAGGAGCTGTGTGATAAGATGTCAGGACATCTTCACGGATTGTATTTCAACTTAAGTAGTAGTGTGTCAACAACCCAGGTCTAAAGACGCTGGGCTTCTAGCCTAAGTCCAAGGACAGTAGTTGACCCGACTAAGTACCTCGTGTACTACGTTATTGGCAAGTGTTCAAGTTCCTACCTACAGATGCGAA
>JAESFT010000159.1_pt1 | contig 77906 bp, 74 predicted proteins | sample 9269451 | NCBI WGS metagenome assembly JAESFT01 (sample SAMN14502557, study PRJNA617106) | algae metagenome | isolation source: Scytonema hyalinum WJT4-NPBG1 and co-occurring heterotrophs from well... | place: USA: Mojave Desert, Joshua Tree National Park, California | collected 2006-05-25 | reverse complement strand
GAAATAGAACGCAATCAACAACGAGCTACTGTTAACTGGCGCTTCACCACTAAGGATGCACGAGTTAAACTCAACAGTCTTTATCCTACTCCTGACCTGTCATAATTTCTGTGGTGAACTACTAGTTCTTGGAACTCACTTTGTAGATACGGTAGCCTGCACCGTTATGCTGCTGATGTGATGTTTGCATGTGAACAAGCCGTGCAGCTTGCTCCTGATAATGGCAGCATTCGCGATAGCCGTGGGCTTGCAAGGGCGTTGACAGGTAATACTCAAGGAGCAATTGAGGATTTTGAGGCACTCATTGCCCAGGTTGATGATCAAGAGATAAAATCACAACGGCAACGTTGGGTGAAGGATTTACGCGCTGGCAAGAATCCGTTTACAGATGAAGAGTTGAAGAGTCTATTGAATCAATAGAAAATATCAAAGTAGCAGACGAGCAGGGACAGGTACAAGTGCTAGTATGTTGTAGTTGCTGCTTAATCCTCACTGTCGATGAACAAACCATTGGATGAAGCGCTTTCTGTTGACGTTGCCCAACGCGTAAAAAGCAAGCCTAAAACCCAGTTTCAGAATGCTTACAGAGCAGCATTGGCGACGCAGGGAGCAGTTTATGTACAGGGCTTTTTAGCGTTTGCTGGCAAGCCATACAAACCCATCGAACACGGTTGGATTGAACTGGAAAATAGCATAGTCGATCCAACGCTACCGTACCTGAACAAGAATGCTCAAGAAATTTGGTACTTTCCAGCACAAACTTTAACCGTAAAAGAACTGAAAGCAATCATAGAAGAATCTAAAGAAGATTATCCAGAAGACGACCCGCTGCCAATCTATGGTGATCCACCTTACGAGTATTACGGCAACGTGATGTTGGGTGATAAAAGTTACCAGGAAGCTTATCAAGCAGCCGAGGCTAAGTGCAGAGAACTCAATCAAAAAAATGCTGAGACAAACTAACGCAGTCCTACTTTAATTCGATTTGCCATCACTGCCAAAATATTCTCTGTAACTGCAAATTTTGTCTCCTCGCACATCAAAGGAAACCGCTACCCGATTTTTGTAAAGTTCTCCAAACAACAATCCTTCATCGCGGAACTCAAAAACAACTGTTGTCTCATTACTCGTAACGCGGTCTAATGTAACAGTTAGACCGCTTTTATAAGCTTGAGAAACGTATTGGAAAAATTCTTTCGCTTTCTCTTTTCCCTGATTCAACCCGTGGAATTTTCCCATGGGAAACCAGAAGCTAAAGTCTTCGGTGAGCATATCTAAGAACTGGTTCCACTCGCCAGTTGCCAAACCATGCTGGAAGTGTTCAAATGCTTGATGAGCAACGGCGAAAGTATTCTCTGATTGTGCCATTGTAACTTCCTTTATACTGCTAAATATATAAGTATTGCCTAAAATCTGACGACCACTTTGCCGCAATTTTGACCACTAAGCAGGTATTCGACAGCAGCAGGAATGGATTGTATGCCGTGAAATGGGGTTGAGTCAACAGCAACTTTTAGCTTGTCTGTGTAGAACAAATTTAACAGGCGATCGCGTGCCTCAACCATATATTCTTTATACAAAGGCATGAGAAATCCCCGCACTGAAGCTGCTTTCCAAAACAACTTGTGATAAATTCGCGCTTGTGTCAGTTGCTCGATATTCTTGGCATATTCGGAAACAAAACCAACCACAACTAAACGTCCGCGAACTGCCAAATTATCCACACAGGTATCAAAGACTTGTTTACCGACACATTCAAAAACTAGGTTCACGCCATTGGGATATTCTTGCTTGAGGACTTGATTGAGGTTTTGTGTGCGGTAGTTTATGATGCGATCGCATCCCAACTCCCTCAGCAAATCTCCTTTCGCATCCGATCCACAAGTTCCAATGACATGATTACCTGCTAACTTCGCCAACTGCACCGCAATATGTCCGGTTCCACCCGCCGCCGCTGTCACCAAGACAACTTCTTGGCTTTTCATCTCCCCCACTTGTTCTAAAGCCACCAAAGCTGATACACCAGTAGGCATCAGGGTGAGTACCTCTGGCGTTGCTTCACGCACTTTAAAAGCCAAGTTGGCATTTATCGCCTGGTATTCGCGATACCCTCCGCCACGCACGGTAGTAACTACAGCATCACCAACTTGGAAATCTTTGACATTATCTCCTATGGCTACAACTTCTCCCACTGCTTCCACACCCAAATCAAAGGGAGGAGTTAAGTTAACGTAACTCACATTACCTCGGCAAACTAAGGTGTCAAACCCGGCGTTAATTCCAGCGAATTTGTTACGAATGACAATTTCATCAGGTGCAGGTTCGGGGATGAGGAGTTCTATGATTTCAATAGCTGATTTGAAATCTTGGGCAAACTGTTTTGCTATTAGCTTTTTATAGGTTTTTGAAATCATTTCTTATAGGTGTTCTTCATCTCGTTACTAGGCTCTGCCTGGTAACGCCTTGCCAGAGGCTCTGCCTCTAGTATATTTTAGGAGGCAGAGCCCCCCTGAAAGCATTCGCAGGTGGAACCTGGGAACGAGGAACGAAAAAATAGGTGTTTTAAGCTGCTTACAATCCATATGCACCTGGAGATGCATATGACAAGACTGTTGCAAGTTTTGATAAATCCCTATCAACTCGGATGAAGAATAAGGAGCCATCATCCGTTATGTGTCTAGGAGAAGTGGTAAAGCTAGGGAGATAGCCAAAATGATCCTTTACAAATGGGTAATTTCCTATGTCACAGTATCCGGCTAGGCAATACCCCTCTTCGTTATAACATTGGATTTCTGAATGCCTGTTGTCAAAATGTGGCAAGATAGCAAGCAGCCATGTTCCACCTCCGTTACCATCTTTCCTTAGGTACTTCTTTTTTGCTACCTCAAATTGAACTGTATCTGTCTTGCCCCACGGTAGCAATTTACTATCTAATGCTGGAATGAAGTCACCTAGCCTAGCATCTGGATGATTTTTTTGTGCATTTTTATATTGTAATGGAACAGAAGCGTTCTCCATCCAGAGAATTTCTGCTTCCTCACCACCTAGCACTTTCCAAGGACCAACTTTCACTCCTGCGGGGATAAAGGAGTAACCATGCTTGCTTAGCTGCCATTCGCCCAATTGGATTGCACCCTTAAGCACGAAAATCTCCAGATCGGCTGTGAATATACCAGACGGGGCTTCAAACTGGGGCGGTAGCAACACTTTTGAAGTAGATGCACCGCAGTCATGCCACGTTAGCAACTTACGTCTTGCGGGTACTACGTTCTCTGGCATTCCACTAATTCGCCACCCGTCTTCTTCTGGCACGGCATTCGTGTCAAAGAACTGGTACTGACGAGGCACGTACTCTTTAGAGATTGCTGTGCGCCTTCCCGATAAGTTCATACGCCCTCTACCGTCTCCACCCCAATCCTCCGGTACAGACGCTGCATGCAAAAAGTCATCTGCCTCTTCTTCGGGTGCGCAATTCATAACTCTACAGCCTCCTGTTTTGACGTTAAATTGAAATCATTATCACAGGAATAATACGTCATCTCGTTACCAGGCTGAGCCTGGTAACGCCTTGCCAGAGGCTCTGCCTCTAGTATATTTTAGGAGGCAGCAGCCTCCCTGAAGGCATTCCCAGGTTCCACCTGGGAACGAGGAACAACCCCTACCCCGCTTACTTTCCCCCTCCTCGCTTGCGGGGAGGGGCTAGGGGTGGGGTATTACATTAATCTGCGTTTAATTTCCTCCGCCAAATCTTCCAACGCTACCTCCACTTGCTCGCGTGTTCTTAAATCTTTGAAAGAAGCCTTTTGCGCTGCTGCTTCTTCAGAACCAATAATCACACAAAATGGAATTCCTTGTTTTTCAGCCAGTTGAAATTGTTTGCCCACAGCACGTTGGTCAAAATTAGTAATAACATTAATTCCAGCCTTACGCAGCTTTTGAGACACATTCAAATAAATGGGCATCAAATCATCTTGCATATTTACTACCATCACTTGCGCTGGAGTGGCGGCGAAGGTATTCAAAATACCAGCTTTTATCAACCGACTAATTAAGCGAGTTAAACCAATAGAAATGCCTACACCAGGCATTTTTTCATCCAAAAATACCCCTACTAATTCTTCATACCTACCGCCAGAACAAATGCTGCCTAATGCTTCATGTCCTAATAGAGTTGTTTCGTAAACTGTACCCGTATAATAATTAAGACCGCGAGCAATGGACAAATCAATACAGAAACGATTTTCCGGAACTCCAAGATTGCGAACACCAGAAATAACTGTTTCTAACTCAGTCACTCCCAGACTAAACTCCTCAGCTTCTGGTGTTGTTTGAGCTAAGTATTTGAGCTTGTCTAGTACCTCATCAACGGTGCCATTAATATGAACAAAATCGATAATTTTTTGACTTGTCTCTGCTAAAATACCTTCTTTTTCTAACTCCTGTTTTACCTTCTTCTCACCAACTTTTTCTAAAGTATCAATAATGCCTATGCAAGATTTAATTTTGGTTTCTTCAATACCTACGGACTTAAAGAAACCAGTGAGAATTTTACGATTATTGATACGAATCAGAAAATCACCAATATTAACTGCGTCAAATATCTCAGTGATAATAGCAGGCATCTGAGCGTCGTAGAGCAAACTCAGTTCGCGACGGGCGACAACATCAATATCGCACTGACGGAACTGGCGGTAACGTCCATCTTTTGCCCTTTCTCCGCGAAACACCACATCCATCTGGTAGCGAGCAAAGGGAAAGGTTAAGTCATTGAGGTGACGAGCAATATACGCCGCCAAAGGAACTGTTTGGTCAAATTTTAAAGCTCTTGCTTCTGAACCTGTTTCACCTGCCTTATCTTTTTCCGCTTGGCGATTTGGTGGCAGAATGGGATTAAGACCATAGATGATGTTGTCGCCTTGATTACCTTTTGCTTGCAGAACTTCTAAACGTTCTACCGCTGGAGTTTCGATAGGTGTAAATCCATAGCTTTCAAACACTCTCCGGATGGTATCTAATAAATATAATTCCAAGCGCTTTTCGCCAGGAAGAAATTCTGGAAAACCACTAGCTGTAGAAAAATTTATTTTGTCAGCTTTTGCCATGCTTTTTGCTTGGTAATTTTAGATTATAGATTGGGAATTATTAGTGGTGAGCCAGCGCTGCAGGAGGGTTTCCCTCCGCAGGCGACTGGGGAACCCGAAGGGTTAGTTGGATTTTCTACTAACGATTAACCACTAACCAGTAACGCATTATATAACTATGGTGCCGTACTCTCGGTTAACGCACCCTGAAGATTCACTTTATAAATCATCTGCGATACGCCTAGCAGCGTCTGCCCTTTGGGCGATCGCTCAACTTCTTCTTATCGTAGACGTTCTTCTTGAATTAGCGTGCGCTGGAAGAGTTGATGGTTTTTAAACCAGTGCCAAGTACGTGAACGATAGTTATTGCAAGGACTGAGATTAATCATTTCATACAAGTACATCTCTGGCATAGTCTTGTAGGAAAACCACAAAATAATTGTTGCATCATCTACTTCCCAGGCTTTTCCTTCAATGCGCTCTGTATCAAACCATATCTTCTTGTCCCGATAGTTTCCCGGAAATTGGTGTTCCTCCTGTTTTCCATCAGACCATTTATAGCGATTAATTTGGTAGTAGGAGTAGGAACCGTCTTCTGGAAACTGGCAAGTTAAGTGAGAATCATGTTTGTCAAGGATATTTCCTTTTGTATCAACCAGCATATAAGTACCAACCCAATCTCCTTCATGGCGGGTAAGTACAGGCATTTCCTCTCGAATGGCAGACATAGCACAATTCCTTTTCTTGGTAGATAGTAATTAAGATTTTAAGCAACAAAATTTCTGTGGAGATTCCTCTAACATCTTTTTAACAGTTACCAGTTATCAGTTATCAGTGAGCCAGCGCTGCAGGAGGGTCTCCCGACCTAGGCGACTGCGTTCGCCCTTGGCGTGCCGAAGGCATACCCGAAGGGTTATCAGTTTCATCCGCGCATGTTTAAGTCCCCCACCAAGAGCACAGAAAGCGTTGGTGGCGGGTTTAAATCCCCCACCAGCCCCAGGGCGTCACTGCGGCTGGTACTGTTCACTGTTAACTGTTCAGTGTTTTAAATAACGTCCAGTGGGTGAACCTAGAACCTGTCCATTATTGTAGATAAGATTTCCACGTAAAAAAGTACTTTTCACCCGTCCCGTTAACTCCACCCCTTCAAAGGGTGTGTAACCTTGTTGTGACTCCGATTCAGCAGCACGTACCACGAAGGTTTCATTTGGATCTACCAGTACTAAATCAGCATCGTAGCCAATCGCAATATCCCCTTTTTGTAACAAACCAAACCGCCGCGACGGATTCCAAGATAGCAGCTTAGCCATGTGGTTGTAGGACATTCCCCGCTTACGACCTTCACTAAATACACCAGAAAGTAAATATTCTGTACCACCAAAACCAGACTTTGCCAACCAAATATTATTTGGGTCTTTAGCACTTCTTTTTTGTTCGGCAGAACAGCAAGCATGGTCACTCACTATCCAATCTACCTGATGGTTGAGTACTGCTTGCCATAAGTATTCCACATCGGCACGGGGACGAATAGGGGGGTTTACTTTTGCCCAAGTAGCCGCAGGGGTATCAACATCTAATAGCAAATGTCCGACGGTAACTTCTCGGCGAAAGTTGATATGGGGAAAAGCAGTTTGCATAGTCAAAGCTGCTTCCATTGCCTTACGCGAACTCAGGTGCAACAAATTGATATTTGCACAGTTAGTCTCATGTGCCAAATAGGAAGCAATGCAAATTGCTAATCCTTCAGAATGAGGGGGACGTGCTGCACTGTAGGCGTGCAGTCCACTCAGACTAGAATCATTTTCAACTATTTTCGTATAGGCGTTGAGAATTTCTGCAACTTCGCAGTGCAAACTCAAGCTGATAGTATCTCGTGCTTCTGGATGTTCTTCCATCAAGCGAGTTAGACGCCGCATAATAAATTCAAAATGGGCGAAGTCGTAGCGTTCCTCTTTATTAATCATCAAAAAGAGGTTTTGCTGATCTGACAAACCATGCAACCCATAGCCGCCATAAAACATGAAGATTTTAAACGAAGATACACCATGTTCTTCAAACAGTAGAGGTATTTCGTCGATATGCTGGCTAGCTATAGGTGCGACGTGATACCCATAATCAACAAAAAAATGACCTGCGGATAACGCCAATACTTCTGGAAAAAAATCGCGGTAGGAACCGCCTTTGTTTAAATAATATTGTCCTGTACGAATGTAATTGAGACTAGTTGTGACTCCCCCCATTGCGGCTGCTTTGGTTTCAGTCACAGCATCTTTATCCAGGCGTTGATAGATACCGATGTGCATATGGGCATCCACAACCCCAGGAAAGCCCAGTAAGTTTTTGCCATCCAATACCTCTTTGCCGTTGTCTGGGCTAATATTAGGAGCAATTTGAGCAAATTTTCCATCCTTAATTCCTAAATCAAGTACTTCGACAGCATCATCATGGGGACGAACTACCCGCACATTTTTGATAATTAAATCTAATACGGGAACTTGAGACACAGTTGACCTCACACTAAAATGAGTATAGAACCCAAAAGTTTAAGAATATCAACACAGACGATAAGTAAGCGGACATAATTAAACGTAGGATGTGTTAGGCGTAGCCGTAACGCATCAATTGCTTGAACAGCATGGGTTACGCGATCGCCTATGGCGGACACTCCGTGTCATCGCTAACCCATCCTACGATGGTTCATTTTAATTCCACAAACCTACTTATTATTCCATTCAACTGTTGTATAAGTTCGCAACCAACTCTGGGCATGGTCTTTTAACTAGTCATGGATGAATACTCTGGTTTAGTCAGGAATTCCAATATCGTATCGGGACGCAGACCAAATCTCATCACCATGTAACGTTTTTTTATTCAATCATCTTCAGGAGAAAAGATAATGGAAAGTTTTAATGAGTATCATATGGACCCAAAGCAATTTCCTTTTCTTAAAATTTTTCAAGATAACTGGCAAGTGATTAGAGATGAGTTTACACACTTTATTAAGCACGCATCTAATGAGGAGTTACAATTCACCTATGATATTTTAGGACCTAAAAGTAAAACCATTAAAACTAAAGGCAATTCCAAATACAGTGCTTTTGGGATTTTATTCCAAGGTATATTTATTGAAGAATATATTCAATTTCATCAAATACAATATCCTGATTATGGGACAAATGATGCATCAGAAAAAGCACTTGCATTAAGAGAGAAATATTTCCCAAATTTGGCTAAGGTGATAGAAAAAGTCAACTTGAGCGATGATAATATCATCAGAAATGCATATTTTGGTACATTCCATCCAGGCTTGGATATCAAGCTCCATGTGAACTATAACCCTCATATGAATCGTGGCTATCTAGGATTGATTGTGCCACCAGGGGATATAGCTATGAAAATATGCCATGAGCAGGTTTATTGGCATGAAGGAGAATTCATGGTTTTAGATCACAGCTATCCACACTGTCCGCATAATTACACCAATTATGACAGAACAGTCTTGGTTGTAGACTTTTTTAAACCGGATAAGCCTAGAGAGGAATTGATACGATTTGAACAAGAGCAAGTCACACAACGTATGCAAGATAATCCTTACAGTTTAGGTGTTTTTGGTAAAAGTGATAAAGCGAAAGAAGAAGATTTTATCAAGTATGGTTTAGCTCATCAGTTAGAGTGGGATAAAGCTTTATAAGCTTAATATGATCTCCACACTGGCTGGAGAAACTTATTGCATAGAAACTCCCCGGCTTGTCTTAAAAGTTTTCCTATGCTTTTGAAGCAGTTTCAGCAGGAAAAAGCTTTATTTACTATCAAACCACCAAGGATCGGCAATGGGCTTTGTTTTCATCAAGAAAGCTTTTTTTCGCATAAAACGTGTCAGCGCCGCAGATCCCATGCGCGATCCACCCATACCAGAAAATTTGAAAGCATTTTTCTCTGCCTCGTGCATAATCGAGGTGAGACCAGCATCGTTGATACTGATAGCACCCGCATCTATCTGGCGTGCCACTTCCAATGCTTGAGCTTCCGAGGAGGTAAATACCGCCGCACTCAGTCCATAAATTGAGTCATTTGCCAAGTTCACCGCTTCTTCAACTGTGGAAAAAGACATCACTGGCATAATAGGACCAAATGTCTCTTCGCTCATCACCTTCATAGAATGGTTGACAGAAGTGAGAACTGTAGGATGACACCACCAACCTCCTCCATAATTCTCAACTTCACCGCCACAGTGAACAACTGCTCCCTGTTCCACTGCATCTAGCAAATGGTCGCTGATAATTGCTGCTTGTCTCTCTGCAATAATAGGACCGATTTCCCCACTTTCCACTGTAGGGTAGGCTAGCTGAAGCCGTTGCGCTTTGGCTACCAGTTTTCCGACAAACTGTTCAAAAATAGATTCAGCAACGTAGATCCGTTCAATGGAGAGGCATGACTGTCCAGTATTGACGACAGAACCCCACAAAATTGCTGATGTTGCTAAGTCCAAATCCGCTGATGGCAGGACAATAGCTGGGTCTTTGCCGCCTAATTCTAAAAAAGCAGGAATGAAGCGTTTAGCTGCGGCTTGTGCAACTTTTCGCCCCGTCGCCACACTCCCAGTAAAGCACACCAAATCTACATATTCGATCAGAGTAGCTCCCGTTTCGCCTGCTCCCTCCACAAAAGTTAATACGTCGCGTAATTTTGGGACGGCGTTGAGTGCTGTTAACAGCGGTGCTACAAACCGGGGAGCAATCTCACTGGGTTTGACGATGACAGCACAACCCGCCAGCAATGCAGGGATTGTATCAATTGTCGCAAGCAACAGGGGAAGATTCCACGGGCTGATTACCCCAACGAGGGGATAAGGAACCGCTGTTTGTTGCAGTTGGATAAAAGAAATTGCCGTGTCTTTTTTAGGTTCTTGCAGCAGTTCTGGCGCTAATTTACACCAACGGTCAATGCTGGAGAGGAATGAGTCAATTTCCAATACCGAGATTGATAATCTGCCCGTATCATTTACTAAACCTTCAGTTAGTTTATCGCGCCCGGATAATATAGCTTGCTTCCACTGCTGTAACGCTTCGATTCTCCCTTCTAAACCAAGCTGTAACCAGGTTCTTTGCGATCGCCGCAAGCGGCTGCATTGCTGTCCGAGAAGCTTCTCGGGCGGCGGTATAATCACATAGTCAAATTTTCCAGTCCGGGGGTTACGGACTTCTATTGGTTTGGACATGGCTCAAATAACCCCTAGTTTAGCTAGGCGCTCTATCGTTTCTTGCTGTGTTTGGATGAAGTGTTTGCGGTCTACTTCTTTTTCCAGCATAGTGTTAGCTGGGTAAAAATGCGACTGACGATAACTTTCTGCGTAGAGTTCAAATCGCTGCCGTGAAAGTAAATTATTTAACCCTGATCGGCGGCGGTAGCGGCGTAAAGCAGCCATGTCTATCTCTGCAAAAGCCGCCATGCTCTCCCCGGAATGTGTCTCTGCTAATACGAGTCCTCGATAATCAATAATTTTAGAGCCACCATCGGCAGAAGCCATAGGAATGGGGATATTAGCGATGCCTGCCGTATTGCTTGAGACTACGTATGCCATATTTTCCACAGCACGGCAGATTTTTGCCGCTTCTTTGGGAGCGCGTTCTTTGCCATAAACCTCTGAGGTTGAGTGCAGAAAAATTTCTGCTCCACGCATTGCCAGACATCGTGTCACTTCCGGATACAAAATTTCTTCTGATGCGATCGCTGCCAAATTACCAATTGTAGTCTTTGCAACCGGAAACACGCCTTCCAATCCGTAGCAATCAAGATACTTATCCCAAACATCATGCGGTGTCGGAGCAAACATAGAATTCAGCCGCCGATACCGCAAGACAACTGACCCGGATGGGTCGATAACAAAGCAAGTTTGAAAGTACAACCCAGGAAAGTTGGGGTCAAGTTCGTAGGCGTTGCCAGCAATAAATATACTATGCTTATGAGCAATTTTACTAAGTGCCTCATATTCAGCACCCGCCATTTCCAGACAAGCTTTTTCCGCCCAAACCGCTAGTGACTCTCCCATCGGAAAACCCGTGAGAAAGTATTCCGGTAGAACAATTAAACGACAGTCGAAGCCGATGAAAGCGATGCTGGCAGCAATTTGTTGTGCCAAGCGGTTGATAGTATTTTGCATCAAAGAGCGGGCTTCTTGGCGGTCAGTTGCTTGGTTGACGGCGTGACACGTTACCTGGAGTGCCAAGGCTCGGAATGAGTCGATGCTTTCTGGATTGGCTGCCATACCCTGCTTTGTCTAAATTATCATTATGTTACTCTGTGATGCGATCGCCACCCCAGAGCGATCGCACCAGTTTGTCGGTCAATTCCTGACCCAAAATCTGTGCTGCCAACTTGTTACCTGGGTCACGTTCAGCGCTAGTACGGCGCAAAAACAAGTCACGCTCAGCCAAAGCAGCTCTTGCATCTTCTGGTACTGGTTCAGCCTCGTTTACCCAAGTTAGCCAGCGATCGAGCATTTCGTGTGCCAGTGTGCGAATAACTTCGAGGGTATCCTCACAAGCAGAGCCGGTGTAGCACAGGCTAATAGGTGATTGAAACATACGGACATACACGCTCTTGCTAGTAAAAGACACTAGACGTGGCTCAGCCTGCAACCTCAGGTATGTTTGGTTAACTGGCTCATAGTAGCGGTCTAGGTATTCCTGGTCAGTTATTAAATCGGTTCGGGGAACGTAATCCATGTAGAAGAAAATATTTGGCAGCGTTCCAAACTCAAACACCAGATGGGGAACGCGGACATGAGACCCCAACCACGCAGTCAGACGCATGGTGCTGAAGTGTGATTGCCCCAGATTACGGATGTATGAATGTACGAGCCAGTCAATTTCTGTCCCAGAAAAAGCGTTCAGCGTTCCCTTGATATTGCCATCACCACTGCTGTAATCCTCCAAATCTTTTGTAGACGGGTCTAGATGCAGGTGAAAACGAGTATCTAGCTTTTTTAAGAGTTCGCACGTTATTTTCCACAAATGCTCAAACACAACTGTGTTGTCCAAATCCGGTTGCTGCTCAATCATTGTTTGCATCCGTCCGCTTTGTATAGACTTAATTTAGACCAAAAACTTCAAGGAAGTGAACGTGTTAAATTCTGCTGAAGCCACGGAGTCGAACATTGGCAAAGTCCTGCTTATCGGGGTTACTGGAGGCACAGGTGGAAATGTGGTCAAGGGATTTCTCGGACAAGGAATGACCAACCTACGTGCCATAACTAGGAAAATTGACCTTAACCGTCCTTCCTTGGCAAAGATGAACGATGCAGGAGTCGAGCTTGTGGAGGCAAACCTAGACGATGAGGACTCGCTAGCACCTGCTTTTGCCGGAGTTTCGGCTGTTTACTGCCACGCCACGAGCGCGGACTCTGCCAAACCTGACCCCCAAGAAGTCGAGAGGGCAAAGCGAGTTGCACAAGTTGCAAAGAAAGCTGACATTAAGCACTTCGTTTATAACTCTGCAGGTGGGGCAGATAGGAATTCTGGAATCAGCCATATTGAGCAGAAGTACAAGGTGGAGCAGGTTCTAAAAAACGCAGGCTTACCAACAACCATGTTACGAGGATGCTTGTTTATGGAAGAATTTTGGAAGAAATACACCCGCCCATCCATTCTTAAGGGTGTCTTCCCATTCTCTATTCAGCCAGATAAGCCGATACATCTGATTACAACTAAAGACATGGGTCGCGTTGCTGCCTATGTTATAAAACATCCCTCCAAGTACATCGGGCAAGAAATTGAGCTAGCTGGCGATGTGCTGACTCCAAAGCAGATGACGGAGGCGTTTTCCAACGCGCAAGGGATTCCAGTTGTCTACAAGGAAACACCTGCTTGGATATTGTTGCTCCTCTTCCGAAAGGAACTGTTCGATTTGATTCAGTGGTATCGCACTAAGGGTTATCAAGCCGATGTCCAGCGCTTGAGGGAAGAGGAGTTCCCCGGACTTTTGACCACATTTACTGAATTTCTAGAAGAAACCAACTGGGCAAACCAGGAACTCACTTACGAAAGCCTTGGCTTCTAACCTCTGGGGGGGTCACTCGCTTCGCTCAAATTCAAAATTATCAATTCAAAATTCAAAATTAAAGACCCCATAACCGAAGTTGGGGGCTTGAATAATCGTGCTCTCTTTTTCTTTTTCTACATAACGTAAGTTGGGAGCTTGTACCCTCAATTAATTAATTCAAAATTATCTATTTCTTGATGAGCAAATTTTGATTTTTGATTTTTGAATTGTTTCGGTCAATCTCATACTCCTGTATAATGCGAGATACAAATTAACTCAAAGATTCAATCAGTTTCACCACTCGTTCCTTTACTTGATCTCGAACACGACGGAAGGTTTCTATATCTTGCCCTTCTGGATCTTCTAGTTGCCAATCTTCAAACACATCTCTGACCACCCATTCTTCAGGTAAATTGACTCCACAACCACAAAGAGAAATCACGGCATTGTAATCTTCAGCTTTGAAATCGCTTAAAGGCTTAGAAGTCTGATTGCTAATATCAATGCCAATTTCTGACATCACTTGGACAGTGGTTGGATCTACGTAACTGTCTGCCAAACCAGAACTTGTGACGCCAATTTTGCCTTCTCCTAAAGTGCGAGCAAATCCCTCTGCCATTTGAGAACGACGGGAATTTTTCTTACAAACAAACATGACTTTTTTCATGAATTTGTTGATTGTTAATTGCTGATAGGTTAACTGTTGAAAACTTTTATGAGCTTCGTGTAACATTAACCTCAAGGGCAGTATTCGCTACCTTGATGTTTGCTTTTGCTGCTTTTTCTTTACGTTCGCTATGGCGATCGCTCAAGTAATCAACCTTGTCACGCAACAACAAGGTGAACTTATACAGTTCTTCCATGACATCAACCACGCGATCTCGATAAGGCGAATCCTTCATCGTTCCGTCTTCGTTAAACTCTTGGTAAGCTTTCGCGACTGAAGACTGATTCGGAATCGTAAACATTCGCATCCAACGCCCTAAAATCCGCATGGTGTTGACGGCGTTAAAAGACTGAGAACCCCCACTAACTTGCATCACTGCTAAGGTTCTGCCTTGAGTGGGTCTGACTGCTCCTACCTCTAAAGGAATCCAGTCAATTTGGTTTTTCATTATACCAGTGATATTACCATGCATCTCAGGAGATGACCAGACTTGACCCTCAGACCACAGGCTTAATTGCCGTAATTCCTGCACCTTGGGATGTGTATCCGGTACGCTTCCGTGAATCGGTAATTCGCGTGGGTCAAAAAAGCGGACTTCTGCACCAAATTCCTCGATAATTCGAGCGGCTTCTTCTGCTAAGAGGCGGCTATAAGAACGCTCTCGCAAAGAGCCATACAAAAACAATATTCTGGGTGGATGAGAAAAATTTGTCATGGAAATCAGCAATTACTTAAAAGCACTAATACAACGCGGATCGCGCAACGTTGCCTTTTCTGGTTCCCGTGGAAACCAAGCCGCTGTACGCTTACAAAACTCAACCAACATCAACATCACTGGGACTTCGATTAAAACGCCAACCACTGTGGCTAGTGCTGCGCCAGAATTTAAGCCAAACAGCATCACAGCAGTCGCAATGGCAACTTCAAAATGATTGCTAGCCCCAATTAATGCTGCTGGTGCTGCATCTTCATAAGATATGTTGAGCTTTAAAGCTGCTACATATGAAATAAAGAAAATGAAATTCGTTTGGATGAACAGAGGTACTGCAATTAACAAGATGTGCAACGGGTTATTAACAATTAACTCACCTTTGAAAGCAAACAGTAACACTAAAGTAATGAGCAAAGCTGTGATAGAAACTGGAGTGAGATACTTCAAAAATCGCCGTTCAAACCATTCTCTTCCCTTGTGTTTAAAAATCCAATAACGGCTGTACATTCCTGCGATTAACGGCAATCCGACATAAATCAGTACCGAAAAAACGATTGTTTCCCAAGGCACCATTAAATCATTTGCTGCCAATAACCATCTACCCAACGGTGCATACAAAAATAGCATCGCCAAAGAATTCACCGCCACCATCACCAAGGTATGTCCTTGGTTGCCATAAGATAAATACCCCCACATCAACACCATTGCCGTACAAGGAGCAATTCCCAGTAAAATGGTGCCGGCAATGTAGGAATTTGCTAGTGCTACTTCACTACCGCGAATCAGGTCGGTTCCAGTAATCAAAGGGCGAAATAACCATCCCAAGAAAAACTGTGCGATCGCCACCATCGTAAATGGTTTAATTAACCAATTCACCACCAAGGTAAGAATAACGGGTTTCGGGGCACGAATCGCATTTGCAGCTTGCGTGAAGTCAATTTTTACCATGATGGGGTACATCATGAAAAACAAACAAATCGCAATTGGAATTGACACTTGATACACACTCATTGCATCCAGCGCCACTGCAATTCCTGGGAGCAATCTTCCTAGTAAAATTCCTGCAAAGATACACAAGAAAACCCAAACAGTGAGATACTTTTCAAAAAAACTTAAATTGCTCCCTGCTTTCAGCGAGGCTTTTCTCGCTTGCGAATTATTTGTACTCATCAAAATTCCCTTGGCTGATACGATTTCTTTTCATGACGAATTCGCAATCTTCTATAAGACTGTTTAGTAAACACTCGCAATATCAAAGCTGATTTCTATTTATGAATAACAGCACCCTAAGTAAGGGCGGTCATGACAATTCAAAAGCCAAAATTATCTATTCAAAATGAATACCCCACGGATAAATCCGGGGGATTCAGACAGCGCCAACCTAAGTAGCCTTGCGTTCATTGACCCCACTCCCTTGACATATCAATTTAGGGTGTATCTCTATTATTTCAAAAAAAATTGATATGTCAAGGAAAAGAAGAGAATGTAACACAAGATCATCAAAAAAATTGATATATTATGATGGCTCTTTACACAAACGAGCAGGCAAAATTTGGCTCAAGCGGCGGTACTCTGAGAGGTACTGCTCTAGGACGGCAAATTGAGGGATGTTGAGGCTGTAGTAAATCCAACGTCCTTCCTGACGGGAGCGAACTAAACCAGCTTCCCGGAGAGTTTTCAGGTGAAAAGACAGCTTTGACTGGCTAACCCCTAAAGAGCTGCATAAGTCACACACACAAAGCTCTTGGTTTCGCAGGAGTTCGATAACGCTAATCCTCAGTGGATCGCTAAGAGCGTGAAAACCGATAAAAATTAGCTCGGGACTGGCTATGGACGGAGATTGCATGAATTGTATTTAGGCTAAATGTGTTCCATTTCTATCAAAACATACTGGGAAGATCAGAACCCCTGAAGATGTAGTTTGACGCACGCAGGAAAACTACATCTATGTTTTTAACCAGGGGATGAAATCCAACACAACAGGTTTTAACCTGTTGTTTCTCTTTCAACGTATTGTCTAACTGCCTCTCTAATTAACTCGTTCATCGACCTCTCTTTTTGTTTGCTTAGTTTTACCAAGTCTTCATACTCTTATGAGCGAAAATCTTGCACTAAATCTACTTATGGCATCATAAATATGTTATATTGATGTCATGGTAACACAAGGATGAAAAACTCCAAAAACAAAACGTGTTGGTAGTCCTACCCTCACAACTAAAGATATGGGGTTGTACTGAGAAGTCCTTTTTAAGAGCCTTCAGTACGTAAAATCTTCAAGGCTTCGCCGTGAGCGCTCAGCCGAACGGTTGGAAGGAAGGAAAGTGCCGCACAGAGAAAGAGCTTGTCGAAGGGTCGAGGCGGGTAGGGCTGTTTGAACCAGCCGATGTGTTTTACAAAAAACATGAGACAACGTTGCGGAGTGCGTCTATGCCTGCGGCACGCTACGCGAACAGACCACGTAGCAACAACAGTCTAGAATCCTTGCGCATTCATTGCAGGGAGAGTTCAATGTGAATTGACATTCCCCACTCTGCCTAACAGTTGTTGGTAGGGGTTCTCAAGGTTTCCCCTAAGACTTCCTGCTTCCTTTGCACGTGCTAGTCGTGAAACAGCGATTGCGCGGAGCGCAGTGCCCAAGGGGCAATCGCAACAAGAAGACAAGAACACAAGGAGGCGATCGCCTCCTTGTGTGTTTTGAATACTGGTTACTAAGTTGACTTTTTAACGACTGTAGGGCTTCTGAGTCTCGCACTGTTAACTAGTTTAAAAAACTGGTTTTTTGAGTGGGTTAAGCATTACTCAAATTGACTCTGACAATCATATCGTTGTAATCTTTGTCACCGCCATTTGCTAAATCCTCAAACCCAAAGGTGTTATTGCCCAACAAACGAATATGGTCAACCTTATCTGAGTTAGCTCCTAAAAAGGAGAAATACACTGCGGGGTCGTTATTTGAATTCGCATCTAAAATTGCTTCGGGTCTGCCATTAGCAATAATGAATGGTGCCAAGACTGAACCGGGGCTAAGATTACTTGTCAATGTAGCAGTACTTTGGTTGCCCACTGTCAAGTCAATTCCTGCAACACGTCTTTGCACTGCAGCTTGAGCATAACCTGCATCACCAGGACGCAAGTCTACCGTCCCGTTGCCATCGATATCAATACCACCATTGGTATCAGCGACTTGATAGAAGCCGACGAAATTGTCATTGGTTGCTTCTCTATTTAAGACAAACTCTGCTTTGACCGGAGTTGACACATCACGCAAATCAATCAGTTCTCCAAAAGGATTTCCCTGAAGACCAGCACCTAGAGGTAACGGCTGATTTGTAGCCTTAATCTTTACCACCAGATCCTGGAAGTCGGAAGTATTGTTATTTGATGCATCGTTCAAAGCCAATGTAAACTCGCCATTACCCAAGTCTGTGACTTTTTGGGTTGAGGGGTTGGAAAAGAGTACATCTGTCAGAGAAGTTGAACCAGCTTGTACAGCATCGATACTACTGTTGTTGACCAAGAAGAATCGCAGGCGTTCCCCTGAATTAAATTCAAGTAGACGTGTTAAGTCAGTATTAAACCCATTGGGAGTATCGGCAATAACCGAGAAAATAGCCTTGGCTCTTGAAAGCGCAACTTGGGCATAATTTTCTGCACCAGGAGCAATGCCATTAATTGTTCCTTGGTCATCGTCAACAACAAACACTCCCAGTTCATTCACCTGATTAGAATTGGCTCCGGTGAGAGTGGCTTCAAGTTTTGGTGTGTTGCCTTCTAACTGGAAAGTATTGTTAGGCAGGAGTTTCAGGCTAGAAGCAACTTGGGTGCCAGGAGTGAGAACAGGATTGGTGCCAGGATTGGGGACAACAGGATTGGTGACAGCACCAACGGTAATTGCGGCAGTATCAGTCGCAAGGCTAAAGGCAGTTGCGCCACCGCTAAGGGTGGTGTCCGCAGTGCTGCCGTTGGTACCACTGGTTTGGTCCCATGCACCGAAAGTTAAAGCATTGCTGATGATGCCGTTGAAGTTGGCGTTAGGCTGAAAGTAAATGCGGGTGTTGGCATCAGCTGCGAGTAAGCGGGCGTTGGTATCGGATACAAATCCTAAAGGTACCCAATTACTGCCGTTGTCGGTGCTGTAGAAGAAGCTGCCGTTGGTAGTGTCAGCGTTTGCGATCGCAACACCTGTTAGTGGATTCGTGTCTGGGTCGGTGACGTTACCACTAGGAGCCAAACTCACCAACGAGGAAACGAGAGTACCAACTGCTCCTATCGGTGCACCTACATTTTGGTTAATAGCAGTTAGAGTGACGTTGGTGTCACGGAGAGTAGGAGCATCATTGACGGCATCAATGGTTATGGCGACAGTGTCAGTCGCAATGCTAAAAGCAGTTGCACCACCGCTAATGGTGGTGTTCGCACTGCCGCCGTTGGTACCACTGGTTTGGTCCCATGCACGGAAGGTCAAAGCATTGCCGATGGAGCCATTGAAGTTGGCGTTGGGCTGGAAGTAAACGCGGGTGGTTCCATCAGCCGCTAGCACACGGGCGTTAGCGTCGGATACAGACCCCAAAGCTGCCCAGCTACTACCATCATCGGTACTGTAGAACCAACTGCCGTTAGTAATGTTGGCATTTGTGATCGCAATACCTGTCAGTGCATTACCTGTAAGTCCATTATCTGTCAGTGCATTGTTGTCTGGGTCGGTGACGTTACCACCAAGGCTGACTAAGGAGGAAACGAGGGTACCAACTGCTCCTGTGGGTACGGCTGGATCTTCAACTATATTCAGGAAGATGTTGGTATCACTGAGGATAGGAGCATCATTGACGGCGTTGATGGTAATTGTGGCAGTGTTAGTCGCAATACTAAACGCAGTAGCGACACCGTTGATGGTGGTGTCCGCAGTGCTGCCGTTGGTACCACTGGTTTGGTCCCACGCACGGAACGTGAGAGTATTGCCAACGGTGCCATTGAAGTTGGCGTTGGGCTGGAAGTAAATGCGGGTGTTGGGATTAGCCCCCAATAGGCGAGCGTTGGTGTCGGATAGAATTCCCACAGGGATCCAGCTGCTGCCATTGTTGGTGCTGTAGAACCAATTGCCGTTGGTAGTGTCAGCATTTGTGATGGCAATACCTGTGACTGCATTGCTGTCGGGGTCGATGACGTTATCATTAAGGCGCGCTAAGGAGGAAACGAGGGTACCAACTGCCCCTATGGGTGCTACTACATTTTCATTAATGGCAGTTAGGGTGATATTCGCTTCAGTGAGGGTAGGAGCATCATTGACGGGATTGATGGTAATTGCCAGAGTGTCAGTCGTAGTGCTAAAGGCAGTAGTGCCGCCACTAATCGTGGTGTTCGCAAAGCCGCCGTTGGTACCACTGGTTTGGTCCCATGCACGGAAGGTGAGAGCATTGTTGATGGAGCCATTGAAGTTGGCTTTGGGCTGGAAGTAAATGCGGGTGGTTCCATCAGCTGCCAATAGGCGAGCGTTGCTATTGGATACCAAGTCTAAAGCTGCCCAGCTGCCGCCATCGTCGGTACTGTACAACCAATTGCCGTTGGTAGTGTCAGCATTTGTGATCGCAATACCTGTAAGTGGTGGATTACCTGTAAGTGGATCGTTATCTGGATCGGTGAGGTTAACACCAAGGCTAACTAACGAGGAAACGAGGGTACCAACTGTTCCTATGGGTTCACCAGCATCTTCGTCAATGGCAGTTAGGATAAGGTTGGTGTCAGTGAGGATAGGAGCATCGTTAACGGGGTTGATTGTCAGTGTGGCACTGTTAATCCCAGTGCTAAAGGCACTTGCACCAGCGCCAACGGTGGTGTCCGCAGTACCGCCGTTGATACCACTGGTTTGGTCCCACGCACGGAACGTCAGAGCATTGCTGATGGTGCCGTTAAAGTTGGCGTTGGGCTGATAGTAAAGGCGGGTAATTGCATCAGCAGCCAATAGACGAGCGTTGTTGTCGGATGTAGCCCCCAAGGCTGCCCAGTTGCTGCCGTTGTTGGTGGTGTACAACCAATTACCGTTGGTAGTGTCAGCATTTGTAATGGCAATACCTGTGAGTGCGTCGGGGTCCTGGTCAGTGACGTTATCACCAAGCCGGACTAAGGAGAAAATTCGCGTACCAACTGCCCCTATGGGTGCGACTGCATCTTCGTTAATGGGATCCAGGATCGGGTTAGCATCAGCATCATTGAGGATAGGAGCATTGAGTACAGATGGATACGTTGTGAGAACTTCGGCGCTGAATGCCAGTGGTTGATTTGAAATGTTGCCAATGTTGACTTCCAGGTTCCAATCACCCCCCAGAAAAGCGTTGCCAGTGAGGTTGGCGGAGGCGGCAACATTTGCTTGCGTTAGTTGGTGTAGCTTGGTGATGAATTCTACCCCGGCATCACCTGCAGCCACATGGCAACCGTACAAAAGAAGCGAGGGAACTGGAGAGACCGGAAGGTGGGAATATGGCGAGAACCAATTCTTTAGTTGGTCGGCGTAAAGTTCTAGGGTGCTGAGACTGAGTTCGCTATTGCCAAGGGTTAGGGTTCCCGAAGAGCCGTGAGAAACAATGTGGACATTTTCCACTCCACGGTACAGGGACAGTGCCTCGGTAATTTGTGCTACCCCATCTCGCTCAGAGTCAAGAACAATAGCCTTGATGCCTGCTACAACATTTTCCAGTAAAAATTCGTAGTGGCTTACAGATGGATCAACGAAAAGAATGCCTGTAATCTTCATCTGGTACTCTACAAAACAATATTACGTTTTACATCTGATTACTCACCGTTCGTTTATAGGGAACCAAAGGATGCGGAGAGTTATAGGTATTTGTTAATTTCTCTACAGTACCCACTAGCCATCAGAGTTTTGGTTGGCAACACAAAGCTAATACTTTATGTCTAAGTATTTTCACCGCTTTGTCTTGTTCAACAAAGCTGATATAAACGCTTAAACCAAAATTTGTTAATACCTGTTCAACTTTTCGCCCTGAGTTTGTGTATTTCCGTAGAAAATGTCAGTATTTCAAATAAAATTTATACTTATATTTTTTTCTAATGAAGCTGTAAAAAATTTGATGGAAGTTTTTTCTTTTACAGTATATTAGGTGTTTTTTGCACTTTTTTTTGTGGGATGTAGGGGCGGGCGTCCCGTGTCGTCCCCAATATCCCACAATATGTTTACGACACAAGCACCAAACCAATAAGCTGGAAAATGGTCTTGGGGGCAAGAAAAAAATGGGTGCTAGCTTCTGTGTGCCAACTACCCCTGTTACGCTGTAACATTACTTATTAATGTAGACGCGCAGAGGCGTGCCACAGGCTATCGGTAAGACGCTTTAGACGCACATGAAGTGCCACAAAATTTGAAGAATTTGTTACCAAGACAAACTTCAGTTGATAACCCCTTCCCAAACACCAACTTGACGCATGAATGACTGACTTTCCTGGTTTAATCCAACCATAACCACATACTTATCTAATTTCCGATATCGTTCAACCACTTTAGAAATTGCAGTGAGAGCAGCGTGGTCCCACACATGAGCGTGATGGAAGTCAATCACAACTTTTTCTGGATCGTCAACATAGTTAAATAACTCCATAAAGTTGGAGATTGAACCAAAGAAAAGTTGTCCCGATATTGTATATTGTTTTGCTCCGCTAGCATCAATGGATTTTACTGCTGTGATTTGGGTTGCTTTCCAAGCAAAAATTAAAGTACTCATGATCACGCCAACCAAAACCCCTTGAGCAAGATCATGAGTCCAAAGGGCGATCGCCATCGTTACAGGCATGGCAATTGCCTCACTCAACGGCATTTTGCGTAAATCTTTTAATGAGTTCCAATTAAAGGTTTCAAAAGCCACCATAATCATCACGCCGTTGAGGGCAGCCATAGGAATTTGCTTAACTATATCTTTTAAAACGAAAATGAGAATTAACAAGAAAGCACCCGAAACAAAGGTGGACAAACGCCCTTTTCCACCGGCTCTAATGTTAATAATCGATTGTCCAACCATGCCACAACCAGCCATGCCACCAAAAAAGCCTGCGACAATGTTTGCAATACCTTGACCTTTAACTTCCCGGTTTTTAGAACTCTTAGTATCTGTTAGCTCATCAAGCAGTTGTGCCGTTAATAAGGATTCTAAAAGACCGACAATCGAGAGCGTTAATGAGTAAGGAAGAATAATGAAAAAGCTTTTCAGAGAAAGGTCAATATGCGGCAGATGGAACGATGGAAGCGTATCGGTTATATTTCCAACATCTCCTACTCTGGTGATATGAACGCCAGTAGACATTGCCACAATCGTCATGAAAATAATGGCAACGAGGGGTGATGGTACACTCTTGGTAAAACGGGGCAGGAGATAGACAATTCCCAATGTAGCTGCTACCACTGCGTATGCTTGCCAGGCTTGCCCAGCAACTTGTCTGACTTGAGCTATAAAAATTAAGATGCCCAAGGCGTTAACAAAACCCGCGACAACAGATTGTGGAATGAAGGTAAAAAATCTTCCTAATTTCAAAACTCCCATCAGGAATTGAATGGTTCCAGTCAGGATTGTGGCTGCAAATAAATACTCAACCCCATGTTTTTCTACTAATGACGTCATCAGTAACGCCATCGAACCAGTAGCTGCAGAAATCATTGCCGGTCGTCCACCAAACAGGGAAATCACGACGGCTATACAAAATGAAGTATACAAAGCTACCATTGGTTCCACTTTGGCGATCGCAGCAAAAGCCAGGGATTCTGGAATCAGCGCTAATGCCACAGTTATCCCTGCTAAAACATCGCCTCTAATATTGGAAAAATATAAGGTTTTTAACCTTTCTAAATTTAGTTTCTGCCTGACTTTCATATTCACTTTTTTAGTTTTTTTCTTAAAAAAAGGCACTGCTACCCCCAGAGCTAATGAAACGACTTCTTTTAATCAAGCAGTAACTAATATTGCGTCAAGTCATGTTACCATCACGTAAATAACATTTCTCAAGAAAATTTCTACTCAATGCAACTTTTTTACGATTTCTTCATATTTTCGCCCTAAAATATGAAATTTTTAACTATTTCGCCTAATTCCCCATCCTTTTATGGGAATCTAACCTTATTCAGATCCCCGACTTCTTAAAGAAGTCGGGGATCTTGTTTTTTCACAAATTATTTAGGGCTGGTTGAGTTCAAGGAATTTCAATAAGTCATTAGGGTGTCTAAATATTTTCAAATATTTGCTAATGAATCGCTGGGTTTTTCAATTTCTGGTAAAGAATGCTGTGTAAAGCTTGCAATAATTCCTTTGTGGTGTAGGGCTTAGAAAGAAATGCTTTGACTCCCCTAGTCCCCGCGAGTTTATCACTGGTTACCAAACCGCTGACAGCAATAATCAACACACGCTCATTCATTTTTTGCAATGCCCGAATGGTGGTTGCTCCATCCAACGACGGCATCATCATATCCACCAACACCACGCTAATTTCATCTTTGTGTTGAGCATACTGTGCGAGCGCCTCAATTCCATCGCTGGCTGTCAACACTTTGTAATTGTAAGTTTCTAACGAGATTTTGGTCGTCTCTAAAATTGGGGCTTCATCATCCACAACCAGAATCAATTCTCCGTTTCCTGTTGGTAGTTCGAGGTTTTCTGCAAGCGGTGTTGCTGTTGCCTCGACTGCTGGCAAAAATACTTTAAATTCAGTTCGTCTTCCCAATTTGCTGTACACGTTCACAAAACCACCGTGGCTTTTGATGATGCCCCTCACGGTAGAAAGACCCAGCCCTGTACCTTTGCCAAAATCTTTAGTGGTGAAAAACGGCTCGAATATTCTATCCACTATTTCTGGCGGCATACCAACTCCTGTATCTGCAACACTTATCATGATATGAGGACCGACGCTTGCCTCAAGATTCATGCGGGCATAGTGTTCATCAATGAATACATTTTCAGCACAGATACTTAGAGTCCCGCCGCTTGTCATGGCATCGCGAGCGTTAACGACTAGATTCATCAGCACCTGATGTAAGTGTGTGGCATCTCCAACAATAGCCCAAAGGTCTGACTTTATATTCGTGGAAAATTCAATGGATTTGGGAAATGTCTCTTGGACAATCTGCTTAATTTCCGAGAACAAGTGACTCACTTGCACAATCGTGCGCTTACCTTCGACTCCGCGTGCAAACTGTAGCACTTGCTTGACCAAACCCGCCCCACGTTTAGCGTTAGTTTCTATTGTCTGAAACATCTGCTGGCTCCGCTCATCGGTATTGGGGAGTTTTAGCTGCAGGAGTTGCGCTGCCGTCAGAATTGGAGTCAGTATATTGTTCAGGTCATGTGCAATACCGCCAGCAAGTGTGCCAATGCTCTCCAGTCGCTGCGCTCGGAGAAACTGTGCTTCAAGCTGTTTTTTCTCTGTAATGTCAGTGTTGACTGTAAGAATTGATTTCGGTTGCCCATGTTGATCGCGCATCAAAGTCCAGCGGCTGGCAACAATAATCTCTTTACCTTCCTTGTGTACCTGAGTCAACTCACCTTGCCACGATTCACACTCAGTTAAACTTTCCTGGATATTTTGGAGTTGAGATAGAGTTTCCGCTCGATACAGAAGCTGACTGATATTTTTGCCGATCGCCTCTACTGCCTTCCATCCGTATAAATTTTCAGCCCCTTTGTTCCAAAAACGGATTCGCTTGTCCAAGTCTTTAACGAGAATAGCATCTGTCGTGATATCGAGCAGCGCAGCTTGTTCGCGCAGTTTCTCCTCTACCCGTGTGCGTTCCGAAATTTCCACCTCCAAACGCAGATTTTGCTGTTGAAGTGTCTTAGTCAGCTTCCCAATCCTCAGATGGAGTTCAATACGGGCTAAAACCTCTTCATGCTGAAGCGGTTTGGTGATGTAATCGACTGCACCAAGACTCAAGCCTTTGACCTTATCCACTGTTTCCGAAAGTGCGGTCATGAAAATGATCGGAATATCTTTTGTTAAGTCATTAGCTTGCAGACGGCGGCAAGTTTCAAAACCGTCTATCCCCGGCATGAGTACATCCAACAGAATCAGGTCGGGTGGCGCATATTCTGCTCGTGCGATCGCACTTTCGCCATCTTCTGCAACTAAAACTGTAAATCCAGAGTCAGCTAAAAAATCGAACAGTATTTCTAAATTCGTGGGAGTGTCATCGACGATTAAAATGGCACTTTTGTCAGTCAAATCACTCATAAAAATTTTCTTATTTAATCTAGCATCTGTCGGCAAAGTCGTGCAAGATGTGAATTGATAAACTCCAGGATTTGTTTTCCTCTCTCAGTTTGTTTTAGTGACATATAGGCGAGGGTGCCTTCAAGGAAATTCCGATAACTAATGCTGTGAATCTCAAAGTAGCTTTCATGAAATGGTGGCTTCTGCATCGATCCTAAATTTTGCTTTCGTTTGACTTCTGTAGTCTCATTAATTTTTTACATATGTCTTCGCCATATCCTGGATTCTGTAACTGAAAGTAAAATTATGTTACTAAAATTTAACTACACAGAAGTAACTGCTCACCTTAATATCATGTTCGGTTAATAATTCTGATTCGCGAGCGTTGCGGACCTCCTGCACAAGAGTAACGCTCAAGTGTAGCGTGCGCACTATTCGCTTGATGCCTATCCTTTCGCAAGCCCCTTCTTCTACGCAGACGCTACGCGTTCAGTGTGCGCGTAGCGTAGCGGCACCGCAGGAGCTAGCGCTTACGCTTAATTCAAAATTAAAAATGAATAACTAAAAACTATTTTCCCCACAGATAGAACCTGCTTGCTTGAATAATGTTGTCTTTCTTCTGCTTTTCTCCATAAAAAAATACACTCCATAAATAAATAAATACCTTCGTTTGTACCAATTGCTTTTATAAAAAATAAATGTAAAAGTTATAATAATTTTATCATAAATTAGTTTTAGTACTTTTATATTTTCACTTTTAAGTTTAAGTAAGATTGTTCTAGGCACAGCGTTCAGCGGAACGTGGGTTAGCTTCTAATGGAAAGATAAAGCCTTACCTTTTTCAGGTTAGAAACAGAATATCCAGCAAACAAGGCTTGAACAAAGTGGAATTTGCATTTTTTCTGTATAGCTCTTGTGAGTCAGTATAGCAATCCTATTTGATTTGTATTGGCGTAGCTTGCTTTGTAAGTCATGCAGAGAGGCTGCGCCAACGCGCGTAGCGTGTTCGTTGGGCGTACCCTAAGGGAGCGTGCGCTCAGCCGTGCCGTATCTCCTCCGGAGACGCTAGGCGAGTGCGTGCCCATAGGGCTTATAATTTAGGATTGCTATATATATTTGTTATCAACACAAAGTACTCAATTAGTATCTAATGATAATAAGGGTAAAATTTGAGAGTAGAGCCAAAAAGTTGCCCAAAGATAAGCTGACGGTGTAGGAGCTTGTTTGCTATGCTTGGTCAAGCGATTGGCTAATAGGAAGTTCTTTGGGACGTGCGTGTGAGGAACTTTTGGGTATAACAATCTCAATGGTTAACCCCATGAAACGTCCTGAATGATAGACAAAGTCTAGTTAGAATAAGATCTACCTTTTGGATGCCCATGACTGAACAACGTGACGTTGACTCATCGTCGGCTGATTCTCAACAGTTTAGTGAACCGACGGATGATGTAACGCTCAAGTCGGTCGATGATTCCTGGACAAGCCGCATTGCTGGTGTCTGGAATAACGCAACAACACGCTTGACGCAACTCCTACCCACAGAGCAAGTGGCACAGACGGTTGTGAAATGGTTTAGCGTCAGCGAAGATCAGGTTGCAGAGATTTTGGAGAAAGTTCGAGCAGAACTGCCAACGACACAAGCCCTCTTGATTGGTAAGCCCCAAGCTGGAAAAAGTTCAATTGTGCGGGGACTGACAGGAGTTTCTGCGGAGATTGTGGGGCAGGGATTTCGTCCCCACACACAACACACCCAGCGCTACGCCTACCCTTCGGGCGACCTACCGTTACTCATTTTTACAGATACGGTTGGATTGGGAGATGTGAACCAGGACACTCAGGTGATCATTCAGGAACTGGTTGGAGATTTGCAACAAGAGAACCGTCACGCCAAAATCTTGATTCTGACGGTCAAAATCAATGATTTTGCGACTGACACACTGCGACAAATTGCGGCTCAGCTGCGTCAGAAATATCCAGACATTCCCTGTCTGCTGGCGGTGACTTGCTTGCATGAGGTTTATCCTCCTGGTACAGCCGATCATCCGGCATATCCACCAGACTATGAAGAGGTCAACCGAGCATTCGCCGCAATGCAGCAAGCTTTTGCCGGACTGTGCGACCACGCTGTCCTGATTGACTTTACCCTGGAAGAGGATGGGTACAATCCTGTGTTTTATGGCTTAGAAGCGCTGAGAGATATCTTAGCAGACCTACTCCCCGAAGCCGAAGCCCGGGCGATTTATCAGTTATTAGATACCGACACTGGCAGACAAATTGGTGACCTTTACCGGGATGTCGGACGCCGTTACATTTTGGTATTTGCCATCATATCAGCCACGCTCGCAGCTGTGCCGCTGCCCTTTGCAACGATGCCAGCACTCACAGCGTTGCAAGTCTCGATGGTGGGCGTGCTGGGGAAATTGTATGGACAGACGCTGACTCCATCCCAGGCAGGAGGTGTTGTCAGTGCGATCGCCAGTGGCTTCTTAGCACGGGCAGTTGCACGTGAATTACTCAAATTCGTGCCAGGTTTCGGCAGTGTGATAGCTGCTTCCTGGGCAGCCGCCTACACCTGGGCGCTGGGCGAAGGGTCCTGTGTTTACTTCGGTGACTTAATGGGGGGCAAGAAACCTGATCCCCAAAAGATTCAGGCTGTGATGCAAGAAGCCTTTGAGTCAGCAAAAGAACGGTTTAAGGGCATTAAGCGTTGAGAACATCTGTGCTGTGTTATTTGAGTAACAGCACAGATCTGTTATCCAGCGGCTGCAAACTCTGTATACTGACGCATATTAGGCTCGTGAAATGCCAGCACGATCACAGAAACCAGAATTTGCAATTTTCGCAGATGTTTAATAGGAGTAAGCTAACGTGCATTTAATTTGCACTAACTGGACGGGCTGTGCGGCCCATTCCACAAGGGGTTTCTCAAATTTTATGCAAGTTAAAGGGCGATTAGCTTATGAATACGCGAACTGGCAGTAAAACCAAAACCACGACTTGGGTGGTGGAAAATGGCAAGATGCGTCCTCGACAAGACCAATTGACCACCGAGGAACCCTTGGAAATTCGCCTTGTCTCTTCCCAAAAGACAATAGCCGTTACCATGCGCACACCAGGGGCAGATTTTGAACTGGCTGCTGGTTTTCTCTACAGTGAGGGAGTTATTAGCTGTCGGGAAGATATCCAACGCATGAGTTACTGCGTGGATAAGTCGGTGGAAGGTGAGCAACGCTACAACATTGTAAATGTTAGCCTTCGGGAGGGGTTGAATCCAGATTTACAGCCTTTGGAACGACACTTTTATACGACTAGCGCCTGTGGAGTTTGTGGTAAGGCGAGTCTTGAGGCTTTGCGTTTCCGGGGCTGTCCGGCTATTGTTTCAGAACCCATCGTGACTGCTGAGATGATTTACACCTTACCAGATAAGCTTCGGGCGGATCAAGGTGTGTTTCATGCTACAGGGGGTTTGCATGCAGCCGCTTTGTTTGACAGCCAAGGACACCTACTGAACTTACACGAGGATGTAGGGCGTCACAATGCTTTAGATAAATTGATAGGTTCAGCTTTGCTGAGTGAGCAGTTACCCTTAAGTAATTATATAGTGATGGTCAGCGGGCGCTCAAGCTTTGAAATTTTGCAAAAGTGTACAACGGCGGGTGTTCCCATTGTCTGTTCTGTTTCTGCGCCCAGCAGTTTGGCAGTGTCTGTAGCAAAGGAATTTGGGATTACCTTAATTGGATTTTTGCGAGGGGAACGGTTCAATGTCTACACTGGTTTAGAAAGAATAAGCTTTTTTGAAAACAGGTGATACTAATGAATGAGTTTCAACTGCAAGGAATAAATCATATTGCCTTGGTGTGTAAGGACATGGCACGCACTGTGGACTTTTACACCAACACGCTAGGTCTAAAGTTAATCAAAACGATCGCCCTACCGGATGGTGGACAGCACTTTTTCTTTGATATTGGCAATGGAGAGGCGATCGCTTTTTTCTGGTTCCCACAAGCACCACAAGCCGCTCCTGGTATAGCATCTGCTAGACCTGATGCCTGGCAAACTGGCGATCTAACTACAGCACACGGCTCATTAAACCATTTGGCATTTAAAGTTTCATTTGAAAAACTTCAGGAGTACCGAGAAAAACTCATTGCCAAAGGTGTCGAAGTGACACCTATTTTACATCACGCAGATGTTCCTTCCGGTATTGTTCCAGAAGTTGACGAAAGTACTTTTATTTCCTCTGTTTATTTCTTCGACCCTGATGGCATTATGCTAGAATTTGCAACCACTTTGCGCGAGTTGGGTGACCCCCACAGAGATATTCAACATCAACCGGCAACAGCGGTTAGCACAACAGACTAGTACCGTGCCACAAGAGCGTGTATGCTTTGCGTCCGCATCCCCCCTTTGCACCCGCCACCTGCTGGTGGGTACAATGACATCCAGTCCGATTGGAATGCAGATTTAGTGCACGTTTCTAACAAAATGTTACGCTAATACCCGTACCTTGGCTCAACCAGTTATCAGTTACCAGTCATAACTGTTCACTGTTTTGAGTCCCCAGTTGAACACACCCTAGTCACTCATGCCTCAACCAAAATTAATTCATATTCCTAAACCGACGCGCTACCAAAATGCTGCGCTCAATTACTATCTGGAACTTTCAAATTCACCTTATCTGCATTATGGCTATTGGGAGCCAGTGCCTGCTTCTGGTGAGGAGCTGACTATTGCGCAGCTACGCACCGCTCAGGAAGCTTATGCAGCCAAACTTGTAAGTTTCATCCCAGAGGGAATAAACACCGTGCTTGATGTTGGGTGTGGCATTGGTGGCAATGCTGCCTACCTCCAAGAGCGTGGCTTCACTGTTGAGGGGCTGGCACCCGATCCGTTTCAGCAAGAGATGTTTGTGAAGCGGACCAAAGGTCAAGCACCGTTCCATTTAACGAGATTTGAAGATTTCCAGGGAAGCCACTCTTACGACCTCATCCTGTTCAGCGAAAGTAGCCAGTATATGGCTGCTGATGACATTGCTCAAGGTGCCGCTCGTCTGCTTAACCGTGGTGGCTACCTGCTGCTTGCCGATATGCTCCGCGTTGATGCCAAATACCATGAGGGCATCTTTTCCAATTGTCATGTCAGCAGTGTTCTTCACGATGCGTTGGTGCAGGCTGGGTTCAATTTAGTTAAAACTGAGGATATCTCAGCCCAGATTGCGCCAACGATTGACTTGGGTATTGGAACGTTCCGCACTTTTGGGCTAAGTACTATCAAGTATATTGCCGATCTCGTGGCGATCGCTGTCCCACCGTTGCATGCTATCGGGCGCTGGATGTTTAATCGTTGGCTTAAAAAGCTGATTGTTGAGGGGTTAGAAGCACGCACCATTTTTGACCAGCATCTGTGTTACGAAATCCAACTCTGGCAATCGTCAGAAAAAGATGAATAACTTGATTTTGATGGCTATTATTTGAGAGCGTTAACTCATAGTTCATCGTTCAGATGACTTTCCAATTTACTGAAGCTATCGTCACTCTGGCAACTTTTCATCTTGAAACTTTAGTTGGTTTCTATACTCAGTTCCTAAGTATAGAGCCAACGACTTGTATCCCAAACGTTTATGCTGAGTTTCAATTTGCTAGTTTGAAATTAGGTATTTTTCAACCAAAACAGACAGAGTTTTCTGAATTTGAAAACTCGGCTAAAAGTAAGATGAGTTTGTGTTTAGAGGTTAGTGATTTAGAAAGTGCGATCGCTCATCTGACGGCATTGGGCTATCCGCCACCAGAAGCAATTATCACTGCTTCCCACGGTAGGGAAATATATGCTTATGACCCAGATGGTAACCGGATAATTCTACATCAATCAAAGTAGGGTGCTTGTTTGCGCTACCATATGGCTAAAGTTCTACAATAAACCTTTTAGCAAAGTTAAGAAGAATGAAAACGAAACCACAGATGGACACAGATGCACACAGATGATTTATCTGTGTTAATCTGTGTGCATCTGTGGTTTTAAATATTGCTATCGCTACACAATATTAACAGTCCTGAGTCATTTGACAAAGGACAAAAGACAAAGGACACTCGTACAAATGTCAATAACTCAAAACTATAAACTAAATATCATTCAATGGTATCCAGGGCACATTGCTAAAGCTGAAAAAAACCTCAAAGAACATCTCAAAGTTGTCGATGTCGTATTGGAAGTACGCGACGCCCGGATTCCCTTGGCAACACATCATCCCAAAATGAGCGAGTGGGTGGGAAGCAAAACACGGGTGTTGGTGGTAAATCGAGTTGATATCATTTTGCCGCAAGTACGACAAGTGTGGACACAGTGGTTCAAGAGTCAGGGTGAAGTACTTTATTTTACCAATGCTCAGCAAGGTCAAGGTGTGGCTGCGGTGTCAAAAGCGGCACAAGCTGCTGGGGTGGCAATTAATGAACGCCGGAAAAGTCGCGGGATGTTACCCCGTCCAGTCCGTGCTGTGGTGATTGGCTTTCCGAATGTTGGCAAATCAGCTTTAATCAACCGTTTGCTGGGACGGCGAGTGGTGGAAAGTGCAGCGCGTCCTGGGGTAACTCGCCAATTGCGTTGGGTGCGAATTTCCGAGGAACTGGAATTGTTGGATGCTCCAGGTGTCATTCCTGCTAGGTTGGAAAATCAAGAAGCAGCATTGAAGTTAGCGATTTGTGACGATATTGGTGAAGCATCTTACGACAATCAAACAGTAGCAGCGGCATTAGTAGATATAATCAAAGATGGTCAGACCAATGATCCTGATTTTTTACCAGAACATCCTTTGCGATCGCGTTACACACTCGACCCCACGCCTCTGACTGGAGAAGCATACTTGCATGCTTTGGCAGAGTATCGTTACAAAGGCGATGTAGAAAAAACTGCACGGGTCATCTTAACAGATTTTCGTAAAGGTTCACTCGGTCCGATTCCTTTAGAATTACCACCTAACCTGTAAGTTTTTGCGCGAGATATTTTTACCCAAGATGCTGTCCCAACTCTTGCCGCAAACGATACAAAATTGTATTGGGTTCCACCTCAGCCAGTATTTCTTTAATAACTGTACTCGCTCCCAATTGTCCCCAAGAACAGCCTTTTTCCAGATAGACTTGCGCCGCTTTTCCCACCGCGTATGCTCCGTAACCAGCGATACCACCTTGCGTGATTGCAGTTCCAGCATAAGCAGTGACATTGAGCGGGTTTTCTCCAGAAGCAATGGCGGCAGTACTTTTACCCAAACCTAACAGCAAACTGCTGCCTAATTCTCCTAGCAGTAAGCCACCAGAACTGAATAAAATCGTTTTTAAAATCTTCCCGGCTTCGTAGCTGGTTATTGGCAGACCATACAGCCGCGCTAGCGAGCGAATTAAGGCTAAATCGGCAATTGTTCCGCCGAGAATATCTAAGAAGGCGATGGGATTGAGCCCCACTGCTAAAGCTTTGTATTTGGTATATTGCCAAATCAACTCTTCTGCTTGTTGTTGGCGTAAGTCGAGGGTTTTTTGGGCGATCGCCTCTTGTGCATCTCGTGCTTGGATAAGTGCGTTTAAAGCCAAGAGCGATCGCCCTTCGCGATTAAGAATTTTCAGAATTGTTTGTTTGAGTTCGTCTATTTGTGGCGGTGGTGTTTCCCATTCATGTGTCACACGACCATCAGACCACTCAACGCGCACTTCCATCGGTGCAGGTTCCGCCGCTACCATCACAATTTCATCAGGTTTTAGGGGTTTTCCTTGAGGATTTCCTGCGCCCAACTGTTGCAAATTGTTGTAAATTGCTGTTTTGTCTGTATCCGGGTAAAGGTCTGTCTTATTGAAGACCAAAATTAAAGGTTTTTGTGCTTGTCGCAATTCACACAGCGCTCTATACTCAGTCCTGGTAATATCACCAGATACCACAAAGAGAATAAAATCTGACTGACGCACCACTTGCCGCGCCATTTCTGCCCGTGCTTCTCCTTCAATTTCATCTAAGCCTGGTGTATCAATTAATTCCACCTGCACCTTACCGCCAGGATTCCAACGCACGGAACGAGGGTACTGAGTCACACCGTTGAGGGGACCAGTTTGTAAAATCTTTTGTCCTAGTAAAGCATTCAACACCGCTGACTTTCCACGACTTACCAAACCAAAAGCCGCAATGCGGATGACGTTATGGTCAAGTTTGTTGAGTGTGGTGGTCAAAAGTTCCAATTCTGGTTTGACCAAACCTGCTAATTGCGAGTTTGATGACGACTGTCCGGGTTTGCGAAGATTTCCATACCAAGACAACGCAAGGCTTAGGCTAGCACGAGCGCGATTTAAGTGAGTTTCTTGCAGGTTCTTTGGCACTGGGTTAGATTGACTCAAGGCTGATTTAAAAATGGCTGTTTTTGATTCGGGGAAGCTGGGGAGGAAAATTTTGATGCTTGGCTGTGTACGTAGTTTAGAGTAACTATACCAATTTTATATTTTAGATTTTGCAATGGAGAAAATAAGCTATAGCTGTGTCTGTGGAAAGGCTGAAAAATATTTATCAGCAACAGTAGTATATTGCATGAGCAAGGTAATATACTTTTCGTAGAATTTTATATAAATTTAATAATTTATCGAATAATGAAATCTCCAACCCAAAACGCAGACTGATTTCTAAAGATTGATAAGCCAGGTTGAACGTTATGTGTTAATTAATTTGTAATTTTAATATATGAGCCGATCAAATTCCACTAATCTACTGGAACGGTGCAAAAAGTTTCTCAGCAGGAAAAAAAATTCTTTTACAGGAAAGTATCACCTCTACACTGGCGAAAAACTGAATTGGTTTCAAGTCTGTTTACGACTTGAAACGTCAGTTATTCCAGTCATTCTTCCCTGGGTAATATTTTGTGGTGTCTATGGTTTTTTAGTATCATTATTCTACTATTTTGGGGTTCCCATTGGATTCGCACAAAAGAGCGGTGTCCTTACCAATGCTATCTTGACTTTCAATATTGGCTTTACCTAATTCCGAGAGAAGGCTCCCGCCATAATCTTTGATTTGGCGGCGTTCCGGAATCGAGGGTCAAAACCGCCACGTTCTTTGACGCCCTGCAAAGCGGGGGAGTAGAACAGTGGCGGTTTTGACAATCTTTGTGCTACAATTACGTTAATGAGTTCAACGTAAAAATGCTGGTATTTGAGGCAAAATTGGAAGGAACAAACGAGCAGTACGGAAAGCTAGATGAGGGTATCCGTACTGCTCGATTTGTTCGGAACAGTTGCATCAGATACTGGATGGATAACCGTGATATTGGCAGATATGAGTTGAGCGCCTATTGCGCCGTTTTGGCACGCGAATTTGAATGGGCGAACAAACTCAACTCTATGGCAAGACAAGCTAGCGCTGAAAGAGCGTGGTCTGCCATATCTCGTTTTTATGACAACTGTAAGAAGAAAGTACCCGGCTTGAAAGGATGCCCACGCTACAAGAAAGAACAGACACATGGTAGCGTTGAATACAAAACCAGCGGGTGGAAGCTTTCCGAAGATAGACGGCGTATCACGTTTTCTGACGGCTTTGATGCGGGAACCTTCAAACTGTGGGGGACTCGCGACTTGCATTTCTACCAGTTGAAACAGTTTAAACGAGTGCGGGTTGTCCGTCGTGCTGACGGGTACTACGTACAGTTTTGCGTTGACCAGGAACGTTTGGAGAAACGGGAACCAACACTTAAAACCGTTGGTATTCACGTTGGCTTGAACCACTTCTTGACCGATAGTAACGGGGAAACAGTTGCTAACCCGCGTCACCTTCGCAAGTCCGAAAAGTCTTTGAAACGACTGCAACGTCGTTTATCCAAGACTAAGAAGGGTTCCAAGAATAGAGCTAAGTTTAGAAACAAATTGGCTCGCAAGCACCTCAAGGTAAGTCGCCAGCGTAAAGACTTTGTTGTAAAGACAGCAAGGTGCGTAGTGATGTCTAACGACCTCGTGGCGTATGAGGACTTGAAGGTGCGGAATATGGTGAGGAATAGACACCTTGCCAAATCGATATCTGATGCAGCATGGACTCAGTTTCGTACATGGGTTGAGTATTTTGGGAAAGTGTTTGGTGTGGTCACGGTTGCCGTTCCACCCGACTACACAAGCCAGAATTGTTCCAATTGTGGGAAAGTCGTCAAGAAGTCTTTGAGTACCAGGACGCATACTTGTCACCATTGTGGACATACCCAAGATAGAGACGCTAACGCTGCACGAAACATACTTGAGAGAGGACTCCGTACCGTGGGGCACACGGGAACGTCAACGTCTGTGGATGAGACTGACCAATACTTGAGTGAGGAAACTCCTTCAAGCAAGTCAACTCGTAGAAACAGAAAACCCAAGAAGTGATTCTTGGAATCCCCCGCTATACCTAGTACTCCAGGGAGCGCGGTGGGAGGATGTCAATTTGTTATTAGTTTTCCGGACGAATACAGCCAATGAGCCATTTTGGGAAGGTCGTCGATTGTGGGGAAGTTTAGTCAATACGGTTCGTAACTTGGCTCAGGGAATTTTCATAGTCGTTAAAGAGCAGTCACCGAAGGATAGAGGAAAAAAAGAGGCAACTGTGCGGCTGTTAGTTGCTTTTGCGATCGCCATGAAGTTACATCTAAGGGGAGAGCCGGTTGACGAGCAGTTAGCGTCATCGATGTCCGATATCCACTATTTCAAGCTCAAAGATACTCAACATCCCCCACTACAAATTGCCTTCTGGATTAGGGATTATTTGCAGCATCAGCATGAGCGTAATTGTATAAATATTTATCAGCTGACTGGCTTACATAACTTGGTGGATGATTTGGTAGATATTTTGGGTGGCTGTGAACGCATTTTGAGAACGCCACTCCCCTTAATATATAGCATTAAACTCAGGCAATTGTTGTTGATTTTCTGTCTGATATTGCCTATTGAGATAGTTAGTCATCTAACTTGGTGGACTGGTGTAGTAACGGCTTTTGTGAGTTTCACCTTATTAAGTATTGAAGAAATTGGGTCGGAAATCGAGGAGCCTTTCGGGCATGATCCAAATGACCTACCCTTGGATATGATTTGCAACACAATGCGACGCAATGTTGAAGAGTTAATCATAAGCGCTGCTAGTAGCGCTCGTGACTAAGTAACCATTTAGGGATTTCCAACAAATAAATTATCCAATCTTGTGTGTGGGGGAGCCAGCGCTGCAGGAGGGTTTCCCTCTGTAGGCGACTGGCGTTGGGCTGTCCAGCCATTGGTGTCAATTTAACGTGAAAACCAGTATACAACAGCCTTTTAGAGATTGCCTCGTTCCCAGCTTGCTGGCGCTGAGGGTGGGGACTTCCGCGACTTGTTAAGGATGCAGAGCATCCAACTTCTTGTTCCCAGGCTGAGCCTGGGAACGAGTTAGGGAGGCTCCGCCTCATTTTTTAAGAGCATCTTCAGGTCGAATTGGTATTAGTAATAATTGGGAACAATTTACTTTGCAAAACGTCTGAGTAGACAAAAGCTGGTACCACGGTGATTGGGTGTCATGAAAAAAGATGCAAACAACACCCAAAGATGGGAACCAGCTTGGCTAAGTTAACGTCTACGAGAACAGAATGAACGCTGCACTATTTACTGGATGGTCTTTGACCTATTCGACTTGATTGGAGCTGTTTTGGAGGTGTTTTGGAGGTTGGAGGTGCAAATAACAGGCTGTTATCGCTGCACTTTAGCTGTTATTACGTCAGAATCAGTTGGGATGAGATTGGGCGCTGTCGAATACGTCTGTGACTCAAGGAGTCCGAACGACTGATAGATAACAGAGGGACTTCTTGCCAGCAGGATTGACAAAACCAGTAGACACCTTTGTGACGCACATGACGCAGCAAAGGACTATCGCAACAAGGACAACTATTCGTTGTCGTCTTCATAAAAACTCGGGGTAAGTGTGGAAACCCATCGCATGGATGGCATGGGAGGAAACACGACACGTTCGCGTAGCGTCTCCGTCAGGAGAGGGATTTTAATCCCCGTGGAAGGGACTGGTTTTTAAATGGATATAATCCCAGGAACCAGCAAACCCGTTAATTGTCTCCTCGCCCAACACAACTAAGATGACTGGTCTTTAACCACGACCTAACAAGAGGTCTTGCAGATAATCCGAACTAGAGAAGCATTCGGAAGTGCGTACCAAGTTGTGTGTTATGGGCTAGTCATCACCGGAGTCAGCCGACTTGTTTAGGACGAGTCTAGTGGCTTTAGTCCTGGGTTAATGACATTTTTCTCCTTGGCGCAGAAAGCTGCTGTTGATTACAGCTTCACAGAAGCTATTGATTCCAACGAGTTTCTTAGGGCATGAATGAATCCATTCTTCTGAATCCGGTCTTTGAGGATTTGTTCATAGACCGCTTCATACCCATCCACCATTTGGGTAACCGTAAACCTGTTTTCCACATATTCTCGACAGGTTTGACGATTTAACTCCAAAGCAGCGGGAATCATATCCGCCATCTCTTCATAGGTTTGGCAAACAAAACCTGTTTTACCATGAGCAATGACTTCTGGTACGGAACCCATATTAATACCAATCACTGGTGTACCCGCTGCCATTGACTCAATCATGACTAAGCCAAAGGGTTCTTGCCAGGTAATAGGAAACAGAGTCATGGATGCGTTAGCCAAAAGTTCAACTTTTGCAGCATGGTCTACTTCGCCCAAGTATTCTATTTGCTTACCATCAATAAGCGGGGCAATCTCTTTTTCAAAAAACTCTACGTCTACAACATCAACCTTCCCTGCCATCTTCAAGCGCCAACCCGCTTGTTTTGCTATGGCGATCGCATGTTGCGGTCCTTTTTCTGGCGAGAAGCGCCCTAAAAATGCCAGATAAGGGGGTTCTTTCGGTTCCGCTACAAAAGGGTAATCTTGTATCTTGATCCCATTGTAAACAGTGCTGACGTAATTCAGGTCTGTTTTACGCTGGGCATCACTGATGCTGATGTATGGTTGCGTTCGATGAAGGGTAAATACTTTGCTGCTGTCATTGGTGAATGCCCCATGCAAGGTATGCACTGTGGGTGTTGACACCATATTTGCTAATGCCAATGACCACATCCCCACATGGGAATGAATGATGTCGAATTCCTCCGCTTGTTGGTAAACCTCGCTAGCCTGTAGCATCTCGTACATCATACCCTCTTTAATGTTTGGGTCTAAACGCAATGCACGAGGATGAGTTGCTTGGAGTCTAGCTAATGTTTGCGAATCACCAGAGGCAAACAAAGTGACATCGTGGCCGCGACGCACCAGTTCATCAGTCAGATGACTCACGACGAGTTCTATTCCTCCGTAAGTTGAAGGAGGAACTCGTTCCCACAAGGGGGCAATTTGAGCAATTTTCATAGATTTTCTTGGTTCAGCTGGTTTAAAGTGGTCGTTAAACAAGGGTTGAGATACTTTTGCTCCAGGTTTTATTACCTCCTTTTATAAGAAGTTGGAATTAACCAAACTCCCTGCGAACAACGTATTTTTCCGTTCATTTTGCACCCTTTAAGCGCCACCTCCAAATTTCTGCTGACTAGTTCTGCTTACTAGCCATACTGCAGCTATTCTCTACTGTATTCTGATATTTCAGAATACCACATCTATCTTAAGGTTTATATAAAAAATTTAAATGATAACCATGGGGTCAATTTTTCCGTAGAGGCAAATATTTGGCAATCAAGATTTATGACTATATAACGAATAATTGGCGTTCTTGTCAGAAAAAGCAGAATTTGATGCCCACTAAATTCGCAATTGCTCTTGAAAGCTTATTGATTCGTTGAATGTTGAAACGGCGTATATTTCCCCCCCAATGCTTCAACAATAGTCCGCGTGTTTGCCTGGATCATTTTGATGTAAGTCTCTCCCTCACTTCTAGGCGCGCCAATTGAATCAGAATACAGCTCGCGTGGTGCTAATTTGATTTTTGCTTCTTCGGCAACAGTTTGAATCAAAGCTGGGTTAATTGTTGTTTCAGCAAAAATTGCAGGAACGCCAGTCTTTTTAATTTCTTCTACCAGCCGCTGCACAGTTTGTGCGCTGGGTTGTTCTTCGGTACTGATACCAATTAAAGTGCCTGCAATGGGTATTTGATAAGCACGTCCATAATATTGAAATGCATCGTGAGTCGTCACGAGTTTGCGCTTATCTGCTGGGATGGTTTGAATTTGCACACTGATCCAACTATCTAATTGCTTTAATTCATCAGTCAGTTGCTGTGCCTTTTTCGTAAATTCTTCTTTGTCTTGGGGGGATAACTGTATTAAAGCATCGCGAATGGCGTTTACCATTGCGATCGCATTCTTCACATCACCCCAAACGTGCGGATCTGGAACGACTTCGCCTTTACCTTTGTCCAACTCCAAAGGCTTGACAGCTTCCCCCACCGCTAGCTGACGCGCTTTTCCCCCCGCAGATTTCATTAACTTAATCAGTCCCGGTTCTAAATTGTAACCGTTATACAAAATCAAGTTAGCTTCTTCCATCACCTGTGTATCTTTTGGTACTGGTTCGTAGACATGAGGATCAGTACCAGGTTTGAGTATTCCGGTAAGCTTAATTTCGTCTCCTCCTACCTCTTGTGTTAAGTCTGCAATGATGGTACTGGTCGCTACCACTTTCGGCTTATCATTGCTGGCAGAGGAAGAGCTAGAGTTTTGTTGAGTACAACTAAGCAAGGCGAAAGACAACAGCATTCCCAGACAAAGCTGAGGAACGTGGGTAAAAACAAAAAATTTTTTCCTTATGCTTTTGACTTGTGCTTTTTGGTAGAGTTTGCTGCCTTCCGCCTGAAGTATTAGTTTCATTTATGTTGGTTATTACTTCCAATTATAGATGTTCTCATATTTCTTTCATTTTTATAGTAAGCTCAAGCAAAGGAGTATTCAAGCAGTGTTATGAAAATCATCTCTTTGCATCCGAAATTATCATTTTTCAGGAATACAGCTGGCGAAATGCCCGTTGTAGAGACCAGACGTGCTACGTCTCTACAAAATAATATGGATACCAATGCTACACAAGCGATTCAGATCGCTCATTTAGGGGTACATTACCGTGTTCAAGAAGCCTTGAGGGATGTCAATTGCACTGTGAAACCAGGACGACTGACCGGTATTTTTGGTCCCAACGGTGCAGGCAAAAGCACGCTTGTTAAGGCAATGTTAGGCTTAGTTCCTTGCAGTGGGATGGTACACTACCAAGGCAAACCCTTGACACAGCAACTAGAGAAAATTGCCTATGTCCCACAGCGAAGCCAAATAGACTGGACTTACCCTGCTACAGTCTGGGATGTGGTGATGATGGGAAGGGTAAAGAAAACCGGATGGTTACGTCAATTTTCCGTGGTGAGTCGCCAAGTGGCAAAAAGTGCAATAGAACGAGTTGGGATGAGTCAATACCAGAACCGTCCTATTGGAGAACTTTCAGGAGGACAACAGCAACGGGTCTTTTTAGCGCGTGCTTTGGCGCAAGAAGCGGAAATTTTCTGCTTTGACGAACCGTTTGTTGGAATTGATCAGAAAACCCAAGCGGTGATTTTTGAAGTTTTCCATGAACTCACTGCCGCCGGCAAAATTGTCTTAGTCGTCAACCATGACTTAGGGGCATCAATCACCCACTTTGACGACTTGATTTTATTAAATCGAGAGTTAATCGCTACAGGTTCCCGAAAGCAGGTTCTCACTGAAGAAAATTTGTCCCGCGCCTATGGTGGAAAGGTGATGTTTTGGACAGAAGCGGCATGATAAAGTCAAAAGTCAAAAGTTGAAAGTATTTTACTAATGACAAAGGACTAATGACTAATGACTATGTTGCAAGCTTTGATTGAACCTTTACAATACGGCTTTATGCAGAGGTCGCTTGTCATTGCCATTTTAGTAGGCTTGTTATGTGCGGTTGTTGGTAGCTACTTAATGGTGCAGCGGCTTGCTTTGCTGGGTGATGCTATCAGTCACTCGGTTTTACCAGGACTGGCGATCGCTTTTTTGTTGGGAGCGAATATTTACTTTGGGGCATTTATTGCTGGTGTGATCAGTACAATGGCGATCGCCTGGATTAGAACGCGTTCTCCCATTAAAGAAGACGCCGCAATGGGGATAGTGTTTTCGGCATTTTTTGCTCTTGGTGTCACTCTCATTACTGTTATTCAAAAAGACAATAAAATCGACCTCAATCACTTCCTTTTCGGAAATATTCTCGGTGTTACCTTTCAAGAAGTGAGAGATACAGCGATTATTGCGGCTGTTGTTTTGTTAACTGTTTTTTTATTATACAAAGAACTGCTATTTTACACTTTTGACCCTTTAGGTGCTAAAGCAGCAGGATTACCAGTCAATCGCCTCAATTTTGGACTCATGGTGCTGATTGCGTTGACAATCGTCGCCAGCATGAAAGCTGTAGGTGTCATTCTGGTATTATCACTTTTGATTACACCAGGAGCAACCGCCTATTTATTAGTGAAACGCCTCCATGGGGTGATGATTTTGGGGGCGTTCATTGGGGTGTTTTCTAGTATTTGTGGGATGTATCTCAGCTATTTTTACAATTTTCCCTCAGGACCAGCGATTGTTTTAGTTGTCTCGGGATTATTTTTGTTAGCTATGCTATTTAGTCCTAGGCATGGTGTTCTTATACCAAGTCGTAAGTCGGCTTAATTATAGCAGATTAATGGATATTTAGAACCACAGATGGACACAGATGCACACAGATGAATTATCTGTGGTGTGTCCTAGGCTATTGAGTTCTTCAGATCCCCGACTTCTTTAAGAAGTCGGGGATCTTGTTTTTGTGGTCTCATTTTCTCTTGTTTAGGAAGCGAGTAGCATGAAACCTGCTAGGCTTTGCTCAAACTTCTGTTTTTCTGTACCAACAAACCAACGCCAGTCATGACACCTATCCCAAGTATGGCAGAGGGTTCCGCTACCTTCCTCGGTTGGTAGTCATATGTAACTTCGACATTGCTTTTAGCATATGTTGTCACATAAGATGCGATGTTACCTGATCCAGAAACGGTTGATTTCGCTGTTGCAGAAAACAATAAATCTAAGTCACCAGAACCAGTAAAAGACTGCAATAAGGTGTTGTCGGTGTAAGTTTTTGTAGCAGACTGACTAGCCGTGAGTCCTTCAACCGTTTTCCCAGAAGTCCCACCAAAATCAGTCGTACCGTCATATTTGGCGACATCATAACTGTAATCCTGTCGCGGAGTAAACTCGGCAACAGATGTCCCATCAGCTAGTTGCAATTTCAGATCGCCAGAAAGATCTACTGTGACTGTAGATGCTTGTGGGCTTCTGTTTTCAAACCCTGCATCTCCTTTAATATCGCCGATAAAATCTATCTTCACACTATCGAGTGTGCCAAGAGACGAGTCAAACTTTTGGATACTCAGAGGTGCGTTAATGATGTCTGTATAATCGCCGTCGTATGCTGTGGTGTATCTGACTGTAGCCGCATGAGCAGCTTCAGTGATTCCCATAATGCCTGTTAATGCGCTAGCAGCTGTTAAGACGCTTAAAAATCTTCTTCTCATAAATATGACTTGCTCAAACTTGGATCACTATATTGGTATCTACAATGCCAATTCATTCTTAACCTTAGAGGTATACTTAAAGGCTTGATAAATATACGTAAATTTTTAGTAAACTTTGCTTGAGAAATTGAACTTAATAGTATATGTGCTTAATAGCCACTATTCTAGCAGTCTCAGTAAAGTTTCGTGGGTCATAGGTACAGTAGGTCATGTGGCACATTAGCGAACCGTTGGCATAACTACTGCATAAGTTGAATTTGTCAGGTAAGCTGTCAACAGCAGCCTTATTGAAAGTTAATTAACCTCAAAACAATGACGGCAATGACTCCCACAATTCTCGCTTTGGACTTTGATGGTGTGATTTGCGACGGATTGATTGAATATTTTGAAGTAGCTTGGCGTACTTATTGTAAAGTTTGGTTGCCACAGCAAGATACACCACGAAATGATTTAGCCTCTAAGTTCTATCAACTCAGACCTGTGATTGAAACTGGTTGGGAAATGCCCGTTTTAGTCAAAGCATTGGTAGAAGGAATTCCTGAAGAAAAAATTCTTCAAGAATGGGCAAAAATTGCCCAACAAATTTTGTTAACAGACAATCTCAAAGGAGCAGAAATTGGCAGTAAACTAGACAAGATACGGGATGAATGGATTAGTACAGATTTAAACGGTTGGCTGAGTTTGCATAAGTTTTATGCAGGTGTGGTGGAGAAACTCAAAGCAACCGCTACGAGCACAGTTCATCTATATATCATTACCACAAAAGAAGGACGTTTCGCACAGCAGCTATTGAAACAAGGAGGGTTAGACATACCACGAGAAGCCATTTTTGGCAAAGAGGTGAAGCGTCCGAAACACGAAATTCTGCGAGAATTAATTCAGGCGGCAAATACCTCACCAGACAGTTTATGGTTTGTAGAAGATCGGCTGAAAACATTACAGCTTGTCCAACAGCAACCAGATCTTGAAGGAGTGAAACTTTTCCTTGCAGACTGGGGTTACAATACCCCAACTGACAAAGTAACTGCCCAAAATGACCCACAACTTGAGTTGTTACCACTCACTCAGTTTGCTCAAGATTTCTCTGAGTGGCTTTAAGATAGTTCTGAGTCATGAGTGGTGAGTACCTTTATTTGAACACTCAAGACTCAGGCTCAAAACTCAGGACTTACGATTATGCTTGACCTTACTAAAATCACCGGACAAATGCAGGGTTTGAGTCAACATCTGACGCAAGAGGCGGTTGCTAGTCGCCAGCGTTTAGAATTGGCTCAAAAACATTTTCAAAACGCTTTAGAGTGTCAGGAAGAGTTAGTACAGCGACAGGAAAAATGGCGCGATCGCATCTTGTTTGCCAATGCAACCCCCATAGAACCACTCAACACCTGCATTGATCTCCCAGTTCCCCCGAAAATTCATACCGTCATTGCTACCGATGGTTCCCAAATATCCCCCAGTCACCATGAAATTGCTTACTGCTATCTTCTCAACATGGGTAGAGTTGTCTTACACTACGGACAAAATCGTTACCCGCTTCTAGATAGTTTGCCGGAGATATTTTATCGCACAGAAGATTTATATCTTTCTCGTCAGTGGGGTATTCGTACCGAAGAATGGATGAGTTTCCGCCGTACAGTCAGCGAAGCAACTGTGCTAGCAGAACTGGCTTGTGGCGTAAAAGAGGGACAAGGGGGACAAGAAGACAAGGAGACAAAACAAGTTCCTACGCTAGCAATGGTGGATGGTTCTTTGATTTACTGGTTTTTAGAGCAATTACCCTTAGATGCACGCGCTCACATTTTACCGCCTATCCTAGAAGCTTGGCGGAAGTTGCGGGAAGCTCAAATTCCTTTCATGGGCTATGTGAGTGCTTCGCGCAACGTTGAAGGGATGAACTTTTTGCGTCTTTTAGCTTGTCCCCACACAGTACCAGATTGTGCCAGCTTTTGCCCGAATCAATTAGAAAAAGTCCCTTGCAAGGTTTTTGAACCGTTACGAGATACAACTCTTTTGTCCACTCAACTCAAACCAGGACAACGTGGTTGCTTATGGCGCAGTAACGTTCGCATTCTTGAACTGTACGAAGACCAACAAATTTACTTTTGTTACGTGCATGTGGGAACCGAAATCGCCCGGATAGAAGTACCATCATGGGTAGTGGAGAACACAGCTATGTTAGACTCTGCACTGGGACTCATGCTAGGACAAGTGCAGAAAGGATATGGCTATCCAGTGGCGATCGCCGAAGCGCACAATCAAGCAGTCGTACGTGGTGGCGATAAGGCGCGGTTCTTTGCCCTCCTCGAACGACAAATGATTAAAGCTGGCATCAAAAATGTAGGAACTTCTTACAAGGAAGCCAGAAAGCGTGGCAGTATAGCTTAAGTGACCAACAAAGTACTCATTGACGAAGGAGTCAGAATGAGGGCGCGTCTGTATTTTGTACGACTAGCCGATGAGTTTTGGTGGCATACGCCCTCACTTATTGAATTCTGAATTCTAAATTCAGGATTTTTTGGTGAAATCAGGATGAGATGCCATCACAGACGGAAAAACGTGACTACAAAAGTGAAAATATCACAACGGAGAAATATTGCCCATGAAGGGGAGTACAACTAATCATAATCAAATTGCAGGTAATATTTATGCTTTCTTGAAATTTGCTCTGAGAGGACAGAACTATCGAGTCTTTATCAACGATATACGCTTGTGGATCCCGCGATATAACCTATACACTTATCCAGATGTGATGGTTATTCAGGGAGAACCAATCTATGAGGGAACTGATACTACCACAGTCATGAATCCCTCAGTTATTATTCATGTTTCGTCAAAATTAGATCATAACCATAAAGAAGCAGATAAATTTCGCTTTTATCGGTCAATTCTAGAATTTCAAGAATATATTGTGATTGACCAAGATAGTTGTTATATAGAGCAATTTACCAAAAATGTACAAGGAAATTGGACACTAACTGAGTATGAATCTTTTGATGCAGTGTTGCCATTTTCCTCAATAGATTTTCAACTTTCCTTTGTAGATATTTATGAACTAGCCAATATTGAGAGCAATGAGGATAAGAATACAGAACTATCAAATCTCAAATTCTGTTTGGAACAATTTTAGAGATAAAATTAGAAAAGTAAAATTTTAGACAATGAAAAGACGGTTGAACACTGAAGCATTTTTGCCACAAGACAAGACAATTTAGATAAATTGAAAAATTGCTCCTTGAAAGCAACACATGCAAAACCTCAGCACATTACAGACAACAGGGCTAACTTTAGAGCTTTTTCATGTCCAAACTAACACCTCTTTTGAGTTGCCACCCAACCTCGCTGTCATTCGCATTGGTAAGCCAAATGACCAAATTGCCCCGGACATCAATGTTTTAGCTTTGCCAAATGCCGATATTGTTTCTCGGCTGCATGCAGAGATTGAGGTAGAAGAAAGCACTTACTATATTATTGATGTGGAAAGCGCCAACGGAACCTTTCTCAATAATATCAAGCTAGAACCAAAACAGCGCTATCCCCTTAACATAGGAGATAAAATCGGTCTAGGTCAGGAAGAAAAGGTAACTTTTATATTTCAACATAAACAAAATTTTGTTTCTACCTCTCATTCCACACCGATTCATCCAGCTACAGTCATTCAGGCTAAAATTGTGCAACCTGAAATTGTGCAGCCTCAGGTTGTTGAGAACAAGAAACAACCCCAAGTGGATCGTTTTAGCAAGTTTGTCGGCTTACTGTTGATGATTGTAGGAATTGTGATCATATCTGCGAATACTCAAATTGGTTTGTTTGTACGTGTCCCTAGTGTGCTGTTATGTGTTACAGGGGTTATCGTCTTAAGCCAACGGCATTTAAATCGTAATATAGGATGGGTTTTGATAGGGCTGGGAATCGCATTCATGGTGTTTACTGGCAATGTCTTCGCGTCAGTTAATCTTTTTGCGATTCTTGTATCTTCTGCTTTATTATTTGCTGGATATCAACTATTTAATACGGGTAAAGTCTTGAATTACAGTTTGCGCTCTTTTAGGGAATTATTGAAAAAATAGTGATTAATGACGATGGATTAGATGCGATTGGAGAGATAGCGAACTGGGTGAGTCCTCGGTTGAGTATCAAATTTGATATGTCGGGTGAGGAGTTGCAAATTTATCGTCCCGATGGTAGCAAATTTTTCTCTTACGCTGAGGTGAACGAGCAGTTAGAACAAGAAAAGCAACGCGCTGAACAAGCACAACAAGAATTAGAGGCAGAACGCCAGCGATGGCACAGAGTGCCCGCCCAAGGGGCGATCGCTTTGGCGATTTGCCTCAGTGATTTAACAATTTTGTAGTTCAGCTAATAACACCACAATTTCATCCATTCCCTGCCGCACAACCCTTGCAGGCTGTTCACTTTGATTTACCATAATACTAAAAACGACTGGACCGTACCTAGGAGCATTCACATATCCAGCCAAGGAAACAACACCGCTCATCGTGCCAGTTTTCGCTTGTACAATACCTTCAGCAGGTGTGTTTTGAAAGCGACTTTTCAGAGTTCCGCTTCTACCCGCCACAGGTAAAGATGCTCTATACACCAATGCTGCTGGTGATTTTGCCATTGCTTGCAAAGTTTGTACCAAAGCCTCTGGACTGATTAAGTCTTTACGAGATAACCCCGAACCATCTACCAAAGAGTAACCTGCTGGATCAACTCCCATTTGAGTTAACGTCGCCTTCATCACTTCCAAACCCGCATCAGCAGAAGTTTGATTTTCAACTGGTGGTTTTTTAATAGCTAATGCCCTTAACAACGACTCAGCAAAGAGATTATTACTGTTGATATTTGTCAGTGCGACAAGTTCGGATAGTGGAGGAGATTCCACATTAGCTAATTCTTCTTCATTCTTGACACCAGTAGGTGACACAAACATTTGTAGAACGGGGATTTTTTCTGCTATCAAAGTACTACGAAAACGACGTAAGAAATATTCAGCAGGAGCAAGAACAGGTAAACTGACTAACGCAGGTTCAGAATTGACAGCCAATTGCCCTTGGATTCGTAAAGTTTGTCCTTTCAAATCACGGGTAACATTAGTGAATGTTGGTTGGTTTTCTGCTGTTGTTACCGACTGATTAATAACTTGCCACTGTCTATCCTCATTGATATCAGTCCAGATAACTTTGAGAGGTTGACCCACAGTTTGCGGCAGAAGTCTTATACTAGAAACATTTTGATTTAAAATGAGGCTGTTGATAGGTGCGCCATAGTCTGACTGTATATCCTCCCATTGCCAAGAGGGGTGAACAATATCTCCTTTAATGTAAGTATCATCAGCAATCAACTGATTTACTCTCTGAATACCTCTTTGTTTCAACTGCTTTGCTAAAGCTGCCAATTGTGCATCAGTCAAACTCGGATCTCCCCTACCCACAACACGCAAAACACCGTCACCACCATGATACACAGAGGTGCGAATGCGAAAATTTGTACCAAGTTGCTGTAGTGCAGCAGCTGTTGTCAGCAGTTTAGTTGTGGAAGCTGGGGTAAAGTATTTTTGGGCATCCCGACTGTAAAGAGTTTGCGTAGAAGACAAAGGTTGTACTAAAATGCCCCAACGCGCCCGATTGAATTGAGGACGATTGATCACAGCATCTACAGATGCTCCCAGTTGGGCGGGACAAATTGATTTTGTGGTGGTTTCTGTTGGTACAGCTGGTGTTTGTGCTTGAACTGGTTTTAGGGTAGTAATACCTACCTGGGTGCCTAAAAATAGCAGCAGGAACCCAAGAGAGATTCTTTTCGGCATTCTATAAACAGAGGTAATTATGATTAGTTTATGAATGTTTTAACACCTAGCTGGTTCCAATAAAGTATAAAGGAAAGTGTTGGCGGTGTTATCGATAACGGGGATGTCAGATATCCAGGGGGAAACGAGCCAGACGCATTGGCTACGCGAGTGAATATAGCGGGAGGGCATTTAATTTATTCAATTTGAGCACATTCTTGTTGTGAACTTTGGTAAGACCGCAAATATTCCAGAATCAGCAAGCGCATGTAATCTAGCATTCTAATATAAGCTTTTATTTGCCTGTAGTCTTCATCGGTTACAAAGTAAAATTGAGCAATAGCTGGAGTATCAAAGACGTGCATAGTTTGCAAGCGCTCAATTGCCTGCTGTTCATTTTCAATCCTACCCCGTGTCTGAATTTGACTAGCATAGCCTCGAATATCCACTGTTAACAGTTCGATTTCCTCTAAAACAGTAAATTCTTCGTCAGAAGCGGGTGATAGAGAAGCTAATTTTTTTCGTTCTTCTTTGGTGTTTTTATAATCGACAGTTAACTGCTGTAACAGATGAGTGATATAGTTTCTAGTGATTTCAGGGTTTTGAGTATTGAGAGTTGCTTTAGTCATCATTTACTCCATAAGTGACTATTTTTTCAACACCAAAATTATCTGGTCGTAAAATTAAATATTCATTTCCTTTTCGATAGACTGCTGAACCATCCTGACGATATCCAATTTTCGGAACTCTTACTGCTCTTTTTTTATTAAAATTATGGGCTTTTCGCAGATATTTCAATGGCTCAAATTCTTTTCTTGAAGCATGGTCTAAAATACTCTGAGCCACACTGATATAGGTAGAGGCATCCCACTCAGCCATATACTGCTTTATTTCGGCTACTTCCGCCTCGGTGTATCCTTCACATAGCTGGGCTAGAAAGGGATCTACAGGTGCTTCATCCAGCATCAGTTTTCAACTCTAGTTGGATGAGTAGTCATGATATTTTCACAATGCCTTTAGTTCTATTGTGCCTCAATTAATCAATGATTATACTGGTGTGGGTGAGTGCGAGCGCGCAAAGCGCCCAACCTAGGAGATTGGGCAAAGTCCACTGCCGAAGGCAATCGCATCTCTCAGATCATTTTATGGATGTAGCGCGAGGGCATTTAATTTTATTCAACTTCAGCAAATGCTGGTTTAGAGGTTTGGTGCATTCGCACATATTTAAAAGTCAGTAAGCACACGTAACTACCAAATATTATTATTCATCTGCACTTAGTTCAAGGTTTCTGAATATGTCTTCTATTGTATCTGGCTGTAATGCCCATCTATATGCTGGATGAATTTCCCAATCAAAACCAAAATCTACAAACTTAGACTTTAAGTACCTATTTTCCTCAAAGTATTTTCTAAGAATTCCTCCATTAGGAGATTCCTTTCTAGCTGTAAGAAAATATAAAGCTTCTATGTTTTCTGGAGTAAATTCTAATCTATCAAGCATATAAATTATTTTGCATTTTTTATGATTATATGCTTTACTATGGATAAAAAAATTGGAGATTTTTCTACAAATTGCTATAAAGAAAAATCTTATTATTTCATGTGTTTGTGTCCTAAAGCTGAGAGTTTTTGATTTAACTTATCTTTCTTAGCTTGCGTTATTTTTGGTTGAACAAAGGTAATGTCAAAGAGTTCTTCAAGAACATCCAAAAGCCATTCTGCTTCTCCAGGTTCAACATTTACTATCTCACCCGTATGAACATATTTATTAGGATGAGCTGCTAAATTACCAATGTTTCTGATAGCGCTGCTCGTTTTCTCCGCTGAAGCGCTTTTCGTGTAAAGAAAAATCAACTGGAGCAGTTCATCCGCAGACTTACACGCCATGCCGTTTAAACCATGCCTGGAGGCGTTGCCAGCCATCAAGAGCTTCTTTCTCGCGGTAAGAAGGGCGATAATCGGCAAAAAAGGCATGGGGTGCATCGGGGTAGACAATGATTTCGGATTTGCTGCTGCTGGACTTCAGGCGATCGCGCATTTGCTCCACGGTATCCAGGGGAATGCCCGTATCCTTGCCGCCGTAGAGTCCGAGAATCGGGACTTTCAGCGCCGACGCAATATTGACGGGATGCTTGGGCGTTAGTTCGGTAGCATTGCCCACCAGTCGCCCGTACCACGCCACGCCTGCCTTAACCTTGGGATTGTGTGCGGAGTACAGCCAGGTAATGCGACCACCCCAGCAAAAACCCGTAATCCCCAACTTACCGGCATTACCCTGAGCTGACTTTACAGCCCAGTTCGTCGTGGCATCGAGATCCGACAGCACCTGGGCATCTGGGACTTTAGCGACCACCTGGCGAATTTCGTCTACGCTGCTTAACTTCGAGACATCGCCCTGACGCACGAACAATTCCGGAGCGATCGCCACGTACCCCAATTTGGCAAAGCGACGGCAGACATCCTGAATGTGCTCATGTACACCGAAGATTTCCTGAATCACCAGGACTATCGGGAAATTTTTACCAGTAGCAGGCATGGCTCTGTAGGCAGGAATTTCCCCATCTTTGACGGGAATTTTCACCGCACCAGCTACCAACCCCTTGGCATCGGTGGTGATGACTTGGGCATAAATAGGTTGCACTGCGAGGGCAAAGCCCGTTGCCAGGGTAGCAGTTGCGATAAATTTGCGGCGCGTTATTTCTGTCATTATCTTTACCTTACAGCCCTTTTCAAATGATTAAACCACAAATGGTAGGTAGGGCTATGCCGCAGAATATCTCAAAGCCTGTCAGATGGTACTCTGGAAAAGTAGAATTTGTTGTTGAAAATAGTTTTGGAAATTCAAAGCCATGCTCGCTCATACTGAACGGGCGAAACTTGATCTTTTCCTAACGTTTTCGCAGCATATGATGGCCAGTAAGGATTGCGTAGCAATTCTCGCGCAAGTAATACAACATCTGCTTGACCAGTGCGAATAATATGGTCAGCTTGTTCTGGTGATGTAATCAAACCTACAGCCCCAGTCAAAATATTTGTTTCATTACGAATTCTTGAAGCAAACTGAGTCTCATAACCAGGACCATAAGGAATATTAACCTTTGGTAAAGTACCACCACTTGAGGTGTCAATTAAATCGACACCCAGATTTTTGAGTTTATCTGCAAGCGCTATACTTTGCTCTATGTCCCAGCCATTTTCTGCCCAATCAGTAGCTGAAATTCTCACCCAAAGAGGATAACCTTCGGGCAAAACTTCTCGTACCCCGCTGACAACTTCTCTTAACAAACGAGTACGATTTTCAAAACTCCCTCCATATTCATCCTCTCGATGATTGCTCAAAGGCGAGAGAAATTGATGCAATAAATAGCCATGAGCCGCGTGAATTTCAATCACTTTAAATCCAGCTTCCACAGAGCGTTTTGCAGCTTGCACAAAAGCATGAATAATTTGTGCAATTCCTTCGCTATTTAATGCTTCTGGAACAGGGTGATTTTCAGTAAAAGCGATCGCACTGCTAGAAACCACAGGACGCCAACCGCCAGCAGATTCATCCACGACTTTTCCACCTTCCCAAGGCGGTGCTGTACTGGCTTTTCTTCCTGCATGAGCAAGTTGAATCCCTGCAATAGAACCCAAATTGTGAATGAGTTCTACGGTTTTTGCGAGTGGCTCAATATGTGCATCTGACCAAATCCCCAAATCTTGAGGACTGATGCGTCCTCGCGGTTCCACCGCAGCCGCCTCTGTGATCACTAAACCCGCACCGCCAACCGCACGGCTTGCCAAATGAACTAAATGCCAATGATTGGCATATCCATCAGTACTGGAATACTGACACATTGGTGCAACAGCAATCCGGTTGCGAAAAGTGATTGCGCGAATTGTCAGAGGTTCAAATAAGTGTGCCATAAGATTGGTTCCTTCGCTGGTTACAAGAAATAAGACTGAAGCACTCTCCTTATTTTTCTATCTCTGTGTTACGCCAGTCGCCTGCGGAGGGAAACCCTCCCGCAGCGCTGGCTCCTCTGTGCCTCTGCGGTTCGTTAGAAATTCAACAGTAAACTCAAAGCTCAAGACGAGTCTTGCGTCCACTGAAATGAACTACTAAATTCAACATAGTCAGGACGTTTGTCTACGCCTAGCAAATGTCCTAACTTTTTTTATGAAATTCTTGATCCACTTATGAGCATTAATATTTGTCTGATATTAGTACAATATTTAACATTTAGATTAAGTAGTTCCCTATAAAATTAATTTTAAAAAGAAAAACCCCTAAGCTATCACTTAGGGGGTATAAAACCACGACTGCATAGGGCTGGCACTCATGTTGCGTCGTGCATTACAAGACCCGGTAGCTCACCGGTAAGAGGAGGTTTTAGCCTTGTGCCGTGTGATTTTTTGTGCAAGAACGTATTAACACCTACGATACTGCTCATAAAATTGGCGCAGTTGCCAAAATGCCAACTAATATTTATTTAAAGAATAACTCAAATCCTGTGAGCGTAAGCGTTGCTCCGGTTCAAGTGACTCGCCATCTGTGCGATGGCACGGAGTGCCCGCCTCTATGCGTTCCAACTTGGCTGTGTGCTAAACGGGCGCTGTCGGGGTCAATGAGATGGGTTTGCCTGCCGCTTCAGCTAACAATTGAGCTTGATCTGAACGCTCAAAGGTGATATACCACCATGCTGCTTCATCAATGGTGTGACCTACTGTCAGATGACCGTGGTTACGCAAAATAACTGCTTTTTTGTTGCCTAAAGCCTCAGCAATTCGTTGTTTCTGCTAAATACACAACCAGTAAATAAGGTCAGCCGAGATATAGTAATTCGATATAGTTTGTGAGATTTTACAGAAAGACTAAAGTTTTCTATCAAAATTCCAATTCAGCAGCAAAAAAATGGACAGGAATGCCGTCTGCTCCTCTGACAAATACTCTTGAATGACAACAAGATTTTTTCCTGAGATACCTTAGTAAATTACAACCCTAGTATTTTCCTCACCTCCGTGACAAATTGCCTAAGAATTTGAGGTAGGTTGGCGATTTCTCGCATCAGATCTTGGGGACTAAAACCAAAAGCCATCAAGATAACGACAATGACAAAAATGGCGATCGCCGTACTAATGGCTGTTTGCAGCAGACTGAGCAAAGCTCGGAAGACTAACCACGCGACAATGAGTGCAGCAATGAAAATGATCAGGTTCGTTGGCATGGTTTTGCCTAGGTACATCTCAAGTTGGTAGAAGAACTATAAAGTATAAAGTATTTAGCCTTTATATTTCATCGTTCATCCTTTAGTTAGCAGCCAGTCTCCAAACAACCATGCACTCACTAAGTTAATCGCAAAACGTCCACTACTAATGCCATCGATCCGAGTGCCATTTTTGCCAAGACAACTGGATGGAAAAGTAACGGCTTAACAGCAGGAATAACAACACTAATGTTGTCCAATGCTCCGCTCAATGCCAACATCAGTCTATTTCATGTGCTTGAGCAGCTGATAAGTGGAATCTTCTACCGCAAGGTTAGTGCGAACTTCTTTCCAAAGGTCGTTTAACCTATGCAGAGATTCCCTCAAACCTTTTTCGGTGCGGAAATAGTTGCAATCGTAGGGGAAATGTATAGACAACACAATAAATTTACCAATCCTCCAAAAATCAAACAGCAAGCTCATTTAAGCGCGTTCCAAGGGCTAGGAATAGGACAAAGCTGAAAATAAATTTTTACTTTAGCAAAAATTTATTTTCATTTACGCGAAATCACTCAACTAAAAAGTTTTATTTTATGCGTAAAATTGATGCTTAAATGTAAGTATTAAAAATACAAATATAAGATTCTTAAAACGTTTGGGCAATGTTGCTGGTCAAGTAATGGGAGGAGCTATTGGTGGTGGTCTCGAAGCTTTAGGAACAGCAGTAGACAGTAACTTTATTAAAGAGGTAGGGCAAGGTGTATATCACTCAACTGTTACGTCCGCAGAAACATTGGGTAGCTTAGCTGATGGCGCAATCACGGCAATTTATGGAATTGCCACTGAAGATGAACAAAAGATTAAAAAGGGTCTTTCTGAGGCAGGGAATGCAGTTAAGACCACAGCTATTGGAGTTGGGCGAACGATTAACTACACAGCACACAGTGTAGGTCAAGTTTTTAATGGTCTTGCTAACGATGACTTAGAAATGGCTGGTCAAGGCGCTAGAAACCTTGCTAAGGTTGTTGCTATAACCACTCTAGCTGTTGGACTAAGCGACATAATCATCGGTAGCGATGCAATTATTCCTGATACCGAAATGCTTAGCGAATCAGTTGCTTCACCGGCAGAGATTTTTAGTGACTCGGCTATTGCTGATACAGAAATAATCAGTGATACAGTTGGTGTTACCAGCGATGATATTGCTTTCTCCGACAAGACTTCGGAAGTTGCAGGAGATGTCCATCATGTTGAGCCTCATTGGGTCAGTGCTCACGAGCGAGCAGGCACCTATATAGAAGCTCATTGGCGTGACGGTGACGGCAACACTTCGGTCAATCTAAGTTCGGAGGAAGGAGGCGGTTACTTGCGTAGTAATCCCTCAACCTAAAACTACCTTTATTACTACCAGAATGGGGTGTCACAGGCTGAGGTGATGGTTGTTTATGCCAGTCCGTGACACCCCACATTAGCCCTCTTTTAAGAAACCATTCTGTTTTCTTAAAAGAGAGTGAGTTCTGAGTTCTTTTTAATTTTTACGGTGCTGGATTGGGATAACGAGTATGAACAGCATCCAACTCTGCCAAAATATCTTTGTCAAGAACGACACTTACACTCTCTATATTCTCTTTAAGTTGTTCAATGGTTGAAGCACCGATAATTGTACTCGTGACAAACCAACGACTCCGAACAAATGCTATCGCTAGTTGTGCCAATTTGATGTTATGTTTACGGGCAATTTCTGCATAAGCTGCTACTGCTTCATTCACATTTGGCTTGAAATATCGCTGTCCAAAGTTCTGAAACAGTGTGAGTCGTGTATTCTCTGGTTTTTTACCATCAATATACTTGCCTGATAACAAACCAAATCCCAAAGGACTATAAGCTAGCAAACTAATATTTTCACGATAGCAAGCTTCTGCTAAATGTCTATCAAATTCACGGTTGAGCAGATTGTAAGCATTTTGAATGGAAACAAGTTTAGGTAATCCTAGCTGTTTAGCCGCGTGACTAAACTCAGACACTCCCCAAGGAGTTTCATTACTCAAACCCAAATAGCGAATCTTTCCTGCTTTAATTAAATCACCAAAAACTGTTAGCTGTTCAGCGATGGGAACCGTTTCACGCTCAAATTTTGGATTGTATTCTGTCTGTCCAAAGAGGGGAACATAACGGTCGGGCCAATGGATTTGATAGAGGTCGATGTAGTCCGTTTGTAAACGCTTAAGGCTATCATCTACTGCTTGCTTAATGTTATCGCGTTGAATATTTGTGGCTCCTGCTCTCACCCATTTAATAGCACGACCAGGTCCTGCAATTTTAGTAGCGATAATTAATTGATCTCGCTGCTGCTTCTTCAGCCATTCCCCAATATAAGCTTCAGTTCTCCCTTGAGTTTCGCCACGGGGTGGTACCGGATACATTTCTGCTGTATCGATAAAGTTTATTCCTTGGGCGACAGCATAATCTAGCTGCTGATGGGCATCTTCAATGGTATTTTGCTGCCCAAAAGTCATGGTACCCAGACAAATTTCCGAAACCTTGAGGTCGCTTTCTCCAAGTTGGTTGTTCTTCATATTTTCCTAAAACACATTTCATTCAATTAAATATCTTTGATTGTCTTTGAGCGAACGACTGTGATAAAAATTTCCCTACAGTTTACAGTCTACTCGCATGTTTTTCCTGGTTACATTCCGATTGAAAGCTTAAAAATACGACGCACAGCCCAGGCGGCTGATATTGCTGGCATCCGTGCCTTAGTTGTTCACGCCAAGGACGATGAAGCACGGGCATGGTATGAACAGTTCGATTTTGAGCCTAGCCCGACTGATCCATTGCATTTGTTCCTGCTGATGAAGGACATCAAGAAGATATTGCAGGAAACATGAAAAACGTACATTTATACTAACGAAACGATCGCACGGCTTCTTCACAGTCATTGCATCAGCCCAGACTTATTTATGTGGCGCTGTTTTAGCTTGCCATGAATACTTGACATCTGCATTGCTAGCGATCGCCTGTAAGGATCTGGTACTTTACGCGATCGCCTTTGCCACTGCCCCGAATCGCGATCGCCCTCTGGGCGGCTCCTCTGGAGCATCGCGATTCGGGCACTCTGTGCGTTCGCGATTCGGGCACTCTGTGCCATCGCCTGTATGACTGTACACCTCCTTTTCTGAGGTTGGAGTGATTGCATGAGAACTAATATTATTAATGTATTACTTGAATCACTACATTTTCTGACTAAGCACAATGACGATTAAACAACAACTTATTCAAGAACTTGAATCTAGTTCAGAATATTTGTTAGCAGAAACACTAGACTTTTTGCGCTTTTTGAAAACTAAGCAAGATAAATCACAAGTAGAAATAACATCTCCACCTTTTGAAGAATCAGCGTCTATTGATTCTCATGATTCACAGGAAGAAAGTTCTTCTGAACGTTCTCAACTTCCATACAGTCCTGCTTCTGGGCGTTCCATCCTCAGACATGCAGGGACATGGACTGGTGAGGACTATCAAGAGTGTCTACAACTCGTTTATACGTCTGGCGGTAAAGCAAAATTTGATTATGATAACGACTTTGAGTAATGTATTTGTTAGATACGAATCACGCTAAGCAGCATTTTTATTGGAGAACCTAAAGTTATTCGTCGAGTTGCGGAGGTAGGTGAGTTAAACATTTCAACTTGTGTGATTGTCCAAGGAGAACTTACCTACATGATGGAAATTTCTCAACAGAAAGAAACTAATCTGGCACGATTGACTGTAGTCTCAGCCGATAGTGACTTTAACCGTATTCAGCAAGTTAGAGCATTATCTTTAGAATGTTGGCTTTGAATTTTAGGGCGATCGCCTGTAAGGATCTGGTACTTTGCGCGATCGCTCAGCGGGTAATCTGTGCGATCGCCAAAATTGTTGATATTTGTATAGTTAGCGATCGCCCCTAAAGAGCGGGTACTTTGCCCATCGCCCTAAGGGCGGCTTCAGAGGAGCATCGCTCAGCGGGCACAGAGTGCCATCGCCTGTCGATTTCTTACACTTGCATTCCAGACAATTCTTGTGGGGTGGAGAGAAGTTGCGTGCGGGGGTTCCCCCCGTTGAGCAAACTGAGCGCAAAGCGCACGCTGCGCGTTGGCGGAGCCTGTCCGCAGGACTTACGGAGCATCTTGTCCCCCCAGCACCCTAATTCCACAACCCAACTTATTATCTAGGACTGCCAACATCATCACACAGCTTGCGATCGCCATCCTGAACATTAGGGTTATTCTTCAAATAATCATGAGCCCAAGCGCAACCCCGTGCCAGTAAGTCATCCAAATCCAGATTCCACAGCTTCACCGTGTTGTCATCACTACCAGTGGCAATGGTTTTGCCATCCGGGCTGAACGCCACGCTTAAGACAGAACCGCTATGACCTTTGAGGGTTGTCATCTCCTGCCCGTTGAGATTCCACAGCTTCATCGTGCTGTCAGAACTACCAGTGGCAATGGTTTTGCCATCCGGGCTGAACACCACGCTTAAGACATAACCCCTATGACCTTTGAGGGTTGTCATCTCCTGCCCAGAGAGATTCCACAGCTTCACCGTGTTGTCATCACTACCAGTGGCAATGGTTTTGCCATCCGGGCTGAACACCACGCTTAAGACATAACCCCTATGACCTTTGAGGGTTGTCATCTCCTACCCAGAGAGATTCCACAGCTTCACCGTGTTGTCATCACTACCAGTGGCAATGGTTTTGCCATCCGGGCTGAACACCACGCTTAAGACAGAACCGCTATGACCTTTAAGGGTTGTCAGCTCCTGCCCAGAGAGATTCCACAGCTTCACCGTATCCAGTCGCAACTGAGAAGTCTGTCTTGGATTCGCTGCCAAGAGCAAAATTGTTTTGACACGGGTGTTTTCACTCATTAGCGAGTAGGGATAAAGTGTTAGGGCTTAATATATTGACAAATTTAACGAAATATGTATTTTACAAACAGTCAGCATAATGAAATTTTCTACTGATACTTATACATCATCATATAGATGAAACCAAAGTTAACTTATGCACGAATCAAACAATTGTCAAAAGTTTGTAGGGGCACAGCATGCCGTGCCCCTATCGGGGAGTCTAGACTTATTGAGCGATTGTCGCAGATGCTATTCCTACATCAGGAACAGGGAAAAGCTCGTTTCCTGTTTCATTAAGTGCTGCCAATACTGGATCGCTGAGAATTGTCCTCCTTTTGGCGATCGCTAAATCATAAAGCCGTGTCAGTTCAGCTTGACGAGTTGCTTGGTCGCTCTTGTTAAGCTTCTGATCAACGCTGTTAAGGTAAGCTTGAACCCGTTCCTTGAGAACTTGCAAAGGATTGTTGCTCTTGAGAATTGCCAGGAATTGACCTGCAGTTGAATCACTTGCTGGGTTTTGTCCTTCCAAAGCGGCAATGACTTTTTGAGTCAAATCGTCTGGGTGTCGCTTGATATTCAGGGGATTTGTACCTGACTGGAGTGGCTGGAAGTTAAATTGCTCTGGAATAAACTCTAATAATTTTTTGCGTTCTTGTGAAAAGACTGGTGTTTCTAAATCGATAGCCATAACAGCGGCGACAAACTCAGGAGTGACAACACCTCTTTTCATCAGTTGTTCAACCATACTGTTGTCAACTTGACCAGGTTCTGGCACAAACCAGGCAAAATTTGCATCCCCTGGCTTGCCATCAAGTTTGACTCCTGATCGATTCAACAGTTGTCTGTATTCCTCAGGTTGAACCTGAGCTATATTGGTAAATCTCAGACTTTCAGCAATACTTAAGCCTTGCTGTGTGGCTGGTGTGCCACCACTGATTAAATTGGCATTGAGAAAGAAAGTATTGGGAATCTGGACGTTAGCAAAAGGTCCCGATGTGGGAGTACTGGAAAAAGGATGCAGGTTGCCTACCTCTTGATTGCTACTGATCAGGTTAAACTCAGTGGTATCAAATAGGGAGCGTAACAGCCGTTTTCCTCTAATGACTTGTTGAGTTCCATTAGGATTAATGACTGGGCTACCACTACTACGGGCAACGCTCTCATCAATCTTTTTCTCATTAAATTGGTTAATTGCTGGAATGATGAAGTTTGTTTCCAAGGCATAAGCATCCCCTAAGTTTTGGGCAATTCTGGGAGAATTTGTCCCAACCTTCCAGCTGGACTTTAAGTAACTTGCGTTAAATGCGATCGAGTGCCAGTTATTCCAAGGAAAAGCTAGTTCTTTCATCACTGGCGCACCATTGACATGGCATTGCAGGCAAGTTCCTGCGCGTTGGGCTGGTTGCAGTAAATCTGCTTGAACCGATGAGTTACGAAACTTCCAAGATAATCTTCCTGGTGTTCCTTGCTGATCGAGCTTGTAGTAGTTGTAGCGACCTCGTGAACCATCCCAACCTAAAGCCTCAAGAAATTGCACATCAGGAAAGTTTTCCGAGTTAAAGAAAACAGACAGCATGGCGTTGCGATCTAGCTGTTCTCCTTGATTTCTACCCGTAAAGGTCAATACTGCTCTTCTTGCCGCGGGTTGATTGCCAATTGTTGGACGAGTATCAACAATCTTCTCATCCACAACGAAGGTTTGCTCTTGTCCTTGTTCACCCTTAATTAATTTTTCTATCTCAGCAAGATTGGTAACATCTGCATGATCCTTAAGCACAAGCTTAAAAATCGGATCGCCCAAAGAGGATAAGGTACTTTGTGCGATCTGCTGAACTGTTGCTCCCTCTGTTCTTTGTTCTAATAGAGAAACTGACGCTGCTTGAGCCAACGCAAGTTTCGTAGACATGAAAAAGCTCAGTAGAAAAACGATTGCTGCTGTTATAAGTTTATGCATTATTGTTGCTCTGCTAAATTTAGCTAATTAACCGTGAGGATTCTTCCCCTGTTTGTGCCCAATCGGGAAGCACTGACTCTGGCGCTACAATCACATCTGCACCAACTGTTAGTTTGGCTGCTACTTGTGCTCCACTGGTGATTGTTGTATTTTCAATCGTTACTCCTTTAGTCACATCAAGCACAGCGCGGCGACCATTGCGACTGATAACCCAAGCACCTTGATTTTCGCTGGGATCATTGATGTCGATTTGTTCTCCTTCGATGTTCCAAATACCCTCCAGCCTGAGCATTTTGATGCCTACCGGATCTTGCAAGCTTAAACCAAGAGAGTTTCGGGCTGCATTTTGAGCCTCTTGGCAAATAGCTGGATCTGAGTTACGTCCAGGTACACAAGACACCTGCCCGCAGACTGCTGATGCGGGGATGTCACGTCTAGATATTGCACAAGGTTCGACTAAGCCGAATAATGCGCCGGCTGTGTTGTTCGTTTGAGTTAAGCAAAGAATTCCCTTCTGCCCGTTGTTCCAGGGATTCTGTGTTAGGTTCCTACGGAATTGATCTGAACGCTTTTGTGGTGAGGCGGTTGTAGGATTAAATCCTGAACCAAATAGCTCAGTAATTGTGGGATTTGCGCCTGGAATAGTGTTCTTGATACCTGCAATCAGAGCATCAGCACTCACTTGAGCTAAGGCTTGGTAATATTCAGGAAACTCAGTGGTGAAAGTTATGCGAGTAACTTTTCCATCTTTAGTTTCTGTACGCCATTCAACATATTCATCTTGTAGGTTAAACCTATCGGCATCAATGACATCAAATGGTTTATTCGCTAATTTGGGAAAAGCAATCCAAGCAATTGTGGCTACCTGTAGCCCTTTTTCGGGCGTCAGTCCCTCAAAAGCCTCTAACAAGCTAAAAGCAGAATTAAGTTTTAGGGCAGAACGTTTGTAGAATCTATCGATTTCAGTTCGATATATCTCTAGCGCATTTTGGCTTTTGAGAAAATCTGAACCCGTTGGATCTTTGTATGCAAACATTTTTATCACCTCTCTAATTCAAATAGATCAGACTTTTCTATTGACATAAAACGCAATGTGTGTACAAAAATCTTAGTAATTTGCAACACCGAAGTTCAGCTTAGAAAGCTTTGCTTTTCCTTCTAATTAGGTATAAACACAACGACCTTATGCAATTCCGGATATTTGCTATACAGACTGTATACTCTCTTTAGATAGAGATTGATTATGTTCATAAAATTTTAGAATTTAAGTAAACCTACGGTTACAACATGGCTTATGGACACAAGCTATCTCTGAGATAACGAAATTTCGTCAAATAAACTGTGCTTTTACATAAGTCTTAATACCGTTCATTAATGTATAAAACGTTTTTTCTAAAAAAGTCTTGCCTTACTTGAGACGCTGTGCAATACTTTTATCTTAATATTGCAAAAGTACATTAATTTGATAGAAATACCGTATTATTGTGATAGCCATTTTGCAGCTACTTTAAATAAGCATCATGCATCTTCTTTGGTTTATCCCAACTCACGGTGATGGGCGCTATCTGGGCACTTCCGTAGGCGGACGGTCAGTTAGCTTTTCTTACCTGCGCCAAATTGCACAAGCAGTAGATCACTTGGGCTTCACGGGGGCATTGCTACCTACGGGTCGTTCTTGTGAAGATGCTTGGGTTTTGGCGTCAACCCTAGTCACTCATACCAGTCAGATGCGGTTTCTGGTGGCGATCCGTCCGGGGTTGATGTCACCAGGGGTGGCAGCAAGAATGGCAGCAACGTTTAACCGCATATCCAATGGACGTTTGTTGATTAATGTAGTCACTGGTGGCGATCCAGTGGAATTGGCGGGAGATGGCTTGCACTTAAGTCATGACGATCGCTACAAATTGACGGATGAGTTTTTGACAGTATGGCGGCAGATAGCTGCTGGTGAAGTGGCTAACTTCAAGGGTGACTATCTGGACATCCAAGAAGGCAAGATACTCTTTCAGGCTATCCAGAAGCCTTATCCACCATTGTGGTTCGGTGGTTCTTCTCCCATAGCCCAGCGCATTGCAGCCAAACACGTCGATGTGTACCTGACTTGGGGTGAACCACCAGCTCAAGTTGCCCAGAAGATTGCCTCTGTTCGCAGACTGGCAGAAGAAGAGGGAAGGAAATTGCGGTTTGGTATTCGCCTGCACGTGATTGTGCGGGAAACCGAGAGCGAAGCTTGGGAAGCAGCCAATCGACTCATACGGTATGTGGACGAGGAGGCGATCGCCAGAGCACAAAACGCCTATGCTCGTATGGACTCCGAAGGGCAACGCCGTATGGGGCAATTGCACAACGGTAGCCGAGAAACCTTAGAAATTAGCCCCAACCTGTGGGCGGGGATTGGTTTAGTGCGAGGTGGCGCGGGAACCGCCCTAGTTGGCGATCGCGATACCGTTGCTGCAAGGATGTTGGAGTATACCGAGATAGGTATCGATACCTTCATCCTCTCTGGTTATCCCCATTTAGAAGAAGCTTATCGAGTCGCAGAACTGCTATTCCCCCGTTTACCGTTAGAGAATCTGCCAGTTCTTGAACAGCAGCAGGTTTTGAGTCCTTTCGGAGAGATTGTTACTAATCAGGATTTTCCCAAACAGCAGGACAAACAAAAGACAGCTACCACTGTGGATTAGAAAGTGGATTAGAAAACAGTACTGAATAGAATTCTAGAAAGTCGAAAAAAATTGCTTAGTACTCAAAGAAAAAAAAGTTGCTCAATTCCTGGAATTTCATTCGTAGTATATACTCAAGACTCAGAAGTTTTGAACGCAAAAAGGCTTAAAAAAATATGGCTAATATCTTAGCAATTGCGGGTAGTCCATCCCATCCTTCCAGAACCTACGGTATTCTCGAATACTCCACCAAAATTTTGCAGCAAGAAGGCTTCCACACAGATATTATCTCTGTTCGCGATGTACCCGCTGAAGTTTTGGCGTATGGACAATACGATAGCCCAGCCCTAGAACAGCCGAAAGGACTTATAGAAAGAGCAGATGGTATTATTATTGCCACTCCGATTTACAAAGCAGCTTACACAGGAGTTCTCAAAGCGTTTTTAGACTTGCTACCTCAAAGGGCTTTGTCAGGAAAAGTTGTTCTACCCATTGCCACTGGTGGAACGCTCGCTCATTTGTTGGCAATTGAATATGCCCTTAAACCGGTGTTGTCTGAGTTAAAAGCACGGTACATATTGGGCGGTGTTTATGCAGTAGACAAACAGCTGCAAATACAAGATGGCACTCTGCAAATTGATCAAGAAATTGACCAAAGATTGAAAGAAGCTCTCAATGAGTTTGCACAATCTGTGATGAATGTGCAACCCGGCGTCAAAGAATTAGCTCACACAAATTAATCCATAACTGTTCTCCGACCACTTGCTAGTAGCAGGTGATAGTTCATCTGCTACTTTTTTTCTTTAAATTTTGATGAACAATATAGACGTGAAGAACGCGAAGAGGATATAAGAAATACATCTACTAAGAATCCTGATTTGCAGAGAGTTACAACTTTGCTTCTGGTGATATTGTCAGGCTTTAATATTTGCATTCGTTTGCAGACAAATAATCCTCACAAAGTACTTGGGTTGCGAGAGTGGGGCTTAAAGGTTGTGCAGCGTGTTCCCTAACTCAAATTTCTCACACTAGGAGGATGAAATGTGGTTTGAGCGCATAGAACGAGAAATCTCAGATGGTGAACCTTGGGCAGAATTTTCAATTAACCGTATGGAGTGGGGCGGCGAAACCCGCGATTGCTGGGAAGTTAAAAGCAGTAGTGAAAAACAACCTTCTAGACGTTGGTTTAGAATACAAAATTTGAAATTTTGGCATAAGATGCCTTGGCTAAAAATTCAGAATCGTCAGCAAGATTTGTTGTGAAATAAAATACGGCTTTGCGTACCACTTCATTGTGCAGCCGTCCGCGAGATCGGGCTGATTTTTGTATTGGCATTTTCTATTTTTGATTTAATTAAAACATCTCACTCATTGCCTGCTTCAGCCCTACCAAGAAATTTTTGGTATCTCCTGCTACTAGGGAAGCTCAGGCGTATTGGCAAATTTCCTTAGTTAGTCTTCTTGGCGTCCTTCATCAGTCGGCAAAGGATTTTTGCCAATTCTTAGCTGCTTCTTTGAAAGTTTCAGCTGTTGCCAAAGCGCTTCAATTTGTTGATAAGCTTCTTCTGGAGAAAGCTTACCACCGGTCTGAAGGCTAACGATGTAACCAATTTGTTGTGCAAATTTCTGTAAATTTGCGTTAAATATCAGGTTTTCCGGCTTGACCTGACCGTAATAACGGCTACGAGGATAGAGAAATTCATCCTTGTCTGTCATTCTTCGCTAGCTACAGTCTGAGATGTTTATTTTAACTAACTATTAACCTCTAATTAAACAGAGCTTTACACAACTTTCTGTAGTCTGAGATTGCTAAGTCAAGGTGGGACGAGCCACCATGCAATAACTGAAACGCTGTTTACACAAGCGCGGTCAACTTTCTTTGCCTGTATTGACTTAGAGTTCTATTGGACTGCAATGTCCTCAGCCGATATTGGGTAGAGCTAGCCAAGTTGTTGACACCGCAATTTCAATGTAAAGTTGTTTAAATAACTACGGTAATTCCTTCTACCTTCTGTAATATTAAGATAAAGTTAAATTTAATTGTGATTTCGATTAACCCAATAGTTCTTAATCTAGTAACGTATAGGTGAATCAGATTGAAGTCAACAGATTTACTTCTCAACATACATAGATGGTACCAACTCATTGCTTCAGTCATTGCTTGCTTTGCTCAGTAGTCATAGTGTCCTAATTGACACTTGAAGAGCGCCGCCAGCCCCAGTTAGTATTTGGGTGCTCTTGTGTTGATCTAAATTGCAACAAGAGCTTGACATAAAAGCATCAATGTGTATTTTTTGTACCAAAATCTGCTTTTCTAGTATCTCTCATCATAGATCAACAGAGATGTAATTCAATAGATTATATATGTTTATTTATGGTTAAAAAATAATAACTAGTAATAATTATCTAAATTTTCCAACGACCAGTCACTCAACAGACTTGGAATCTAGCTCTTGCTCTTCCAAGAAACCTTAGGAGAGAAATGGCTAGGACACTTGTGTGTATAGGGAAAAAGGTAGAGCAGTCAATTTTATTTAGTCTAACTTATGTTACGAAAACCTTACAAAAGTTAGATTTATAGCTATTTCCCATATGATACTATGATTACTTAATTACGGTATATCTATAAAGATAAAGTATGTTTGTTTGCAGTCAATGATGAAACTGCACTTAGTTACGTTGGAATTTATTACTAAATAGCGAATAAAAATAAGCTGGAGTTAGTTGTCCTACAAAATCTAAAAGGAAATTGTGAAACACCACCGCTGTCAAAAGTAGCTCGAAAAATTTGCACTCATTTGTTTCGTCGTCTGTTTATCTATGCCAGCAACCCTACTTTGGATAGCAAGCCAGCAGTGCGAGAATTTGTTGATTTCTACTTAGCCAATTCTAAAAAGTGTGTCAGGGGCTCTGGTTATGTTGAACGAACAGATGAGGCTTATGCCAACAAAAAACAAAAAATTGCTTCTAAGGAAACGGGTTACAAGTTCAAAGATGCAAAACCTGGTCAGGCAATTACAAAATATCTTTAACAGTTATCAGTTATCAGTTATCATTCCTTTACTCTTTGTTCCTGGTTACTGATACCTGTTCACTGTTCACTAATGACTGTTCACTGTTTACTGATGACTGATTATGCAGGGCGCAAATTATCGAGACGAGTCTCATCAAGATTACGAACGTTCGCTGGAAAAGAATCCATCTGAAGATATTCAGGACAAAATTATCGCGGCGATTTTATTTTGTTGCGCTTTGGTTTCCGTCCTTACAACCTTTGGGATTGTCGCAATTATCTTTCAGGTAGCGTTTGAGTTTTTCCAAGAGGTTTCGTTTGCTAAGTTCTTTCTGGATACCCAATGGACGCCTCTGTTTGCAGAGCGACATTTTGGAATTTGGCCCTTGATTAATGGCACTTTACTGACTACGGTTATTGCCATGGCTGTTGCCATTCCTCTAGGTTTATCCTCAGCTATCTATTTAAGTGAGTACGCCCAACCGAAGGTAGCAGCGATTTTGCGCCCAGCCGTGGAACTGCTAGCGGGGGTACCTACGGTTGTTTATGGTTACTTCGCTCTGTTGTTTGTGACACCGTTTTTGCGGAGTTTTCTGCCATTGGAACTCTTCAACGCTTTGAGTGCTGGGTTGATGATGGGAGTCATGATTACCCCGACTGTTGGTTCTATCAGCTTAGACGCTATAAAAGCTGTTCCTCGTTCTTTGCGCGAAGGAGCTTACTCGTTGGGAATCACTAAACTCGAATCTATATTCCGAGTTGTCCTCCCTGCGGCTCTTTCTGGAATTATTGCCTCGATTATTTTGGGAGTTTCTCGAGCTGTGGGTGAAACAATGACTGTTGTTATCGCCGCAGGACAGCAGCCCAAGCTGACTGTTAATTTTTTGGAGTCAGTAGAAACAATGACAGCTTACATGGCTCAGATTTCAGGCGGAGATAGCCCTCGTGGCAGTCTTAACTACAAGACTTTATACGCTGTGGGAGCTGTTCTGTTTTTGATTACTCTGGCTTTAAACATTTTTAGTAATTGGATTGCTAAACGTTACAAGGAAAAGTACGAGTAATAGGCATGGCGACTTCGATTTCTCCGGATGATTTTAATCAAGAATCACAAGAGTTTACTCAGAATATAGAACGAAGAGAAACCATCGGCAAAGTATTTGAATATTTATTTTTGCTTGGTTTGCTAATTGGTTTATTTGTTCTTGCTCTCCTCGTTTTTGATATTTGCAGAGATGGATTAGCCAGATTTTTGAGCCCCGGTTTTTTGACTGAAAATCCTTCCCGTTTCGCCGATAGAGGCGGTATTCTTCCTGCTCTGATCAGCAGCGTTCTTTTGGGAGTCGTAGTCATTTTGGTTTCAGTACCGATTGGCGTAGGAGCAGCTTTGTATCTCGAAGAATACGCACCGCAAACCTGGTGGAATAGTATTATCGAGATTAACATTAGCAATTTGGCTGGTGTCCCTTCAATTGTTTATGGATTGCTAGGTTTAGGCGTTTTCAATTATCTTTTGGGCTTTGGTCCTACTTTGATTTCTGGAGCGCTAACTTTGTCCTTGCTGTCTTTACCAGTCATTATTGTCACATCCAGAGAGGCAATTCGCTCCGTTCCAGATTCTCTAAGAAATGCTTCCTACGGGTTAGGTATAACCAAGTGGCAAACCATTAGCAATCATGTCTTACCTTATGCCATTCCAGGTATCCTAACGGGAGTGATTATTTCAGTCTCTCGTGCAATTGGTGATGCAGCGTCTTTGATTGTCGTGGGAGCTGTCAGTTTCTTGACATTCAACCCTGGTTTGTTCCAGCGATTTATGGCATTGCCCATCCAAATTTATTCCTACATCACTCGTCCTGAACCAGGCTTTTCCAACGCAGCAGCAGCGACAATCATTGTTTTGATGCTCGTGATTTTGATTCTAAATGGGGCAGCTATCTATATTCGGCAACGTTACTCAGTACTTCGATGAATGCCTATATTTTGTCAATTGTCCTTTGTGAGACCAGTCCTGTTGGCGCACCCTGCCCGGAGGGCTTAGGCGGGTTTCCCAACCTAGGGAACTGGCGTTCGCGAAGCGTCTCCGTTCGCGCAGCGTGCCCGAAGGGCTTAGGAGATACCCGTGAGGGTCATTTGTAAATACAAATGACGAATGACAAAGGACGAGGGATTTCTTGCAAAGAAGCTTAACACACATTGGGAAACATAAAAAATGACCTACAACAACGCCAGAAGCAAACAAAGTAGCACCACCCAAAGCAGAGGAGATAATGCAGTTTTTCATGCTGAGGGTGTTAAGGTTTTCTACAGCGGATTTATGGCGCTTCAGGAAGTCCATATACAAATTCCTGAAAGACAAATCATCGCCTTTATTGGACCTTCAGGATGTGGGAAAAGTACCCTACTGCGTTGCTTCAACCGGATGAATGATTTGATCCCCGGAGCTCACGTTGAGGGTAGGTTGCATTACCGAAATAAAAATATTTACGACCCCAAAATTAATTCGGTAAAATTGCGTCGTCAAGTTGGAATGGTTTTCCAAAGACCAAACCCTTTTCCGAAGTCAATCTACGAAAACATCTCCTTTGCACCACGTACAAATGGTTACAAAGGTAATATGGATGAACTGGTGGAGCAATCATTACGCCAAGCTGCTCTTTGGGATGAGGTGAAAGACAAACTCAAAGACAAGGGTACAGCGTTATCTGGAGGACAACAGCAACGGCTTTGTATTGCACGGGCGATCGCCATGAAGCCAGATGTCCTATTGATGGATGAACCTTGTTCTGCTTTAGACCCGATTTCTACTCGTCAAGTTGAAGAACTTTGCCTTGAACTCAAGGAACAATACACCATTATCATGGTAACTCATAATATGCAGCAAGCTTCACGGGTAGCAGATTTGACTGCCTTCTTCAACACCGAAATAGACGAGCATGGCAAACGTACGGGAAGATTAGTTGAATTCAGTCCTACTGAGCAAATGTTTAATACTCCTACGACAAAGGAAGCTGCGGAGTATATCAGCGGACGTTTCGGTTAAGAACTAGAACGCACATGACCCCACCTCTAACCCCTCCCCCTCCGGGTATCTCCTAAGCCCTTCGGGCACGCTGCGCGAACGGAGACGCTACGCGAACGCCAGTTCCCTAGGTTGGGAAACCCTTTCGGCAGAGCCGGCACGAGGGAAACCCTCCCGCAGCGCTGCCTCACTGCAGCGCTGGACTCACCGGATGCGGAGAGGGGTATTTTGGCGTCAGGCATTTCTTGGGGTTAGGCGATCGCAACAAGGAGGAAAAATTGACAACACTATCAAAAGATTATTCATTGCAACCCGCTCTTGAGTGTTTGTAAGCTTTTGCTATTAGATGTTTCGTTATTGTAAAATTCAATACTTCTAATGCAAGTAATACTTCGCTCATACACTGCAAGGCTTGTTCCAGTCACTCTCATGTTACTGGGTTTTGGACTAGGCGCTGGGAGGGCAACTGCGCAAACTTCCTATCCAATTAGTTCCTACTATGACACCAAAATCTACGTTACGCCCATAACTTCGGACGTTTCACAAGTCATTGAATCAGGTATCAGTACTGACGCACCTTATGGTCTAAACCAATACGACGGGCTGACCTACTCCAAAACCAACCCTACCACGGGCGAACTCACCTTTAACATAGACGCAACGACATTCGGCTTACAGGACTTACCACTAGGCTACATCACCTTTGGAAGTGGCACTAACAAGGTATTTGGAACGAGTGACGCCACCACTACAATTGACTTAGTAAACCTGACAGCATCCGGTTCTGGTAGTGTGGATATCACTGGTGGTGAAGGCATATTCAAAAATGCTACGGGCACGCTCCTCTTTACAGAAGAGGACATCATTATTCCGGGAGAAATTACCACTACCTTAAAAGGTCGAGCTTTAGTATATGGCTCCATCAATACCTTAAAAACAGTTCCAGAACCGAAAACTACCACAACGCTAATTGGTATAGGCATGATTGGAGCAGGTTTCCTGGTACGCCGACATCGTCTAAAATCTGCTTCCTGCTGACACAAGACTTCTTGCAAAAGAATAATTTCAGGATAGACAGAACCACAGATGCACACAGATTAACACTAGTTAATTATCTGTGTGCATCTGTGTTAATCTGTGGTTTTATTTTCAAGCCAGGTTTAATTAAACAACCCAGCCCGCTTTGATAAAGGTGGCTGGGTGATTTACACGCCGACTAATTTGGCAGCATAGCATAGAGCTTGCTTAGGTTCTCTACATCGTGCTCAAACCAATTATTAATCCACTGACAATAATGCTGAGTCGCTTGTGCGGGAGTGAGATTCCCTAAGAGTTCCGCTGCAATCAAATGCCCAGCCATGATCCCAGACATAATCGCTTTCAGCACTCCATGACTTGATGCGGGATCAAGAACCATCGCTGCATCCCCAACCATAAAGTAACCAGAACCCGCAGGTTGCGATACGATGCGCCAAGTGACATCAGCCGCCTGCATTTTCCCGTGAATTTTGAGTCCGTGGAATTCATCCGGGAGCCAGTCTTTTGGGACTTGCTCACCAACCAACGATAAGCGCGTCCACTGGTAAAGTTGGGGTTGCACTTTAGCAGTCCACGTCCAGCCTTCAGAGTCAGCAACGATCGCCGGAGCATCATCTCGTGCTGGGCATTCCCCAAGAGCATAACCGTAGTATGCAATGAGACGGGGAGAGTGATAGTTGATTTGCACTTTTAATTGTCGAGCTAACCAATGATGACTTCCCGTAGCATCAATCACTTTAGATGCCCGAAAAGTTCCTTGGCTTGTCTCAACACCGACCACTTTGCACTCATCCACAAGTAAGCGGGATGCTTGGCATGGCTGCAAAACCTCAACACCTAGATTTCTTGCCCGATTAAGCAAAATGCTGTCAAAATCGGCTCTCCAGGCTTGAAATCCCAGCCATGCTCCCGAATCATCTTCTCCAAAGGGGACAAAATGGTTTTCAGCTTCCCACTGCACCCAGTTTCCAGTGTGGCGTAGGAAGCCAGCAGCTAAGACTGGCTCAATGGCACCTAACTGCTTCAAAAGCGGTTCTACACCTGGGTGCAGAGTTTCACCGGGGTGAGAGCGTGGAAATAGCTCACGCTCAATGAGGACAACTTGTAAACCCCTTTGGGCACATGCGATCGCAGCAGCAGACCCAGCAGGTCCGCTGCCTATAATAAGCACATCAGAGCTAAACAGGTTTGCTTTCCCAGACACCATTATCGCGTTTTAACAAAATATTGAGGGGTGTAACAAATAGCGTCACGGTTGCCTGAATTTCAACCAGGCGTTTTCGAGAATCATCTGGATTTAGCAAAGAATTTCCATGAGGATAGATTTCAAATCGATAGATGGTGCCAACAAGTGTTGTTCCTGTTTGGGTTTGTGCCTGTTGCAATTCTGAATCAGTTGGTTGCACTTGATGGAATGAAAATACGCTCCACTCTCCCCTCTGGTCACGAGTGATGTCTAGAACATCATAAACCTTTGCCATTGCCAAAACTCTGGCTTCATATTCACGTACATCAACCTGACCCGTTAGGGACAGCGAGAATTTCTTCTGCAAAGAATTGTCTACATAATCCCCATGAGCAAAATCTGCATATTCTATGAAGTTTTTGCCATCTCTGGTAACTCGTCGAGGACCAGGGATTCCATCCCAAGGTAAGTTACCAGTTTGACCAATTTCTTCATCTGTTAAAGGACTGACAGTGGGCCAATTACGATTTGGCTGAAATGTCCGTGCAGCATCAGGAGCGACTGCGGGCCAAAATGTACTCAGTGCAGCACACAATTTTGCGTCTTCTGGAAAAGGACTACCTAATCTGAAAGCTGCCATATGTTCTTCTCCATTGTCGGAGACAACTGTACCAACATCCCAACCAGGGGCAAATACGCCAGCCGCAGCATCAGGAAGATAAGCATGTCGTACTGTTGGAGAGCCATCCAACGGCATTTGTCGCACGGCACCCTTGAGGGGTAACGAGACAATTGCCGTGACAGTTTTATCTTCAGGACGGAAATTAGAACCTTTTAACTGCAAGTTAGGCGCAACGCGATTGTCAGATAGAGTTTCTGGCGGAATTCGCCAGAGATTCTCTCTCAACCTTTGAGGTACTGACTGTTCTGTCCACTCTAGGAGTTCTCGTTGGTCAGTGTTGGGGAAGAAATCTGGTGCTGTCACGAGGGAATAAGCAGGAACACGGCGCGGAATTGCCACTGCTAACTCTGGACAGACCGCTTCAACCCAGCCATCGCCTGTGAAGTCAATATAGTGTACGGCATCATAACCACCTTTTTGCACCGCACCTTCTACATCCTGTTGATTGTTGAGATTTTCAATTTCACCGTTCGCTAAGACTTTGTGGCGAACATGGACATATTCGGGGGCATTTGAAGGAATTTGTAGGCTAGAGGATAAAGTTGAACTATTAGGTGGGACTTTAAAGCTGAGCACTTTCCCTTGATAAATAGCAGCTTCAATTAGATTCGGGTGAACATCTGGAATGAGAAGTCCATTGCCAAAATCAGGCTTAGTCGTAAATTCAGCAATGCCTTCTGTAAAGATGAACGGCGGCTTACTGATATCTGGCTCACTCCATCCCGTATTTTTTAAAGCTAAATGAATCCGCCGCAGTTTTTCATTAACATGACGGGTGTTGAGTCTCACTTGTAAATTTAAACCACGAATGCATTCTCTGCCATTGAACAGTTTGTGCAGAGGAACCCAAAACAGTCTATTGTCATCTCCCGCCCGTTCTCTGTCATCTCCTGGTGGAACATTGTTATTTTGAACTTGAAAACGCATGGGAACAAAAGCATTTCGCTCACCTCTACGTTGAACCGCAATATAGGCAGAATAACGAGTAGGCAAAACTCGAAACGCATGAACATCTCCCTCAACAAAGGGTAAAAATCCGCGAAGTCGAGCATCGTAGAGTGGTTCAGCCGTTCCGACTCGCGATACACCTGTACGCGAGAAACACACATCCGCATGCTTGCGGTGTACAGTTTCAGCAGCGGGGCGATACTCTGAAGCAAACACGACGATCGCCAACAGTTGCCCTTGTGCGCGAACTTGCAAATCCTGCAAAGAAGGAGGTTGCACCCCGTAAACAAAGTTTTCAATGATTTCGAGTTCTGCTAGCGTCGGATATGCTTGCGAGTTTGTACTCTGAGCATTTAGTACCACATTCGGTGAAGCAAAGGCATGAAATAACAAGCTTCGCGCCGGATTTCCTGGTTCTATTCCTCTTTTGCCTTCACCTGCAAAATCTTCAAACCCTGAAATATTACGATTGATGTTAGGCAGCTCCTTGGTTAATTCCTGCTTGAGGTTGGTTGCAGTGATATCAAGTCCGTGTGCCAGCAGTAAGTCGCGCCATCCAAAAGGAGCAAGGCGATCGCAAACTCTTTTGACATCTTCTATTAAGGGCATAACTTAAATAAACTCCTTATTTTCAGAGATTATGAGGACTTATCTATTGACAAAATATATATTCCATGCATAAGTCCTACTTGATTTGTGGAACGGAAGTTAAGCTGGGAAAGCTTTGCTTCTACTTACTAGGTATAAACAAAACCAACTTATGCACTTTCGGATAGAAATGGGAAAAATCCCAGAAAATTACAAATATATCGAGCTGTTGAGGCTATCCAAACTATGTGAATGCTCTTTGCATATGGTGATTTCCATTGTGTCTTTTAAGACATTTGATTGTAAATTAAATTTATAAATCTAGGGAAAAGTTTATAAAAATTTTGCATATCTTACGTAAAATTTCTGTTAAAGAACTCTGAATTTTGTCCTATTCGGGTTGTCCTGCACTACACTGGAAAACCAATACTCAAAGTCAAGCAGTTGCAAAACGGTGAGTTTGTGCAGAAAGTAGCGCAACTCTGAATGGAAACCTTAGATGTTATTCGTATGTTCCCGCTAGGTTTTATTCGATCAACCCTCCAGACTCACATCCAGCAACCACTGCTAAAAGGCAAACTTTTTGTAGAATATAAGCTCGTACTTAGGAGAGTCGCTGCTGTACGGATTCCTGGTGGTTTGACTCCGCCATAATTTGATCGATTTGAATGGCTCTCCTGGCAAATATCAGAGGTATGGCTTGCATACTGTCCAGCCTTGTACGAGAGAAGCTAGATCGAGTTAGTGTTTTTGTTTGTTAGCTAACAAAATTTAGAAGTCTTCTAAAAGCCTAATTTTGTAGTAGACGTTATTACCTGAGTTTTTAAGGTATCTGCAAAAACTCGCCAATGTTGCTATGGCGGGAGTTGCAAGGAACTTGTGAACTCTGGTGGTGGTTACGTAATGGTTTGATTCGAGCTACAAACACCGCCAGCAGATGCAAAAACACTTACTTGGCTGCAGTCAAAGTTGTCTGTAAATCATGTCTGTAAATCATTAGATACATACTAATGAATACTACCTATGCTCACAGCTATTTGTACTTTATTTGAAGGCGACTACCACTACGGCGTGGGGGTTTTAGTCAACTCTCTTTATAATCATGGCTTTCGCGGTGTAGTTTGGGTAGGGTATCGAGGAGCTTTGCCACCTTGGGCTAAATCTTTGAAAGATGGTCAAGGTTATCAAGAGTTTTCTGTAGCGTCCGATTGTGTCATTCGATTCATCAAGCTAAATACCTCAAAGTTCTTCTCTAATTACAAACCCGATTTTATGCTGCAACTTTGGGAAAGTTATTGTCCAGAAGTTGAAGCATTATTTTATTTCGATCCTGATATTGTCAATAAACGTTGCTGGGATTTCTATGTCGAGTGGGTCAATCGTGGCATAGCTTTATGTGAGGATGCCTACGATTATATGCCTACTAATCATCCTTATCGCTTAGCTTGGAAGGAACTTGCTGAACGCTACGGTTTTCTGACACAGCGCGAACTAGACAGGTACTACAATTCTGGCTTCATTGGGGTGAAGCAGAACCAGAAGTCTATACTTTCGTTGTGGCAGAAATTACTAGAAACATTTGAGGAAGCAGGATATATTTCTCTGAGTGATTTTTGTCTGGCTCTGAATCGTTATCCCTATTTTCAGGGCGATCAGTGTGTTCTTAACTTAGGGCTAACGTTAACTTCTGAACCACTTAGCACTGTGAGTCGTATGGGGATGGATTTTGGTGGCAGTGTAAACATTATGTCCCATGCGTCAGGAGACGAGATAAAACCGTGGCGAAAACAACTGATTCTTAGGGCTTTGAATGGTGAAGCTCCAATTTTGACAGATAAAGCTTATTGGCAACACACTCAAACACCGATTCAACTCTATCCGCGATCGCAATACCTGAGGAAAAAAATCGCTCTTCGCAGTGCAGCTGCTATTGGGCGCTTTATCCGCCGCTCCTAGGAGTCGTTGTCGTCTGTCTTCAGCCGCCACCAAGCCAGAAGCTTAGTGGCGGACTTCTTGGCGTTTAAGGTTCCCGACTTCGGGAAAATAGCAAAGATATTCACACTGCACCTATGCACCTAAACGTGCAGCGCATTCATCCGGAAAGAGGGCGTAGGGCTTTCTGCTTTGATTGCTGTAAACACTCTCACACGAGACGAGTGGCTAAACTCCTCAACTTTTTTCAATGAACAATAACAAGTCAGTAGAGATACCGTAGAATATATATCTTTGCGCGAGGTGAAATATGGCAATTCTAGAATTGGAAAATGGAACACGATACACTGATTTGCAAGACATTTCCTCGGAACTTGGGCCCTTAAACATTGAACTCAATCGCTGGGCGGTGGGAGAAAGTCAACAGTTACGTCAACTCTTAGCACAAGATAGCCTCAACGAAGAAGAAAAAGAACAAATCTTAAAATCTCTGGATAGCTATTTTGAGCAACTGCAACAAACAGCAGGCTATCAAACCCGCGACTTGATCGTCCTACATCCAGGAATCCCTAACCTTGATACACTGCTGACGAAGTTTGACAAAATTCATACCCATTCAGAGGACGAAGTCCGCTATATCGTAGACGGAGAAGGGATTTTTGGTTTTGTCAGACCTGATGGTACTCAAGTAGAACTGACAGTGCAGCCCCAAGAGTACATCAATGTACCAGCGGGAACCGAACACTGGTTTTATCTAACTCCAGCGCGGCGAATAAAAGCAGTGCGGTATTTCACTGGGACACAAGGTTGGACTCCCGAGTACACAGGTACAGAAATTCGCACTCGTCAGGCTGTAGCCTGAAATACATTCGGTGATGAAGTGAAGCGGATAGTTTTTTGCGACTTTGACTTTTTAGAAGTGCGCAACTACCTAGCAACATTGTGGAACTAATTTAATCAAATGAAAAGCTCAACGCAAGACGATCCCCGTCTTGAACTTATCTCATCTGCCCGTCACTTCTACCAACAAGGATGGATGGTAGGAACTGCGGGAAATCTCTCAGCTCGTTTGCCCGATGGTAGTTTCTGGATTACAGCCAGCGGTCGGTCTAAAGGACAATTAGAACCTGGTGATTTTGTGCGTATCCATCCAAACGGCAAGGCAGAGCAATCTTCTCCTGATTTGAAGCCTTCAGCTGAAACAGCTATTCACCAGGTTGTCTATGCCCTATTTCCCGACGCTAACAGCTGCTACCACGTCCACTCAGTTGAAGCAAATTTGGTTTCTCGCTTTGTCAAAGGTGATACCTTGCCCCTACCACCGTTGGAGATGCTCAAAGGGCTAGGAGTATGGCAAGAAAACCCCGATTGTGCTATGCCCATATTCGCCAACCATTTACAGGTTTCCCGCATTGCAGATGAGATAAAAGAGCGCTTTACAACAACTTCTGTGCAACTCCCGGCTTTACTGATCCGCGACCACGGTGTTACAGTTTGGGCATCTTCGCCCAAAACTGCCAGCCATTACATTGAGTTAGTAGAATACATTTTCCGCTACATGGTGGCAGCAAAAGGAGTGGGTATTTAGCAAGTTGGAAGTCGTTAGTGGTTAATGGTTAATCGTAATTACCCAAGTTGCGGGTTATCTGAGTTCGAGCGCTTCGCAGTCTGAGATTAATGCGATCGCCAATGCCAATTTAGCGGTTGCGCAGAGCGCAACCGTCACTCAGAGTTAGTTCCAATGAAGAGTCTTAA
>JAESFT010000158.1_pt1 | contig 78003 bp, 92 predicted proteins | sample 9269451 | NCBI WGS metagenome assembly JAESFT01 (sample SAMN14502557, study PRJNA617106) | algae metagenome | isolation source: Scytonema hyalinum WJT4-NPBG1 and co-occurring heterotrophs from well... | place: USA: Mojave Desert, Joshua Tree National Park, California | collected 2006-05-25 | reverse complement strand
AATAACGTGTTTGCTTGACCGCCTCCGCAAAGATCAGCGGATGCTTGACGATATTGGCTTAAGCTATGCCTTCCTCGCTAAAGAGATCAGACGGGAGCAGCACGAACGAAGCCCAATTCGCAAGGCCCTGCATCGGCGTCGCAAGGCTGGGACAACGGCGTTGAGGAGAGCAGCGCATGACGTCTAGCGAGAATTGGTTGCCATTAACGGGCGGATGCCAATGCGGCGCGGTACGTTTTTCATGCGAGTTACCGCCTGATAATGTTCACGTCTGTCACTGCCGCATGTGCCAAAAGGCGGTTGGAGGACCGTTTGCTGTAATCTGTCCGGTCCTCAAGTCTGCGTTCTCGGTCACACGCGGGGAAATATCGTGGTTCCATAGCTCGGACCTGGCTCGTAGAGGGTTTTGCCGGGGCTGCGGCACGCCGATGATCTTTGACTATCCAGAGTACCCCGACATAGGCGTGCTTGTTGGCTGCTTCGATAATCCGAGTGCCCTTCCGCCCGTCGTTCAATATGGTAGTGAAAGTCGAGTCAGCTGGTTTGCAAGCCTCACGTCACTGCCAGGCGACGCCCCAACATACGCCGTCGATCCAAATGGCGATCTGCCACGAATCCAGGCGTCCAACCGTCAGCATCCTGACCATGACACCCATGTCTGGCCGCCTAAGGAACGGCTGCTTTTCAGTAAGTTCTGATGATCTGCGAACGACGGAAACGGGATCGTTGACACCTCAGCGGCCATTGGTGTGACGGTACGCGCTGGCTTGGGTTAAAGGTCCTCGTATCAGCCGACATTCCGGTGGCTGGTGAGCCCGAAATCATGTCCCGGGCTCCTGAAGCTTAAGGTGCCATTCCGATGGCCTTGCGAATGGCTATCTGCACTGGTGAAGGTGGCAGCGAAGGGTCAAACTCACCCTTAGGAAAAAGCGGGGGTTGAGCCATGAAACGCGGCTCAGTTCCCCGATGCGGTTGTGCCGAATGTACCAGGAAGGGATGACATAGGTAGACCGTTCCGGCCTGTCCTGTTGCCAGAACCTCATTGCAATCAGCAGTCGACGCAAAACCGTCAGCAGCCAGTTCCCCCAGTGTCAGGCCACCTTCGCCATGTGGAAGTAGCTGCCTGGCAATTGCGCGGTGCGAGCCTTCACGGATTTTGGTTGGCGCATCCAGTTCGCCCACATCGGAGAAGAGGAAAAGCATCAGCAGCGCTCTCCCGCTGCTTTTCACGTTGGCCCGCCACTGCATGAAGTCAGGGTTGTCGGTGCCGAAGCTGACATCGACGTGCCATCCCGCATCGCCCGGATCGTTTGGCGAGGGGAAGCGGATTGGAAAGGTCCCCAGACCATTGGGTCGCACCCAACGACCCTCACCGGCCAAGGCATCATAGGATGCGTGCAAGAGGGGAGTGTTGGCTGCCTCGACGAAAGGCTTGCCAGTCATAAAACCTAAACGGACAACCGGCTGTTTCCATCTTTCCGGCGCATCAGGGGAAAGTCCCATAGCTTTCCAAAGTTGCTCTCGCCCTTGCCGGGCCAGATCGCCATCAAAGGCGCCTTCCAGTTTTACATAGCCATGATCAATAAAGTGCTCGATCTGAGCCTGGCTCAGACCGGAATGAAAAACTTCCGACATTCAGTAAATCTCCGCACGGCCTCCACGCAGGACGGGCCGTTATGTTCTGAATGGCACCAAGGTACCGCGACGACTGTACGGTCGTCAGATCAGCGGGAAGAATGTGGACTTAAACATCATCATGAGCCGAAATTAGCAGTCGAGCTTTCTAGCGGCAAGGCCATCCACATGAACAACTGGGAAGCCGGATTGCCATGTCCGCTTTTCTGAATGCTTGGACACAGATGGAATGGCGGAAATGGGGTCGTGAGCTGCCGATGCGACCACCTGAAGATTAGTTCAGATCTTCGTCGGGCGCCCTGGATCGACGGTAGTACGGTGGTGGCCGGGGTGGTGCAAATCGCGATTCTCCGCTCACGGCGCGCTGTGCGGCCTCCAGCATCGCCTCCTTCTTGCCTGGCGGCTGCTCGCGTGCGGGTGGTTGTTGCTCTACCCAGCCAAAGCGGGACTTGAGTGCGAAGATCGTCGCGATGAGCGACTGTCGATCATGTCCTTGAGCGATCCGCAGGAGGTTCTGCGCCAGCTGTGCTTCGAGCTTGGCATGTCCGACCTCAAGTTCCTGGGCAAAGTGCTTGCGCAAGGTCTTGGGGTCGATTCCCAGCACCTTGGCAACGCGATCTTCGGGTATGGACCAGCCGGCCATCATCTCGACCACACGCCGATCCTTGTCGGTCGGCTCGTAAGGTGGGCGGCCGCGGGCGGTCATGGGGCACCCTTACCTGCTCGTACACCGCATTCTCGGGCGACCCGGGTGAAGGTCTCACCAGTACTGAGCTTTGCTTCCTTGCCCGTGAACGCCTGCCAGCGCAGGACAGCCACATCGACGTACTCGGGCGAGAGCTCCACGGCATAGCAGCGACGGTTCTCGATCTCCGCCGCAATGATCGTCGTGCCCGATCCACTGAACGGCTCGTACACTGCTTCACCAGGCTTGCTGTTGTTCTGGATCGGCCGGCGCATGCATTCGACCGGCTTCTGCGTGGAGTGGCTGGTGTCCTGATCTTCTGCAGCACCATCGATAGCCCAGATGGTGGTTTGGTCCCGTGCACCTTGCCAGTGCCCCTGCCCGCCTTCCCTTACGGCATACCAGCAGGGTTCATGCTGCCAATGGTAGTGCCCGCGGCTGAGGACCAAGCGTGGCTTGGCCCAGATGATCTGCGAGCGCAGGGTGAACCCTGAAGCAAGCAGGCTCTCAGCAACTGTCGTGGCGTAGATGCCGGCATGCCAGACATACGCGACCTCTCCAGGGAACAAGGCCCAGGCTTCACGCCAGTCTGCCCTGTGATCGTTCTCAACCTTGCCCAGGCGCTCTGTAGTGGACACCCCTGCCCGGTTGCGCCACTCCGGATCGTACTCCACGCCGTACGGAGGATCCGTCGCCATCAGGTGCGGCTTCTCGCCCGCAAGAAGTTGAGCAACGGTGTCCGGGTCCGTGCTATCGCCGCAGATGATCCTGTGATCGCCCAAGATCCACAAATCGCCAGGACGGGTAATAGGCTCGACGGGAACCGGTGGGATGTGATCGGCATCGCCCTGCTGTACCCTGGGCATGAGCTTGGCCAGCTCAGCGTCCGAGAAGCCGGTCAGTGGCAGGTCAAAGCCTAGTTCGCCCAGTTCCACCAGCTCGCTTCGGAGCAGGTCCTCTTCCCAGCCGGCGTCTAGTGCCAGGCGATTGTCGGCCAGAACATAGGCACGCCGTTGCGCCTCGGTCCAACCGGAGGCGACCATCACCGGGACATCGGCAATCCCGAGCTTCTTGGCCGCAAGCACCCGACCATGGCCGGCGATAATACTGCCGCTCTCATCTACGAGCACAGGATTGGTCCAGCCCCACTCCTGAATAGACGCGGCGATCTTGGCCACCTGCACTGGTGAGTGTGTGCGGGCATTGCGAGCATAGGGCACCAACTCCGCAACAGGGCGGCGCTCGACGCGATCGGCAGGCCAAGTGGCAATGTTTTGGTCTGTTTGCATGATGTATCGAGTCTAACACGCCAGCTAAATGGCTGTAAGATCGACATTACTACTCAGAAGCGCGCGGGAGTGCGATACTGTTACGCAAGCCTGCCCAGCGTCATTGGTGATCACCCTCTTCAGCCTCTAGGCGATCCAACACTGCCTCTGGAGCAACGTCACGCTTCATCTCTTCAACCTCTCCTTCGTGCATAACTGTTACGCCAAGATGCCGAGAAATCGCATCAACCATAGCGATCAATCTGGTTGTCTCATGCTCGTTGAGGAGGTTGATCTGCAGATCAAGATCTGAGCGAGCATCGTCTTCGGCAGCCATCCGGTTCTGATTAATCAGAACAAACGTGGAGAGGAAAATCGCTTCCACAGAGGCGATCATTGCGAGCACCACCAACGACGGGTCCCAGGCAGGAATGACCGGCACCAGACCAACATTGATCAGGATCCACGCCCCAAACAGAACAATGTGGATATAGACGAACATCATGCTTCCAGCGAACTTGCTGATAGCCGCTGCTGCCTTTTCTTCAGCTGAGGCGGACGCGGCCTTTGATCGGCGTCGCTCCAGGATTGCCTCTATGTTTCGCGCCAAGGTAGGACTTAGAGCCCCCTTGGGGTCCATTGTTGGGCTGGCAGCACGTTGGGGCACTTCTTGCAACTGAGGCATATCCCTTTCTCCATACGAAAAGCAAACGCCTGACCAGCGATCTGGACGCTTTTTCTGGAGGCTGTAGGCCGGACATTATTGCTCAGAAACGTGCATGTGCGCGCTGGAGGTCCTCGGCCTTGGTGTTCATTTGCAAGCGGCCGCACCAATACTTTGTGCTCGGCGCGAGAGGTCCGGGAAGGTCCGGTCCGTCAAGGATCGGAGCCGCGGTACACTTCGCTTCCAAAAGTCCGTCAGCTATCTGTAAGCTGCGAGAGCGTACTGTTCGGGCACTGAGTTCCAAGCCTCCGTCAAGACCCGGCTTACGTTTGCTTTAACAACCGTGGCCGGGTGTTCGTTTGCCTGGCGCGCCGCCTGCTTCGATCTGCGGGTTCGCGTTTTTCTTAGTGGACCATCGGTTTGCTTGGTGTCATTTCTAGCGCCATGCTGGTGAGCAATGCAGCAAGTTCCACAGCTTCGAACTCGTCTAACGGCCCACATTGCACATGCTGGCCGCTTCGTTTGTCCACCACCTGCCAGGATCTACCCACACGGACGGTTTGGAATACTTCCTGCTGAAACGTGTCGTCCATCTGGAGGTCCCCGTATGCGTTTCACGCAGCGGTTCGACTATGAATCGCTGAGGGCTATGCTCACCTTCAAATCGTTAATCGCCCCTTAACGGCTCAGCGTATGGGGTTCCTTCGAGGGGACGTTAAACTCCCCCACAGTTGATGTGAGGGCGTGGGGGGTTATTTACCGTACTGGCATGATGCTCCGTACCATGCGGATACTTCATGTTAGATGGGCACGGGCCTGTAGCTCAAGGTCAGAGCACGCGATAGATAATCGCGCGATTTCGCGTTCAACTCCGGACGGGCCCACCAAATGCCATGCTTGCGGTAGGCAGTTCCCACGAGCGGTTAACCCTTTGTGAATTCACTAGCCCTCGTCCCGCTCAAAACAGAATAGACCGTCTCTAATTGGGACGGTGCACATGGCCGACAATCAGTTTCGAAACACAAAGGATGCTTCGCCCCCTGCCCGTCGCCTCAGGCCTTCGACCCGCGGGAAGCGAAGTTCAAGTCGCATTACATTCCAGCCAACACAAAAACCAGCTTACGTCCGCAAGTCGGGATCGAACCAAAAAGTGCTTAGCTGACGCCCGGTTGATGCGAGGGTGTGGGGGCTTCCACCAATGGCGGTTTTCGACCCCGAAGAAGCCGGTCAGCAGCCCGACCCTTTGCGGACGTAATGTATTGCGGCTTGATTATTGAAAGCTGTCATTCGTGATGTAAGGCAGAACCACTCTGCACGAGGGGCTGAGGCCATGAAGAAGTACTCAAAAGACGATCAGGTAGCATTGGCCATCTGGGCACTCGATTGCGCAGAACGAGTGCTGCCCTTATTTGAGCGAAACTACCCCAGTGATGACCGTCCCAGGAAGGCGCTTGAGGTGGGCAGGGAGTGGGTACGTACTCGGGTCTTCAGCATGTCGTCAATTCGGAGTGCGTCACTCTCTGCTCACGCATCGGCGAAGGATGTAATAACAGACCAAGCAGCATGCGAGGCGGCACACGCCGCTGGACAGGCGGTCGCAACCGCGCATGTTCCACAACATGCCTTTGGAGGGGCTTATTACGCCCTCAGAGCAATCATTGCAGATCGCCCCGAAGCCGCCGAACAACTTGTCCATGACGAGCTGGCTTGGCAGTCGGCTAAGTTGCCAGATCATCTCCGTCAGGAGATCATGAACAGGATAGTTGTTGAGCCTCGCAAGAAGGGCTTGTTTGTCACTATACAAAAAGGACCCGGATTTTAGGTCGCCAGGTTACAACGTGCCGTGTTGTGTCCGTAATTCTAGTCTTGTGCCGCAAAGCGGACGTTCCGCTACCCACCCCCAAGGCGCCGCGGCGGAGTCCTGAGATGCTCCAAAACATCATTCAGACTGTGAGCGACGGGCCATGTAGAGGACGGTTCTTACGTTACGTGTCACCTCATTGTTGAAGTCCTCGCGGGCGATCCTGCCTATTTCCGCTAAAACGGCATCGCGGTCTGGGCGCAAGCTGATATTGGAGTAGCTGGCGTAGAGCTCGACAGTTTGCACCGCATCCAGCACGATGGACCAAGTGCTTTGGCGCCAATCGATGGTGTCGAAAGCCCCTCCTGCGGTCATTGCTGAAACACGGGCTTCGACGTCTGCTCCGAACTCCAGTTGGGATTGGCCAGAGTTCGAAGGATTGATTGGTCCGTCGTGCAGCAGGCCCAGGGTTGCCTCGTGGAAAAGGTCTGGTTTCGCAGGGTCGCCATAGATGTTCCAAAACGGTGCCCACCACCCACCAGGACGGAGGGCTTTGGCGATCTTGGCTAAAGCGGAGTGCTCGTCCAGCCAGTGGAACGCCGTCGCGCTAGTGCCGAAATCGAAACTGGAACGCTCCAACTCGACGTCTTCAAAGGCGAATTTCACGACTTGGAGGGCTGGAGCGTCTTCATTGTGCTCGAGAAATTCGGCCAATCGGGGATCAGGCTCGATCGCGACGAGCCGACTTGCACCGAGGGCCAGAAGCCGTCTTGTTGCCTTGCCGGTACCTGCTCCAATCTCAAACGCAGTAGTGCCTTCACCAACCCCGCAATGTGAGCGGAGTGTATCAAACACCCATGTGGGATAATCAGGGCGTGCCCTGTCGTAGCTGGCGGGATCAAGGCCGAACGCGGCGCGTCCTACACTCTTGGATACTGGTAACCTACTCACCTGTTCCTCCGTCATCGCCTGGGTAAACACTAGCCCAGTGCCGTGTCTACTTACAGCTAGTCTGATCACAGGCAGACTTCCCGATTATCACCCTCGTGGAGGTCGGACCGGCCCCGACACGACGGGTTCTCACCTATAGTCCCACCAACTCTTTCGCCTCTCTAGAGCCTCAAGTCCAACATCCCGGCGGAGCCGTTCGGGCGGGAGATCAGCGCCCCATCTACCTCTGAGGACGGCTAATATTTTCATGATGACCGCTCTGATCATTTGCATGGTCGTAAGCATGCGCGCTAATTTGGTGATCAAGAAACGAAGTCTCGTCCGTACATACATGAAGGAATTTCATGATACTCGGATCACAGTCATTGCCGGCCATGCAGGGACTGCGTGCTTTTCTCGCCGTCGTGGAAACCGGTAGCTTTACCCACGCTGCTGCCGAATTAGGCCTGACGCAAACTGCGGTCAGCCATCAGATCGCTCAACTTGAAGAGTGGCTAGGTGGCGAGCTGTTCCTGCGCGAGCGACGTAGTATCAAGCTGACGCCACTAGGCGAGAAGCTACTGCCGGGCATCACCGTCAATCTCACTAACCTCCACCATTTGCTTAGCCATTCACGCCGCACAGAGACCCGACGCAGGCTAACGATTTCCACCACTCCTGAATTTGGCACACAATGGCTGACGCCGCGCCTCGAGCACTTCGTTGGACGGCACCCGGAGATCAGCGTCAGCTTGACGCTGGAGTATCGGCGAGCGGACATCGCTGGCGGCGAAGCCGATATCGGCATCTGGCTCGGTAGAGGGGATGCCCGGCTCACAGCCGAATGTCTGGCGATCGAAGAGGAATTTGCGGTCAGTTCGCCAGAGCTATCGGAGCGTCTGCCTCCTCGGGAGGCCCTAACTGCGGCGCCACTCCTTCAATATGAAGGTGCCCGGCACACTGTGCTCGACTGGCGGCGCTGGCACAGTCAGCTTTTCGGCATAGAAGCTAACAGCGTTGGCGCTAAGCTCGCCGCTCTTATCGATTTTGATGCGGGGCCGGTCTTTTCTACCTTCTCCGATATGCTTGCGGCTTGCCGGCGCGGTGAAGGCTTTGCCCTCGTGCGCACCTCGTTAGTCGCTAGCGACCTGGCCACAGGCCGGCTGGTTCGCTGCTTCGTTGAGACCCTTCCTTCCGACCTCAGCTACCATTTAGTGACCGCGCCCAAGCGTCGCCCCTCAGCAGAGATCAGCGCATTTCGGCAATGGATTATCGGCGAGATGGGCGGACAGTGATATATGAGGCTGTCCGCTTCTGTACGTTTGTTGCCAAAGAGCAGACCGTCCTCTTCCCACCCCTAATCAGCTGCTCGGGAAGGTTCGCGCACCAAGACCCCCACGCCCGTGATGAGGGTGAGCGTATGGGCCGAGCCTGGATTTCCTCGCGCGCGTTTTTTATAGGCGGGAAAAAATCTGTGCGTGAGAGAGCCGCGGGTCTAGGAAGTGGAAGGGTGGTAGACTTTGAGGCCCCCCGCCCCTTGGTGCTGACCTCAGGAATAGAGTCTACTGGCAAAGCTACAGCTTTGGCAGCACGACATTTCTTCGAAGTTGAGCGCGCGCTGGCACGATCAAAGTATCGGCTTTCGCAGACACACTCTGATTGGCCGACTGACCAGCCAAGTGAGTTGAGGAACCAGGGTCAGGGCACTGTGACAAGAAGCCGATCATCAAGATCATTGGGAGACTTCTGTGCTGTTGCTCAGTTTACCCCATTCTGGCTGCCAAAGTTTCTCATCTTCCAACCGCACGGCGATCCGCTTCAAGCCCATGTTATCGCGAAGAACGGCTGCTGTAGCGAGTGCCTTGGGTACCGGCATGGGAAAGTCGGCGATGTATTCGACTGCTGCCACGTCCGCGACGGTTCTGCCGAGCGCACGCCGTACAGTGACAATGACGGCGTCCCAAGGGATCCGAGCTCCAAGCCTGAGGTGTTGGTAATCTGACATATGAAAGCCTCCCCACGGGGGAAAGGCTCGCTATTGATTTAAGTTGCAACTGGCTTGATCAAATCGAGTGCATAGGTCTCGGCAGGACCAACCCATCCTGCGGAGCTCATATGCTTTGATCTAAAGCTCGGCGCCCCTGGGTTGACCCAGTTTCATCTGCAACCCTCACTCAGCTCAGGTTGACAGCCGAATGTATCAACGGCGGTGTTGGCGGTAGAACGGTTAGGACTGGCAGCATAGCCCTGCTACTCGAGCATCAACCAGCTTGCCTCAACTCACAACGATCCAAACCATCCACATGGTCAGCCAGGCAGCTATCGCTCCTGCTAACCACATCCAAATATCGGCTTCGTTCATGGCGCTTCTCCATGGTGCTCGGACGTCTATCACTCTCCCGCCCGCAGCCGATGCCATCACCATCCTTGTCGAGGCTGAAGACATCCGGGCCGGAGATCTGCACCGTGCCGTTGAAGTTGGCGCAGTTTACGTCAATACCTGCGGCGCGCTGTACTGAATCGGCAGGAACGGTGTTGGTGTATATGACCTCTGTGGCAACGGAGAGCGGCGCTGAGCCTGGCATCACTAGGTACGAGGGCAATCCAGTCACCGGAACAAACGCCTGCGGTGACGTTGGGAATACGTTGACAACGGTAACATCCCCACCGCTTACGATGGGTGTTGAGCGAATTTCCTCTGCAGTAGCCGGTGCTGATGCGAGTGCGGCAAAAGCAACGGCCGCGATCATGCTAACTTGTTTCATTTTGGGCCTCATCTAATGCCCCCTGCATGAGGAATGCAGAGGCCGTGCGATGTGTCCCATGCGGTTCCGAACGTGGTTTAGGATCGGTAAATGGCCAACGTGCAGCTAGGACATGTTCGCGAGCCGACAAGCCAGAACGTGCCGGTGGCCCTGGCCTCGGGCTAGGATAACGGCACTACATAGGTGGTCATCTACCTGAGCATAGCATCATGTGATCGCGCGCTGTGTTTGAGTACGCGCTGTTGTCAACAGTCATTAATGGCGCCCGCTTTTTGCGGCAGGAGGCGGGTCAAAGTATGCCCACCGCCAGCTGCGCCCAGACCGCTAGTACGACCAAAACAACGAGTCCCGTGAGCAGCAAACGCCACGTGCGACTGTGAACAGCCTTCAGGATCAGCGCCACAGCAACTACGGCAACCAGCAACAGCACGGCAGCTGCAGCAATATCCTCTGTTCCCCAGTTCACCCGGTTACCTCCATGAACCATCATGTGGCGAGCATATCAGCGCGCTTGCTCTTTACCAGTGCATGGGCGAAAGCTGCCGTAGGGTTTCGGAGGACTGGCATGCTTGAGTATTCTTTCGACAGGCCGATATCCGTCTCAGGGCTGCAGGCACTGCTCCGGCAAACTACCTGGGCGAACACTCGGCAGGACACCGGCATAGCCGAGAGCGTCGCAAATACCCCAATGCAGCTCGGTGTGGGAAGACGACCGCTTGGTAGGCTACGCCAGGGTCATCACTGATGGCCGCTTTCGAGCCTTCATTGATGATGTGGTTGTTGAGCAGTCGCTACGCGGCGCCGGTATCGGCACTGAGATATTAAAGCGCCTGCTTGAGCGGCTTTCCTCCGTCGAGGGAGTGTTCCTCCTCGCCAGCGATAAAAACGCTATCTACTATTCGCGCTTTGGCTTTAAGCCAACAACGGCGAATTGCCTTTCTTGGAAAGACCGGGATCGCCTTGTTTAGGCACTTGGCTTGCGGCCGGCGACGGGCCTAGTGCGGTGGCTCAAACCGAAATGCAAAAGGCCCGCGCTTGGTGAGCCGTAAACTTGGTTCAGACACTAGTCTGAAAATTGCATCAACTGCACAAGCTGTGATCTGTGGATGTTCGTCAAGCTGGCTTGGAGTGATCCACTTTCACAGCCTTGCGGTGCTTGATTACCCCTGCCCTTCAAAGGAGAAGGCGCCCCGGTCAGGGGCGCCATAGTTTGTTTCTCGGGAGGAGAGACATCAAGTTAGGCCAACAGGGTTAACAGGCAATTAAGCACCCTAGGCTCGTATGCGTTTGGCAGTACAGCGAACAACATCGAAGAAATACCTGCGCCGCCTAACAGGTTAGTACCACTCTGTTGCTCGGAATTTGCGACCCCACGGATCGCTTTCGTTCCAGTCACCGCGACCGCCCCAATTCCGCTCACGTTCCCATCCGCCTCGACTCGCGCCATACGCCTCACGTCCAGCCTCATAAGGACGTGAATAGCTCGGGCCGTGGCGAGATGGCGGTGGCGGCTCCACAATGTTGAAGCCGTAACCGACTGCGGGTCGCTGCGTAGCACTGTTTAGGTCTACAAAAGCTGCAGAGATCCAGCCTTCGGAACCGTATTTATCAATATAGCACCAAGCGTTTTGGCAGCCTACAAGATCAACGAACTCACCTCGCCGAACAATGTCGACAACACCATAGTTCGCGCCCGGACCTGAGCGAACATTGACATTGCTTGTGACCATGGCTGGAGACGCCAGCGCCGTCCCAACGGACGCCAACATCACAACGCCAGCGGCTACAGCTGCAGCACTAAACTTGGAACTCATTTACTAACCCATACGCGCCTGAGCAGGGCGCTCAGCCAGGCTATAAAGCGCCTCCCAAACTGAACTGCGAATGAACCAGGAGTTCAGCTTATAGTTGTCACTCGCGTCGGAGAGATCTCATTTCTAGCGGGTCTCCGGAGCATGCCGCGATGATGGCCAACAGCGGTGAGCGCCAGCTGTGGCAGGGTTCAAGGCTTGTTAACCTACAGCGCCTGTCTGTGGAGCGAATGGTCGGACGACCCGTTCAGGCCACATGACAGCACAGCGCGCAGATGTCTTCCGGTACGTTTATGACCGCACCCGTTGCGGACGCTGGTCGGTTCTCGACAGCCTCACCGGTGGCACGCTTACCATTCATGACTCGGAGCAACAGGCGATCAGGGCGGCGTTGCAGGCTAATGAGCAGGCACGCCAAGGCGCTTGTTTCTCGGCCACATCATTCAAGTTACTTGGGCTGCTTTAGGGGAGCCCTCGTGGCGAGCCGTTCGTTGAGCGTTAAGCTTAGCGCTGCGGTAAGGAGGTCAGCATGCAAACACCTGAACGCGTCTTCTATGCAAGTGAGAATGGTGATGAGTGGCTATTGAGCAAAGACAATGGCGTCGTTGTCGTGCGGCACCAGCCTAATGTCGCATCGGGTGGCCAAGCTCGTACTTTCACTCTGGAAAGTTTCCTAACCGACCAGCAGCACTCTGCACAGAACCAGGCGCTTCGTGAATTAATCGGCACTTTGCTCGCAGATCCAGTGATCAGCACCGAAGACCCGATGGTGAAGATCTACGATCATAATAGCACGGAATGAGCCCTGCTTTACAAGCTCGCTTCGTCACCCGGCAACAACTGCAGGGCCAAGATAACCACGTATTGCCCAACAATGGCCCCCGTGCTTGTCTTTGATCGTGCCGGAACAGGAGGCCGATCATGACGGACGATTCCAACCTCACGCCTGGTGGCGAAATGAACGATCAGACCTCTGTCAATGTGGAGATCAGATCCGATAGTGCAGGTCACTGGGTCAAGTGGACCAAGGAAGGCGAAAGCGGTTCCTTAGGACCCTATCTCGCCGCAGAAGTGGCAGAGAACGTACGTGCAGCCAAAGAGATTGAGCTCAGGCATAACGACAAGCCAATCGACGAGGCGGGCGCGTAAACGGTTGAGTGCCGCAGACGCCAAAGCACCTAGGTAGGACGTTCCCCGCAGCTACGCTTTGCGGCTGGTGAAGTTATCAAGCGTGGTACCGCAGACGGAAGAGGTCCGCCGTAGCGAACCTCCATAGGCTGGGGGGCTACTTGGCCCTACGGGGTAGCGGGAGCTGCTGGTGCCGCCGGGGTTGTAGCAGCAGGCGTTTCAGTGGTTGGGGCCGCAGTGTCGCCTCCACCCTGATTGTTCATGAAGACGATTATCAGGAGCACAACTATAACGGCGACTACGATGCCGATGATCGTATTTCTGTTCATTGCAGTTCCTTTGGAGGAGATAATGCTTACAGCCTCTTGGCTGAGCACTCAGTTCAGTATCGGAGTCTGTGAGGATGTGCCAGCGGTCCGCTCTTCGCCCATCTACGCGCTATGGACTATTCCTCCGGCAATGCTTTGAGGTTGCTGCTGTCCCAAACGGTTGTCCGCCGCCTTAGTGCGGCACCTTGTTGCGAACCACTGCGCTTTACCTTCGGTCTGGCACTTGTGGATGCACAACGGCAAACCCGCTCGCTCTGATCTCAGCTTCGATAGCCAGAGCGTCGATGTCGCCGAACAGGTTGTCGGTCGTACTCGTGGTGGCATAGTAGTGCCAGTCTGCACGGTATTGCTTGGGAACGGGTGCTTTCACATCCATCGGGAGCACGAGGTACTCGTTGCCTAGCCGGCCATCCTGCCCTGAGACAAATACGTTCACTTGCATCTGCTGATCCTCCCCCGCTGCCGGTCTACATGGGTGCGGGCTGGACGTGGAGCAATAGGACTGAAGCAATCGAGCAATCGCGACCTCCGATTGCGATCTCCAGCGGTTAGTCGGCCTCCGTAGCTGCGGCGGTGCTCACAAAGGGGAACCTCAACTCGGGTAACTCTAATGTATCCAGCTTGGGCATGAAGATGATGGTGCCAAGCGTAACCACAGACACCCACTTCACGATCGCAGCACGGTAACCGCGTCGGCGCACAGTCAACATCAACGTTCCTCCCTGGCGCAGCAAACGAAGCTATGCCGCGCAGGTTTCGGCCCTTGGAGAGGAGTTGAGGATGATGGTTAGCGATCAACCTTAAGGTGTGAAACAGTGAGGACGGGCGCAATGGGGGGACTCCGCCCCTCCTGTGCGCTGACTGGGTCAATCGATAAACCCCGAACGAAGTCCGTCAGCCGCCATTCACTAGCAGAGCGTATTTATGCTGTCATGGAAGAGTGGATTGAGCAGAGGCAGCACGTTCGCCAGCATGTGCGCATCAGCGGCATGGCCGTCGGAGCCGATGGACTGCTGCGCGTTTCTGTAGTCATCGTCAACTTGTCTCGGTCAGGCGCAATGATTGAGACCGTTGAAGACAGCGCCCTACCTGATGAACTCTCGCTGCTCTTCAATCACACCACCGAACTCTCCCGTAAGATTTGGCACGAGGGGCGACTTGCAGGCTTCGAGTTTATCGATCTGCCTGGAGCGTAGTCCGCCGATGACAGGCACGCCAGTAGATGATGGCCTCTCTTTGCCCGAACTGCAGACCAGCAATGGTCAGCATGCGCGTGTCGCTTCTGATACCCACCGTGATTGCGTCCGCGCAATCTCGTCTTCGTCGTCAGTCCAGCTGTAAACGCGGTTCACTCTGTCCCCCTTAGTCGAGACCGTCTGGGGGTTTGGTACTGCGCGGCTATCCGGACTTTAGGTCAGAGTCACGGTGTAAGCAGCTAACATCAGCCCAAGAGACAAAACGTACAAAGAAGAAAGGAAGAGAGTACGGCGCATGTGGAATCCCTAAGTTGCGCTGCTCAACGCGCAGTGTTCGGAAAGGTTTGAGCGGTTTGCTGCGGAAAGCTTGATACGACGGTGCGGGTAAGCCGCAGATCGGGAGGGGCATCGACCAGAGCTGGCGGAGCCTCGGCCTGACCTGCCGTTCTCGCTAGTAGATCAATAATCCAACCATTCCGATGCTGGACAGCAGGGCGGCCACAATCAGCAATTCATCCACCGGCCACACCGCTGCAGGGTAAGCCTTCAGGAACAATCTACCCTTGAGAGTGGGGTTGTACCAAGAGGCTGCTTTATACGCAGCAAGGTTATATCGGCGATCCCGCGTGAGTTCGGCCTGGCGGGCTATTGTGGTGTCAAAATCCAACATGGTAGAATGCTCAAGTTGATACGCGCCCCGTGTGAAGCGGTATGACTTGGCGCCTACCAGATCGTTAAAGTTTTACGGGGTTGAACAGAGTTCTAGAGAAGAGTGCAAGGCCGCAACACTCAAGCTATCAGCTTGATTGCGCAAAGCGCGGATGGCTTTCGAAGCAAAGTCCCTAGACGTGAGACGAAGACCTCCGTGATTCAAAGGAGCAGCGGTAACACCGGTAACACTGGTAACACTTGGAAGACCTGCCCTTTGTGGACCGGCACCAGAGGTGAGCTCTAATTGTAAGTGTTACCGCCGTTACCAGTGTTACCGACAGCACCAGAATTGAGCGACGACACTGGAGAGCCCGAAGCTATGTACTTGCCGTATCCAGATTTTTCTACTTCACCGTCGCGCTTCATGGCCCAAAGTAGCTTCCGAGTGTTACCCGACGACACTCCGGTAACACTTGCAACTTCACTTGGCGACATCGGCTCGCCTGCCTCTCTCAGCACCGCTAAGATGTTACCGCGCTCATTGGAGACGGTAACACTTGCCGCTTCGCCGGTCACAAGCCACTGCCCGTCGGTGAAGGTCAGAGCCGATTTTCTCTCCACGACATCTCGACCACGCACGTACAGGGAAATGCCGTCTCCAGTCCGATCCAATACGGCAGTGGTATCGGCGCAGGCGGACAGTCCATTGGAGCCGCTGAGCGCTTCGAGCGGGTCATCAGCACCGCCCTTCTTGGTGTGGTGCAGACCCACCACCGCGATGGCGTTCGTAGTCGCCCACTGCTGTAGTTCCGCGAAGATGGCATAGTCGTTCTCATAGGCATTCCGGTTCGCAGAGCCGGATGGCTTTATCCGTTGCAGCACATCAATGATGACCAGGCGGGGCTTGGGGACGGATCGTCGCCAGTCCTCGAGGCATTGCACGAACCCGGTGCCAAGCGCCGGCGCATCGTTCTGCCAGACCAATCTTGAAAGGTCCGGACGGTTCTGCGGCGATGGAAACAAGGTGTTAATCCGGTCCTGAGCCCGCCTGCGGCCGTTCTCAAGATCGATGTAGAGAACATCGCCTTGCTCACAGAGGATGGTGCCCATAGCGCAGCCCGCTGTTGCCACCGCTACGCCCCAGTCAATAGCAAGCCAGGTCTTGCCCAGCTTCTGTCGACCGGCCAGCACAGTAAAGCCTTCAGGCAGGTAATCTTTGACGCACCATTGCACCGGCGGGAAGCTCAGGGCCATCAGCTCATTCGTATTGATGCGCTCGATATTGAAGGGCTTGTTCATGCCGCACTCCGATCTCTGCTGGCACACACGACCTTCTTCTCATCTATGACGCCACGGATGAGATCCAGCAGTTGACGGCTATGCCTTGGGTCCTTGCCGGCGATCGCACCTTCAAGGTTGAACAGAAGCGGTGCGGCGAGGTTGGGCCGAACTATAGCTGCGCCACGGCAGCCCGACTGCAGCCATTCCAGAGGCGTCCGGTGCATTTGCAGCGGCTTGCCACCATAGTATGTGGCTGGGTTCATGGCTTCCCAGAGACCTAGCAGCGGCGCACGGCCGAACATCGTCATGACGTGCTTGGGTCGGTCGAGCGGCCAGGCTACCAGATCGATGACCGACTCCCCATCTTCAGCATAGGCCTCGCAGATGAAGGCCTGGATCATGTCCCCAGGTGCGTCCCAGTCGAAGCGCCCTCCTCCACACTCCGCTACCCGCAAAATACCAGTGGCGCCGGCAAAACCGCTGATGCGTCCGAGCTCGAGACTATGACTTCCAACGTAATGCAGAAACTCTGCAGTCACTTGTGAGCGTTCGTAGAACTCGGCTCGGGCAGCGAGCAAAGCATGATGCATATTCATCATCAGCTGCCCTCCGATGCTACAAGGTCGAGGACTGCACCGGCGATGCTGTGCGCTGTGCCCGTCACTTCTATGCGGCCAACTGCGCCGCGCATCACCTCCACCGGCACCTGAAACTGGACAGCAATAGAGATCAGCACAGCGACGTCATGGACCAGGTGAGCAACTTCGCTGCCAATTCGCGGGCCGTCGATGAAGGTCTCTCCGACCTGGCCATCGGCATAGAAGCCGACAGTGAGATTGTACGGGCTGCCGTTGTGCCGGAAGAACAAGGTTGAACATGGACGTCGGTTCGGGAGGCGCTGACGCTCAGTCATGGCGAGCACCACGACTGGCAGAGCTAGACGACCCCTTGAGCTCGTGGAGTCTTGCGGTTTCGTAGGCCTCGACATCTTCAAGGCGGTAGCAGACGCGGCCACCGACCTTCAGATAGCTCGGTCCGTCATTCTGCCAACGCCACCGCTCCAATGTACGAGGGCTGATGTTCCAGCGGCGTGCGAGCTGGCGTTGGTCAAAGTGCTGAGTAGTCATGATTGTTTCCTCAGGTAGGGAGTTGAACCTGAGGGAACCTTCGCGCCAGAGGGGCTACGGAATACAGTGGCTAACCAGTAGGAGAGTAGTAGGAGGACATGCCGATTAGTAGATCTTTGGCTCTAACCACGAGAAGGCGGACGTGGTCCGAATGTGACGTCGTAGCAATTGCCACTCAGAGTAGCCGCGGAAAACCTGCGCAATTGAACTGCAGCGTACTCCGGCCTTACTGAGCAGCACCTGAGTCAGCTCCGGCGTACCGGTGACAAACGTGTTGTACAGCCGTCGAATGACCTGTGGCTGAGCATTGCCTCGAAACAGGTAGCGTTCATTGTCTATTCTGAGCACGCGGCTGTCCTCGCTTAACTCGACAAGATCTTCAAGCTTACGATCGGCTCTGGGCACATAAGGCACACTGCCTGGGAGCGGCGCCTCCATGACCTCAATCTTGATGATCTTGAGACCTTCACCCTCAGCTGCCGAGTTGTAGAAGTCAGGCTCCAAGACTTCCCACATCTCGCGCGGGATCGCTTGCCGTTTATCGACTATGCTCATGGGAACCTGGTACCCTGTGGCGACGAGTTCACCCGTTTTTAGCTGTTGAAGAAGCCGACGCTCAAAGGGAAAGCGGCGCTTTCGCCACTCAACATGTCTCAGAAAGTGCAGGTTATCGGGAAACAACGGGTGTGGAGGCTCGCCATCGTCCGCATGCTCATCCAGCCATTCCCTGACCTCAGAGTCGACGTACCAGCGCAGGAACTCGGCCAGGCTCTCGCCTCGAGTGAAATGCACCAATTTCCTCTGTCTCAAGGCTCTATTCCCAGCAACTCTTCCTTCTTGCACCTTAGAACATATAGGGAACATTGCGCAAGTATACGGCAGATTGCGCAGGGCCCGTCCCCGCCACTTTTGTAGCCGCGTTTCTACCCTAAGTACCTGATTTGGTTTGTGTCTCTTGCTGCCGAGCGTCATCATGCTTCCAACAGGAGGCACCAGATGAACCCGCTGCATCCCAACAGAATGACGGCTACTGAGCGGCTCTCTGAAGTCGCAGAGATCTTGTCCCTCGGCCTCATGCGTCTGCGAGCCGCACAGTCAACCGAACTCTCTCTCCAGTCAGCAGATGTTGGAGTGGATAGCTCTGCCACACCACGCATGTGTGTGCCGGACCACCAATCCGGAGCCCACGCATGAGTGCACCTGCAACAAAGAATAGATCAACAGATGACCAGCAGCATGAGAGTGTGCTGCGGCAGATTGCCGAGCTCAAGACCCTCGGCATTGTCGAGCTCAAGGCCAAGTGGCGCACGCTGTTCGGCAGCGAGCCGCCACCGTACAACCGCAAGTTCCTCGAGAGTCGCCTCACCTATCGAATCCAAGAACTCGTCTATGGTGGGCTGAAGCCTGAAACCATCAAGCGTCTGGAGCAGCTCGGTGAGGAGCTGGATGGCGGTCGGGCCGAGGTGCGGAAGCGCTCAGCCAATCTCCTGCCCATTGCCGGCACAAGGCTGCTGCGGGAGTGGCAGGGTGTCGAGCATACCGTCACCGTCACCGACAAGGGCTTCGACTACCTTGGCGTGCCCTACACATCCCTATCAGCCATTGCCCGGCGCATCACCGGCACACGCTGGAATGGCTGGACCTTCTTCGGCCTCAAGAACCAGAGGAGCAAGCCATGAGGGAGGGGGTAGTACCAGTGCGGCGTCTCCGGTGTGCTGTGTACACCCGCAAGAGCTCGGAGGAAGGTCTGGACATGGCCTTCAACTCGCTCGATGCCCAGCGGGAAGCTTGTCATGCCTTCATCGCCAGCCAGAAGCCGGAAGGCTGGATCCCGGTGCGGGACGACTATGATGATGGTGGCTTCTCCGGCGGCAATCTTGAGCGCCCTGCCCTCAGGCGCTTAATGGCTGACATAGAAGATGGCCTTGTGGATGTTGTGGTCGTCTACAAGATTGATCGCCTCTCCCGATCGCTGATGGACTTCTCCAAGCTGGTGGATGTGTTCGACAAGCATGGGGTGACCTTTGTGTCTGTCACCCAGTCGTTCAACACCACCACCTCCATGGGGCGGCTGACCCTCAACATCCTCCTCTCCTTTGCCCAGTTCGAACGGGAGGTCATTGGTGAGCGCGTCAGGGATAAGGTGGCAGCCTCTCGCAAGAAGGGCATGTGGATGGGTGGTTGGGTGCCGTTCGGCTACAGGGTGGAAGATCGCAGGCTCTTCATTGAGGAAGCAGAGGCACAGATCGTCCGCTTCATCTTCGAGCGTTTCCTCAAGCTTGGCTCGGCCACGCTGCTGGCCAAGGAGCTGCAGGATCAGGATGTGCGCACCCGATCCGGCAAGCCGATCGACAAGGGCTGGCTCTACAAGCTCTTCGCTAATCGTATCTATGTGGGTGAAGCCGTCCACAAAGGCACAGCCTACCCTGGCGAGCACGAGGCCATCATCTCGCGTGAGCTCTGGGACAAGGTGCATGCCATCATGGCTGAGGGTCCAAGAAGCCGTGCCTGCAAGACACGGGCACAAACCCCTGCTCTGCTCAAGGGCCTGCTGTTTGCACCCAACGGCATGGCTATGACCCCATCCCACACCAGACGCCGAGGCAAGCTCTACCGCTACTATGTCACCATGTCAGTGCTGAAGCTCGGACCGGACACCTGCCCGATCCGGCGCATTGCAGCTGGTGAGATCGAGGGAGCGGTCATCGACCAGTTACGGGTGGTGCTCCGATCACCGGAGATCATTGCCAAGACGGGAGCAGCGGCACGGCAGCAGGATAGTACCGTCACTGATGATGAGGTCAGGCGAGCGCTGCAGCAATTTGATAGCCTCTGGGATGAACTCTTCCCGGCTGAGCAGGCCAGGATCATCCAGTTGCTGGTCGAGCGCGTGGACCTCAGCACCGAAGGCGCCACGATCCGCATCAGAAGCGAAGGACTAAGCGGCCTAGCCAAGGAGCTGCCGATCATCAGCAGCCAAAGGGAAGCAGCATGAGCACGAGAACAACAGACCACGGCACCCTCACCATCGCTGTGCCGCTGACCATCCGCAAGCGAGGGGGACGCAAGCTGGTGTTGTCTCCTGTCGGAGAAGAGATCACGGCCCCTGCCCGCCCCCGGATTGACAACACACTGGTGAAGGCACTGGCGCGGGCGTTTCGTTGGCGGAAGCTGCTGGAGACGGGCGTCTATGCCACGGTGGCTGAGATGGCCGATGCTGAGGGTATCAACAGGTCCTATGTCAGTCGGGTTCTTAGGTTGACGCTGTTAGCGCCACAGCTCGTCGAGAACATTTTAGAGGGGCGGCTAGGATCAGACCTCGTGATTCCTGACCTTCTTCAACCTCGGTCCGAACTTTGGAAGGAGCAGCGGCTCTCAACGGCAGACTAGGACCCGACAGCAGTCTGACAGCTTTCAAGATTAACACGTGGATTGGCTGCCGTTCAGCAGAATGTTCGCAGTCGGCAGTTCCCGACCCCATTCTAGACGTTGAGTCCAGTTACGCTGCCTCCCGAAAGCAGCCATTGAGCCACCCAGAGCAAACACGCACCGGAACAGCATCAGAGCGGGGATCAACTTGCTATTTGTTCGTTGATTGACGCTATCAGCCCACCTGCCGAACGAAGAGCTCTATCAAGTCAAAATGGGCTCTGGCGAGCACCGCCATTGCTCGGAGGGGATCGCGGTTTGAGGAAGAGTGCGTTGCTTCACAGGCAGCGCTTAGCGCTAGTTAGATTGCAATTCCTCAAGAGGCGCGCGGTTATCGCTACTGCGGTTGACGAGCACGGTATGAGCGACGTTGATCAGCGGGTAGGGCCATACGGCGTTAAACACGCTAACGTCAGAGCCATCGTTTGCATGCATGTTAAGGGCGCGAACGACCGAGAGAAGCTTTTTGCTCTTGCCCCAAATCAGGGGAGAGCATCATGGCTCCTTCAGTTCTCTCAACACGTCCACTCGTCACCAAGCGGCTTCGGAGGACGGAACCGTCTGCCCTCTTTCGTGGGACTTGGGGAAAGCGAAACCCCCATCCTAAGCCAGAACGCAAAAACTAATACTCGACTTAAACGATAGAGATAGTGCCAAATGGCATGACTGCACGTTGGGGTGCGGAGAACATCGAGAGGTCGAGATGAGTGACACACCACGCAAGATACGCCTTGGCGCCTTTATCATGGCGACGGGCCACCATATCGCCGCTTGGCGGCACCCCCATGCCGACGCAAATGCCGGGCACAGCATTGACCACTATCGCGGCCTCGCGCAGACGGCTGAGAAGGGGCTGTTCGATCTGGTTTTCGTCGCCGATAGCCCAGGTGGCTGGGATGGTGATCGTGATCCGGAGATCCGCAGCCGCGTTAGCCATTCAGCCCATTTCGAACCGGTGACTTTGTGGTCGGCTCTGTCGCAGCTGACGAGCAATATCGGCTTCGTCGCCACGGCTTCGACCACCTATGAGGACCCGTACCTCTTGGCGCGCAAGTTCGCCTCCCTCGACCACATCAGCAAGGGCCGCGCCGCCTGGAACGTGGTGACCACTGGTGCAGATGTTTCCAAGAATTTCTCAATTGCCGGCCATCCCGCCCATGCCAACCGCTATGAGCGCGCCGAAGAAGTGGTCGATCTCGTGCTCGACCTCTGGGACAGCTACGAGGACGATGCGCTGATCGTCGACAAGGAAAGCGGCATCTTTCTCGATCCCAACAAGGTGCACAGGGTCGATCATCACGGTCAGTTCTTCGACGTGGCCGGGCCGCTCAACGTGGCCCGCTCGCCGCAGGGGCGGCCGGTGGTCGTGCAGGCGGGTGCGTCGGAGGCCGGTCGCAACCTGGCCGCCCGCACGGCCGAAGTCATCTTCACCGCCAACCAGACCTTGGCGGACGGGCAGGAATTCTATTCCGACATCAAGGGGCGCCTCGCCAAGCATGGCCGCCGCCCCGAGCAGCTGCTGATCATGCCGGGCCTCTTCCCGGTACTTGGTGGTACCGAAGCCGAGGCCAAGGCGAATTACGAGTTCATCCAGTCGCTGGTGCATCCGTCCATCGCCTGGGGCATCCTCAAGCAGTATTATGTTGGGGTCGATCTCAGCGGCTATTCGCTTGATGACAAGGCGCCACCGCTGCCATCAGACACCGAGCTCAACAAAAGCCGGCTGAAGCTCGTATCGGACCTTGCCCGTACCGGGCTGACCCTGCGCGAACTCTATCTGTCGCTGGCGACGGCGCGCGGTCATCGCACCGCGGTAGGCACGCCAGAGCAGATCGCCGATGCCCTGGTCGAATGGTTCGATAACGGCGCGGCGGATGGCTTCAACATCATGCCGCCGGTCCTGCCGACCGGGCTCACTGATTTCGTCGAGCAAGTGGTCCCGATCCTACAGAAGCGCGGCCTGTTCCGTACCGAATACGAGGGCGCCACTTTGCGCGAGAATCTGGGCCTCGAACGCCCGGTCAACCGCTTCGTCGCCCGTGCCAACCAGCAGCAGCGGAGCGCCTCATGAGCCAGTTGCACATCGTCGGCTTCGCCGGCAGTTCCTCGGTCCCCTCGCGCACCCGGAGCCTGGTCGAGGCCATCGTCGCGACCACGGCCGATCGCACCGGCGCCCGCACCACGGTCTATGACCTGGTCGACATCCATCCGTCACTGGGCGCAACGCTCGATCCACGCCAGGCGCCACCCGATCTGGTGGACCTGATCGACACCATCACCAATGCCGATGCGCTGGTGGTCGGCTCGCCCGTTTACAAGGGAACCTATACGGGCCTGTTCAAGCACCTGTTCGACCTGATCGATCCCAAGGCGCTCAAGGACAAGCCCATCGTGCTGACGGCCACCGGCGGCAGCGAGCGCCATGCGCTGGTGGTCGATCATGGCCTGCGGCCGCTCTTCGCATTCTTTTCGGCCGACATTCTCTCGACCGGCATCTACGCCACCGAGCCCGATTTCGTCGACTACCTGCCTGATAGCGTCAATCTCAAGGCGCGCGTCGAGCGGGTCGTGGATGAGCTCGGCTGGCGCCTCGCCACCGTCCGCAATGCCGATCTGCTCGCGCAGACCGCCTGATCTTTCCAAACGGAGCCTTCCATGTTTACCCGCAGACAGACTTTTCAGCTTTTCGCTGGCGCGGCCGCCGTCCTTGCCTTGCCCACCACTGGCCGGGCCCAGGACACCGCCACCGAATTTCGCATCGGCTGGCAGAAGGGCGGCGTCTTTGCACTCGCCAAGAATAGCGGCGCCCTTGAGGCGCGGCTGGCACCGCGTGGCGTCACCGTCACCTGGGCCGAATTCACCTCTGGTCCGCCATTGCTCGAGGCGCTGGGCGCCCATGCCATCGACTTTGGTTCCACCGGTGACGTGCCCCCCCTGTTTGCACATGCGGCCGGTGGCGACCTGGTCTATGTGGCGGCAACACCTGGCAGCCTCGATGGTTCGGCAATCCTGGTCAAGCAGGACAGCCCCATCCAGTCCCTCGCCGACCTCAAGGGCAAGAGGGTTGCGTTCAAACGCGGCTCCAGCGCACACAACTTCATCGTCAAGGCGCTGCGGACCGTGGACCTGACGCTCGACGACGTGACGCCACTCGATCTAGGTCCGCCCGATGCCGCCCCAGCATTTGCCAACAACCAGGTCGACGCCTGGGTCATCTGGGACCCCTACTACGCCATCGCCGCGCAGGACCCGGAAACGCGCGTGCTGACGACGACCGAGGGCGTGGTGGATTCCTACGGCTTCTTCCAGGCAAACGGCGCCTATGCCCAGGAAAACCCGACCATCCTTGCCGAAGTGATCGATGAATTGCGCAGGGTGGGCGAGGCTGCACAGGCCGATCTCGATGCCACTGCGGCTTCAATCTCCGCATCGACCGGGGTTCCGGTGGAAATCACGCGCATCACCCTGGGCCGCAAGGGGGCAGACCTCGGCGCCATCCTGCCGCTCAACGATGACATCATTGCCTATCAGCAGGCGCTGGCCGACGAGTTCTACGGGCTCAAAATCATCCCAAAGGAACTGACCGTCGCCAACGCCGTGTGGCAGGTGCCCGCGATCTGATGCCCCACGGGCTGGCCCAAAGCCGGCCCGACCCTTTCACCGGAGGCCAAAATGACCCTCGCTGCTGAACTCGACAAGCCCATCACCTTGCCCTCGCCGCCACGCCCAATAAAACCGCAGGCAAGCTCCAAGATTTCTGCAAGCATGCTGCTGCCCTTCTTGCTGCCCGTCGGCATCGTGCTGCTGTGGCAGGCCGCATCGTCCTTTGGCTGGATTACCAACCGGCTGATGCCGGCACCCATTCAGGTGGTCTGGGCATTCTGGGACAAGTTCAGCAGCGGCAAACTTGCCGTCGACATCCAGGCCAGCGCTGTCAGAGCCATTTCGGGGCTGCTAGTGGGCGGGTCGATCGGGTTCCTGCTCGGTCTCGCCAACGGCGTGTCCCGCCTCAGCCACGCGCTGACCGACACGACGCTGCAGATGCTGCGCACCATTCCCAACCTGGCGCTGATCCCGCTCGTCATCCTCTGGTTCGGCATCGGCGAGGAGGCCAAGCTCTTCCTCACCGCGCTCGGCGTGTTCTTCCCGATATACCTCAACACCCTGCATGGCGTGCGCAACGTGGATCCGCAACTGATCGAGATGGGTCGCGTCTATGGCATGAGTGGCTGGACGCTGTTTCGCAAGGTCATCTTCCCCGGCGCGCTGCCCTCGATCTTCGTGGGCCTGCGCTTCTCGCTGGGCATTATGTGGCTGACGCTGATAGTCGCCGAGACCATGGCGGCCTCGTCGGGCATCGGCCACATGGCGAACTCCGCCCGGGAATTCATGATGACCGATGTCGTCATCCTGGCGCTCGTCATCTACGCGCTACTCGGCAAGCTGGCCGATGTCATCGCGCACACCCTCGAGCGGCTGACCCTGTCGTGGAACCCCGCCTACCAGAAACCAGTGAGGAGCTGAGCCATGGCCACACCCATCCGCAGCAAGAATGTCTGGGGCCGCGACATCGAGCCCGAATACGCTGCCCGCCCGCCGCGGCAACGTGCCGACACCCGTGGTGTCGGCATCCACATCGAGGGTCTTGCAAGGAGCTTTGGCGGTGTGCCAGTGCTGCACGATCTCGATCTGGAGGTTCCCCCCGGCCAGTTCCTCGCCATCGTGGGCAAGAGCGGCTGCGGCAAGAGCACGCTGCTGCGCCTCCTGGTAGGTCTCGACACGCCGACGGCGGGTCGCATCAGCTTCATTGGGCCCGGCGATGCGGAAATAGCGCCGAGCTCGCGCATCGTGTTCCAGGAGCCGCGGCTCCTCCCTTGGGCCAGTGTCATCGACAATGTCGTCGTGGGTCTGGGCGAAGGTGTCGACAAGCGCGAAGGGCGCCGCCGGGCAGAAGCGGCGCTCGCCGAGGTGCAGCTGGGCGAGAAGGCCGGGGAGTGGCCGTCACGGCTATCCGGTGGGCAGCGCCAGCGTGCCGCGTTGGCGCGAGCCCTGGTCAGCCAACCCGGATTTCTCGCGATGGACGAACCGCTGGGCGCGCTCGACGCGCTCACCCGCATCACCATGCAGTCGCTGGTCGAACGCGTTTGGCAGGAGCAGGGCTTCACGGCGCTCTTCGTGACCCACGACGTGGGCGAGGCCGTCGCTTTGGCCGATCGAGTGATCGTGCTCGATGAGGGCCGTATTGCGCTCGACATCACCGTCGACCAGCCGCGTCCGCGCCGACGTGGCGCCGCCGATCTCGCCGAGATCGAGGGCCGCCTGCTCAAAGGCATCTTCAAATAGGAGCGATCATGTTCACGCTGTGGGGTATCCTGTCGCCTGCCAAAAGCCGTCCCATTGCCAGCAAGGAGGCGCCGTTCAAGCGCGCCTTCTTCGGCAGTCCGCCGGACGCCGCCGTCGTCACTCCGCCGGCCGAGGAAGACGCGCTCTGCCTGGCCGGCAAGCAGCCCGAGCCGGCCGAGCGACGCCCCGGCCATTCGCAACGGAGCTGACGGCTTGTCGGTGGGGCCGCCGGGCATTATCAGCATCGCCAGGGCCGCTCCCGCCACGGGAGGCCCTCGGAGATGGCTGATGCTGACGAAAAAGGGCAAGTACGGGCTCAAGGCGCTGGCGGCACTGGCCGATCTGGCGCCGGACCAGCTTGCCCTGGTCAGCGGCATCGCCGAGGCCAACAACATCCCCAAGAAGTTTCTCGACACCATCCTGAGCGAGTTGCGCAATGCCGGCTTCGTCCGGAGCCGCAAGGGCAAGACAGGTGGCTACAGCCTGGCGCGGCCAGCAGCGGAGATCATGGTCGGGCACGTCGTGCGGGTGCTCGATGGCCCGCTGGCGCCGATTCCCTGCGCCAGCAAGACGCGTTACCAGCCGTGCGACGACTGCGACGTGGAGACCTGTCGCATCCGCCATTTGATGCTCGAGGTGCGCAACGCGATTGCCGATATCCTCGACAATACCAACCTCGCCCAGCTGCGCGGACCGTCTGGTGCGGCAATCCTGGGCGACGATCAACTGACCGCCTCACCGCAGCAGAACGGAGGCGCGGGTGACCCATAAGGCCCAACCCTCGGTGACCATTATCGGCGGTGGCGCCAGCGGCGTGCTGCTGGCGGCGCATTTGCTACGTGATCCCGAGACCGACATCCGCGTGACGCTGCTGGAGCGCCGCGGCCAGTTCGGGCAGGGCGTGGCCTATTCCGCCAGCCAGCGAGAGCACAAGGTCAACGTGCCGGCCCGCGGCATGAGCGCTTTCGCCGATGACCCAGACCATTTCTGGCGCTGGCTGCAGGCCCGCGATTACCCGAGCACCAGCGGCTCGTGGGTCTTCGTGCCGCGCCGGCTCTATGGCGTCTATCTCGAAGAGGTGCTCGCTGAGGCTGGTCGGCTGCGGCCGGGCAGGCTGGTGGTGCATGCCGAAGAAGCGGTGGCTGTGCGGGAGAGCGTCCAGGGCATCGAAACCGTGCTCGACAATGGCACCAGCATCATCAGCCGCTATGCCGTGCTGGCCGTCGGCCACGAGACCCAGCCGGCGCGCGGCCGTGGTATCGCCGTGCGCGTCGGGTCGGCCCTCGATACGCTACTCGACCCGGACGACCCAGTCATCATCCTGGGCTCCGGCCTCAGCATGGTCGACGCCTGGCTGTCACTGGCGCAGGCCGAGCATCGGGGTCCGATCGTTGTGGTCTCTCGCAATGGTCTCTTGCCCAAGGGGCACCTGGACGTACCGCCCCTGCCCATCGATGCCGCCGACGTGCCATTCGGCACCAATCTGCCCTATTTCGTGAAGTGGTTCCGCGCCATGGTCACAGAGACCGAGGCCAAAGGCGGCGACTGGCGCAGCGTTATCGACGGATTGCGGCCCTTCAACCAGCGGATCTGGCAGAGCTGGACCGAACACACCAGGCGCCAGGCGCTCCGCCACCTGCGGCCATGGTGGAATATCCACCGCCACCGTCTGCCGCCCGAGCTGCACGATCGTCTGACCGCTGCCGTCGCGGCCGGGCAGGTGGAACTCGTAGCGGCCGAATTCATCGGCATCGAACGCGCCGGTGCCGGCGTTCGCGCCACGGTGCGTCCGCGCGGCAGCCACCAGCGCCAGACCATTGACGTCGCCCGCGTCTATGACTGCGGCGGTGTCACCGTCGACGTGGCGACCAGCTCCAATCCGGTGATCCGCGACCTCATCGCCAATGGCCTTGGTCGTCCCGATCCGCTGCATATTGGCCTTGATGTCGACGAGCACTGCTTAGTTATCGACGGTAGAGGAAAGCGCTCAAACCACCTGCTTGCGGTCGGCCCACTCACCCGCGGCCGATTCTTCGAGATCGAAGCCGTCCCAGACATTCGTCGCCAATGCGCGGAAATCGCCCAGCGCGTACTCGGTTCATAGGGTAAGGGGTCATTTGCGCTGGGTGATTGCCGCGATTGAAGAGGGCAGCTTTTCGGCATCGAACGGGAGCTTTGAACGACTGATGCGGGGCGCGTTGCAGTCGAAGTACGGCGGCCACCTGCATTGCCGCCTTCCCAGCTCCGCCGTCCAAAAGCGGTCGGACAGGAATCCACCCCGTTTTCGCCATCGCCTCGGCATGACCAAACCGTCCGCTTCCAGAAAGTCGGAGAGGCAGCCTGAAGGGCCGAAATGAGGCGCTAAGTTTCCGACGCGTGTCGAAAATGCTAGTGGCCACTCGTCGCAGAAGTGAATGGCAGTGCTGGCCATTGTCGGACCAGCGATGCCGCACTAAAGGAGACAACAAGTGGCTACTCAGATTTTTATCAACCTGCCGATCCGCAATCTCGCGGCCTCCATGGCCTACTACAAGGCACTCGGCTTTGATCACAACCCGCAGTTCACAGACGACACGGCCGCTTGCATCGTGATCAGCGAGACTATCATTGTGATGGTTCTCACCCAGGAAAAGTTCGCTCAGTTCTCCGATCTGCCCATCCCTGATGCACGGCAGCAGCGTCAAGCCCTCTACGCCCTCTCATGTGACAGCCGTGATGCCGTCGATCAGATCGCCCAATCCGGCCTTGCAGCAGGCGGTAGTGAGACGCGTGAGTGCCAGGACTATGGATTTATGTACTCCCGCGCTATCGCCGATCTCGATGGGCATACCTGGGAGTACGTGTGGATGGATCTGAGCCAAATGCCGAAGCAGTGAATCGGCGGATATATCTTGCCAGGCTCGTGCACTTATCAGGGCTTCGTAACTTGGGTACCCAGCAAAGATCGAAGTGGCCATCATGGAGTGCGCGGTCGAGAGCATTGAAACTACAGCTGAATAGCTCGCCCAAGCAGAAAGATTCGATGCCGGGTTCTCTCGCGAGCCAAGTTTAGTACGTCCAACTCAAATCAGGTCAGCTACCTAAGTCACTGAGAAAAAACATCAATAAAGCTGTGTACTAAAATGCCGAAGTCACCAGCTTTGGAGAACATCGAGCTCAGAGAGGACATTTAGGCTGTTCCAGGCACATCGGCAGTCATCAGGTGCAGCCGCAAAGGCCCACGGAAGCTGGGATTCTCAGCCCCGCCCTAAGGCTCAGAGAATGTTCGCTGCTGGAGGAGTGGCGGAGGAAGAGGAACTGACATCCAACATTCTCCACCCTCCGACACGTTTATGGATGGGTAGCTGTGCCTCTGGGGTCTGTCCAAAACCCGGCTTAATGTCCACATAGTCTGACTAGCGTCGGTGGCGATCATCCAATTCTAGACACGCCGAATCCCTTAATGTATGCATTGTTGCATTCAGTAGGGGAATTGCTTTGACCAAAACTGTCGTCTCGATTGAGGGAACCAAGTTCCTTATTAATGGCTCGCCGACGCATCGTTCCAAGGAATGGAACGGGCACTCCATTGAGGGCCACTTGTTCAATTCGCGAATGGTGCAGGCTTTGTCGGATGATGAAAATCCGAGCACCCGTGGAGTTTGGATGTATCCAGACGGCGAGGAGTTTAGCGCTGAACGCAACCTCCGCGAGTTCCTTTCTGCGCTAAAGGATTATCGCGCGCATGGCCTAGACGCTGTTGGGATTAACATGCAGGCGGGTAGCCCGCAGGGCTACAGTGTTGTCCAGCCGTGGGTACTTACAGGCTTCAATGGCGATGGCAGTCTCAAGCAGCCATGGCTGGAACGCCTCAAGCAAGTGATCGATGAGTGCGACCGGCTCGGCATGGTAGTCATTCTTGGGCTTTTCTACTGGAAACAGACGCGCATCTTCACTAGCGAGGAGTCGGTACGGAAGGCAGTGATCAACATTGTCGATTGGCTCGCCAAGCAAGACGCTCGCAATGTCCTTCTTGAAATTGGCAACGAGGTTGATCTCCCGTTCGCTCAACCAATTATCGAAGCCGGGCGCGGCGATGAGTTGATAAAGCTCGCTCAAGAGCACTCAGCGGGAAAGTTCAACACGCCGAGCAAGCGGCTAATGGTGTCCACAAGTCTAGCTCATCCTAAGCCCGTTAACGAAAAGATCATGTCGAGCGCCGATTTCCTGCTGCTGCACGGGAACGGAACCCATCATCCAGACAGCGTTAGATTGATGGTACGCGCAAACAGGTCGCAACCGTATTACCGGCCCATGCCTGTCATGATCAATGAAGATGATCATTTCGACTTTGACAAACCAGACAATAACTTCACCGCCGCTATTGGTGAGGATGTCTCGTGGGGCTATTTTGATTATCGAATGAACCGCGAAAGGTATCAGGACGGATTCCAGTCGCTTCCTGTAGATTGGACGATCAGCAGCGCGCGGAAGAAGGCGTTCTTCAACTTGCTAAAAGAAGTTACCGGTGCTTAACGCCGTAAATGAGAAGTTCGTCGTCGCCGTTGACCTGGTCATCGGCGGCGACCAAGCACTCTTCATGAAGCTAATGGCCGAAAACGCCGCGGCTTCCTTGAGAGACGAACCAGGATGCCGGCTGTTTGACGTTTGCGTGGACATTTCTGACGCGAACCGGATCTTTTTATACGAGATCTACGACGACGAGACCGCGTTCTCAGCCCACCTCGCTTCAGCTCACTACAAATCTTTTGATGCGAGAACTTCAGGCTTGATCTTGAGCAAAACTGTTCGACGTTATCGGCTCAAAGTTGAGTAAGGCCTAACCGCTCCAATAGCTCGACAAGCATCTTGCCGGCGCGCCGTCGATGATCTTCATGGATGCGGCGCGCCTCTACAGGATCACCACTAGCAATGGCGTCGACCAGTGCAGCGTGCTCAATGACTGAATTTGTAGGGGTAGGCCGCAGCTTCAAGGTCAACATGCGGGCACGGTGCGCCTGATCCCATAGTTGAGCTACCATTTGGATCAGGCGAGAATTGCCGCTGAGTTGCACGAGTTGAGAGTGGAAGTGCTCGTCAGCCTCGGCCCATCGGTTCAGGTCACCTGCTTCCAGCGCCTTGCTCATGTCAGCAACTGCGGCACGTAATGCAGCTAAAGAACGGGCAGCGACACCATTCCTTGCAACCGTTTCAGCTGCGATTCCCTCCAGCGCTGTTAAAACATCGTAGATGTCCGCCATATCGCGTGCTGACACTGGCAGCACACGCATGCCGTGGCGAGGCCGGATCTCAACCATCCCCTCCTGCCGCAGTCGAACCATTGCCTCTCGTACCGGTGTACGGCTCATGTTCAGACGCACGGCGGCCTCTTGCTCAAGCATCTGCGCGCCTGCCGGCAGTGCTCCGTCCAATATTAGCCGCTTGAGAGCGTTATATGCGATGTCAGCCTGATTAGATCGATCAGCCGACAATGACGTTTGATCAGTTAAGGGCAATTCTTCGACCCTGCTCGTGGGACTCATAAATAGCCTCTTCAACGCACAGGTTTGTCAAATATTGTGCTGCCGTGTTGACCAGGGGGCCCTGCCCCAGCAACGCCCTTATAGCAGCCACTTGCGTGCGATAGACGCAATCTCCGCCAAAATCTACATCTTGCCACTCATAGTCGATTTGCTCGGCGAGATTCTCACCGTGCTTGCGGACATATATCTCCCCATTGCCAGTGATTGCGACAGCTCCAGCTTCGGTCTCGACGAGCATTTCGCCCAAAGTTCGCCGCCGGTTGCTGGCCGGGTGATCAGCAAGCCTGTTAGCGTCCAACACCGCTGTTATGCCATCCATCATCTCCAAGACAACAAGCCCGGCGTCTTCCCCAGCAATGGCTGGATTGATGCGTCGGAGGCGGGCAGTCACAGCTTTCACCTCCCCAAACAGGTACCGAAAAACATCCACGTAGTGTATGCCTGTCTCGTGAACCATGAAGCGCGGCATGTCCCTGAAATAGGGTTGACGCGCGAGATACGCCTCATCTCCTTGCCCATCCCCTGGCCTGAGCCGAAATGTGGCGCCGTAGACTTCGCCAAGCACCCCGCTAGAGAGGATTTGGTGCAGCTTGCTGTACCAAGGTTGAAAGCGGAAGTTCTCATGAACGATCAAGGTGATGTTTGCCTGCGCCGCCACCATTGCAGCTACCTCCGCATCAGCTAGCGTTCCACAGAACGGCTTCTGGCAGATTACATGAATGCCGCGGGCGGCAGCTGCCCGGATAGCCGGAAGATGCCCTGATGGCGGGACGATGACATCCAGTACATCGGGTTGCTCTGTGTCGAGCATCGCCTCGAGCTCGACATAGGTCCGTGACGAGGGAAATCCTTCTCCAACCCGGTCCGCTGCGTTGGCGTCATGGTCGCATATACCAACCAGTTGCACCTCGTTGATCCTCTGCCAAGCTCGGTAGTGGAATTGACTGAAGTACCCAGCACCCAAAGTACAAAGCTTGAGCACGGCTAGGCGCTCTTCGCAGTCGCGCCGATCGCGTCCGCAACTGCCAAGGCGACTGCCTCGGTGCCATCTCGACCACCAACCTCAAACGGGCGGATACCAGATCGGAATGCATCATCGACAGCAGTTCGGAGGATCTGGGCGGCACTGTTCGCCGGGGCACAATTGTGTTTATCAGCCAGCCATTCCAACATCATAGCGCCAGACAGGAATGTGGCGGTTGGATTCGCCATCCCCTTGCCCGCGATGTCCGGCGCTGATCCGTGGCAAGGCTGGAACACAGCGTGATCGAGGCCAATGTCGGCCGATGGTGCAAAGCCCATTCCGCCAATCAATCCAGCGGCCAAATCAGACAAGATGTCACCAAACATGTTTTCAGTGACGATCACGTCGAAGTCCCATGGCCTGCGGACCAGGTTGAGCGCGGTGGCATCAACGTAAGCATGGTCAGCCTGCACGTCACTGTTAACCTCATGCCGCTCATCGAAGATCTTTCGAAAGAACGCCATGCTGGCGAAGACATTAGCCTTGTCAACACAGGTCAGCCGATTGCTACCGCCGCGTTGAACCCGCTTTCTTGTATAATCAAACGAAAAGTCAAAGAGCGGCTCGCATACATCTCTTGTTATCACCATTGTGTCCCGCGCCTCGCGGTCCGCGGTAACAACACCTTCATCGCGCAGGGCAAACAGACCCTCGATACTTTCGCGAATGATGACAAAGTCGAGTGCTGCTGCGCGTGGATCGGCTAGGACGGGGCTAATTCCTGGCAATAGGCGTGCCGGACGCACACCGGCGAAGAGCTTGAGCTCGGTCCGTAGATCCAGCTGCGGTGCTATCTCCGTACCATCCGGATAACGCACCTCAGGCCAACCCATGGCACCCAGCAAGATCGCATCGGCTTCCCGGCAAGCACTCATTGTTTCCTGGGGCAATGCAACCCCGTTGCGCTGATATTCACCTGCACCAGCAGGCAGTTCGTTGAACCTTAACTCGAACCCGCCACCTGCCCGATCGATGGCGGCTTGCAGCACGCTGAGGCAAGGTGAGATGACTTCGGCGCCGATGCCATCTCCCGGGAGAACAGCAATGTTGAACGATGGGATGTTAGGCATCAGAAATCCAGAGCTTGCAGGATAGGGGAAATGTCGAAATCGAAGTGCAGCGGCTCCAGGCCGCGGTAAGGCGACGGGAAGGCAAACAGCTCTCCACCTAGTAGACAGCCGAGATAAGCTGTTTTCAGCTCAGGTCCGCCAAAGGCGAGCGAAGAGATGTTCCGCAGGGTTGGCGCAGGCTGCTGGTCTAAATGAGGACGGCCCATGCTACCCGAGACGTAGGCAGCTTCCGTCCAAGCTAGATGTCCTGGATCAGCGTCTTCTAGGATCCGATCGGCGGAACTGCCATCAGGGGAAACCCTGATAACGCGGTTGGTAACTATGCTCGTGATCCAGAAGCCACCCTGCTCGTCAAGAACAAGGCCGTCTGGATAATCACCGGTGCTGAATTGCCAGACCAGCGTTGCATTGCTGAGTTCGCCATCTGCCGCCACATCGAAGCGGGTTAGTCGACGTGCGAATGTTTCATTGACGAACAGGTGCCGGCCGTCTGCGGAAAAGGCCATCTCGTTGGTATAGCCGAGTTTGTCGGCGGCAACACGAGGCCCGTTCTTATCCAGGACGACGATAAATCCGCTACTGGCAGAGGATCGATAGTCGTCCGACCGAGGTGACTTACGAGTCGAGACTGTTAGCCAGAGGCGCCCATGGGCATCACGGATCGGAAAATTGCTGGGTGGTAACGGAAGGTCTTCCACCGAAGTCAGCACTGGCTCGACGGATCCATCAGGGTAGAGCCTGTAGGCGCCACCCTCAGTCGTACCCAAGTGAGCCAAGATAAAAGAACCATCCGGTTCCAAGGCAATCCCGTTCGGCCGCAATTCTAGCTGACGGTCAGCAATGGCGAGTCGCCGTACTTCACCGGCCGGACTGACTACGGACACCCCGCCGTTATCGCGCCAATCGGAACAGAAGAGATAGCCAGAGCGGTGCGACAGTACACATTCAGGCCGGCGCAAGCCGTTGCCAATACGACTTAGCCTTGCTGGATCCAGCGAGACGATCTCTGTTCCGGCCTCCATCACGCCCTCTCATAACGTATACGTAGTTACAGCGGTCTCCAGCCGCTCCTAGGCCGCGTCAATCGACTTCTGCGGCGTTCGACGGCAGCCCTTCATCAGATTGGCCGCGTTTTTTGCGCTTTGCAACCCATAGAAGCACGTTGACGCATTAATTAATGCATGCATAGTTCGGGACGTAGCTCATTGTGTGGGTGCCAGCTCAATGCTCCAAAACTCGATTGACGCAAGTTCTGTATCCACTGTATACAGTGTATACGCTGGTGCCTGGAGATGCCTCCTAAGCGATCTAGAACCAAGCAATGGAGACTGCGGCATGTCCACGACGGGCACCCAAACGCTTGAGGAATATGGGTACCAAGCCCTGCGAGACCTAATCTTGAGGGGGGAGATCACCGCTGGCCAAAAACTCGTCCAAGAAGAACTCGCCCAGCGATTGGGCGTAAGCCGAACTCCGCTGCGCAGCGCGATTGCCGGTCTAGAGCGGGATGGCTTTGTGACAATCTCTCCGCGAGGGGAAGCGACAGTGGTGTCGTTTGGCCCCGAAAGGGTCGCGGACCTTTTCGAAGTGCGCGCAGTTCTCGAGGGGCTCACATGCCGGCTTGTTGCGTCAAAGATTGAGCGGCGCCACACTCTTTACCTTCGCTCATTGATCACCAGTGCAATGCCAGAGCCCCACAGCGAGGATTGGTCCGCATACCGCGAGGCTGATCGCGAGTTCCACCACTACCTAACAACGCTTCTGAGCAATGATTTCCTGACGCGCCAGCTCGATGCCGTGCGCGACGTGTTGCGCCTTTCGCTGGCCCAGGGCCTGCTGCGTCCCCCTGCTGAAACACTGCAGGAGCATATCGAAATAATCGAGGCGCTCGAAGCCCGGGACGCCGACAAAGCTGAGCAGGCAATGCTCACTCACATTCGAAAGACGATCGCACTCATGCGCGCTCGTGCGGAGAATAAAGCCGTCTAGCCAACTGCATTGTCAGATTTCCAAAGGGAGGAGACTATGACACATCGACCCGCCGAAACTACCAAGACACCTTTCCGCTTGCTCGCACGCCGCGCAGCAAGCCTTGCTCTAGCAACAGCGCTGACCACGACCACTGCCATAAGCGGCTACGCGCAAGACATTACGTTCTGGACACAACCCCAGGGCGACCTACTCGCATATCAGGACATGTTCGACACCCTGACCTCGGAGTTCCGCGAGCAATCCGGCATCAATGTCTCGGTTGAGGTCATCAACTGGTCGGTCGCGTTCAATACTTGGCTGACCGTTGCACAAGGTGGCGCGGCGCCGGACTGCGCAGACATGTACTGGCTACACTCCTTCTCAGGGATCGGCGCCGGACGGTTCGGTCCCATGCCTATCACCCAGTACAAGGATCAGTGGCCAACCTTGGAAGAGGACTTCTACGAAGGCGCGCTTGTCGACGTCCACCGCAACGGCGAGTTCTACGGAATTCCATGGCGGGTGGACATTCGCCCCATGATGTACCGTACCGACTTCTTGCAAGAGGCAGGCATCGATGCGCCCCCTGACAACTGGGAGCAAATTGTCGAGCAGGGCCTCAAGCTGACCCAGCGCGACGCAAACGGCAACGTGACAAGGTGGGGATTCGCTCTCGGCGCCAACAACAATCCAGGCCAGACCCTTATGCCATATTACTGGCAGGCCGGCGGCGCGATGATGACCGAGGATGGCCGCACCGCAACGATCGACAACGAGGCGATGCGCACGACGCTCAAATTCATGCAGGATCTCGTCCACGTACACAAAATTACTTCACCTGAGATCTTCGAAAAAAGTGCCGATCCTCTGGCCGACTTTACGTCTGGAACAGTGGCGATTGTCGGAAGCACCAATAACTCCTGGCCCGCACAGTTCGATCGTGACTATCCAGAACTAGAAGGTACTTGGGCGCTAGAGATCAATCCGGCGGGTCCCACGGGCGAGCGTGACTCGTTTTCGGGAGCTGGCTACTGGGGTGTTCTATACAACTCCAGGGACGTCGAGGCTTGCATCGATTGGATAAAGTTCCTGTCCACCCCAGAGAACATGGAGCGCGTCAGTGAGGTAACCGGAGCCGCCAGCCCGCGCCGGTCCGTCATGACCTCGCCACTCTGGACCCAGAAGCCATGGCAAGAAGTCATGGCCGAGACGCTCAACTACGGTCACACCTCGCAGCATCCAAGCGCGGTGTGGAACGCCATCGCTTCGCCTGAGCCGGGGGCCGTGCTCTACGACCTGGTCTACAACACCGTGATTGGTGGGGGAGACATCGATGCGGCTGTGACCGAAGCACAAGCTCGCATGCAAACCGAACTTGACCGCGCCAACGCCAGCTGAGCTCCGGTGCAAGGCTGGGAGAACTTCTCTCCCAGCCGCCTTCGACCGCTTTCCCGATCGGTGCGACATGACAAGACAGAAGTACCTCTTTTGCTACCTTATGGTGGCGCCAGCCATGCTTATCACCACCGCGCTGGGCATTTACCCGATGCTCTTCTCGCTTTGGATGAGCTTTGTTGAATACGATCTGCTGCGGATCAACCAATTTGGGACGCCGTTTGTTGGGCTGGACAATTATGTCGAAGTGTTCTCGGACCCGCGTTTTGTACAAACCCTGTTCAACACCATCATCTTCACCATCTTGGCGGTTGCCGCTACGCTCGGCTTTGGGCTGCTACTCTCGCAAGTTCTAAACGCGAATTATCGCGGGCGGACGGCAATGCGCATGCTCGTCTGCGTACCATGGTTTGTGCCCCCGGCGGTCGCTTCGGCGATCTGGATGTGGCTCCTAAACACTGATCGCAGCCCAATTAATTTCCTGCTGCAAGATGCCGGCCTTATCACAAGCAATATTCGCTGGCTGACGGACTCCGCCACTTGGGGGCCGTTCAGCATCCCAATGATGTCCATCGTCGCAGTGCGCGTTTGGAATGGCCTGCCCTTCGCTGTCATCTTTCTGCTTGCCGCCCTGCAGTCGATCCCTCGCAGCCTCTACGAAGCCGCCGAGGTCGATGGCGCAAGCCTTTGGCAGAAGTTCTGGTACGTCACGTTGCCGATGCTGCGCCCCGTGCTGGCCATCCTCATAACCTTGCTCGTGATTGGTGGATTGGGATCGTTCGAGATCAACTACATCATGACGGGCGGTGGGCCACAGAACCTGACCAACATCATGGCCGTCTACTCATACCAGCAGGCCTTTTCCTTCTACCGCTTTGATCTCGCCTCTGCCGCGAGCGGCATGATCTTCATCATGACGGGCTTCATCTCGATTTTTTATCTGCGTTCCCAACTGAAAAGGGTCGCGTGATGACCATTGCCGTACCCAACGCTCTCAGCCGACCTGGCTTTTTTCAGCGACTGAGCTTCGCCAACAAGAGTGATGTGTTCACCCGCATCCTGGTGATCGCGATCACCATTGCACTGCTGTTTTACATCCTGCTGCCAGTCTATTGGATGCTGAAGACTTCCTTCCAGCCGAACCAGGAAATCCGCGTTCTACCACCGATCTGGTTTCCTACCGAACCGACCGCGCAGCCCTACACCAATGCCAACCGGCTGATCCCGATGTGGCGGTATGTGCTGAACTCCTTGTTCGTTTCTGTAACGGCCGCAGGCATCTCAACTATCATCGCCTGCTCCGCCGCCTACGTGCTTGCGCGGTTCCGTTTCCCAGGGGCGACCATCATCCTTGGGCTGATCCTGCTGACCAACCTCATCCCTGCAATCACCCGCGTGTTCCCGATCTACTTCTTCATCCAGAACATGGGATTGCTGAACAGCTATGTTGGCTTAATTCTCGCCTACGTAGGCTTCTCCCTGCCCTTCGCCGTGCTCATGTTGCGCGGCTACTTCGAGTCTGCTGCGCCGCCCGAACTTGAAGAAGCGGCCCTTATTGACGGGTGTGGCTATTTTGAATCCTTCTGGCGGGTTATCCTGCCGGTTTGCCTGCCCGGCATTGCGGCCGTCGCGATCTTCACCTTCCTTAACGCCTGGAATGACTTCCTTTGGGCCAGCCTGCTGCTCAATCAGGGGGAAATGAAAACCATCCAGGTCGGCATCGGCGACTTCGCCCAAGAGGGTGGCGGCGTCCAGTATGTCAATGCCTTCATGGCCGCGTGTGTCGTGGCCACAGTCCCTGCTCTCGTCGTCTTCGTCTTTGTCCAGCGCTGGCTGGTGGGCGGCCTCACGGCTGGCTCAGTCAAGACCTGATTGCTTGCTTTCACACGAGGATTTTTCCCAATGGCCTTCCGCAATTCCATCCTGCTCGGCACTCTTGGACGATATGCCGACCGGTTCCATGAATATCAAAAGCCCCGCAGCTTAGCCGAGCGGTTGGATGTTGCTCGCACGATTGCCCGAACGGACGGCATAGAACCCGTTTACCCGCAAGATCTCGGCCATAAGGGCGAGAACGTTGACCTCGTTAAAAACTCCGGTTTCGCTATCTCGGCCGTGAACGTGAACGTCAAAGGCGAAGACATCTTTCGGAACGGCTCATTCACCAATCCTGACGCAGCTGTCCGGCAGCGATCAGTCGAGTACCTCAAGTCCGGGATGGACATGGCCGCGGACCTAGGCGCTAACATGCTGTCGGTTTGCCCCTTGATTGATGGCTGGGACTACGCGTTCCAGGTCGACTACGCCAAGCAGTGGGAATGGCTTACCGAGTGCTTCCGGGAAGCAACGGCATACCGCCCGGATGTCAAGATCAGCATCGAATACAAGGCCTATGAAGTTCGTAACCGCATAGTCCTCCCTAACATGGGTCGAACGCTCCACTTCTGCGACGTTGTTGGCGCACCCAATCTGGGCGTAACCATGGACGTCGGACATGCCCTCATCGCTGGCGAGACACCAGCGGCCGAGCTGTGCATTGCCCACGCGGCTGGACGGCTCTTCTACGTTCACTTCAATGACAACGATCGCGGCGCTGACTGGGACATGCTGCCCGGCTCAGTCAATTTTTGGGAAACGCTTGAAACCCTCTACTACGTTGAAAAGCTGGGCTGGGACGGCTGGTTCGCCTATGACGTTTTCACACGGTCAGGCGACAATGCGGAAGCTGTCGCCGCCACCTTCGAGATCATGGAAAACATCGGCAAGCTGATCCAGAAGATCGGCTTCGACGAACTAAGCGCTCTCAAGGACGAAGGCATACCGGCCCGCGCATTCAACAAGCTCATCGGGGCACTGCTCTGATGCTAGGGATCGGTAGCTACGCGTTTCGCTGGCACGTCGGCATCAAGGATCGCGTTCCCGAGCAACCAATCTCGGCTGCCGATATCCTTGATCATGCGGCAAGGCTTGGCGCCGGGCTTGTGCAGTTCGCTGACAATTTGCCGCTTCACACACTGGCCCAGGGTGAAATCGAAGACCTGGCGGGCCAGTCGCGCGATCTCGGCATCGCTCTTGAACTTGGAATGACAGGCTGCGATCCGGCTCTTGTGCGTCAATACTTGGAGCTCGCGCGTAGACTCGATGTTTCACTACTGCGTATCGCTCCGACTGCTGAGGAGTCCGCAGCATCGGACGACGCCATAGCAGTGATGTTCACTCGCCTCTTGGACGAATGCCGTTCGGCAGGAGTTACTTTGGCGGTCGAGAACCACTTCCATCTCCCCTCACCGCGCTTGGTTCATATCATCACCAGCGTTGCGGACGACACTCTGGGCGTCTGCTTGGACGTCGCTAACTCCATAGCGTGCCAGGAATGGCCTCAAACCACCATCGACCTACTCGCCCCGTTTGCAGTCAATTTGCACCTCAAGGACTTCCGCATCGCCCTTGATCCACACGGCGTGGGCGGCAGCTTTGTGGGCACGCCTCTTGGCCAGGGCCGCTTCGATCCAGCGACTGTGTTCGACGCGCTTGAACGCCACAGCCGGCAGGTGAACACCATTCTTGAGCATTGGCTGCCTTGGCAAGGGGACTTTGCTGCAACCAAGGCGATGGAACTGGCGTGGCTCGAACAAAGTGTAGTTGCGGCCAAAGAGCTGGCCGTGCGTCACCCAATGATTAATTCAAACAACAACAAGGGAGTGTGAGATGTCCAAGACGCGCGTCACCATCGCGGGCGAGAAGTTCTTGATCAACGGAGAGCCCACCTACAAAGGGCGTACTTTCCAGGGCAAGCCTGTGGAGGGTTTGTTGTTCAACACCCGAATGGTGCAGGCAATTTTCGATGACGAGAACAGCGAATCTATCCAGCAGTGGGCCTATCCCGACACCGGGCGGTGGGATGCTGATCGCAACGTGGAAGAGTTCATCGCCGCACTGCCGACCTATTACTCCAAGGGCATCCGCGCTGTTACGCTGAATCTGCAAGGTGGCATGCCGATCACCGGCACAGAGATGACCCAGCCATGGATCAACTCGGCCTTCACACCGCAGGGCGACCTCAAGCCAAAGTATCTTGAACGGCTAGATAAGGTACTGCGCGCATGCGACGACCAGGGGATCGTCGTCATGCTGGGTTATTATTATTTTGGTCAGGACGAGAACATGGCTGACGAGGCCGCGATCATCCGCGGCGTCGAGAATGCCACTGACTGGCTGCTCGATACAGGTCTCGAGAATGTCATGGTCGAGATCAACAACGAATGCGATGTGCCGCTCTATGAACACGAAATCCTAACGCCTTCTCGTGTGCACGAACTCGTCAACCTGGTGAAGACCAGGCAGCGGGACGGCCGCCGCTTGCTGGTAGCTGCCAGTACTACAAATTGGCCCTACAGACAGGAGGCAGGCGTTCCCCTCCCGGAACTCCGCGGCAATGGTGACCCTGTCAGTGACGAACTTGTCGAGCGCATTGGTCGCACCAAGGTCACAGAGCTGCTCGCCGCATGTGACTTCATCCTGTTTCACGGCAATGGACTTGATCCCGACGGCATCGACAAGGTCATTCGCTCTATCAAGGCCAGCAAGGTGTTCACCGACAACCCGCGGCCCATTTGCATCAACGAAGATTCCACCCTGGTTGGCAACATGGATGCGGCTTTCCCCCATTACGTGCCATGGGGTTACTACGATCAGGGCAAGAACAACTATCGTGATGGCTTCCAATCACCTCCGGTGAACTGGGGAATCTCTACGCCCGAAAAGGAAGCGTTCTTCAATCGTGTAGCCGAGATCACTGGCTCTGCGGGCTAAACGCCACTTACTCCGACAAGGATCGACAACATGGCTTCCATTGAAATCCGCCAGGCCCGCAAAGCATACGGGTCACTTGAAGTTCTGCACGGTGTGTCCATCGACATCCCGGACGGCGAGTTTGTCATCCTTGTCGGACCTTCGGGCTGCGGCAAGTCCACTTTGCTGCGAATGATCGCAGGCCTGGAGTCTATTACGTCAGGGGACATCGCTATCGGCAACATGGTCGTCAATGACTTGCCGCCCAAGAAGCGGGACATCGCCATGGTGTTCCAAAGCTACGCGCTCTACCCACATATGACAGTAGCGGAGAACATGGGCTTCTCCCTTAAGATTGCGGGCCGCAGCAAGGCCGAGATCGAACAAAAAGTTAGTGAGGCTGCCGACATACTGGGGCTTCGCCCCCTTCTGTCCCGCAAGCCGGCACAACTTTCTGGCGGGCAGCGCCAGCGTGTTGCCATGGGGCGCGCTATTGTTCGCGATCCGGCGGTTTTCTTGTTCGACGAACCGTTGTCAAACCTTGATGCTCAGTTGCGCGTGCAGATGCGGTCCGAGATCAAGGCGCTGCACCAGCGGCTCAAGACCACCACTGTTTATGTGACCCATGACCAGGTCGAGGCCATGACAATGGCAGACCGGATCGTTGTAATGCATGACGGGAACGTTGAACAGATGGGGGCTCCGCTAGAGCTCTTTGATCGTCCAGCCAACCTTTTCGTCGCTCGTTTCATCGGATCCCCCTCCATGAACATGCTCGAAGGGCAGATCGAAAACGTCGACGGGGCGCCGACCTTTGTAAGCGGCGGGTTTGCCCTGCCCCTCGGCCAAACTTCAGCGGCGAAGCTGGGCGAAGAAGCGGTGCTTGGGTTCCGCCCCGAGCACTTGTCACTTGCCGGCCCTAGCTCAGTATCGACGCTGGAAGCCGAAGTGATCGTTGTGGAACCCACCGGCACGGAAACCCTGCTTAACGTCACCACGGCAGGACATGCGTTCCTTGCCCTGTTCCGCGAGCGCCTAGACGTTAACCCCGGTGAGCGGATCATGCTTTCTATCGATCCTCTCCACGTGCATCTCTTCAGCAAGGCAACAGGCAAGCGCCTGTGAACCATGGACAGCTACGTCATCAGCAATGAACAGCTCTCTGCTCGGTTAACATCCTACGGTGCAATCCTCGCAGATCTACGTCTCGCTCCGTGGCCCTATTCGCTTGTTCTCGGCTTCGAGACCATCGAGGGTTATCGGGATAGCGACCACTATGCCGGTGCGGTCATCGGGCGTCACGCCAACCGGATCGCGCACGGGCACGTGCCACTAACGGGGAGTGTTCTCACTCTTACACGCAACGGGGGCGAGCATCATTTGCATGGTGGCCCAACAGGCACGGCGCGACAAAATTGGCAAGTGGCTGAGGCAACGCCAAGCAGCATCACGTTCAGCCTGCTCAGCCCCGATGGGCACGAGGGCTATGCCGGCAATTGTGCGATGACTGCCCGGTACAGTGTCACTGGCGACGCAACTCTTCGTTTGGAGTTTGAGGCAAAGGTCGACAGGGAGACGGTGGTGAACCTTTGCCACCATCCCTACTTCGACCTTTCCGGCCGAGGCGATATTGCAGGCCACCGCCTAGAGATTGCCGCCGAGACATACCTCCCTGCCCGTCCGGACCTTGTTCCAACCGGTGAAATTGCTGAGGTCGCTAACACGCCGTACGATTTCCGCACTGAGCGTCCGATTGGTCATGACCGCCCAGCGCCCGGTTTCAACAACACCTACTGCCTCGCCCCCTCAACACGCGATCACCCGGCCTTTGCTGCTTGCTTGTCCCTGCCCGGCGGTCCCGCAATGGAAGTCTGGACCACTCAAACGGGATTGCATCTCTATGACGGCTATAAGCTTCAACCCGGCAGCATAGGCCTAGATGGCCGGCGTTATGGCCCTGGGCAGGGCCTGTGCCTTGAGGCACAAAATTGGCCAGACAGCCCGAACCACGCTCATTTCCCATCTGCCATTCTCGCATTCGGCCAGACCTACAACCAGGTAACCGAGTATCGCTTCTCGCCATCGCTGTGACCCTCGCGATGAGAACGGCAGTTAATTCACGCAAGCTGAGCGGTTTAGAGGAATAGATTTGAGCACCACAGTTGAGATTGACGGCACCGATTGGCGGATCAACGGCGAGCTGACTTATCAGGGCCGAGAGCACCAAGGACGCCGCATCGAGGGGCTATTGCTGAATAGTCGCATGATACAAGCGGTGTTTGACGACGAAAACCCGGCCACCAGACGCAACTGGTCCTATCCCGATACGGGTGTATGGGACGCAGACCGGAACACGCAGGACTTCTGCGATATGTTGCCCGTCTATCGCGCATACGGCCTGTTGGGGGTAACCGTTGGTATGCAGGGTGGTGGCGCGATGTACTACCCCGAGATTTTCGAGAACTACATCAACACCGCCTTTCGACCAGACGGATCGTTGAAGCAGCCCTACCTTGATCGGTTAGCTAAAGTACTTAAAGCCGCTGATGACCAAGGAATGGTTGTTTTCGTCAATTACTTCTATTGGAAGCAGCAGCGCTTCGAGAATGAAAATGCTGTTTGCGCCGCGGTGGAGAACCTGACCGCGTGGCTACTTCAATCCGGACACCGCAACATTCTGGTCGATCTCAAGAATGAGATCCAACAGAAGCGAGACATCCTATCGTCACGCCGCATCCACGGACTCTTGGATGTGGCACGCTCGACGACGTTGAACGGACGGCGGCTCCTCATCAGCACATCGATCCATCCCGTGAAGCACAAACCAAACGGTGAATGGCACAAGTACTGTGATTTCCTTATGCCACACGGCAACGATAGCTTTGCCGATGAATTCTATCGCGAACTCGTGGCGTTCAAGAACGACGAGGACATATCAGCCAACCCACGTCCAATCTGCTGCAACGAGGACAGTGTTGACGTAGCGAGCTTCGAGGCCGCGCTGAACGCTGGTGTCAGCTGGGGTTACTACGACCAGGGCTATGGCTGTGGGGAAACCCAGACCAAGTGCGACTGGCTTGAACGCGAGCGCGAAGACTCCTTCGGTGAGCTGAGTGGGTTTCAAACCGTGCCGATCAACTGGGCGATCAATACACCGCATAAACGGGCATTCTTCTCGCGGCTCCAGGAGGTGACGGGTGCGTGACCGGAGCTTGAACCAGCCGACCTAGTAGAGACGGTCAGCATGCCTCTGAGACAACATGCTGGCTGGCTTTCGAAAACATGTTTTTAGCCGGCGCCCAGATCGCCAGTTGAAGCAGGAGAGATCTACCATGCTCTTGGGAGCTATCGCCGACGATTTCACAGGCGCGACTGATCTTGCTAGCATCATTGCGCGCGAGGGCATGCCAGTCGTCCAGCTCATCGGCGTACCCAACCCGGAAACAATTTCGCTGGCGGGAGATGCTGCAGCCGTCATCGTTGCGCTCAAGACACGCACGGCCCCGGTAAAGGATGCCGTGGAGGAATCTTTAGCATCGCTTTCGGCGTTGCGTTCAGCCGGTGCGGAACAGATTCTGCTCAAGTACTGCTCGACCTTTGACTCAACGGATGCAGGCAATATCGGGCCAGTGGCGGATGCGCTTGGCCGAGCGCTTGGCTCAAACCTCGCGGTGGTTTGCCCGGCTTTTCCGGCGAATGGGCGGACGGTCTTTCGAGGGCATTTATTTGTCGGCGATCAATTGTTGCAAGACTCGCCGATGAAGGATCACCCACTAACGCCCATGCGGCGCTCCAATCTGGTCCATCTGATGGCGGCTCAATCGGCGCATCAGGTAGGCCTCGTTCGCTACGATATTGTTGGCAAGGACGTTGCCGCTATTCGCGCGGAGTTTGGACGCTTACGCGATGCCGGAGTCGGGTATGCCGTGACTGACGCCATCTCCGACCAAGACCTTCGTCGGCTTGGCCGAGCCATTCATGATCATCCACTTGTAACGGGTGGTTCAGCCATCGCCATGGGGTTGCCCGACAATTTTCGTCGTGCCGGAAAGCTGCGATCCGACGCGGCACCCCAGACCGTCTCTGGCACGGGACGCGCAGCTATACTTGCGGGCAGCTGTTCCCAGGCCACTCGCCAACAGCTGCAACGTGCCCATGACCTCTGGCCGTCGTACCGACTTGACATCGACGCCATTGCTCGCGGTGAAAGCGTCGCCTCCAGCGCGCTAGAATGGGCGGTAGCCCAGCCGGAACAATCACCTATAGTGATCTATGGTTCGGCAGACCCCGAAGCCGTTGCTGCAGCGCAAGGGCGGTATGGTCGTGAACGCGCATGCGCCCTGATGGAACAAGCGATAGGTGACATCGCCCTTGGCCTTCGCCAGCAAGGTGTTGGCCGCTTTGTGGTGGCCGGCGGCGAAACATCTGGCGCCGTGGTTTCCGCCCTTGACGTCAAGGCGCTGCGAATAGGGCAGCTGATTGCGCCGGGAGTTCCATGGACACAGTCCATTGGTGAACGCCCTGTAGCCTTGTCTCTCAAAAGCGGAAACTTCGGAGGCCCTGAGTTTTTCGAGCATGCTTTGGACCTGTTGCCATGACCGACACACGACAGCGCGAGCAGATCACGGGGTTCGCACGTTCAATCTACCAAAGGGGGCTGACCTTTGGCTCCACTGGCAATATCAGCGTTCGGCTTGATGATGGCTGGTTGATGACCCCAACCGGGTCCTCAATGGGGGCCTTAGATCCTGCGCGCATTTCCCGGTTGGATGAAGCTGGGCACCATGTTTCGGGTGATGCGCCCACCAAGGAAGCGTTCCTGCACATGGCCATGTACAGCGAGCGCCCGCGCGCAAAGGCGATTGTGCATCTTCATTCCACTCATTCGGTCGCGGTGAGCTGCCTGTGTGGACTGGACCACAGCAACGTTCTTCCACCCTTAACGGCCTACCACGTAATGCGGGTCGGCAAACTACCTCTCGTTCCCTATTTCCCACCGGGAGACGCGAAGCTCGCAGTTGCTGTTCGCGGATTGGCAGCTCGGCATCACGCGGTGCTGCTGGCTAATCACGGGCCTGTCGTTGCTGGAGCATCTCTTGAGGACGCAGTTTACGCTGCCGAAGAACTAGAGGAAACGGCGAAGCTCTTCTTATTACTGCGAGAACAAGACATCCGCCCATTGAATGCGGCTGAGGTAACAGAACTCGAACAGCGCTTTCCTTCGACTTGTTAGCCGATCAGGGTACATCTCCGGGTCGACTGGCACTAAGTCGAGCAACCAGCTTGTTGCGATGGCAAAGTCCTGCTCCCTTTCCGAAACGACGGCATTCTGAAGCCGAAGTCGGCCGTCGACTGCGCTAGTTCAGCTCATCATCAGGCGCCCTTCCCTGACGGTAGTACGGCGGTGGCCGAGGTGGCGCAAACCTGGAGCTGCCGCTGACCGCTTGCTGTGCCCGGTCCAGAATCGCTTCCTTTTTGCCCGGCGGCTGCTCGCGTGCGGGTGGCGGCTGCTCTACCCAGCCGAAGCGTGACTTGAGCGCGAAGGTCGTGGCGATGAGCGACTGCCGGTCATGCTCAGCTGCGCGACAGCTGATAATGAAGCCTGGTAGCGTCTAAATGCTTCCCGCCACCCTTCCAACGCCGCTGAGAAGGAGCGCGAGCGTTGTCTGGCGAGTAGTGCCGGTCTTGTTGAAAACGGTTTTGAGCTGAGTGCGAACCGTCTCCGGTGAAACACCGTAGTCGACTGCCATTTCCTGAACAGTCTGGCCACTTGCCACACTCGCTGCGATCCTGGCCTCTGCAGGCGTCAGATCAAACAAACCAGTGAGCAAAGCGGTCAATGGCGCAGCAGGCGCCTCAACTGGAGTGACAATCATGACCGCAGACGACTGCGCGAAGATATCGTTTGCTGCCCGGCGGACCGGAAGCATGTGAACAACCAAGGCAGGGTAGTCGGCTGTAGCCGCGATTGGGATCGAGCGGATCACAGCCGAATTGCTCTCCAGGCTCCGCATCAGTCGCGCATGAAGAGAATGATCAGAGACCTCAAGCTTGTTGAAGGCTCCGGTCCGAATCCGGGGTGCAAGGCTCTCAAACAGACTGTTGGCCACCACGATCTTTCCGGAAGCTGAGACGCTCGCTGCTGGCAATCCAACCCTCTGTAGCGCGGCCGTCGCGGCATTAGCCTCCGCGAGCTCGAGGCGGGCAGACATGAGTGCAGCGCGTGCAAGGTGAGGACGATATCGGTCAAGCACCTCCATTTCAGCACGTTCGAAAGGTCCAGTGCCGGTTCGCCGTGCGATATCGAACATCATGATGTCGCCGCTCGGTACAGGAATGGCTGTTCCTGCCGTCCACTCGAACCCATTCGGCTTGAGGCCAATCTGGTAGATCGGGTCCTCCGCCAACTCCTGCAGGCTGCAAAGCTCAAGATCAGTGCTGAACCCCATTGGGTATTTCACCAGAGCTCTTCCGGGCCGCACATTACCCTGTGAGATGCCCGTTTTAAATACTTGGTGGAACGCCTCCCCACCATAGCTTTTCGTCACAACATACTTGGGCATGTCGCCGTTTCGAATGGCGATCAATGCACCGGCGTGGCCACCAGCCATGCTGCTGATCTGCTCAAGCACATTCTCCCACAACTGAGGGATGGATGCTGCTTCGTAGATCTTGTCGAGCAGGGTCTCGTCCATGCCCTACTAGAACTGCAAGATCCGCAAAAATCCAGTACCTAAAATCAAATAGGCGCGGAGCTTCGCAGTTCGGGAAAACACCTCGGTACGATGCCGATGCGCCGGGGCGGCATCCTAAAAACGGCTTTGGCTCACCTAAACGGGTGATGCAACAACATTCGCAATGCCCCATCACCAGCAAGATGACCCGTGGGGCGAACCATCAGTAATCACCGAGCAGATCATGCCCGAATAGAGCCGGATCAACATGAGGCTGGGCCTGCACGGATCAGTCGGCAGAGGCAAGGCAATGCTGGTAGACGTGTTTATTAGTTGAGACGCAGAGTTACCGGACGGTCGACTTTTGGTTCTACCGAACAAAGCCAGAGCGACAGGGAGCATCGCTCAACAATGGAGATTCTACGGGACCTTGGACAGCCTAAGTACACTCTTCGATGGCGTAGCTGTTGAGCTGCACCTGCAAGCTAAAGGGTTCGCCATGGTTCAGCCGCGACCAGTTTGTGTCTGGTCTTAGTAGGCAAGCAGACGCTAGTTCAGCTCCTCGTCAAGCGCCCTGCCCTGGCGGTAGTGCGGCGGAGGTCGGGACGGTGCAAATCTGGAGCTGCCGCTAACCGCATCATGAGCGCGCTCCAGCCTCGCTTCCTTCTTCCCCAGCGGCTGCTCGCGTGCAGGTGGTTGTTGCTCCACCCAGCCAAAGCGTGACTTCAGGGCGAAGATGGTCGCGATGAGCGACTGGCGATCATGCCCCTGAGCGATGCGCAGAAGGTTCTGCGCTAGTTGCGCCTCAAGCTTGGCATGGCCAACCTCTAGTTCCTCTGCAAAGTGCTTGCGCAGAGTCTTGGGATCGATGCCCAGCACCTTGGCGACACGCTCCTCGGGTATGGACCAGCCCGCCATCATCTCGACCACACGGCGATCTTTGTCCGTGGGTTCATAAGGTGGGCGGCCGCGGCTGGTCATGGGGCGCTCTCACCCGTTCGAACGCCTCGCTGTTCGGCAACTTGGAGAACGTCTTACCAGTGCTTCGACGACCGGGATGAGGTCGTATATCAGCCCAGTCGTACTTTTTGACGCCTAGCTCGCAAAGAGTCCTTGTTCTCTCAGTCGATCTATCACGAGTGCTGCGCCTTCTTGAGTGAAGTGCCCATAGTCATAGCTCAGGGGAACGCCCTCACTCGTAACGTTCACGCATTTGCCCTTGGAGCAAAGACTATCGAACACGGACAGGAACGTCGCTGTACCATAGACAGCTTCACGGATCGCACGGTCGCGTTGCTCAATTTCTTCGTAGTGGAGGTCCCTATCTTGGATCTGTGATCGTGTGGCCAACAATCGCGGTAATGCCACCGCGTACTCGATCGTGGGACCCACCATAAAAACCTCAGCAACATTCTGGGCCAGGAATTCAGCCGTTTCTCGAAGATGCGGAACATCGCTGTCACGCCAGCGAGCAGCCAGAATGACAGCGTCGAAGCGTCTCGATGGCACAACTGTTGAGTAGATGTAGTCAAGCAGCCGCACGCAACGACGAGCGCCCTCGGGTCTCAGGGTTGGCTGGCAGCCAGATGCATTCGCTTGGGCGAAGTTTATGTCAGGGTATCGCTGTCGCAGCGCCGTAATGAAGTGTGCCGCGTGGCTATCGCCCAGAAGCAAGACGTTCTTCCGGTTGGGATCTGTGGGGAGGCACTGGTCCTTAGGGTAATTGGCGAACCTCATGTGGCTCTCGGCCAGAAAACATTCGCCGGAACCGTTCTCAGCTTCCGTCGAAGCGCCGAGATAACGTGCGAAGTGCAACTGCTGCTCATTAAACCTGTTTGGCAGACCACCACTCAGCAGCGTCGGCACTGCCAGGAGGGCCACCACAGCGCTGACTCCGATGGTCTGCACAACAACACGGAGCGATTGCCGGGGAATTTCGATCCGCAGGAATGGCTGCTCGATGAACCGGTAAGACAGGCCGGCAACAATCAAACAGCAAGCCAGCAGTCCGACCTGCTCGATCAGGCCGGGCTCAGCATTGAACTGAATGCGATAGAAGACAATGATCGGCCAGTGCCACAGGTATAGTGAATAGGAGGAACGACCCACTGCCGCGAGTGGGGAAAAGGACAGGAGACTGCCCGTTATCAGCGTCATGCGCGTGCACAAGAAGATTATCACTGCTGTGGCGGCTGTGACGGGAAAGGCGCCTATCCCGGGGAAATGGAGGGTGTCATTCATCAGCAAAAAGCTAAGGCAGATGACAGCTAGAGATGCGAGTGCCAGGAACTCTGCTATCAACCCATGCCCTCGCCAACGGCCATGCCATAGAGCCACCACACCGCCCAGGGCGAACTCCCATGCACGGAAAGGCGAAAGATAGAATGCCGCTGAACTATCATCGTCGAGGAGAAGTTCGGTTCCAACTAACGATAGCGCGCCCAGGAGCACCATGGCTTGGAAACGGTACCTTGGGCAAAAGCGCGCGACAGCGATAAAGATCAGCGGGAATGCGAGGTAGAATTGCTCCTCAACAGACAGCGACCACGTATGGAGCAAAGGTGAAGTGGCAGCATCGCTGTCGAAATAGCCCGAGTTCTGGTAAAAATAGATGTTTGACACATAGGTCACAGACGACAGCAAGGACCAGCTGAAGGCAACTAGTTCGCTCGGCAGCAGGACCGTCATAGCAACCACGTACGAAAACAGCACAACGACGAGCAGGGCTGGAAGCAAGCGGCGAATGCGCCTGGCGTAAAACTCACCTAGGCTGAAGCGCCCCTCATCTATGCTGCGGGAAAGCTGGCCTGTGATCAGAAATCCTGAAATGACAAAGAACACATCAACCCCGACGAACCCGCCTGGGATTCGATAGTCGTTGATATGGAAAGCAACAATGGCCAGAGCCGCAAGGGCTCGCAACCCGTCGACGAAGTCGAAGCGCCCTGGCCTGCCGATCTGCATTGAAGGCACGCTGTCTTTCGAGAGCGCATGAACTCGCGGCTTACGTTGCAGAAGTGGATTTTCACCAACTGTCATAACCATCCCCACGAACGGAATGGCAACGTGCCGTGTACCGGTGTCGGCATTGGAAATGCCTTGCCGAGCCGCTGTGAGCGGCCTTTTGCGATGTAAAGAATGATCACTTACCGAAGTGCAATAGCAAACGCCCAGACCTAAGAGACCGTCAGAAGCGTTATCGATATTGTCCGGCGGATTGGCGGCCGGAAGAGCCACCCGGGTTTGCACCGGGTCCGTGTGACTAACCCTATAGTCACCCCTCCGGCGCCTCAGATCAACCCCCAAGTTGTTAGGGCATGTTAAAGCCATCGTGGTGGTAAATGCACGCTCACCTTGCGGCCGAACATTGCACCGAAGAACGTGCAGTAGACGTCGCCGCATACCAAAAGAAGCATGGCGGCCTCTTGCCGCCATTCCCTCCCCTGCTATACCTACCGCTAGTCGACTGGACCCGGTGCAAACCCGGGTGGCTCTTCCGGCCGCCAATCCGCCGGACAACGCAACCACTGCAAGCAACCTGTTCTTGTGGCATTATCCTCAAGCCAGGTGGGACTTGTAAGTGAACGTGGCGCGTCCAGGCACTGCAGCTAATACAACGCTGCAATCGGCGACGGGGCACTGCGTCCCTTATGAAGCATAAACAATGGCAATGAACTTCAAACGGCAGTTCGCCGTAAACGCCATGTGGTCCAGCATCGGCAACGGCGCCAGTAGCCTAATTACGTTCATAGTTTTCGCGCTTATCGTGCGCACCGTGGATGCCGAGGCGATCGGTGTCGTGACATTTGCAATGGTGTTCATTGTGCTTGGCCGAATCTTTGTCGAGGCCGGCACGCCACAGCTCATCCTGAGACAAAAGGAGTTTGACCAGTGCTATGCATCTGTTGCCTTCTGGCTGAACCTCGCCGTTTCGACACTGGCGGTTTTCGTCTGCGCCTTTGCTCTCGCGCCATTGCTGGATCGCTTTTTTGAGCCAGGCAGCGGCATTGTCTTGGCTGTGCTATCACTCAGCTTATTTGCCGATGCTACTCGGGTGGTGCACGAAGCAAAGTTTCGCAGGGACTTCAGATATAAAGCTCTGGCTCAGCGCAATGTGGCCGGCACCCTTGTTTCCGGAGTTGTCGGCGTTGGGGCAGCCTATGCCGGCCTTGGGGTTTGGGCGCTGGTTGCACAGCGCCTCACAGCATCGGTGGTCACGACGGTCGTTACTTGGTCTTTCTCAGATTGGCGTCCAAGCCTTTCATGGAGCTCCGAGGATGCTTCCCACCAAATGGCTCATGGCAGCGGATTGCTTGGCGCCGGCATGCTTAAGGTCATCGCGCAGCGAATACCGGAAACTGTACTAGGGGTGCTCCAAGGTCCTTTGAGCGTGGCAGTCTATGGCGTCGGGATCAGAACCTATGAAGCGCTGTACCAACTCACTGCCTTTCCGATGTTCAGCTCAGCGATGTCAAGCTTTGCTCGCTTGGAAGATCGTGCAGCCCTTGGTCGTGCCTATATCAGCACCACTCGCTTTGTCGGTACGTTTACCTTCCCCCTGTTCTTCGGCACTGCTGTGGTTGCCGAGCAGCTGGTGCCACTCGTGTTTGGCTCAAAGTGGCACGAGTCTAGCCTTGTACTGTTGGCACTGGCGATCAGCGCGCCGCCTACCATCCTCAGCACGTTGTTGCACCCTGTACTGAACACCATGGGACGAACAGCACTGATCTTCCGCCTTAACCTGGGGTCCGCCGCAGCAACATTGCTCGCCTGCGCTCTCTTCGCAGTTTACGGGCCAGTTATGGTTGCAACCGCATTAGCTGTGCGTGCCTATCTGGGTTTTGGCGTGCTGCTCTGGTTGCTGCAACGCGAAGTGGGGATCCAACCTCGAGAATTGCTGAAATCCAATGCTCCGGCGTTTGTCTCGTCGCTCGTGATGCTGGCTGCCACTTTTGCAGTGCAGCACTTCTTACCTAACAATTTACCTGATCTGCTGGAGCTCGGTATAATCGCGCTTGTGGGTGTCATCGCGTATGTGAGCACAATGGTCCTAGCCTTCCCTAGACATACCGCTCAGGCTGCTCAAGACTCGGTCGAAATGTTCCCTAAATTCGAGCGGTTTTTGAAGCGCCTTTCGCCTCGCTTGAGATGGTCGTAGCCTCTTTGAAAAATGGAATTCGGTTTTGCCGCGAAAGGATCGACCGGGAGCGGTGGTCTAATTTACTGGTGACAAGGCAGCCCTTGCCAAAAGGTAGCCTTCTCAAGCTGCGCGATTTAAGTCAGTTCAGCTCCTCATCAGGTGACCTGCTCTGACGGTAGTACGGTGGTGGCCGGGGTGGTGCAAATCTGGAGCTGCCACTGACTGCTTGCTGTGCCCGGTCAAGCATCGCCTCCTTCTTGCCCAACGGCTGCTCACGTGTAGGCGGAGGCTGTTCGACCCAGCCAAAGCGTGACTTAAGTGCAAAGATCGTCGCGATCAGTGACTGGCGATCATGTCCCTGTGCGATGCGCAGGAGGTTCTGAGCCAGCTGCGCCTCGAGCTTGGCATGCCCAACCTCCAGCTCCTCCGCAAAGTGCTTGCGCAAGGTCTTGGGATCAATGCCCAGCACCATGGCGACACGCTCCTCAGGAATGGACCAGCCGGCCATCATCTCGACCACACGCCGGTCCTTGTCGGTTGCCTCGTAAGGTGGACGGCCGCGACTGGTCATGTCGAGCTCCCACCCGTTTCTAAGCCGCGTGCTTTAGCGACTTGGGCGAAGGTCTCACCAGTGCTGAGGTGTGCCTCCTTGCCCGTGAATGCCTCCCAGCGCAACACAGCCACATCGACGTACTCGGGCGATAGCTCCACCGCATAACAGCGGCGGCTCTCCAGCTCCGCGGCAATGATACTTGTGCCTGATCCACTAAACGGTTCGTACACGGCATCACCGGGCTTGCTGTTGTTCTGGATGGGTCGACGCATGCATTCGACCGGCTTCTGCGTGGAGTGGCTGGTGTCTTGATCTTCATCAGCACCATCAATGGCCCAGATGGTAGTTTGGTCCCGTGCCCCTTGCCAGTGCCCCTGCCCGCCTTCCCGTACAGCATACCAGCAGGGTTCATGCTGCCAGTGGTAGTGCCCGCGGCTCAGCACCAGGCGTGGCTTGGCCCAGATGATCTGCGAGCGCAGGGTAAACCCTGAGGCAAGCAGGCTCTCGGCCACTGTGGTGGCGTAAATACCAGCATGCCAGACATAGGCGACCTCACCGGGGAACAAGGCCCAAGCCTCACGCCAGTCTGCCCGATGATCGTTCTCGATCCTCCCGGTGCGCTCTGTGGTGCTCACCCCTGCCCGGTTGCGCCACTCGGGATCGTACTCCACGCCATAAGGTGGATCGGTGACCATCAGGTGGGGCTTCTCACCGGCAAGAAGGTGGGCGACTGTTTCAGTGTCCGTGCTGTCGCCGCAAATGATCCGGTGGTCTCCTAGGATCCACAGATCGCCATGTCGAGTAACAGGGTTGGCGGGTATGGCCGGGATGTGATTGGCATCACCCTCCTCTGCCTGAGGCATGAGTTTGCTCAGCTCTGTTTCGGAGAACCCGGTCAGCGGCAGGTCAAACCCGAGCTCGCCTAGTTCCATCAGTTCGCTTCGGAGCAGGTCTTCGTCCCAGCCGGCATCGAGCGCCAGGCGATTGTCAGCCAGTACATAGGCACGTCGTTGTGCCTCGGTCCAACCGGATGCGACCATCACCGGGACATCTACGATCCCCAGCTCCTTGGCTGCGAGCACCCGACCATGGCCGGCGATGATGCTGCCGCCCTCATCCACCAGTACGGGATTGGTCCAACCCCACTCTTTGATTGAAGCAGCAATCTTGGCGATCTGTGCCGGTGAATGGGTGCGGGCATTTCGGGCATAAGGCACTAGTTCGGCTATGGGGCGGCGCTCGACGCGATCGGCAGGCCACGGAGCAGTTTTTGGGTCTGTTTGCATGATGTTTCGAGTCTACCACGCCAGCTAAATGGCTGTAAGATCGACATTATTGCTCGGGGGTACGCAAGATTGCGAGGAAGGTTCGTTTCGATCGCCAGCCTCTCTGTGCTGTAGTCGAGTCCCGCTGCTTCCTGCTACTATGATGCGGACGTATTCGCCGCCGATTGATCAAGTGAGCCGAATGACAACAGTCCAAGACCACATCAAAGCTTTGTTCGAAGTGATGAAGGATACCGCTTCGATTGAGGAGGTGGAGGCCGGATGGGATCATTTCTATCCTCTGGACTCTGAGGTGGAGCGATATTGGAGCAATGATCCTTCCGTGATGGATGACCTGCGGCGTGTAAAAGAAGGGCTGTCGACGTTCACCGACCACATCCGAAAAGAAGCACCCTCTCCGTACGGTGGCTGGCGTCCCACACTTGGGGCGCTTTCAACAAAACTCCGTGGCAATTTCGATGAAAAGGGCTTCCCGAATTGGTAACCGGCTCTTCAGGCATAACATCGCACTTGTGTGCGCTAAGGCCTTTGGCAGCTCGCGCGCGTTTTTTATAGGCGGGAAAAAATCTCTGCGTGAGAGAGCCGCGGGTCTAGGAAACCGCAGCGTTGTAGACTTTGAGCCCCCCGCCCCCTTCGGCAGCGCACGACCTTGGAAGTGGAGTTTACCGGTAGAGCCACAGCTTTGAAAGCCTGACACTTCTTCGAAGTTGAACGCTCTGGTACGATCTGAGTGCCGGCTTGCACAGACGAACTTGGATCTGCAGACTTGCCTGTCGAGTAACGGGCGCAACAAGCATCGGGGTGCTGTACAAGCTCACCTAGTCATTCGGTTCAGCAGGACGCTTCCGTGCTGACGCTTAAGCTGCCCCATTCCGGCCGCCATAGTTTCTCGTCTTCCAAACGCACAGCAATCCGCTTCAAACCCATTTTGTCTCTAAGCACGGCTGCTGTAGCTAGTGCCTTCGGTACCGGCATCGGGAAGTCGGCGATGTATTCAACCGCCGCTACGTCTGCAACAGTTCTGCCGAGCGCGCGTCTGACAGTCACAATAACAGCGTCCCAGGGGATCCGTGCTCCCAGGCTTAGGTGTTGGTAATCCGCCATATGCAAGCCTCTCCATTAAAGAGAAGGCCGGCAATTAGCTTGAGTTGCAAGTACCTCGATCACATTTACTGTTGGGTCTTGGGGCCCTGCGCTTGGGTGGCGCGAAAACCGATTGGGACAAAAGGAAAAGGCGCCCCAGCTTGGAGCGCCTTAGTTTCTTCCCGGGAGGAGAAGGAGGAGATGCTTTCAAACTGCTCCTCAGAGATTAAGGCCTCGTTAAGGGCGTTGAGCACTGCCTAGCTATTACCCCTTGGGTCAAGAATGGTTAACTTTGCTATAGAGCATGGTTACCTTCTCCGCCCCCGTGATGCTTGTGTGCGTCACACGAGCTCGTAGCCTTTGAGTATCCCCGATTGTGAAGAGCTCCTCCTGCAAGACCTTTAAGGCGGCGGCTTGTGGGGATGCAGCAAACACCTTGGCCACATCTGATTGCTGCGACCTGCCCTCAGGGTCCGTGTTGAATGACTCTACCGTGTATTCGAACTGTTCATTGCTCATAATCACTCCAGGGGAACATCGTAGCAGGACAGCAGCCTCTCCTTCCAATTCCTTCGGTTCGCCTAAACGGTGTTGCGCAAATTAAGACCTCGCTAACCATAAGGGCGCAGGACGTTTGCACCAGCGAGGAGCATTCCCATGAGCAAGCACACGACCGAGAACGGCAAAGAACCCAAGGTAGACGCCATGTGGTCTGCCGATGAGGATGAGCGGCGCCTTGCGATAATCCGCAGAGCAGCTGCCGGCGCCCGCAAGGCATTGCGCGAGCAAGCTCCTCTAGCCGCTTAGCTCAGCTAAGTCGCGCGATAATCCCGATGCGCAAACAGGGTGCTTAAATGCTCGTTTACCCTGCGGCGCCATAACGATTGTCGCGCGCTGTGTTTGAGTACGCGCTGAATTACCAGTCGCCATAGGCGCTCGACTGTTGCGGCGACAGGCGAGTGTCTGCGGTGCTGGTAGCCACGCTCCTGCATAACTTGAGCTTGCCTCGGTTGCGCCGCTTAACGTCGCGTAGCGCTCAAGGCTTGCCTGTGCCGCGAACTCCTGCGCTTCGCAACCTCAGCCTTTGCGGCATCTGCCGCTGCACGGCTACCTTCAAACGGACCCAGTTGATCGCGGCCGAACACAGCCCACCATTGCCCCCCGCGCTGCACGATGGTGTATCTGACGTCGAGCATCTGGAGCACCTTGGGATCGTTAGACACCTGTCTAGCACTGGTTTGAGTCACAACGGCGACCGATCCGAGATGCTCGTCTGCTCTTCTGATAGGGACTAGAACTGCGGAACGTGTTGGCGGATGCTCGCCTCAACAGCCGGTTTGTCCCGTCCGCACCTGAAAGAGCCAGCCGAGTTGGACAACTCGCGCGCCCGCCGGTTCGCCGAGGCGCCTTCGTTTGCGGAGACATAGCCCACGACACAAGCCCCTCCACCATCTCGCTGGGCGACTTTGGACACGACCAGTATCTGCGTCTTCCACTCGCCGTTCTGATTTGCCAGGTAGAAGCGCTGGATGGCTGCTACGGGAACAGTCTTTCCCCTGCTCCGACCCACCCGCCATTCCACTGTTGAATGGGCATAATTGAAGGCACCGAAGGTCGGCATTCCGGGACGTTGCGCAAAGCCGTAGGTGACCGCCTCACGGCCGTCTGTACTGCTGATCAGATAGGAATACCCCCCAATACCCGGACAGACGACGTCGGACCAATCGCCCTCGCCTGCCGCCGCTTGCTTTACCAGCTTACAATCTCGCTGAGGGTCGTTGCGGGTGTACTCGCTAGTGAGTTCAGCCGCGGACACCGGCACGGCAACGAGGACGAAGATTGCAGCGGCTAACAGCTTCATCGAAAACTCCTCGAGACAATGGTTAGTATCTCGTCGAACCGGCATGAACTTTGTGTGAACAGGTTTCGTAGGCTGCTGACGATATGGTCGGAAGAGTTGGCGAAATAGGCAGGCTGATCTCGCGTCAGATCAGCCGCAGCTTACGCGCACCAAGTTCCCCGCGGCATCGACCTCCAGATTAAGGCGGCTCTCACTGTAGTTCTGGATTACAGCTTGCCCGGGAGCAATGACTCTCACATCCCCTTTAGATCTAACGGGTACTCCGCCAACCGCAGCGTCGGTTGCCGAGCTGCCGGTAACCGGCTCGCCTATTTTGTCCTCCAGCAGCGACGCCCCACAGTCTTGAGGAGCAGGCACCTGAGTTGCGGGAGGTGCTCCGTTCGTGCAGCCAACCAGCACAAGGGCAGCACAAAGCAAGGCGCTTGGAAGTGTACGAGAACTCATCATCTGCTCCACGCGGTTCGCAGTAGATGTATTTGGCCCCTTCATGGTCTAAGGATGGCAACGAGTACCTACCTAACCTCAGGCTACCCACCGTCAGCACCCGCTTGCCTTTTGATTGGCTGCAGTGTGCAGCTAGTGCGGTCTGACCTCACTTGTGCTACCTGGCTCTGGAAGCGCTCATCGGCGCTCTTCCGCTCGCCCCATTCGTGAAGCGGCTACCAAGCTAGGAAACTGTTTGCAGGTTCAAGTTCGCGACAACAATGTCGATCAGGCACTCAAGGTGCTCAAGAAGAAGCTTCAGCGCGAAGGCGTTTTTCGCGAAATGAAGCTTCGTTCGTATTTCGAAAAACCTTCTGAGAAGCGCGTGCGTGTAGCAGCCGAAGCGGTGCGTAGGGTTCGCAAAGAAGCTCGGAAGCAAGCCATTAGAGAGGGCTTGATCGAAGGCCCTAAGAAAAAGAGCCCTGAACGGCCGCGGGCACCATCCTTAGTCAGGGGCGGCTAACAAGTACCACGATGAAAGTGCGTTCGGCTGTTGAGAGCGCCTTTCGCCTTGATGTGGTCACCCGGCGTCAGCACACGCTTGCCGTTTGATTGGCCGCGCGCGCCGTCGCCTGACCATTTGTGCAGGCCCCCTCCGGGTAGATATATAAAGTAGCGGCATGCCCGCCCCTAGGGAAACAGCCGCAAACCCGCAGACGACCGTATTCGACTAGTGCCATTTAGTGGCGCGCCCGCCCCTGGCTTTAGGGTAACTGCCGCCACTAGGGATTACACTTGCAGGCAGGGATCAGGGAGCATGAACTTGGCGGGGAGTAGGATCTCAGCCCACCACCTGGATGGTTTAAGCTGTCCCTCGGTGTGCCTGTGGGGTCCCCCTAATAGGGGAGATCAATAAGATGATTAAATTTATTAAGACTACTTAGTCTGATCATCCAAAGCCTTCTTCCGGCTATCTTTTTTGCAGCTGGTTTCGGCAAATCGCCATGCTGCAGCAACCCGCAACAACCTCTCCCCCAGGCGGTGTCGACCGAGTTGTTTCTGAACGAAACCCCAGATCCTGCGCAGAAACCGTTCTCTTGGAGGAGGATTCGTCCGTTTCTCCTCTCGTCCGGTCTCATACTGGCGGCCCTCCAAAGTTATCCACACGACATTGCTACGCAGGGGCGCGCAGCTCTCCGCATATACGCCCTAAGCCTCTGATGGGGTTTGTTTCTCTGCTTAGTTTGGCGTTCCATCTGCCTATCACCCATCGATCAAAGGGCGGTTTGGATGACGAACAGCGATACCTTCAGTGCAACACGCTGGCTCAATGACGAGCGTCTGCTTCAGGAACTTGGCAGTCATGACGCCACGCCGCTTCATCACCAAAACTCGTCTTCGTTCAATGAGGTTGGGCGCCAGGCAGACTTCCCCGATGCGGACCTTTATCCCTCTGGTCTGGTCGGTGAGATTGCCGACTGGATCTGCCGCTGGACTGCTGAGCCAATCCGGCTTCATGCCGTTGGTGCGGCTCTGGCCACCGTGGGCACGCTCGTTGGGCGCAAAGTCTGGACCGAGAGCCGACCGGCCGGAACCGCACTCTACTTTGCAGCCCTGGCACGAACTGGCATGGGCAAGGACCATCCTATGCGCTGCATGCGCCTGCTGCTCGATGCCGTCGCGGGCGACAACACTCGGCACATCCCCTGGAACGCCTCCCTGCCCTCGCTCGCGGCACGTCTTCTGGAGAACGCGTCCCAGGTCATGATCGTTGATGAGTTCTCCGACACTCTCTCGGCGCTGCGCTCGCGCAATGCCTCGACCACGACCGCAGCTCTCAGCGGCGGCTTGCGTACATTGTGGGGCAAGAACCAGGGGAGCTGGACGGCAGATCAGGCTCTAATGCGCGCCAGCCCATCCATCAAGTGGCCGAACCTGTCGTTCTATGGCGCTGCGACCGTAGCAAACTGGAAGGATGCCATGGTGGTCAAGGACATCACCAATGGGCTGTTCAATCGCTTCCTGATCCTCCCCCGCTACGCCGATGTGCCCCTTACCGCTGACCCCAAGGGCATTATCGAGGTCCCGCGGCCCATGCTGGACCAACTCACCTGGCTTGATCAGTGCCTGCCCTCCAGCCAGGCGGGTCTTGCGCAACGTGGTGATCGCCAGCCCACCGAGCCGATCCTCGTGCCGTTCTCAGAAGAAGCGCATCGGCTCAATGAAGAGAACAAGCTGGCTCAAGCTGCGCTGCTCAGAGCCGGCTTCGAGGGAGATGACACCCGGGAGCTTTATGGCCGCTATGCCGAGCAGATCAAACGCATGGCGCTGATTGTTGCCTGTGGCCGCCGAGCTGAGCCTGTGGCGCGTGCGGTGATCGAAGGGTCGGACATGATGTTCGCGCAAAAGCTGGTCCGCTGGTCGATCGATCAGATGGTGGGCATGGCAAGGAGGGAGATGGTGGAGAACCAGTTCCAGGCACAGCACAAGATGGTGCTCGGCATCATCCGCAACGAACGTGGGCGAGAGATCACCAAGGGTGAGATCACGCGGCGCATCGCGGGTCGCATTCCTCGCAAACCCTATGAGGAGATCCTGGGCATGTTGATTGAGAGTGGATCAGTCAGTACCCGTGAGTTGACGACTGGCCGCAAGGGAGGTCGACCGAGCACCGCCTTCTGGTTCGTCCGGGACTGAGAGAACGGTTCAATGCTCTTTTGATGATCCGACGGCGAGCCGCACAGCCTTTCAAACTACTCCAACATTGCGTTGAGTCCGCGCATGATTACCCCGGCAGCCGCGGTGATCTCGTTCGGAAAACCACCTCTGATTATCTCCCCGTTGCTGTTTAAAGTCCGGGCCTTGAACTGGCTAATCAACGCTTGCTCGACCTTCCGAGCGGCATCTTCAGAACCAGTGGGCTGTTTGCACCCCAGATGCCACTGCACTCCAGTTACCTCTGTTGCAACTGAACTATTATAAGTCTCAAGCCGGCTTTCCGGGTGGTGAGAATAGCCGATCTTCTGTGCAAGCACCTTGCCGCGGCTGTCTTTTAACTCAAGGGAGTAGACGTACCACACTTCATGGTTAGCGAATGCTCCGCGGAAATCGCCCTTATGCTCAGGGGCCAGTTTGCTGTTCTTCTTCGCGATTAGGCCCAGGCCAAGCTCGGAGGTGGGCAGCATAACTGGCAGCACCTCTGTGCGTGATAGGTTTAGTAGTGTTGTTGCATGTTCATCAAACAACTCCACCAGACCAGATTGGGCTCTCAATGATGTCCTCCTGTCAGGGGACCCACAAGCTTAGAAAAGACATTTTCGGGCGTGATGATTGACCAAACCTGCAACGGATGCAGCGCATATGGGAATCGGGTTGTAGTGTCGTACTCCGGCTTAACGTCTCTTGGCAGGCTGTAATCCGCCGTGTTTAGCTCAAGATCAGTAAGGCGAAAGAGCCCAGTTACGCGGCCCCTAAGGTCTTTACGCGTAGGCTCATCTTTGGTGGCAACGGTGAAGACGAAATCGCCATCTCTGACATTTTCTCTAGCGAAGCGGCGAGACGCCTTGTTCGCAAAGGTCAGCGGCCAAGCTGGCGCAGTCGGTTCGCCCCAAACGTATGTGAAAAATACTCGATTCATTGTCCCCCCTGAGCGGCACGCATCAGCGCCGCCGTCGATAAGTATAGCAATAATCGGATGATCTCTAACCGGATAAATGCTCCGCAACTGAGCTAAGCATCTAAGGTATCTGTTCTCGTCTAGGTCATCTTGCTTCCAACAGGAGGCACCAGATGAACCCGCTGCACCCCCACAGAATGACGGCCTCGGAGCGCCTCGCTGAACTTGCAGAGATCTTCTCGCTCGGCCTCATCCGCTTGCGAGCCGCACAGTCAACCGAACTCTCTCCGCAGTCAGCAGATAGCGTGCTGGATAGCTCAGCCAGACCACGCATGTGTGTGCCGGACCACCCATCCGGAGTTCATGCATGAGTGCGACTGCGACAAAGACCAAACCGACTTTTGATAATCAGCAGCATGAGAGCGTGCTGCGCCAGATCGCTCAACTGAAGACCCTCGGCATTGTCGAGCTCAAGACCAAGTGGCGCACGCTGTTCGGCACGGAGCCACCGCCCTACAACCGCAAGTTCCTTGAGAGCCGCCTCACCTATCGTGTTCAGGAGCTGGTCTATGGTGGGCTCAAGCCTGAGACCATCCGGCGCCTAGAACAGCTTGGAGAGGAGCTGGATGGCGGTCGTGTCGAGGTCCGCAAGCGCTCGGCTAATCTTCTGCCCATTGCTGGCACACGGCTGCTGCGGGAGTGGCAAGGCGTCGAGCATACTGTCACTGTCACCGACAAGGGCTTCGACTACCTGGGCGTACCCTACACCTCCCTTTCTGCCATAGCCCGGCGCATCACCGGCACACGCTGGAATGGCTGGACCTTCTTTGGGCTTAAGAACCAGAGGAGCAAGCCATGAGCGGGCATGTGCCAGTGCGGCGGCTCCGGTGTGCTGTCTATACCCGCAAATCGTCAGAGGAAGGTCTGGACATGGCCTTCAACTCCCTCGATGCGCAGCGGGAAGCCTGTCACGCCTTCATCACCAGCCAGAAGCCTGAAGGCTGGATCCCGGTCAGAGACGACTATGATGATGGTGGGTTCTCCGGAGGTAATCTCGAGCGCCCTGCCCTCAAGCGGCTGATGCAAGACATCGAAGATGGCCTTGTGGATGTTGTGGTCGTCTACAAGATCGACCGGCTCTCCCGATCGCTCATGGACTTCTCCAAGCTCGTTGATGTGTTTGACCAGCATGGGGTGACCTTTGTGTCTGTCACCCAGTCGTTCAACACCACCACCTCCATGGGGCGGCTCACCCTCAACATCCTCCTCTCCTTTGCCCAGTTCGAGCGAGAGGTCATTGGCGAGCGTGTCAGGGATAAGGTCCTAGCCTCACGCAAGAAGGGCATGTGGATGGGTGGCTGGGTGCCATTCGGCTACCGGGTGGAAGGACGTAAGCTCTACATCGAAGAGAATGAGGCACAGATCGTCCGATCGATCTTCGAGCGCTTTCTCAAGCTTGGCTCGGCGACGCTACTGACCAGGGAACTGCAGAACCAGGATGTCCGCACCCGATCCGGCAAGCCAATCGACAAAGGTTGGCTCTACAAGCTCTTTACCAACCGCATCTATGTGGGGGATGCCGTGCATAAAGGCACAGCCTACCCTGGCGAGCACGAGGCCATCATCTCGCGAGAGCTTTGGGACAAGGTGCATGCCATTATGGCTGAAGGACCAAGAAGCCGTGCCTGCAAGACACGGGCACAAACCCCTGCTCTGCTCAAGGGCCTGCTGGTTGCACCCAATGGCATGGCCATGACACCCACCCATACCAGGCGAAGGGGCAAGCTCTACCGCTACTATGTCACCATGTCGGTGCTGAAGCTTGGACCAGACACCTGCCCGATCCGCCGCATTGCAGCCGGTGAGATCGAGGGAGCGGTGATCGATCAGTTACGGATGGTCCTCAGGTCGCCTGAGATCATCGCCAGAACGGCAGCGGCAGCACGTCAGCACGACAGCACCGTCGGCGATGATGAGGTCAGGCTTGCCCTGCAACAGTTCGATCAGCTCTGGGATGAGCTCTTCCCAGCCGAGCAGGCGAGGATCATCCAGCTGCTGCTTGAGCGTGTAGACCTCAGCACCGAAGGCGCAACGATCCACATCAGGAGCGAGGGGTTGAGTGGTCTGGCTAAGGAGCTGCCGATCAACAGCAGAGAGCGGGAGGCGGCATGAGCACGAGGACAACCGACCAAGACACCTTCACAATCGCTGTGCCACTGACCATCCGCAAACGAGGTGGACGCAAGCTGGTGCTGTCTCCCGCTGGAGAGGAGATCACCGTCCCTGCCCGGCTGCGGATCGACAACACGCTGGTCAAGGCACTAGCTCGGGCATTCAGGTGGCGCAAGCTGCTGGAGACAGGTGTCTATGCGACAGTGGCGGAGATGGCCGATGCTGAAGGGATCAACCGGTCCTATGTCAGTCGGGTGCTTAGGCTAACATTGATGGCACCGGAGATCGTCGAGAACATTCTTGATGGACGGCTTGGGACAGAGCTCGTGATGCCTGACCTTCTTGAACCTCGTTCCGAGCTTTGGACGGAGCAGCTGCTCTCAAAGGCGGACTAGGGGCCGTGAGCAGTATTCCGGCTGTAAGGAACACGACACGAGAAAGCTGCCGTTTAGCATCTGCTCGTACATCGGCAACCCTCGACCCCATTCCGGTTATTTGTCATCGACGTGAGCGAACCCGAAAGCAGCCGTCTGTACTGTAGCTTACCAAGCTACTGTCAGCTCACGCTTTGCAGTATCGAGGACGGCAGGGCCGCCCATCAAGATGCTGCTGGCAAGCTGCCCATGTCCAAGTGGCAACCCGCCCAGTATAGGGACGCCAAGAGGCTCCAGATGGTGCCGGAGCAGATCGCTCACAGTCCATGTTCCATTCGGCTTGAAGTCTGTGAATTGTCCCACGGCAATCCCAGCTACGTCGTCCAGGTGCCCACCTTTTGTAAGCATCGAGAGCTGCCTATCGACCTGCCCCAGGAACATGTTGACTGCTTCAATAAGCAGGATGCATCCGGAAAGCTTGGGCAACGCCCAACCCGCCGCAGTTGCAATCATATCCAGGTTGCCGCCCACCAATAGTCCCTTGGCGGTACCGCTCGTCGTCAGGGCAGCGGTATCTTCTTCGCTTCGCGATGCGAGTACCGTGGCGGGGTTCTCCGTCAGGATCACCTTGAGTGGAGCGACACCACCCTGTGCCTGCCAATCACGCTCATCCCCTCGGAATGCACCGTGCACAGCTCCTCCAACCCCGTGTTTCCATAGGGCGAGCTGCAAGATCGTGATGTCGCTGAAGCCTACGACGAACTTGGGGTCATTCCTGGCAGCTTTGAAATCCAGCTGGTCGGCAATCCGGTATGAGCCCTTTCCACCTCGCGTCGCGAAGATAGCTCGTACAGTGGGATCGCGCAGTGCACCGTTGAAATCGGCAAGCGTTTGCTCGTCAGTTCCTGCTAGATAGTTCAATTTGTTGAAGGCGTGCTCGCCAAAATCGACTTCGAACCCCCAGCTCCTTATCGCTTGGGCAGTGTCTTCAATTTCGGCTCTGTCACAGGGACTTGCTGGAGATACAAACCGCACTTTGTCGCCAGGTTGCAGCGCCCTCGGAAATACATAACTCAAAGCTCGGCCCTCCTCTTGCACTGAGGGTAAAACATTGAGCGCGAGCGGAAATGAACATCCGTGCAGTATTCAAGGTTCTGCACTTCTTTTCTGACCCTGCAAACTCAACAGTGCGGTGTGAAAAGGGGCGGTAATCGGCTTGGGGTAAACCCCGGTGGAGATAGCAACCGTTCAGCCCGTCAACTGCCAAAAGCTGTCCGCTTGGCAAACCACTCCGATGTCGCCAGTCGGGATCCGACCCCATTTCAGTTGTTAAAGGTCGTTAGGTTTAGACCGGAAAACAGCCAAAGATGTACCGAGCGCTTGCGGCGATCCCAGCAGCCGAGTGGCGGTAGCTCGGGTCCTCGGATCTCATGGAGGATCCTATCGTGGCACCGGCGCCTGGGCGCTCTTCCATGTGCCGCTACAATGACCTAGTCCGCACTGGTGAGCATCCAGACGAGGCGCTTCGGCGAAAACCGCCATGATGTAAAGCAGACTTGACAGGGCAGCTCTGTGTAAAGCATACTTGTCATATGAACAGCAGGCTTCGCGAACTTCGGACGGCATCTGGGCAGTCGCAGGGCGATCTAGCAACTGCGCTGGGCGTGTCTCGCCAGACCATCAATGCAATCGAAACGGGTCGGTATGACCCGTCCTTAGCTTTAGCCGTGCGACTGGCTCGCTATTTTGGCCTGCGCATCGAGGACGTATTCAATGTGGAAGATCTTTGACAATATTCCGATGTCACGCGCAAACCTGGCAATCTGTGTCACCTTAGCGGTCGGCTTGGTCATATGTTTGGCCCTGGGCCTTTGGACACAAGCCGTCATGCTGAGTCTGATGCTGGCTTTTGGCATTGGCTGCATCGCCCTGGCCAGACGACCTGAAGCAAGCGATCTCGCTCGCGTGAATGCTATTGAGTACAAGGATGAACGAGACGTTCGGATTGCCCGTGACGGTTTCGTCGTGGTGGGCGTTATTGCCTTAATCCTGTCGCTGGTTGGCTACGTGGCCGCCATCATCATACTGCCGAACGAACTAAACTGGATCGCGCTTACTCAGTTGCTCGTTCTTTACGGAACTTGGGGCGTTGCGAACAGCATTGCTGCGCGCAAACACTAGAATCCCATTGCTGCATGCCCCGGACGGCGCCGGTCGGGTGAGCTTAACCTGTTAAGGATCGGCAACGATTATGGGCGCTTCGGCTCCTAGGTTTCGAAAGCAGATATCCAGCATTAGACTGTCGAGCATTCCATGCCTGCCGATTAGTGTCGGTGGTGTCGTCTGGTGCCATCGGATCATACCCAGGGACAGCATCACTTCTGCAAGTCCAATGCTGGCCCAGTCAGTCGGCTTCACCACACTAGTTTTCAGAAGAGGGCGCTCTACTTTCCACCCCCTTTAGAAGGGCCATTGGCGTTCAGACCGCCGCGTCTTTGCGCGATGCCAAGGCAAGCGCCCTAATGAGTTCGTCAGGGATCGGTTTTGTTGGTGAGAAGGTGACACCAGTCTTAGATGCTTTAAGCCCAGCTGCAGCTATATCGTCTGAATGGGCGTTGATCGCGCCTTTGCTGACATAGAGACCGCACTGTTTGCTGAACGCTCCGTAGCACGCGATCATCACGCCTTCTGACATGAAACCTGGCATACCGTACTGCATGACCTCTTCCGCATCAGGCAGAGCTCGCTTCAAGCAGTCACGAACGATGGCAAGTTGTGGCTGAAGGGCTTCCGGCGCCGCAGCTATGTATGCATCATGGTCAAGTAACTCGGTCATGCTTGATCATTGACCATAGAATCTGCTCGCGCAACCAGAGCTATGACTACTTCGGTGCTACGACTGTCCAAGAGCTGCCGGTCCGCAAACCACCCCCATTTCGTCTTTCAGGACGCCGCGTCTGAACGGCTGCTTTCAGGAACTGGCCGACGTTGCCTGATGGCTGGATGGGGGAGTTGTTGCAGCGGTAGCCAGCAGAGTTAACCAGTTCTTAAGCTCGCAATTGATCCGGATGCCTCTCGAGCGTAATGCATCCACAGGACCTTTGTCCCATGCATCCTGCGCCCCCTTGTTGTCTCACGAGGCGGGTGCTTTTCTTTGTAGCCACCATGCGGCAAAGCGCAGACGCTGTCTGCTGCTTGCTACCGCACCCCAAGGGGCACCATGAACCTTTACAAGATCACGTTTCGCTCTGGCCGTGCGTCGATTGTTGAAGACGAGCGCTCCCTGAGCACCCTTGCTGCTGACTTGGCTCAGGACGGGTTTGTAGTCGTGCGTCGGCAAGCTAGCGGTTACAGCCAAACGAAGACCGAAGTGGCCCTGATGGAGCGTGCGGTCGAGAGCATTGAACCATCAGTTGAGTAGCGGGCCCAACCCGAAAGATTCGACGCCGGGTTCTCTCGCAAGCCGAGTTTAGTACGTCCAACTCGAGTCCGGTCTGCCACCTAAGATGCTGAGAACAAACAGCAATAAAGCTGTTTACTAAACCGCCCAAGTAACCAGCTTTGGAGAACATCGGGCCCAGAGAGAGCAATCAGGCTGTTTAGGGCACATCAGCAGTCATCAGGTCCAGCCGCAAAGGCCCAGGAAAGCTGGGGTTCTCATCCCTGCCCTACGGCTCGGAGAACGTTCGCTGCTAGGTGAGTGGCGGAGGAAGAGGAACTGACATCCAACATTCTCCCCCTTAGACATGTATACGAGTGATGGGCGTCCCCTGCCCCGCGCCTCATAGCACTTCCCGCAACGTCGCAACGGGGTGGGAAGCTGCCAGTCAGCTTATAGGCAAACTTCCGCAACAGCAGACACGCTCCATTTGATCATGCCCTGCTGGCACTACAAAGGTTGAGGCATGATAAGACGTCTGCTGGATTAACCCGGCACCGCAGGCAAGGCTGGCGCTGAAAGGCCATCGAACGGATTTTGCCATGCTGAGATCTGTTCGAGTTGATCATGCCATCGGTCTAGGGATGGATACTGCTCGACTGGCAGCCTAGCTACATCGTTGAACGGCAAGAAGGTGGCAAGGCGGAAGTCAGCATAGGAGATATCGTCTCCAACGAGCCACCTGTGGGTCGATAGTTCCGCATCAAGGAGTGCAGCGGAAGCGTGAAAAAGCTCAAGGCCCTCCTGCACCGCCCGCTCGTCACATGAACCCAAGCCATAACGAAGCTTTGTGCCACGCTCCCAATGGACCATGTCACAGGCTTTGATGAAGTTCTCCTTGCCCCAGCTGATCCAGCGGATCATCTCAGGTTCATCATCATCGCATCGCCAGAAGTTCGACTGGGCTGTGCGCGACAGGGAGCAGGCAATTGCATCGGTCTCCCAGAGTGGTTTGCCGGAACGATCAAGAATAGGGAGCAGCAGGTTGGGGTTGAGGTGACGGTAGTTTTCGGCTTCCCCGGGAGCCTTTGGCGCAGCGAACGCGAACTCAAGATCCAAACGCAGGTACTTTGCTACGGCAACCGCCACGCGCGGGCTGGGATTTCTGCTAAAATATAGGTTCATGACGGCTACTCTCCCTATCCGTCCATAGACGAACGGCAACCGTCATTTTCGACTCTGAATTTTGAGTTCTGCAGTTTCCAGATGCATGATCGAACTTGATGCGCACAACTCGGCTAGAGAACCATGCCAGAAAAACGAAAATGCCGAGCGAGCCAAGCCCGCGAGGACCTTCGCACCACTGCCACTGCCACCGTCGACATCATCGATCATCAAGCGTCAAAGAAGCGTGCTCAGAGCCATGGGGAAGAACATGTTTGTCGATGACGATCTGGCCCAGTTTGCAGCTGAGGGACCCCCGGCTCTTCCTAGCGGGGGAGAATTCATGGACCATGATGGGGCGCGGATTTGGTTCGCGAGCTACGGCAACGGACCTGCTGTTGTTCTCCTGCACGGTGGAATGGGGAATGCAGGCAACTTTGGGCATCAGGTGCCTGCCCTCCTAAAGGCGGGATATCGGGTCATTGTCTCCGACACCCGTGGTCAAGGACGGAGTTCCTGGGACGGTCGGCCATTCAGCTACACTCAATTTGCCAGTGATGTGCTGGCGGTTCTTGACACGCTGGGGATCAACAAGGCTGCGTTTGTTGGCTGGAGCGATGGGGCGTGTACGGCAATTGAGTTGGCTAGAGCCCACCCTGAGCGTGTCGAAAAAGTATTGTTCTTCGCATGCAATGTGAGTGCCGACGGGGTTTGGCCGTTCTCCATGACGAAGACCATCGGCAATTGCCTGACCCGGCACCATGCTGACTATCTGGCGTTATCGCCCGCGCCAGACCGGTTCGAGGTCATGAGTTCTGCTTTGCAGGTAATGCAAGCAAGCCAGCCGAACTACACAGCTCTGACGCTGAGTGCGATAAGTGTGCCGGTTTTGGTGCTACAGGCTGAACGCGACGAATTCATTCGTCCTGAACATGCACAATACATTGCTCAAAGTCTGCCGAGGGGCCGGTACATGGAATTGGCAGGTGTCAGTCATTTCGCTCCCATCCAGCGTCCGGAACTGTTCAATACAGTGTTGAAGGACTTCCTCGAATTCGCGCCACTGTGAACGTGGATCTTCCTTCGGCCACGTAAAAGAAGTGATGCAACTTAGATTAAAGTAGCAGCTTTTTGCGTAGAGCGAGGAGCAACGCGATTTGGCTACATACGAACGCTTACCACTAGGTGCACGCTTTCCGCCTGATGCTGTCATTGTCACTGTTCGACGGGCGTTAGGTCGAACCGTCGCTGACGTTGCAGCAGTGGACCAGATAGCCGACTTTCCCCTGCCGGTGCCGCGCGCTTTGGAGCAGGCATCACAATGGTGTGGCGAGATGGGATTGGCGCGCATCCAAGTGGTTCTGGAAGATGAACGGCTATGGAATGCAGCCTGGGGCGAGCTCAACAGCCCTCCAGGTCCTGGCCATTAGCGGCGTTATGTAAAGGGCAACCGCCAAGTTGAACAACATGGCTTCTCAAGGAGCTTTGGTAAGTTCTCGCCGAGGGCAGGAGTGCAAGTGTACGTATATGTGTTCGAAGGGCCAGAAGGCCTCAGAGGGTTTGCCACCCATTCAGATGGACTCGATTTGCCCGCGACATACGGACAATGGAAACTGATCAACCGGCTGATCATATGCGAAGACGATGACGACCGGCCTATCGTCCGCACGAAAGAGTGCCTGGCCGACTTGAGAACCTATGGGTTTCATCTCACCAGGCATGGTCAACGGCTTTCCGCCAACTCAGCAATCGCGTTGGAGGCAATCTGAGACATGTTTGAAGGTCAAACCACTACGGAACTGCAACTACCTTCGTCGCAGTTGAGGGATGGACAATATCGGGTTGTGGACCTCCGATGTGAGCCGGTCGCACCAGACGATGTGATTGTTGAGCGAGCCAGGTCACCGGAGGATGCTGCCAAGGTCGCCCTTGGTATCCACCTGGTTCGTAGCGGGAAAGCGAAGGACCTCCAGGCTAAGGTCTACTTCGTGGATCGCAATGACGTCATGAGCATGGTGCGGCTGTACCGGAAGTCTCAACTGAACGCAAAGTAGGCGCTACAGTCCCATGCCGAGGTTCTACTTCCACTTGCAGCGCAATGGTCGCCTCACAAAGGACCCGGACGGGATCGACCTCGCCGACTGTCACCAAGCACACCAGGAGGCGGTCAGAACCCTGGCTTACCGTGTTGAACGTGTGCCGATGCCTTCAAGAACGATGCGAACGAGAAGCTTGATTTCATTTTCGGTGAAGTGCCGTCCAGCAAGCACTGAAAGCATCGCCTGGCCGAAGATGCCAAGCAGAATGAGCGCCATGAAATTGGAGGATTCATCGTTGCGAATGACGCCCTGCCTCTGCCCGAGCACCAGAATGTCCCGGACAAGTCCCTGGAACGATGGCCGGTCAGTAGGTGGCTCGAGGGACGGTCGTTCGGCAGGGGCGAGGGCCATCTTTGCCAGCGATGGATTAGCGAGGCACCAACGTGCGCTGTCGAGAAAGACCTCCTCGAGTAAAGCAAGCACGTCTTCCCCGGTCTTCATCCGGCCCCGGTATGCAGCGTCATCCGCTTCCACGCGCGCTATGAGCTGAGCTGCGATGTCGTCCTTCGAAGCAAAGAGGTTGTAGACCGTCTTCCGCGTCAGGCCAGCACGAGTTGCTATTTCCTCAACGGAAGTGGCATCGAACCCCTTCTCCCGAATTGCCGCGCCGGCAGCATCGAGAATGAGGACCCTGGATCGCTCAGTACGTTTTGGGGTTGTCATTATTACACTATGGTATAAATTTACACATGTGTAAATACAGGTGGAGACAGCTGTGCTGAAGGAGTTTGGTCCGGGTATCTGGATCGTGGAGGGGTCAACGGTAAAGGCAGCGGCCGGATTTCACTATCCTACGCGCATGGCAGTCATCAGGCTGACCGATGGCGAACTGATGCTGTGGTCACCGATTGCTCCATCAGACGATCTTCATGACGAGATCGGGGCATTGGGGGTGGTGCGGTATTTGCTCCCGCCCAACTCCCTGCACCACTCATTCCTTGCCAACTGGCAGCGAGCGTACCCTGAAGCCAAAGTCTTTGCGCCGCCCGACCTGCGGGACAAGCGCCGAGATGTCCGGTTCGACGCCGATTTTAGTGATGACCCGATTGCGTCGTGGTCTGGGCAGATCGACCACGCGATCATGTGGGGTAACCGGATCACCAAAGAGGTTATCTTATTTCACCATGAAAGCAGAACTGCCATCTTCACCGACCTGATTCAGCAGTTTTCCCGCGAATGGTTCAGGGGGTGGCGGGCTGCTGTTGCCCGGCTGGACCTGATGGTGGCTGATGAGCCGTCAGTGCCACGAAAATTCAGGATCGCCTTCACCGATCGCCCCGCCGCGCGCCAGTCTCTTCAGCGAATTCTCGAGTGGCCCACAGCCAACGTAATCATGGCTCATGGCCCGCTGATCTCCAATGACGGAGCGGCATTCCTGCGACGGGCATTTCGCTGGTTGGCTGACTAGAGCAGCCTCCATCGCCTACACAGACCGCCATGAGGTCCGCGCCACGTGCCGGTTGTCTCCATTTTGTCGACCCCTGACCATCGCTGTGGCTCTTATAGCGGCAGGTCTGTTTGCGACGCTATGTCGGAGCAGGTGCCAGCCTTGAACAAACTGGGCTAAGGGGTGCTATCCAGTAGCCACTTGAGCTTATCGACACGGGAGGGATCAGATGCCTATCGGTGGCCTGCAGGCTTTGCTTTTCGGTCGCGACGCAAGTCGGGAAGAAGTCCTCCTGCCACTTGTAACGGGGGTCATTGGGGTCGGCCTGGCTCTGTCTTGACAGCGCTCTCAAACAACCAGCTCCAGTGGTGGCAATGGCTCGTGGTGGCGGTGGTCGCCTTTGACATCGCAGGTGGCGTTGCCGCTAACAGCACCGTCGCCGCGTCTCGTCAGCATCATACCGGCAACCGGTGGAGGCCGGTGGGCTTTGCAGCCGCCCACATACAGCCCTACTTGCTCGCGATCCTTGTGCCGGGATACGCGCTTACTGTAGCGGCGCTGACCTGGGCGACAGCCGTCGCTGGTGCCGCTTTGGTCATCCTTACTCCACATCATCTGAAGCGGGCCGTATCTCTGGCCTACTGCGCGATTGTGATCGGCGCCGTTCAAACGTATGGGGTGGAGCCCGCCCTTACGTGGTTAGCCCCGATGTTTCTGCTAAAGCTCGTTGCGGCGCATGCTGTCCCACTGGCTGAAGTGCAATCGAACTGACTGGAGAGGCGCCTAAAGCGAACTTAGCGAACGGCAGGTTTTGCGCTACGCTGCCACAAACTCTGGAAGACTGAAATGGGGTCGGAAACCGCCGATCGGCATTGCGCCCCATTTCGGACGTTTGGCCGGCTCCGGGAAATTGCAAAAAGCGGACGTTCCCTTCGCGCCTGGCGACAACCAAGTGGGGGTGGAAAACCGACCATCTGCTTTCAGGTCAGCCGATGGAAAAGCGGACACGGTAGGCAGCCTCGTCAACTTAAGGAAGCCTTCGAGCATACGGCAAGACATCAGTGTTCGCGGAGGTCAGCTTCGGCATTAGGCTGCTCAAGCAATTCCCGGAGCGCAGATATGATGTCACCTTGATCAACTGGCTTCTGCAGGCACGGCACATGGGTAAGATCAGGCGGAATGATGTGCTTGTCGTACCCAGTTAAGATCAAGGTCGATATGCCTGCCGCCGCAAGTGATCGAGTGAGATTGAAGTCGGGGCCTGATCCAAGATTGAGATCAACAAGGGCGAGATTCGGGCGTTGTTTTGCAAGAGAAGCCAAGGCTTCATCAGCCTGGCTGAACGGACCGAGGACTGTAGCACCGGCATCCTTCAACGCAGTACAAGCGTCCATGGCAAGGAAGTAGTCGTCATCAACCACCAACACTGCTTGCCCATAAATGTCTTTCGTGTTGCTCATTTTCCCCCTCACTAGATGCGCTGAGTGGGAGACAGCCCCGCTTGCAGGATACTTTCCCCTGAGCGCAAGGGAAACGCAATGTGGCAAGCAGCACCGTCTGCAACTAACGTCAGCTCGCCCGTTCCGCCCAGTTCATAGGGCACACGACCTGTGATGAGTGCCGTACCGAACCCTGTGCGCCGAGTAACGCTGGGCTGAAGTTCAACACCGTGCTCGGTCCATTGCAGGTGGAACCAGCTCTCATCGGCTTCGCCCTGCATGCGCCACTCCACTCGAACGCGACCTTCGGGCTTAGAAAGTGCTCCATACTTGCTGGCGTTGGTTGCAAGCTCATGGACAGCCAGCGTAAGCACCTCTGCTGCCTTGGGCGGAAGCGTAATGCCGGGTCCGCTCAGCGTAGCCTGTTTGTCCCCTGCTCCCTGAGCGAGCAGTTCCTCTCGGATCATGCCCTCTAGGTCAACGCCCTGCCCCACGCCACGTGTGAGCAGTGCCTGGGTGCGTGACATGGCACTGATGCGACCTGCAAGACGGTCGCGGAACTCCTTCGTGCCTAGGGAAAGATCGCCTCGGTTCAACAATGCACCAACTAAAGCCAGAACGTTGCGAACCCTGTGCTGCAGTTCAGCAAGCAGCACAGCTTGCCGCTCTTCGTTGCGTTTCCGTTCGGTCAAATTTTGGGCGATCTTCAAAAAGCCTTGCAGCGAGCCATCAGCGTTGCGCAGTGCGATTGTCTGACCATCGAGGAAGACGCGATCTCCAGTCTTGGTCACGTGCCAGCGCACGTCCGAGGCCCGTCCATTTGCAACGGCACTGACTGTCTCCCGAGCGGGCATGCCGCTGTCCTTGTCCTCACGCGTGAAGATGGTATCGACAGGCTTACCCAGTACTTCCTCTTCACGCCAGCCAAAGATCTCCTCAGCTCCCGGGAACCAGGCTGTAATCTGGTCGTCAGGGTCGCTCAGGATGATCGCGAAGTCATGCGCATTCTCGACCACCGTTCGGAAGCGTTCATTGCTGCGCTCAAGATCGCCAATCTTGTGCAGCCGGTCGATCACAGGGCCAAGCACTGCTGCATAGGTGCGTAGGAACCCAATCTCGTCATCCGCAAACTCGCGTTGCTCCCGCGCGTCCACTTCCAGGATGCCAAACGGCTCCCCGCCAGGCATAAAGATTGGCACGTTCACCAAGGCACGCACCCCATGCTCTTCCATGAACGGCGGTATGCTGAAGCGCTGCTCGTCCGCCACATCCTGCATGACAACCGGCATGCCTTCCTTTAGCGCGTATGCCTCGGAATTGTCGCCGCTCATCGAAACGCGTTGCTGGCCAACAATTCCATCTCTCCAACCCACTCCCGCTCGGACAAGCGCTGTGTCTTGATCCCTCTCTACCTCCAGGATTTTGCTAAGGTCCGCGTCAAGGGCGCCGGCCACGATCCGGCAACCTTCGGCGAGAATCGCTTGCAGGTCATTTGAATGCAGCGCCAGATCACCGAAGTCGGCCAGAGCGTTTTGGCGGGCAATTAGCTCATAACGGTCAGCTGGCATGATGTTGCTTAAGGCTCCTGCACTTGATTGGAACCTTGGGGAAGGGGGAAGGATGCGCAGGCGCTACATGTTACACCGGGCAATTGGATCCAAGGTCAGTGTCGCTATGTCAGCCATCAAACTGGACGGCGGCTCAGATGCGTTCGGAACAAGACGTTCTCGAGGGCATCTGCAACGACGATGGTTATTTCCAGGCTGTCTCTGAGCGGGATCGCTTCAGAGGCCATTCCAGCCATCATCTGAACAGCTTCCCCGTGTGCCCGAGCGGATCCTTCCAACTCGACCCCTTCTGGATCGAACAGGATCTTGCCGTTGCGAAGAACGTGAAAATAGTACTTTGTCATGACCAGTTATAAAGATCGGCTCGCCTCAATATGAGCCGCGGCATGGGCGCTGCGATAGAACCGCACCATGTTCCGGTCCCCTTGGCTGTTGATGAAATAAACCTTGGCAACAAGGTTCTTGGTCACACCGCTGCGAATAACGGCCTCCCCCAATGCGGACGCTACGGCTGTCTTAGGAGAATGCGAGCGTATAACCTGCCTTAATCCTCCAGGTCGCAGGTCCATGATCTCGAACTCGGTCATAGGTCGCCCTCTTCGAGTCTGGCTTCTACCTTCTTGCGGCTGTTCCCGACCTCCTTCACAGCGTCCCTAACCGCTTGCTTGGACACACCTTCTTTCTCTGCCTCATACCGGACCTCATAGTCTTGCCCGGCAGCTACGCGGGCTCGGTCCTGATTTCTGCCTCGATTGCTGCTCGCCATGTCTGGTCTCCTCGATTGCTTGTTTGGTGCTCAACGCAAGCGGAGTCCGCGCAGTTCAATGGGGCAATGGCAGTCTTGGCGTATTGTGGTCTGAAGAACTGCTGGCTGCGTAGCACCCTCGGGGCGCTGCGATCCCCATGAACGAGGATTGGCAGAATGAGAAATCTAGCGAACGGCCCACTTTTCCTGATGGCCACCGTGGCAGTAGCTGTACTTTGTGCTGTTGGGGCTTTTATGTTTATGAGCTGGATCGCATAAGGTGAGTATTACAGCCCCCTCATCCACCTCATCATATGCAAGCAACGGTCCGGAACAGGGTTAGTCCTAAGCTGCGTAAGCATGCCCATGCTGTTCTGCTGCACCACCATCGAGCTGGTGGTGCAAAGATCAGCCGGCTATGCTCGCAAGTCGCGCTCATCATCTCTGGTGAACACTGCGCGGAGTGCAGGGTACATCGGTAGGCGGCATTACCAGGATCACTAAGGAGGAAGGAAAAGCCCAACTCCGGATCTCACCGAAGCTGGGCTGATTGTTCCGCAAAGGCGCGTACTCAAAACATCCCGCACTGCCGTACGCTAACTAGTAGTGGTGAATACGCCATTACCTCACCTCGCTGAGCCTGTATCAGCAAACCATGCGTCTAGAACCGGTACTTGAGCGAAGCTTTGACAGTATGGAAGTCCAGCACGTCGTCTGAACCACGCAGATCGGACCCGGCTGGGTTCACTGCCCGGAACGGGGCATTGTTGAAGCGTGTCGTAAAGTCCGTATCGCCCAGATTGGTGTAGGCGTACTCAAGCCCTACGGACACATTGCTCGTCACCTTGGCTTCCACGCCTGCACCAATCTGGAAACCGACCGAGGTTTCTTCACCGCCACGCGAAACGCCGTTGGGGTTTGTAGAAGAGAAGCTGAAGTCCGTTCCGCCAACGGCGAGACCGCCATGCACATAGGCCAGTACATCGTCAGTGACCAGATAGCCTGCGCGTGCGCGGATGGTGCCGAGCCATTCAACGTCCGAGATCTGTGTGTAAGACGCTGGCGTTGAAGAGAACGCACTCTGGCGATCCTGGTAATCGACATATGCGATGTCGATGATCCCGCCAACAACGAAGTTCTCGATCTGGTAGTCGTAGCCTGCCTCAAGACCAAGCGTCAGGCCTGCATCGTGAGAGCCAATGAAGTTCGACCCGAATGCACCGA